>Ga0182013_10000932_pt1 | contig 40508 bp, 41 predicted proteins | sample 612S2MmetaG_FD_120487 | JGI IMG/M metagenome (GOLD analysis project Ga0182013, IMG submission 120487) | Permafrost microbial communities from Stordalen Mire, Sweden - 612S2M metaG | ecosystem: Environmental > Terrestrial > Soil > Wetlands > Permafrost | place: Sweden: Stordalen | collected... | reverse complement strand
TTATTTTGTTTCATCTTTATGTTTCGTTTCACCGGGGATGCCAACGTTATGACGCAGCCAAACTCATGATGCCAACTGAAACACGATATGCAATACCGCCTCGAAATCTGCCGGGTGACCGTCTTTCATGGCGGGCTTGAACTGAATTTTTTCCGCGGCTTGAACCGCCGATTCATCCAACCCATGACCGAGTCCGCGCACGACCTTCACGATTCGAATCTGCCCTGTCGCTGAAAAAACAACATCCAGCAGAACTTCGCCCTCGATTTTAAGCTGCCGCCCTTCCTCAGTGTAAACCGGACGCGGCTTGAAGGTGATCTCGGCAGGCAAAGTTTTGACGACCGCTTCAGCGGACTTCGGTTTCGGCTGAACCGCGGCGACATCCGCGTCTCCGAAGCCACCTTGTCGCACCGCGCCGCGCGAGCCGGAAACGCCGGAACTGTTGCCGGTTGCAACGCCGCTGCCAAAGCCGGTGCTCGCCACCACCCCCCGCGCACCGTGCGATCCGCCCGTGCCGTTGCCAGAACCGGGACCGCTGGGCATGTCAAAGGAGCCCGCCTGGGCAATCGTCACCGGACGGCCATGGGTGTCCGAAGCGGGCACCCCGTTCGGATCGCCAAACCCGCCGGTCTGCACCTTCGCAGGAGCGGCAGCCATGGTTGGCGTCGCCGAGCTTCCGGTGGAAAACACGTTCGTCTTCACCGGCGGCCGCGGGATCATGGGCTTGGCGTCGGGCAAGAGTTCCTTGCTCGCTGCCAGTGATATCTTCGGCGCCTCCTCGTGAATCACCGGTTTTTTGGGCTGTACCAACTCCGACGGAACCCGCATCGCTTCCGGGCGAGGCGTTACCGGCTCCGAAATCCTGGGTACTGGAACGGGAAAATGCTTGACCGGCGCCGGGGCCTGCGGAACCGGAGGCGGAGTGCTGACCAGGCTGACAAAGTGGTAGTCGTGCACCGGCAGCACCAGAACCTCCGGATACACGATAGCAATCATCAGGAAGAAAGCCACGACCAGCGACTGCAAGCCATAACTCAGAACGAACCTGCCCCAGCGAGTACGGGGCTCGGGAAGAAGGCCGAGAGTCAATTGTGAAGCCTGGGAATCCATATCCGGCACCTCAATGTTGCTGCGCTTAGCCACGCCAAAAGAAGGGGTTGATCCCGCCCAAGAGCCTTTTACGGCTAAGCCGGGACGCGCCCGAGGATGACACTTCAGAGCCCCTGAAGTGCACGCCGAAGGCCATTTTTTTCGACGATTGCTCTTCAGGTTAAGATGCTGCTAAGCGCCTACTTACACGGGGGAATTTCAATTTTAACAGACCCAAACACTGCGCCTGCAAGGTTTTTAGCATTCATGGGAAGGGAGAATCTGAGCCGCACTGGAAGATCTTACCGGGAAGCCGGAGCACGATTCGGGTGTTGGGAAGGGAGAGCCTGCCAATAGAAACCGGGTTCGCCCGCCGGCCTACGCCTCAACTTTGCATGCAGCGGAACGGCTGACTTATTCCTCGTCTTCGTCTTCGATCTTGATGCGCAGCGACTTCAGGAACTTCAGATCCTGATCGTTGATCTTGAGCTCGGCATTGGTGCTGAGGGTCGAAACCAGCGAAGTATTGTCGGTCGCCGCTTCGCCCTGTTTGCTGACGCCGATGGTGGCTTCGAGAACCAGGAAAATGTCGTATCCACTCTCCTTGATGCGGGCGACGACCTCCGCGATGGACTCGGAGTCCGACAGCGACTCGTTGATCGCTTCCCCCAGTTCTTTCATGAGCTGCTTCAGTTGCTGATCCACAAGTCCCCCCTCGAACCGGACGCCGCTGATGGGGGATATCACAAGTGGAGGTGATCTCACCCATCATCATTGTACCCCTGCCCGCTGCTAAAATCGACTCATGCCCACACCACGGCCCGATCATCCGTGCGCCCGACCTGCCATGGCCCAATCGGCCGCCCAATTGGCCGTCCAATCGAGTGTGGTCGGGGGCAAGACTCTGGCCAAAGTCAGGCTGATCTACCGCGCTGCCGTCGATTTTGTGGAGCGCAGTCGCACCGGGAGTGCTTTATTGGCTGGCGTCCGGGCGACCGCCAGCTCTTTTGGCCATGTGCTGCACCAACTCTGGCTGGAGGTGACTGGATTCACATTCCTGGCCATGGCCGGTGTCGGAGCCCTCGCTGGCGTCCGCGAATACGGCAAGTACCAGTCGGGCCACGCCAGCGGCCCGGGACGATTGGTTCTGGCCATCTGTTTCACGATCTCATTCGGCTGGTTTGGACTGAGTTCCTTCTGGCGCGTGAACAAACGAGCATCCCGGCAGCGTAACTCCTAGCCTCGCTCGCGGTCTGGATAGAGTAGGATTTTTGTGTCGCTAGCCGCTGGAGGACGCGATGAAATCACCGATTGCAACCGTGGTTGGTTCCACGCTCATAGGCTTGATGTTGACGCTGGCGGCCGCTGCCCAGCATGACGCTCCAGTCCGATCCGCGATTCCCGCGGCCTCCGCCCGCCAAATTCCAGCCGCCGATCAGCTCTTGTTTGACGACGAGTTTAACGGCAACCACCTCGACCTCGCCAAGTGGTATCGCTGCTACAACTGGTGCAACGAAACCCAGGGAGGCTCCTACGGCCTGCCCTACGATCTGGAGTGGATGTGGAAATACAACGTATCGGTGTCCGGAGGGATGCTGAACCTCACCGCCAAGACGAACGACCGCGGCCACCCCTACACCTCGGGAATCGTGACCACCGGTGGATCTCCGACTGCCCCGCCCAGCTTCACGTTTCAGTACGGCTACATGGAGATGAGTGCCAAGTTTCCCGCCGGCAAGGGCATGTGGCCGGCTTTCTGGCTGCTGCCCGCCGATGGCAGTTGGCCGCCCGAAATCGACGCCATGGAATGGCTGGGCAACACGCCCACGATCGACTACGCGACCATTCACTGGGGAGTGCAGCACAATGGCCACCACCCCTCCAGCGGCACTTCGTATGACACCAAAGAAGACTTGTCAGCCGCTTTTCACACCTACGGCGTCGACTGGCAGGCCGATCATGTAACCTGGTATTTCGACGGCAAGGCGATCAAGAACTTCACCAAAGGTGCCGACATCCCCCATAAGCCGATGTACATCATCGTGAACCTGGCGGTAGGCGGCTGGATCGCGCCCCCCGATAACACCAATCATTTTCCCGCCACCATGCAGGTCGACTACGTGCGAGTGTGGCCGCAGAAGCCATGAAAGCCTCGTCGATGGCGGCGACGGAAAGCGCGAGCTTATCCTCTGTAGCCGGATACTTCCTTAGCCAGTTTGTAATCGCAGGCGGTGCGGCAGGGTTCGCAATACAATAGACCGTCGGTGCAGAGGTGCACGTCAAGTTGGGACTGGCACAGCACGCAGAATTTTTCGCAATAGCAATGCGCCTCAGGCTGCTCGCATTGAGCGCAGAGGATGCGGCTTAGACCAGGTCGAGAAGACATAGCAGAAGTCTAGAGCGCTGGGCGGAGGGAGAAAATGTAACGGAAGTAACGGGAAGTTTCAGGAGTATCGTATGTCCAGGCAGTGCTTCCACCGATTTAACTGAGAACTTAGAACTGATTTGCCGCGTTTCCCGCCCGGATGGTAACTTAAACAGTTCCACACCGAGGTTCTTCTTGTCTGTTTTGGAAGCGACTCCGCCCGCCGTTCGCAAAACCGCGCTCAACGCCGTCCATCGCCAGATGGGCGCGAAGATGGTTGAGTTTAATGGTTGGGACATGCCGGTCGAATATCCCGCTGCGATCGGCTGCGGCATTATCAACGAGCACCTGGCCGTCCGCAACGGCGTGGGCATTTTTGATGTCAGCCACATGGGTGACATCCGTCTGGCGGGCCGCGAAGCGCTCGCCGCCGTCCAGCATATCTCCATGAACGACGCGTCCCGCTTGGCGATTGGACAGGCCCAGTATTCCGCGTTGCTCTATCCCCAAGGGACGTTCGTCGATGACGTGATCGTTCACCGCCTCGCCGAAGATGACTATCTGCTGGTGATCAATGCGGGTACGCGAGAAAAGGATTTCAACTGGGTCCGCGACAACACGCGCCAGTTCGACTGCAGGGTTGACCATCTTTCCGACGACTTTACCCAGATTGCGATTCAGGGGCCGAGGGGCGTTGACCTGCTTCAAAAACTGACGGACGCCGATTTGAAGCTGGTGAAATTCTATTGGGTGACTCACGGCACCCTGTGTGGGCTGAAGAATATCCTGATGGGCCGCACCGGCTACACCGCCGAAGACGGTTTCGAGATTTATATCCCATCGGATGAAGCGACGAGCGCGCGCGTCTGGTATGCAATTCTGGACGCGGGCAGGGAATTCGGCGCGATTCCGTGCGGTCTGGGAGCCCGCAACACGCTCCGACTGGAAGGGGCGCTGTCGCTCTACGGACACGAAATTTCCGGCACGATCGATGTTTGGGAAGCGGGGCTGGATCGTTTCTGCAAGATGGAGAAGCCCGATTTCATTGGCCGCGACGCATTGGAGAAAGCGAAAGTCGAAGGCGTGGAGATGAAGCTGGTCGGTTTAGAGATGCTGGATCGAGGCATTGCCCGCGACGGATATAAGGTCCTCGATCAGAGCGGGAGTGAGATTGGCTATGTTACCAGCGGTTCTCCCGCGCCGTTCCTGAAGAAAAATATTGCGCTCGCCTATGTTCCGCCGGCTCATGCCGCGGTTGGAACGACAGTGAATGTCGAAATCCGGGGACAGGGCGTGAGTGCAAGAGTGGTACCAACGCCGTTTTATAAGCGTCCGAAAAAAGCTGCGAAAAGCGAATCGCGACAAGCGAGCACCTAAGAGCCAGGAGCCAGAAACCAATGTCTTACCCAAACGACCGCAAGTACACCAAAGAGCATGAGTGGATCACCGCCGACGGCTCCATTGGTATCACCAACCATGCCCAGGATTCGCTCGGCGACATCGTTTTCGTGGAACTGCCCAAGCCGGGCGCCGAGATTACATCGGGCAAGACGTTCGGGACGGTGGAGTCGGTGAAGGCCGTATCCGACTTGTACGCTCCGGTTTCAGGGACAGTGACGGCCGCAAATGATGCCCTCGCGACCGCACCCGAGCAAGTCAATAAGGATCCGCACGGCGTCTGGATGATCAAAATCCAACTGAAAGATCCTTCCGAGTTGAACGCCCTGCTGTCGGCGGCCGACTATGAGAAATTTGTCAGCGAAGAGGCGGGACACTGAGGACGATTGAAGGTCAGAGGTCAGATTGCAGAAGTGAAGACCTCGGCCTGGAGCGGGCAGGGATGGGCTACAGATTATAGATTAAGCATGGACCAAGCCCCACGCTTCCGCAATCTGACCTCCGGTTTCTGCAATCTTTTTGGCGGTTCCTACATCCAATCAAGGTTCTATGAGATATCTGCCTAAATCTCCCGCGGACCGGGCCGCCATGTTGCAGGCGATCGGAATCCGCTCCGTGGACGACCTGTTCTCGCCCATTCCCGCCGAGTACCGCCTGTCTCGCGATCTCGCCATTCCGCGGCAAATGGCGGAGTCGGAGATCGTGGAGTGGTTCAAGCAGCGCGGCAAGGAAAATGGCGAAGGCTTCGCCAGTTTTCTCGGGGCCGGCGCGTATTCCCATTACCGTCCCGTGGTCATTGACGCTTTGGTGCAACGCGGCGAATTCCTCACTGCCTACACGCCTTACCAGGCCGAGTTTGCTCAAGGCACGCTGCAGGCGATCTTCGAGTTCCAGACCATGATCGCGGAACTCACGGGCATGGATCTCGCCAACGCCTCGATGTACGACGGTTCGACCGGGGCGGCTGAGGCCGTCATGATGGCGGTCCGAATTACCGGAAGGCATTCGGCGGTAATCGCGCGCAATCTGCATCCCGAGTATCGCGAAGTGCTCAACACCTACGCAACCCATCAGGCTATTCCACAGAAATTAATCCCATTTACCGCCTCGGGACAGATTGACTTGAAGCAACTCGATCAGGCGGTGGATGACAGTACGGCGTGCGTCCTGATTCAGTCGCCGAATTTCTTCGGCACGATTGAAGATGTCGAAGCGATCGCCGGGATCGCCCATAAACGCGGAGCGCTGCTGATTGTCTCCATTGCCGAGGCCGCCTCGCTCGGAATTGTCGAACCGCCGCGCTGCGCGGACATCGTGGCCATGGAAGCGCAATCGTTCGGAGTGCCACTCGGATTCGGCGGTCCTTACTGCGGGGTGCTCGCCACCAAAGAGAAATTTGTAAGGCAGATGCCCGGACGTCTCGCAGGGCAAACTGTCGACAAGAATGGCAAGCGTGGCTTCGTGCTGACGCTAGCGACGCGTGAGCAGCATATACGCCGCGAGAAAGCGACTTCCAATATTTGCACCAACCAGGCCCTGGTCGCGCTCATGGTCAACATCTTCATGACTGTGTACGGCAAAATCGGGTTGCGAGAACTGGCGAAACAGAATCTTGCCAAGACGGCGTACGCCGTCGAGCAGTTCGGCAAACATGCAAAAGTATTATTTGCGGGCGCGCCGCGATTCAACGAGTTCGTGGTCGAAACCAGCGAAGATCCTTACGCCATCAACTCGCGCCTGCTGGGACACAAAATCATCGGCGGCCTGCCGCTCAAGAAGTTCTATCCCGAACTAGGCCACGCCGCGCTCTGGTGCTGCACGGAATTGACCACGCGTTCGATGATCGATACCGCGGTTGGGCTGGTCGCCGAAAGTGAGCGCTCGGTGTTGAGCAAAGACGCCGAACCGGAGGAGGTGGCGAGATGATGGGTAACCATTCTTGCGGAGCTGGTTGTGACGAGTAACATCTGCAGGCGATGCTGTGGCAACGGCAAGTGCGCCGAATGTGGCGGTACGGGAGTCAATGTTCACCTCAATGAGGAAGAACCGAAATGCCGGAACTGCTCTGGAACTGGCGTTTGCCCGGCATGTAACGGATCGGGAAGTAACCGCCGCCGCGAACCAGAAATCCTGGACCTGGAATTGAACCAATAGCCTATGAAGCACATGACTCGCAAAGCGACGCGCCACATCAGCCAGAACGAAGGATTGATTTTCGAAAAGTCGTCGCCCGGCAAAGCCGCCTGGAAGCTGCCTGCGCTCGACGTACCAGAAGTGGATACGGCGAAGTTGCTCGGTAAGCAGGAGCGCGAGGATCTCGGCGACATGCCCGAGGTCAGCGAGATCGAAATCATCCGCCACTTTACCCGTCTGTCGACTTGGAATTACGCTATCGATCTCGGAATGTATCCGCTCGGCTCCTGCACCATGAAATACAACCCGCGCGTCAACGAGTTTGTGGCGCGCGTCGAAGGCCTGGCCAACGGCCATCCCTATCAAGCCGAGAAAATATCGCAGGGCGCTTTGCGCATCATGAAGACGCTCAGCGATTGCCTGCTCGAAATCACCGGCATGGATGCGATCACCTTGCAGCCGGCGGCCGGCGCGCAAGGCGAGTTGACCGGATTGCTGATGGTGCGCGCGTATCACGAGGCGCAAGGCAACGCGCGCAAGAAAGTTCTGATTCCCGATTCAGCCCACGGCACCAATCCCGCCACTGCGGCCACGGTCGGCTATGCGGTAGAGAATCTGAAATCCAACGAGCGCGGGATGGTGGACGTGGCGGCGCTCGCGGCGCAGATGAATGAAGACGTGGCCGCGCTCATGGTGACCAATCCCAATACGCTGGGCGTTTTCGAGCAGGAGATTCACAAGATCGCCGAACTCATGCACGCCAAAGGCGGCTTGCTCTACATGGACGGCGCCAACATGAACGCCTTGGTGGCGAAGACGCGTCCCGGAGATTTCGGCGTCGACGTCATGCACCTCAATCTGCACAAGACTTTTTCCACTCCCCACGGCGGAGGCGGTCCCGGATCCGGGCCCGTGGCCGTGAAGAAAATTCTTGAGCCGTTCCTGCCCACTCCGGTCGTGATCACCAAGCCGGATGGCACGCTGGCCTTCGAATACAACCGACCGCAGTCGGTGGGGCGCGTGCGCGCGTTCTACGGAAATTTCGGCATGTTCATCCGCGCCCTCGCCTACATTTTCGCCAACGGTCCCGAAGGCCTGCGCCAGACCACCGAAGACGCCGTCCTCAACGCGAATTACATCCGCAAAGGCCTCGAAGGCGTCTACGACTTGCCCTACTCGACTCCCTCGATGCATGAAGTCGTCTTCAGCGACAAACTGCAATCGAAGCAGGGCGTGAAGACGATGGACCTCGCCAAGCGCCTGATCGATTACGGATTCCATCCCTACACCACGGCGTTCCCGCTGATCGTTCCCGGCGCGTTGATGATTGAGCCGACCGAGAGCGAGCCGAAAGAAGAACTGGATCTGTTCATTGAAGCGATGAAGTCCATTGCGGAAGAGGTCGAAGATGATCCGCAGTACGTCCTGGATGCCCCGCATCACGCGCGCATCACGCGCCTGGATGAAACCGCCGCCGCGAGAAAGCCCGTCCTGCGCTGGAAACGGGAAGTCTAGCTCGTATGCTCCAGCAGGGACAGGCGTCCTCGCGAGCCTGCCCTGAGCGGAGCCGAAGAGTCCCAGCCGAGCGCAAGTTTGGCCCCGTCTTTCGTGGCGCTAGGAATCTCGGCGCGCGCGATCCGGACAAGTCTGGCCCGCAACCCACGCCCACAACAAAAACGTCGGCACCCAATAAGGAAAGACTTCATAGAGCAGGTCGGATACAGAATGCGAGTGTCCGTTGAAAAACCAGAAAATGTGCAGACAGAAAGCGGCCGCGAGAGCGGTCACGATCCAGCCTGGAATCGAGACCGGAAGGAACACAATACCGAAAGGCTTGAACCAGCGCATGGGCGACCTCCTCGATCAAGTGTCGATAAAGGCAACTATATCGCAACTGCTAGAATCACCTGAGTCGAACGCTATGCCTGACGATCCAGCCCGCCCCGCCAGCGCCCGCCAACAAGCCGAGGACCACTACTACGCCGCGCTCGATCTGGTTCTCGAAGGCCAGCACGAGCAAGCGGTCGAGCAGTACCGGCAGTCCGTGGAGGCCGATCCAAAGTTCACCGATGCGCTGCACGGACTCAGCCGCGCCCTGCAAGACCTCAACCGCTTCGACGAAGCCATCGCAGTTGCCCGAAAAATCTCGGAGATCGATCCTGACGACATTCTGGCGCACACCAGCCTGTCGATCCTGTATCAGAAAAAGGGCATGGTTCCCGAGGCCGAAGCGGAAGGGAACAAGGCGCGGGTGCTGGGGTGGAAACAGCAGTTGAAGAAAAAGGACTGAGCATCCAACGAATGGTGTGGCCCTAATTTAAGATGGTGGCGCCAAGCGTTCTAGTCAGCGGATTCCTTCAAGCTCAGTGGGTAAGTGGATTTCAAGTCCTCGCAATGGTGCTCGACGCGGACGATCTTTGCGCTTTGCATAAGTCTCCTAGGAAACGACGGCAACTTTTACGGCATGACCTACGAGAAATCAAAGACAGGGTGGGGTGCATCCGTCCCCGACTTGCCCGACCTAGGCGCTGCGGGTAAAACGCTGGACGAAGTGAAAGAACTCATCGCGAGGCGGTTGAGTTTCATTTGGAGGTAGGCGCGCCCACGGCGATCCCATCCCCGCGCCCAGCGGGCTGTAAACTGTTGTCGCTGCTCCCAAAGTAACACTAGACACGCACATCCCAGAACTGGGATAATGACTATGGCGCGGCCGTAAAGTGTTCCCGGTGAAAAACCGTTGTTTTGGGTTGGCCAGACGAAGGACGACCTCATGGAGTTTCCCGAGGCCGTGAAGGACGAAATCGGAACCGCCCTCAGCGCGGCGCAGTTTGGCGGCAAGCATCCGAAGGCCAAGCCGTGGAAGGGCGAAGGTCCGGGCTTACTGGAAGTCGTCGCCGATCATCGCGGCGATACGTACCGGGCTCTGTACACGGTGAAGTTCGAGCATGCGGTTTATGTGCCGCATGCGTTCCAGAAGAAGTCGCCGAAGGGCAGAAAGACCGCCCAGAGTGGCGTGGAGTTAATCGCGCGGCGGCTCAAAATGGCCAGCGAAGATCACGAGGCGCGATATGGTAAACGGTCGAAATAGCGAATCCAGGAACAGCGAATTAATCGTGCGAAGTTCGGGGAACGTGTTTGCCGATCTAGGAATCCGCGCTGCGGACGAGAAGCAAACGAAAGTGCGTCTTGCGGTTGCGATTCAGCAGATCATTCAGGCCCGGCGTCTGTCACAGACGGCGGCAGCTAAGCTATTAGACATCAACCAGCCGAAGGTCTCTGCCCTGGTCAATTACAACTTAGACGGTTTTTCCGTCGAACGCCTGCTCCATTTCCTGAATGCTCTGGATCGCGATATCGAGATTGTGATTCGCAAGAAGCCGCGCTCGCGCAAGGTGGCCCGGATCGTAGTTACGGAAGCGCAGCTGTCAGCGGTCTGACGACCGCCCTACACGATCCCTCTGCGGAGTAAAATTGTCCCATGCGAGAAGTCGTTCTAGTTTCCTCCGTCCGCACTCCCGTAGGTCGCGCTTATAAAGGCACGCTGCGGGCTACGCGTCCCGATGAAATGGCTGCCGTTGCGATCAAGGGCGCGCTTGATCGCGTGCCGCAACTTGATCCTAAAGAAATCGAAGATGTCATTCTCGGCTGCGCCATGCCCGAGGGCGAGCAGGGGATGAACGTTGCCCGCATCGCTTCGCTGCGCGCAGGACTACCGGTCGAGGTGTCGGCGGTGACCATCAATCGCTTCTGCTCGTCCGGCTTGCAGGCGATTGCCATGGCGGCCGAGCGCATCATGTCGGGCGGCGCCGAGGTGATGGTCGCGGGCGGCACGGAATCGATGACCATGATCCCCATGGGCGGCAACAAGATTTCGCCCAATCCCTGGCTGGTCGATCATTATCCCGGTGCCTATCTCTCGATGGGCCTGACGGCGGAGCGGGTGGCAGCCCGCTTTGGCATTACGCGGGAAGAATGTGACCAGTTCTCGCTGCGCAGCCACCAGAAAGCCATTGCGGCGATTGCCGCCGGCAAGTTTGAAGACGAAACCGTCGCAGTGCCAGTGACTTTCACGACTCCGAACGGTGCGAAACCGAAGAAACAGGAAATTTCGTTCAAGGTGGACGAGGGCCCGCGCGGCGATACCTCGATCGAGGCTCTGGGCGCCCTGAGGGCCGCTTTTCACATCAAGGGCGTAACCACGGCGGGAAATTCCTCGCAGATGTCGGATGGCGCGGCAGCAGCCGTCGTGATGTCAGCCGAGCGTGCCCAGGCTTTGGGCATCGTTCCGCTGGCGCGGTATGTCGCTTTTGCCACCGCCGGATACAAGCCGGAAGAGATGGGCCTGGGGCCCGTCTTTGCCATTCCCAAGGCGCTGAAACTGGCTGGGTTAAAGCTTTCCGACATTGACGTGATCGAACTGAATGAGGCCTTCGCGGCGCAGTCGCTGGCGGTAATCAAAGAGGCTGGCCTCGAGCCCCAGCGCGTGAATCCGAACGGAGGAGCGATCGCCCTTGGCCATCCCCTGGGATGCACGGGAGCGAAGCTGACCGCCAGCGTGATTCGCGAACTCAAGCGCCGCAAAGGACGTTATGGCATGGTCACCATGTGCGTCGGCGGGGGCATGGGCGCGGCGGGCATTTTCGAGAATCTTTCTTAGTTCCGGCAAGTATCCTTTTTGACCGGCGGTTGCATCGCACCAGGTGTCGGGTAAGGTGTCGGATTAGCTTCGCTCGAGGCCCATTTTAGGGTATTCTCTGCTGTCAGGGATCTGCCTTAACCGATCTACCCTAAACAGGTAGAACGAGGGCTTTGTAACGTTTCCCGGTGTACGTCAGGAGGCGCTTCCATGCGGTTCTCGAGTCTGCTCGTAGCGGCGTTTCTGTTAGTCTCGGCGATCCTTCTGGCACAACATTCCGCTGGAGCGGGCGCTTCGAGTTCAGCGGGTTCCGCCAGTTCCGGCGCGTCGCACAGCGCGGCCGTTTCCACGTCATCTTCGTCTTCATCGGTGAGCCACAGTTCCAGCAGTTCTCCGTCGCACGTCGCTCACGCCAGCGGAGGGGCGCCACACCCAACGCTTTCCACCAAATCGGCACCCACAAGTCCGGCATCCACCGCGAAGCATTCCGAGCCGGAAAAAAGAGGTTTTCGCTCCTTTCTCCGCCATCCTTTCAAGAAGCCGGTGCCGGTTGAGACGGCGGAATTCAAGCGTCCATGTTGGAAAGAGCCCTGCCCGGTTTGTCCGCCGGGAGGCGCCCGCAACGGTCGATGCGGTGTCCAGACTCACGTGTGTCAACCCGGCCAGTATTGGAATGGCTCTGCCTGCGGTGTGCAGTATCTGCCGAACGAAGATTGCCGTGCCTTGGCCGCCCGCCTGGCGCAGCAGGAGCAGCGGATGCGTTCCCTGGTTGGTGCCCAGCAGCAAGCTTGTTCCAGTGATCCCGCCAGCGCGGAATGCGGCAATTTGCGAACCCAATCTGCCGGCGAAAGCGTGCTGCATGAACAATTGCGAAGACAATACGAGCAGTGTCTGCTGCACGCCCGCTCCTACGCGTTTCGTTCCAGCTTCGACGCCGGCGATCCCTGGACGCCGTTCCTGTTCGACTTCTAGTCTGGCGGGGGAATTGGCGTTCGCCGGACGGTCGGAGGGCTTCCCGAGGGAAGCCTCGCTGCCCTCATCACCCGTTAGAACTCAGTGGACGGTCTCCAGGACTTCGAATAGACTTCAATGTTCCCCACCTGAAATGACGGCATCAAACGGTTCGCGAACGGCACTGGAGGACTCCGATCATGGCAACGACGGCAATTCCTAAGAATAAGATTTCCGGCGGCAGCTTTCTGCTCGAAGAGCGGCAGCCTGCCGATGTTTTCACCCCAGAAGATTTTTCCGAACAGCATCAGATGATTGGGCAGACCACGGAAGAGTTTGCCACCAACGAAATTTTGCCCCAGGCCGAGAAGATCGAACACAAGGATTTTTCGATTTCTCGCGATCTGCTGAAGAAGGCCGGCGACCTCGGTCTCAGCGGCGTCGAAATCCCCGAAGCCTACGGTGGCCTCGAAATGGACAAAGTCACCGCCGCCATTATCGCCGACCACATCGCCAAGTACGCCGGCTTCGCTACCACCTGGGGCGCGCACAGCGGTATCGGCTTGTTGCCGATCGTTTACTTCGGCACCGAAGAACAGAAGAAAAAATATTTGCCGCAATTGGCCGCGGGTACCATGGTCGGCGCGTATGCCTTGTCGGAGGCGACGTCCGGCTCCGATGCGCTCAATTGCCGCGCCCGGGCCGTGCTTTCGCCCGATGGCAAACACTACCTGCTGAACGGCGAAAAAATGTGGATCACCAACGCCGGCTTCGCCGACCTGTTCACCGTATTCGCGAAGATCGACGGCGAGAAGTTTTCCGCCTTCCTGGTAGAAAGAGGTTTTCCGGGAATTTCCATTGGCAACGAAGAACACAAAATGGGCATCCGCGGATCTTCCACTTGCCCGGTCATTCTGAATGACTGCAAAGTCCCGGTCGAAAATCTGCTCGGCGAAGTTGGCAAGGGCCATATCATCGCCTTCAACATTCTGAACGTTGGCCGCTTCAAACTGGGCGCGATGTGCGTGGGCGGAGCGCGCGTTTCGATCGAGAGCGCGGTGGCTTATGCCAAACAGCGCAAGGCTTTCGGCAAAACGATTGGAGATTTTGGCCTGATCCGCGAAAAAATCGCGAACATGGCCACGCTGATCTATGTCGGCGAGTCGGCCGTCTATCGCACGGTTGGCATGATGGATGAACTCCTCTCGGAAATCGATTCCGCCAGTCCCGACGCGGCGAAAGAACGGCGCAAGGCCATCGAGGAATACGCGGTCGAGTGCTCGATTCTGAAAGTCTGGGGATCGGAAATGATCGACTACGTGGTCGACGAGACGCTCCAGATCTATGCCGGCTACGGTTTTGTGGAAGAGTATCCGGCGGAACGCGCCTATCGCGATGCCCGCATCAACCGCATTTTCGAGGGCACCAACGAAATCAACCGGCTGATCATCACGGGATTTCTGTTGAAACGCGCGCTGAGCGGCCAGTTGCCCCTGATGCCGGCGATCAAAAAGCTGATGGATGAAGTGCTCAGCGGACCGTCGGCCGGCGAGGAACTCGAAGGGCCGCTGGCCGAAGAGCGCAAATTGGTCGCACAGGCGAAGAAACTCGGCCTGTTCGTCTCCGGAGCCGCCACCCAGAAATACCGGGAGTCGATTCAGGACCAGCAAGAGGTCATGGGCGCGATCGCCGATATGACGATCGAGATTTATGCCATGGAATCGGCGGTGCTCCGCACACAGAAGATGGTCGAACAAAAAGGCGAGACCTCGGCTGCGCTGCCCGTAGCCATGACCCGGGTCTATCTGACGCAAGCGCTGGACAAGGTAGAAGCGGTGGCCAAGAAAGTCATCGCCGACGTGGCCGATGGCGACATGCTGAAGACGCAACTGGCTATCGTGCGGCGGTTATCCAAGCACGAGCCCTTCAACACCGTCGCGCTGTGCCAGCAGATCGCGCAGAAGACGCTGGAGGCAGGGAAGTACACGCTGGCGTAGAGTCCGGCTTTCAGCATGTGGCGAAAGGACGGGCGTTTCGCCCGTCCAGCCACGCGTGATAACTTGTTGCAGGGGAGTCGAAGAAAATGCCAATCGGCACGTTCACCGCAGTCCTGCAGGCGACCTGTACGCTGCCGACTGTCCGGAGGTTGGCACAGTCAGCCAGGGAAAGACTGTAGAAGAGGCCGTGGCCAACCTGAAGGAAGCTACCGAACTCTAGCTGAATAGTTACCCCAGGCAGCTCCAGTCGCCCGCTGGTTAACGTCTTTGAGGCACGGTATGCCCAGGCTGCCCCGGGTTTCCGGGGCAGTCGCTACTCCTTCGGAAAGTTCGGGTCGGCCTTCACTTCTTCAATCTGCTTCGTGTGGCGTTCCGAATGCGCTGAGATCAGCAGGATCCACTGGTAAGCGTCGAGCGGTCCCAGATTCGGGTTGGGGCCGAAGTGGTCGCGTAGTTCGTCGTTCGTGGTTCGGACGTAATCCATCGTCGCTTTCCGTCCGTCTTCGAAAGCTTTGACCGTTTCTTCGCGAGTGGCCCAGCGGTTGGTGGGTTTCAGAAACTCCGGCGCCTGCGCTTTGCGACTGCGATCCGGAACTTTTTGGAGCACCAACTCGTCTTTCCCGGCCACCTCGGGACGCTTGTCCGGATTCGCCGGCGTCATCATGATCTGCTTTTGCACCAGCCCTAACAGAGCGGACTCGGAGACCGCGATATGCTCCGCCACTTCGGCCACCGACCAGCGGTCCGGCGCCGGCTTGAATCGCCACTGCTTCTCCGACAATCCAGCAATGGATTTTAGAAAGGCATCGTGGGTCGCTTGCAGACTCTTGAGCGCAGTCTCACGCTCCGCGGCGGACAAGCTCGTCGCTGCCGGAGATGCCGTCGTTTGCGCGCTGCCAGCCGGCACTAACATGCAGAGGATGCCGAGCAGAGCGCGGCTGACAACTTCGATTGAGTTTTCATTTTCTTGCCCCTATGAGCTTGGTGGTAGACCAATTATAGTGGCGGACCGGCGAAGCGCAAACGCGCTGCTTCGAATTATTCAAACCACCCGCTGCGGTATGCCACCCACCACGAAACGAACACCAGGGGAATGCTGGAGGCCAGCGCCCACCAGATCGGCAAGACAAAGTCCGCCACCAACCCGAGCACAGTGAAGGTGATCCAGAAGATCTTGCGCTCCATCTCTGGATTGTAAGTCTTTCCCGTTGCCGATGCCCCCGGCCCGCAACTGCAAGGAGAAACTTTCGTGTCGAGATGTCGTTTGCCGTGTGTCTACAAAAATCACTGTTTGGGCTTGAGTTCTTCCATCACACTCTGAATCAACTCCTTGGCATCTGTAAGATTCTTCATAATGAGCTGCACATCCATCACCGGCTTACCCGGCCAGCGCTGGCTCTGGCAATAGACGCCGTGTTGTCCGACCAGGGACATGGCGTCGGTGACCAGATCCATGGTGACCGCAAGTCGTCCACGGGGCACGCCCATACGCAGTTCAAAGTGTTCGAGCTCTTCCTGCTTTTCGTTGAATACAGCCATTGCCAAATTGTAACGGGGATTTGCGTATAATTCTCGCAGCCAGCTCTTAGCCATCAGCTTGCGCAATCCCTTATCCCAGGCGAATGGGACGGGGGAGAGAAGCCGAACCGTCAGAGAATGCACCGACAGTGGCTAAAGAGCCAGAAGCTGACAGCTCCCAGGAGGAACACTCATGAAGAAGTTTGCCCTAATCGCAGCATCGCTTTTCGCCATTGCCACGGTCGCTTCGGCGCAAATGGACATGTCGGACAAAAAAGCCAATCGCCCCAGCCCGCCCGCCAGCGCGGAATGCAAGTTTTCCGACGGTAAGACGATCAAGATTGACTATTCGAGCCCGCGCGCGAAAGGTCGAAAGATTTTCGGCGAGGCCAGCGAAAAAGCTCTGGTTCCGTACGGCGAGATCTGGCGAACCGGCGCCAATGAAGCCACCACTTTCGTCACCGATGCCAACCTGACGGTCGGCGGCAAGACAGTCCCCGCCGGCAACTACACCATCTTCACCGTCCCCAAGGCCGATGCGTGGACCCTGATCGTCAGCAAGAAGACCGGCGAGTGGGGAACGGAAAATCCAACCGATAAAGACGAGTTGGTGCGCGTGCCGATGAAGGTCTCGAAGAACGGACCCCCGGTTGAAAATTTCCTGATCGCCTTCGATAAGGCGGGCAGCAAATGCACTCTGCGCATGGAGTGGGAAACGACCATCGCCAGCGTCGAGATCGCCAAGTAGAGACGGGGTAGCCCCGTCTTTCGGCGCTATACTGAAACCCGATGCGGCCGATGCTGCGTTTTCTGTGGAACTCGACTCGGGGCCACCGGATTGCTCCCTGGCGCAGTCCCTATCTTCTGTGGCGCATGGAGACCTACACCGGGGTCAAAATGACCCAGATCGGATTCCTTGAATTCTGGGGATTTATGTGGACGGAGCGGGCCAACCTGTGGCGTTTTTTGAAGTGGACTGCTGAAATGGACGGATACGTCCATCCGAGGAGGGGCTCGTAGCAGTTGACGAGACACTTCGCAACCTGGCGAAGCGCCGAGGGTTGCCTTCTAACCCATTACCACATTGACTTCGCTGCCCTTGCCCGCGCCCAGCAATTGAAACGCTGAACCCCGGTTGGACGCCACTTCCAGGAAACCCATGCTGCCCAGAATGCCAAAAACTTCTCCCGGACCGCCGTCCGCGTAACTGGTGCAGATGCGCGTTGCCAGTGCCTTGGTTCCGATTGCGATTTTGAAGGCGGGCGGCGCGGCCTCAAAAAGTCGCGGCGCATCCTGCGGAGTGATATTGGTGACGAGATTGCCAAAACGATCGACCTTCAGCACGACCCCCCGCAGCGTGTGCTCATCCACGGGCTTGGGCCGGGGCGCGCCAAAGCGAACGTAATCGGTGATCTCTTCGCCAAAACGTTCGGGCTCAACCCCCTTGGCGAGATAAGCGGCGACGGGGGAGAAAATATCGCGGCCGTGGAAGGTGTTGCTGGGGGCCTGCAGAAAATAATGCGCGGCCGTGACCTGGCGAACCGAGATCCGCTCTTCGCGGTCGTAAATCAGAGAAAGCACCCCATTGTCGGGAGCCACGAAAAAATGCCGGTCGCCCGTCATGACCACTGGCCGCCGCGCCGTCCCCACCCCCGGATCCACAATTACCATATGTACCGTGCCCGCGGGGAAGTAGGAGTAAGCCTGCGAGATGGTCAACGCGCCGTCCAGAATATCGAATGGCTGCACCGCGTGGCTGATATCGATGATCTGGGCCTCGGGAGCGATCTCCAGAATGACCCCCTTCATGGCGCCGACATAGTGGTCGTTGAGTCCGAAATCAGTGGTCAGAGTGATGGTCGCGGTGCGTGCCAATCCGTTGCCTCGCCGGGTCTGTGATTTTTACGGTTCCAACGAAGTATCGGATGCCGTACGACGGCGCGTCAAGGAGTCGCCAACGATCGGCAAATCAGCAATCAGCAATCAGCCTTCAGCCAAACCAGTCCTGGCTACCCGATCTATCGCGATGCTAAGTGCCGAACGCTGACTGCTGATTAGCGGACGTAAGCGATATTCTGCCCCCAACAGCGCTGCTTTTGCCCGGCGCACCGCGCTGACGACCCGATTGGGGGTGGGGTGATCTTTCTCGCACTTTTCGGCGTGCTAATCCTCTGCTTTTGGCCTGTGCGTTTCCCGAGGTTCTTTTTTGGGTTACAGCTTCTTGCCGGTGCCGCGATGGTGGTCTGCGTGGTTGCTACATGGGGTGCACTACGTGTGTCGAGTGCCGCCTCTACACGTGGTCCCCATTGGTGGCTTTTTTCCTCATACCGCTTGCACTGATGATTTCATTCGTGCATGGCAACTGGCTGCTGCGAGTAGCAGGGTTTCAAATCTTCGACGTGCCCTCCACCGGAATGCAACCGACCGTGCTGAACGGAGATCGAATACTGATTGATCTGCGACAGTACCGAGACGCTAAACCAAAACCTCACGACATCGTGATTTTCCGTAAGGACGGTTGGTTTTTCATCAAAAGAGTGGTGGCCGTAGGCGGCGACACCATAGAGAGCAAAGATGGTGTGCTTTTTGTAAACGGGCACCAACTCGAAGAGCCATATGTCCAGCATGTCGGAAACCCGCCCCCGGAGTTGCGGGAGTTTGGCAACACGCAAATCCCTCAGGGAGAACTGTTCGTGGTCGGTGATAACCGAGATGTAAGCAGAGATAGTCGACTGCCGGACTTCGGCCCGGTAGGCGAGCAGAGTGTTACGGGCAAAGCTTTGTATGTTCTCCGCTCCACTTCGAAGCGGTACGGGACCGATCTTCGCTGACGAGAACAGGCCTAATCGACCTGCACATCCCCCGACCCCGTGTGCACGGAAATCGTGGGACCACCACCCCGAACCTTGCCCACCACACTCTTCTTCGATTCCTGAACCCGCCCCTGCACCGTAGTGGTCACAGGATGGCCCAGTGTCACGCTTCCAGAACTGGAAGAGATATCGACGTCGAAGGCGGCGTCGGAAGGCACATTGAGCGTTACATTTCCCGAACCGGTGCGCACGTTCCACATATTCTTGGGCAGCCCTTTGCCGTGGATGTCGCCGCTGCCCGCTTCGGCACGGAATCCACCATTGATTCCGCTGACCGTGATGTTGCCCGAGCCCGTGCGGATATCGACGTCGCCCGCGCCCATTTCCTCGATTTCAATATCGCCGCTGCCCGCCTTGACCTTGGCCGGGCCCGAAAGATCGCGTCCCTTAACATTTCCCGAGCCTGTCTGGAAATGCATTTCACCCGTCAGGCGCGCCAGCCGCAGGTCGCCCGACCCGCTCTCCAGATCGACGTTTCCCTTGAGTCCCTCGACATTCTGGTCGCCGCTGCCCGTGTGAGCGCGGACGGCCGTGTTCTCCGGAACGGTGATTTCGTAATCCACCGAAATATTGTTCATGTTTACGTAGTCGATCCGAATGCTGTTGCCGTTCTGCCGGATGGGGGGATTATTCTGCAACTCCTGCACCTCGCCCTTATGGTCGCCGCCGAACCAGGAATTGCCCGAGTGAATCCTGGCATGAATCGAGACCGTGCCGCCTGCCCCGTTCCGGACCGTGATGTCGCCCGAACGAGTCAGCACTTCGAGGTCGACCGGGCCGTTGACCTGGAACGACCGGTCAAAGTGTCCAATCTCCGAAGCGAAGCCCGCCAGCGAAGTGACCAAAATAAAAACCAGGGTGCGGATGGCGCGATGTCGAATCAACAAAGCATTATTCATAGCGTTTTAACTCCGGGAATCTGGTTTGTAATTCTGCCATCTGGTGTGTCATTGCTGACATCTTGCGTGTCATCCCGAGCGCAACGAAGGACCTGTGTATTTCGCCTGCGCAAGGGAGAGACGCTGAAACTTTATCCCATCCCTACTGCAATACGACCTGGTCGCCTTCCTTCAACCCCTGCAGCAACTCGGTCTTCGCCCCATTCGAAATCCCGATGTTGACCGCGATCTTTTTCTTGCCTTCTTTAGCCTTCGGATCGGGTACTTCCACCGATGCCTTCTTATCCTTGTCGTAGATAATCGAGCCTTCCGGAATCTGGAGCACGTTCTTGTGCTCTTCCAGAATGATCTCCGCGTTGGCCGTCATCATCGCCTTGAGCACGCCTTCTGGATTATTGATCGAGACGCGCACTTCGAACGTGGTGACGTTATCTTTCTCCACACCCATGGGCGAGATCTTGGTCACTTTGCCGGTAAACGTCTTGTCCTTGAACGACTCAACTTTGATCCGCGCCGGTTGTCCCAGATAAACCTTGCCAATATCGCTCTCGTCGACTTTCCCTTTGACGTACACCTCGCTGGTGTCGCCGAGCGTCATGACGAGCGTGGCCGACGATCCCAGCACCAGAATCGAACTCACCGCGTCGCCAATCTCGACATCACGCGACAGAACGATCCCATCGATTGGCGACTCGATCGTGGTATAGCCCAGTTGTTCTTCCAGTTGTTTCAGGTTGGCGCGGTCCTGCGCCACCTGTCCCTGCGCCTGGCCAATCTTGGCCTGCAACACTTGCAATTGCGCCTTGGCAACGTTTTGCTTGTTCAGGGACATCTCGTAATTCTTCTCCGCGTCGTCGAGAGCCGAAGCCGAAACCACGCCGTCCTTGGCCATGCCCTGGGCGCGGTCGTACGCGCGCTTCAGCAGTGGCACGTCGGGACCCTCGGCATCAACTTTGGCGCGCTCCAGGTCGGCCCGCGTGCCGTTCAGGCTGGCGCTCGATCCTTCCAACTGGGCCCGCGCCTGGTCCACCCGCGCTTGAATCTCTTCTTTGTCCAGTTCGGCGAGGATCTGACCCTTCCTCACCTTGTCGCCGTAATCGACGTAAAGCTTCTTGACGATCCCGCTGGCTTTGGATTTGATCTCAACCTTTGTGATCGGTTCGATCTTGCCCGTAGCCACAACGCTTTTCGCCAGGTCGCCTTTTTCCACCTTCGCCAGCTTCGAGGGATCGATCTTGGTGCCACCGCTGGTGGCCGCGATCAACCCGCCGGCCACTAACAGAACCAGAACCGCGGCGATTACGCCGTAGAGGATTCGTTTGCGCCGCTTCTTCCTGCCATTGCCGTTACCGTCCACAACTGCCTCCTGCTGGTATTGAAACTCAAGAACTGGCATTCACAACTTGTTACGCGAGACCCATCGCAATAGTTCCTGAAAAGTTCCCTGAAAAAAGTTCCTGAAAACTTTCTTGAATCGTGCTCGAGGATTTCCTGGGACCTCGATCCGGTTCGTCTTCCCGTCGCCGCACGCCGGCCTCCACCCATACTTCGCTTAGACCGCCGGACCGCGAAAAAGAAAGCCATGCGCTTACGATGGCTTTATTGGATCATCCTGATTGTACCGCCACCATCGTCGAAACGGGGCGCGATACGGCCTCGCAATTCTCGGTTCGCCGGAACATTATTCCTTTGGAATGTTAGAATTAGACTTCCATGATCGCATCCGTGCTGCTGCGGGTGTTCGTTGTCCTGCTCCTGGTCGCGGTGAACGCCTTCTTCGCCGCCGCCGAGTTCGCGCTGGTCAGCGTCCGCGAAACCCGCATCCAGCAGTTGATCGAAGCCCATCGCGCCGGCGCCCGTACCGTCCTCAAACTCCATCAGCAACTCAGCCGCGTAGTCAACGGCGTCCAACTGGGAATTACCATCACCAGCCTCAGTCTCGGTTGGCTGGGCGAGCCCGTGCTGGCGCGTCTCTTCGAAAGCTGGATCGGGAGCATCCCGCACGCGGCCATCTACTCCCATGCCATAGCCGTGGCGGCGGCTTTTGTCATGATCACCAGCCTGCACGTGATTCTCGGCGAACTGGTCCCGAAATCTCTGGCGCTGCAACGCGCCGAGAGTGTCGCCCTCGCCGTCGCCGCCCCCATGGACGTTTTCCTTACCGTCACTCGGCCTTTGACCATTGGCATGAGCAGCGCCGCCGGTTTCGTCCTGCGCGCTTTTGGAACCCGTGAGGTCCGCCACGGCTCCGTCCATTCTCCCGACGAACTCAAGCTCATCGTGACCGCTGCCCACCATTCCGGACAACTCTCCAACCCGCAGGAAGAAATGCTGCTGAACGCCCTCGAACTCGACAGCATTACCGCCCGCCAGGTCATGGTGCCGCGCACCAGAATTTTCTCCTTGCCCTCCGACCTCACCCTCGACGAAGCCCTCTCTCGCGTCGTCGACGAACAACACTCGCGCGTCCCCGTCTATGATCCGCAGCGCGGCCCTGAACATATCATGGGCGTGCTCTATGCCAAGGACTTGATGCGTTGGACGCGCTTGCGCCTCCGCTTCGGAGCAGTCGCCGCCCCTTCCGCCGAGCGCATTGCCCAGATGAAAATTGGTCAAATCATGCACGATGTTCTGGTCGTCCCCGAAACCAAGTCTTTGCTGGACCTGCTAGTCGAGTTCCAGCAGCGCAAGCGTCACCTGGCTGTGGTGGTCGATGAATTCGGCTCGACCGCGGGAGTAATCAGTGTCGAAGACGTGCTCGAGCAACTGGTGGGCGAACTGGAAGACGAATTTGATGTGGCCTCCACCCAGCCCGTAGTCACCGATGGGAACGCCCCGCTGACGCTCGACGGAGCCGTCAACATCCGCGACCTCGAAGCCCAATACGAACTGAAACTGCCGCAGGATGAAGGCTTCGAAACGCTAGCTGGCTTCGTACTCTCGCGGCTGCAAAAAATGCCCACCGGCGGCGAGGCCTTCGACTATGAGGGCCGCCGCTTTGTCGTCGAAAAGATGGACGGCCATCGGGTAGCCAACGTCAGGATCGAGCCCATACCAGCAGGCCCGGCGTCGACTATTCCATCGCCGGCAGATCAGGTTGAGCGCGCCGGAGACTAGAAACGCGAAGACACTCGAGGACGAGAGACTAAGATCAGTACGCGTAAATCGGCAATATGATATGAATCGTCATCCTGAGCGAAACGAAGGACCTAAGCATTTTGTCTGCGGCGAGAGAGGGCAGAGGTCCTCCGCTGCGCCCAGCATGACAGCGTATTTCTGATTCCCCATGCCGCGCTACCTAATCTCCCGCGCCCTCTATACCCTGCCCGTCATCTGGCTCGTAGTCTCGACCGTTTTCCTGCTCATCCACTTCGTCCCCGGAGACCCGGTCCAGCAAATGCTCGGCGAAGGCGCCGCCGCCGGAGACATCCAAGCCGCCCGACACGCCTACGGCCTCGATGTCCCCTTACGCGAGCAATACCTGAATTACTGGAAAGGCGTACTCCACGGAGATCTGGGTAAGTCGCTGCGCTTCAACCAGCCCGTTACAACCATGATCGCCACCCGCTATCCCTTGACCCTGCAACTAACTCTGGCATCGTTATTCGTGGCGATCGTGCTGGCCATTCCCGCGGGAGTCCGCTCCGCCCAGCGCCGCAATCTCTGGGATGACCGCACCCTGAGCGTAGTCAGTCTGTTCGGCCTGTCATTCCCAAACTTCGCGCTCGGCCCCGTCCTGATTCTGTTCTTCGCCGTCAAACTAGGATGGCTCCCCGTCTCCGGCTCCGGCAGCGTCGCTCATTTGGTGCTCCCCGCCATCACCATGGGCGGAGCCTTAGCCGCCATCCTGACCCGCATGGTACGCACCTCCATGCTCGAAGAATTGAGCCAGGACTACATCCGCACCGCCCGCGCCAAAGGCCTGCCCGAGCGCACGGTCGTCTATCGTCACGCCCTGCGCAACGCCATGATCCCAATCCTGACCGTCTTAGGATTGCAATTCGGAGCCCTCTTAGCCGGAGCCATCGTGACCGAAACCATCTTCTCCTGGCCCGGCATAGGACGCCTGACCATCCAAGCCATCGGTAATCGCGACTATAACCTGGTGCAGGGATGCATTCTGGCGATTGGGCTGACTTATGTGGCCGTGAACTTTCTGACGGACTTACTGTATTCGGCGGTGAACCCGAGGATTAGACAATGACCAAGTGGGGCTCCTGCGGGATGGCACAAGTTTCCTATTGATTTCCGATACAAGGACGAGTTGCTCCGCGAGGCGGGCATAACGGCCTCGTCCCGGGCGTAGGAGGGCTGTTGCTTCGGCAGGCCGCCCTCTCCGCTTTGCGATTTCCTCCGATGCACCAAACTGGTGTATAACGATGCCGCGCCGGTAACAAAACATGTCCGAAGGAGTGCCTTCCCGCTCCCATTGCTAAACAAGTAGATCGTATGGCGAAGAGCCGGCGCTTGAGCGACAACCGTGTCCTGGTGGAACTCATTGAGTTGGGAATCGAAGCGCGGAAACAGAAAGAGAAGACATTCTTCGATCTGGCCGAGCGTTTCCGAAGCGCCGGCGATCCCGGCGAAGCCAAGCGGCTAGGCGACCAGTTGGGCCGTTTGGTCTTCGGTGAGTGATGTCGCAGATCGAAAGTTGGACGCGAATTCCCGCCGCCATCCGCGACCACCTGATTGATCGCATGCCAGAATCCTTGTCTGATGCACGATGCTCTTGAGGACAATGCCAGCGTAGGCGTGGGAATCGGCGGCAATGTAGTCGGCGATGGAATCGAGATCCTGGGCGGCGCGTCTCGACCAGACTATTCGGTGAGCCATTTGCTGAAGCGACTCTCGACTTCCTCCTGCGAGAGAGTACAGTTGACGCGGGCGTCTTCCAGACCGCGCCGCACGTTGTCGAGGACGTACAGGTGGTACTGAATGTCTTCCACCGAGACGTTGTCCGGCAGCCTGTTCAACAGTGACTCAACATCCTGTTTGACGTTACTCATCGTGCGCCTTTCGACTGGGATAGCACGCAGGTAGTCCGGCCGAGATTGCTTCGAAAGGGCATTGTATATATAAGTAAAAGCAAGCTATCCGACCATGTCCGCCCTCGCCCTCTCGCTCCCCCGCATCGCCCGCCACAACTCGCTGGCGGCCGTGGGCGTGGTGTTGGTCTCCATCTTCGTCTTCTCTGCCATTTTCGCGCCCTGGATCTCCGCGCAAGATCCCGCGCATATCGATCTGCCCAACCGCTTGCAGTCACCGTCCCTGCAGCACTGGGCTGGCACCGATGAACTCGGACGCGACATCCTTTCCCGTCTGATCTGGGGAGCGCGCATTTCTCTTTTCGTTGGCAGCTCCGTTGTGGCGTGCTCGCTCCTGCTCGGCCTCATCATCGGCAGTATTGCCGGATACTATGGCGGAGGCATCGACCGCTTTGTCAACGTCGTGCTCATGAACGCGTTTCTTTCCTTCCCCGGAATTCTCATCGCCATCGCCTTCGTCGCCTTCCGCGGCCCCGGCATTTTCAATCTCGTGCTGGCCTTGTCACTCGGAGGATGGGTCGGTTACGCTCGCCTGGTTCGCGCGCAAGTGCTGGCCGTCCGCGAACGCGAATTTGTCGAGGCGGCGCGAGCGCTCGGCGCAGGAGATCTCCACATCATCACGCGCCACATTCTGCCCAATATAATTCAGCCGGTCATTGTGCAGGCGGCCATCGGCATGGCGGGCGCGGTGCTTGCTGAAGCGACCATGAGTTTCCTGGGCCTCGGAGTTCCTCCGCCCACCGCCAGTTGGGGATCGATGCTCAACGATGCCCGCTCCCATCTCTTCGACGCTCCCCATCTTGTACTTTTTCCGGCGTTGACCGTGATGTTCGCAGTGCTGGCCTTCAACTTTATCGGCGACGCGTTGCGCGACCTGCTCGATCCGAGATCGCGGATCGAAGCGGGACTGTAGTCCGTGACCGATCATTCGTGAATGACTCACTGTTGACAATCTTCTTACGAGCTTTACGCATCTGTGACATTGAATAAATTGATGCTCGCCAGTCAGTTTTCCGCTGATTACTTTTCCCGCTCATTCGCGTCAAACTAGTGACACGAAATCAGGGAACTTTCTTTGGGGTTGATTCGTATCCATTGAAGACGTTAAGGCAGGTTTGTATGAATCGAAACATGGAACTCACCTTTCAAATGGAATGCTCACAAGACGTTGCCGTCGTGAACTGCTCGGGACGCATGGTGCGCGGGGCGGCGCTCGACCAGTTCCGCCGCCGCATCGAGCAACTCGATCGCGTTCGCGTGCTGGTGCTCGATGTCTCGGAAGTTGACCATCTCGATGCCGGTGGTTTGGGAACGCTTTTGTTGCTGCGCCGCTGGACGACGCAACGTTCTGCGAAGATGAAGCTGGTCAACCCGCCGCTTTTCTTCCGCCGTGTGCTGGATGCGACGCACCTTTCTTCTGTGTTTGAGATTTCTTCGTTGAAAGAAGCCATCTGCATTTTGCGGTCGAAAGAAATCCCGCCGCCGAAGGAATGCCCGCCCCGCTTCGCCGTTGCCTGACTGGGTTGTGGCCATTTGCTCTGACGAGGTTGCGTGAACAAGTCCGGCTGATAGGGCGCGATGCTTTATAATTCGCGCCCATGAAGCCTTCCCCAGTTTCGCGCAGGGACAGCCGCCCCGGCTGTCGAGCGGAGCAAAGCTCGGCCGCGTCTGGCCACTCCCGATGACCCACCTCGCCCGCAAACTGCGCGTCACCGATTACTTTTCCCTGGGCTGGGGAACAATGGTAGGCGTGGGTTGGCTCGTCGTTATGGACGACTGGCTGACGCGGGGCGGCCCGCTTGGAGGCGTACTCGGCTTTGCCGTTGGCGGCATTCTGCTGCTCCCCATCGGCTATGTCTACGGCAAGCTGGTCATGGCCATGCCCGACGCAGCCGGCGAGGTCGCCTACACCGCGAGAGTGTTCCCGCGCCCCGTCAGCTTTTACACGGGATGGATGATGATGCTCGCGTATTTCATCGTCTGTCCCTGGGAGGCCGTGGCCGTGGGCCGCATCGCCGCCTACATTTTTCCTGCGCTTGATTCGATCCAGTTATACAGTGTGGCGGGAAAGCCCGTATATCTGCCACACCTGATCATCGGGCTCGCGCTGACATCGGTTGTTACACTCGTGAACTATCATGGCATCCGCCTGAGCGCCACCTTTCAGAACTGGAGCACCTTCGGCACGCTGGCGCTCTTCGTGATCTTCGTTGCGGTTGGCGTTACGCGCGGGTCGACCGCCAATTTTCCGCCCTTGTTCACGCACACTCCCTTCATCTCCATCTTGCTGGTGCTGCAGATCGTTCCTTACTACATGACGGGATTTGAATCGGTGACCAAAGCCGCCGAGGAGGCTAATCCGCAATTTCGCGCGTCGGGATTTTCTCGCGCCATTTTTGCCGCCATCACCGTCGGCGCCGCTTTCTACATCGTTGTAATAGCGGCGGTGGGCTTCGTCGCGCCGTGGCGTCTGCTGACCGGCGAACCATTCATGACCGCGGTCGCCTTTGAACACGCCGTCGGCTCGCGGTCGATCGTAAGCATCATTTTGAGTGCCGCTCTACTTTCGCTATTCAAAGTCTTCAACGGAAATTTCGTGGCCGCCAGTCGCTTGCTGTTTGCCATGGGACGGCGCGGCTTGGTCGACACAAGATTCGCCACGGTGCATCCCCAGAATCAAACTCCGGCCGCGGCCGTCACCTCGGTTGGGATCGCCACCGCCGCGTGCATGTTTCTGGGCAGCGCCATTCTGGTGCCGATCTCGGAGGTCGGATCGGTCGCCTCCGCTAGCGGATGGTTCGCGGCTTGTGCGGCCTATCTGTGGATGCAGCCCAAAAGGATGCAGCCCCAAGTCGCCGACCGCCTGATCGCTCTGCTCGGCGCCCTGGTAGGCTTGGCGATGCTGCTGATGAAGTTTGCGCCGTTTGTCCCCGGTCATTTTTCGCAATGGGAGTGGCTCACACTCGCCGTCTGGATTATCCTAGGCACGTTGATCGGACGCCCGAGAGCGGACCCCTCGGGAAATACGGATTCGGAAAGAAACTCATGACCGCAACTCGCCGCTTTATCCTGGCATGCCTGCTGCTCGTGTCCCCCTTAGCTCTAGCCTCCGACTCTCGCTTTGACCTCGTCATCACCAATGGACACATCATCGACGGCACCGGCTCTCCCTGGTACGCAGGCGACATCGGAATCCGCGATGGCCGCATCGCCGCCATCGGAAACCTCTCCTCGGCTCCGCGCCAGCGCACTGTTGACGCTCAGGGCAAAGTCGTCGCTCCCGGATTCATCGACATGCTCGGCCAGTCGGAAACGACCATCCTGGTTGATCCTCGACTGCCTTCGAAGATCTATCAGGGCATCACCACCGAAATCACCGGAGAAGGCGGATCGGCCGCTCCTTTGAACGACGCGATTATTGCCAATGACCGCCCCGCCTACCAGCACTACAAGGTAAATCCCGACTGGCGAACGTTCCGTCAGTATTTCGCCCGCCTGGAAAAACAGGGCATGGGCATCAATCTCGCGAGTTACGTGGGCGCGACGCAGGTGCGACGCGCGGTGCTCGGAGATGCCGACGTCCAGCCCACGCCGGAGCAACTCGAAAAGATGAGGGCTCTGGTTCGCGACGCCATGCGCGACGGCGCGGTCGGAGTGTCAACTTCATTGGAGTATGCGCCCGCTCCCTATGCCAAGACGGAGGAGATCATTGCGCTCGCTTCGGAGGCATCGAAATCCGGCGGAATTTACGCCACCCACATGCGCAACGAGGGCTCCAGTGTTCTGGAAGCGATCGACGAGGCGGTTCGCATTGGGCGCGAGGCCCACATCCCGGTCGAGATCTGGCATTTCAAAGTCGCGGGCAAGCCGAACTGGGGACACATGCCGGAATCCATCGCGCGCGTCAATCGGGCCCGAGCCGAGGGGGTTGACATCACGGCAAACACGTATGCCTACACCGCATGGTTCAACAGTATGTCGGCGTTCGTTCCGCCTTGGGCGCACGATGGCGGCGATGCAAAATTAGTCGAGCGCTTGAAGGATCCGGCGGTTCGCGCCCGTATTCGCAAAGACATGGAGACTCCGTCCAAAGACTGGGACAACGAATGGGAAGAAATCAGTGGTCCCCATGATGTGATGATCGGGGTGGTTCAGAATCCGGGGCTGAAAAGATTTCAGGGCAAGCGGCTCGACGAAATCGCGACCGAGTTGAAAAAAGATCCCATGGACACGCTCTTTGATCTGCTCATCGAAGACCAGGCCTACACCGACTGCGCCGTCTTCGGAATGTCCGAGCCGGATGTGGCCCTAGCCCTCCAGCAGCCCTGGGTTTCGGTGGACAACGATTCTTCCGGCACATCGCCCGAGGGCATTCTGGGTGAAGAGCATCCCCACCCCAGGGCCTATGGGACATTCCCGCGCATCCTGCGTAAGTACGTTCGAGAAGAAAAAAAGCTGACGCTGGAAGACGCGATTCGCAAGTTCTCCAGCCTGCCCGCGCAGCGCATGCGGCTGACGGATCGCGGTGTACTCAAGCAGGGAATGTGGGCCGATGTGGTGGTTTTCGATCCGAATACGGTGCGCGACCTGGCGACCTTCGACGATCCCAACCGCTTGTCCGAAGGCATGGAGTATGTTCTTGTCAACGGTGTGCCCGTGATTGAGAACGGAAAGATGACCGGCGCGCTGCCGGGAAGGGTGCTACGGGGCGAGGGCTACGTGCCATAAGATCCACCAAGTCTCTCCTCGCGGAGGATAACGGCAGATCTTTCGCTGCCTTCCGGACGAAAATTAGTCCGATGACAGTCTGACTTACGGTTTGACACTCTTCGTCACTGCTGCGGTGCTCTTCGCCTGCGTTTGGCCAACCGGATCGACTTGCGGATCGGCCAGCGTCCCGGTGACTGTCCACGATTGCTCGTCAGCGCGCGTCAACTCGAAGTCCAAGCCTTCTGGAGTCGCCGTCCCGCTCACCCGATAAATCCCATCGTGCGATTCCAGTCTGCCCGCCGAAATTTTCCAGTTGCCTTTTTTCAGAAGTAACTCCCCCGTAAACCGGTGAACCGGAAGCGGCGCGGGCGCCCCTGGAATTTCAATATGCGGCAGGCTGCCGTTGCGCATCGTAAACTTCAACTTGCCATCGGACCGCGACAGTATTTCGCGAAAGCTGTCTCCGGATCCATCCACCTCGAATTTACCGTCGGCCGATCCGGCAATCCACTCATCGTTCATCAGGGAGCCTACGGCTTCCAGCGAAATGTCACGCAGCGTGCCGGCGCCGCGATAGCGTAGCGGCAGACCAGAGGTCTCGTGCACGGCCGGATTCGAAGCCGATGCGTCGTGTCCTGGATCAGGCTCTGAGAAGTCGATGATCCAGTTTCCCTGGTGCGTACCCTCCAGCAACTGACCGCGCAAAGCGGTTAGCGTAATCCGGCCGCGATCCACTTCCACCTGCGTGGTTATCTGGGTCGCCGCCACCTTCTTCATTTCGAACCGGCCAACCTGCAAACTGCCTCGCGCCAGAATGGTGAGCAGCGGTGAACCACTCGCCGGGGTATTGGCGGCTGGATTCAAGAGGCGGTACCACGCGCGCTTCGCCGGATGCGGCGTGAACCACTCGCCAAGATCCTCCGTCGAAAGCCGATCGGCTGCAAGGTCGAACGAATACGCGCAAGCCGGAGCCGCGCAATGGCGAGGCGCCGTGACCGTGCCACCCCAATGTGTGCTTGCGGTACGAGCGGAAATTTTCTGTAGCGAGATCGCGTCCGGAGTGAGGCTCAAGTTCGCCGAGGCAATTTCGATGGGCGTGTTCAAGCCGCGCACCTCCGCGCGAACATTGCGCAACTGAGCGCTGCCCGCTGCGACGGCAGGAGCGAATCCCTGCCATGGTCCGGAAATATTCATCTCCAACTTAGCGGAACCCTCCGCCGCGGGCTGAGTCACCGGCAAGCCGAGCAGCTTCTCCAGACGATAGAGATCTGTGAGTTCGGCGTCGCCGCGCAGGAAGAGACGATACCCGGCAGCCGAAATCCAGCCCCCAACGGTGACTGGCTCGGAGCCGTTCAGGGCTAGTGTGGCCGGACCAATCCGCAGGTGCGTTTCAGCGGGCGCCAGTTCCTTTTCCTGCGCATTCGGAGGATTGATTCTGCTCCTGGGCAAGGGACGCGATTCTGCGGCCACCAGGACCAGCGGAACGGTGCCCAACGTTACCTCATCCTTTCCCGCATTCGACGATTGCCCTGACGAGAGGCGCACATTGGTCGCCGAGCCGTCACCCTGCCATTGCGGCGAGCCAGGCCCTGGGGATCCGCCTATGTCTTGAGTCGCTCGGAACTCCACATTCAACAATCCGCTCGCAGTGAGATCGCCGGGTATCTGCTTTTTGGCCTGGCGCAGCAATCGAACCACCGCGGCCAACGGCACCTTCTCGGCCTCGAGCCTCAGATCGTAGTTGGGCTGTTGAGCGGCCATCGCCATGTTCCCCCGCAGCCGAATGGTTCCACCATTGGCTGGCGACTCGCAGAGTAAGTCCGCTACCGTGGAGGCGACCGCGTTGTAAGTTCCAGCGCAGGTGGTTGCCAGGCGCAGGCTTTCGTGACCCACAATGTCGTAGCGATGGAAATCGTCCACTGCAGTCTGGCTTTCGATCCGTAGCGCTTCGGGAGTGCCTGACAGGTTTGCCCCGAAACTAACTCCGCCGCGCCATCCCCGATCTTTTCCGCTCAGCAACTGGGTGATCTGCCCCAGTTGGCCTTTTTGCCATTGCACCATAATCCGCATCGGAGTCGTTCGCAAGTTCGCCGCCCGCTGCCACGCGGCGTTGATCTGCAGCAACCCAGTATCGGTGAGATTGAAATCCGTCCGCACCGGCTCGGCTTTGATGCGCGCGCCCCAGGAATTGTCGGAATCCTGCCAAAGCGCCACGTCCGCGTTCATCAACGCAAAAGATTTCTTTGTCTGTCCCAGTTTAAAGTTGACGCGGGCGTTGCCGGCTTCAAGATAAGGGAAGGCTGGGCGGCGCTCGGAAGCCGGCTTTCCTGTCGGAGCCGCCGGGATTTGCGCGTTGCGCTCGATCAGCGTTGACAGGTTCCAGCGACCTTCGCGATTGCGCACCAGGTTGATGCTGGGCTCGTTCGCGCTCAGGGTTGCGAGCTCCAGTCGCCCGCGCAGCAAGGAACGGAAGCGGATCGCGGCGGAGACTTCCTGGGCTCGAATCATCGGCTCCGCGCTGAATGCCGGATCGTCATAAATGACGAGTCCCTCTAGATCAAAGCCGGGTCGCGGCAGAAAATGCAGACTCACATTGTCCAGTTCCACCTTCCGGCTGAGCGCGTTTCCGATGGTGGTGGCAATCCGGTTTCGCAGCCGGTAGACTCCCGGCCGGAACAGAAACAGCAGAAGCAGCAGCAGAGCCACCACGGCAGCGACCCCGCCCCTGGACCGCAGCCGTTTCACCGCACCATCCTGAACGTCCGGGACCAGCGCGTTTCATCGAAGAAATGAAGGATGACATGCTGAACCATGAATTTTAGCCGGTCGCCCAATCCGCGCATTTGCCACTGTCCCGGCGGGGTGTCGAATGACCAGTAGATAAACATGGGACGGCCGATCACGTTCTGGCGCGGAATGAAGCCCCAGTAGCGGCTGTCGTAACTGACGTCGCGATTGTCGCCCATGGCAAAGTAGCTGCCGGGGGGGACCACGATGTCGCCACCCTCCAGATGCGAAGGCAGTTCCTGCGCCCATTTTTCGTTTCTTACGCCATAGGACTCGGTCGCGGGCACGGCGGGGAAATCGTCGCGGTAGGGGTTGTAATCCTCTTCTTTGTGCCGCACATAGGGTTCATCCAGCTTCTCGCCGTTACGATACACAGCTCCATCGCGCAAGTGGATGCGGTCGCCGGGGACTCCGATAATCCGCTTGACTACGAACAGACCATGTTCCTCGGGCGACAGAAACACGACAATGTCGTTGCGCCGCACGTCGCGATAAGGCAGCAGTGGCCCCATCCAGCGCGTCGGCGGCGCAAACTGTTCACGGTTGACCAGGACATGGTCGCCGATGAGCAGCGTGTCCTCCATGGAACTGGAGGGAATCTCAAAATTCTGCAGCACAAACGTCATGATGAAGAGGACGAGGATCAGCAATTCCGCCATCGAGGCCAGAAATTCCACCAGCGACTCATGCGGCCTCTCGTTCGCCATCACTTCCCGGTTAGTTTGTTGTCTTTTCGGCAAGTCTGCGGTTTGATCCATCATTCAGCGCCCCGTTGTTCAGCGCACCGGCTTGAAAGTTCGCGACCAGCGGGTTTCGTCGAAGAAATGGAAGATGATGTGACCCATGTTCTCCACTCGATCCCACATGCTGTTCATCTCATACTGGCCTTCCGCCGTCTCGAATGACCAGTAGATGAACATGGGACGGCCAATCAGGTTCTGGCGCGGAAGGAAACCCCAGAAACGGCTGTCGTAGCTGACATCGCGGTTGTCTCCCATCGCGAAATAGCTGTTTGGAGGGACCACAATGTCATCTCCTACGATATGCGAAGGCAGTTCCTCCGCCCATTTCTCGTTGCGTACGCCGTACATTTCCGAAGGCGGCACAGCCGGAAAATTGTCGGTGTAGGGATTGCGCTCCGCCCGTTTGTGGCGGATAAACGGCTCATCCAGTTTCTGGCCGTTGCGGTAGACGACGTCGTCGCGCAGGTGGATCCGGTCGCCCGGAATGCCAATGATGCGTTTCACCAGGAACAGGCCGGGCTGCTCCGGCGACATGAAAACCGCAATTTCGTCGCGATGGAGGTCGCGATAAGGCAGAAGCGGACCCATCCAGCGCGTAGGCGCCGCGAACTGCTCCCGGTTCACAAACACATGGTCCCCGATGAGCAGCGTGTCTTCCATCGAGCTCGACGGAATCTCAAACGCCTGCAGGATAAAAGTGATGATGAACAGGCCCGTGACCAGCACTCCCGCGAGCGAGGCCAGAAATTCCACCGTGGTTTCGTGCGGTTTCTCGTCGACTTGCTCTTCGCGCACTACAACTTGCTTCTTTTCTTTTTTCGGCAAAATTGCCATCCGTTTTCAGAGAATCTCTCAACTCGTCTTTCTGTCGCGCACAGGAGCCGCCCCCAGCATCAGCGAACCAGCCTGAAAGTGCGTTCCCAGCGGGTGATCTGGAACAAATGAGTCATCGCGTAGACTAGATGATAAATCCTGTCGCCCACGGTTGGCGATCCCGGGAGATCGTTATTCAAATTGCCCGCCGACCAGTAGATCAGAAGCGGGCGCCCGATAATGTTTTCGCGCGGCACGAATCCCCAGTAGCGGCTGTCCTGGCTGTCATCGCGATTGTCCCCCAGAACAAAATAGTGTCCCTCGGGAATAATCAACTGGTGGTCTTCCACCAGCTTCGGCATCTCCTTCCACCATTTCGCGTCCACTCCGTATGCCGGAGATTCGGTGCGGGGAAAATCGTCGCGATACGAATCGTGGAGGGCGGTGATGTATTGCACATAGGGTTCCGGCAGCGCCGCGCCGTTCACATACACGCGCTTGTTGATGAGGCGCAGCCGATCTCCGGGCAACGCCACCACGCGCTTGACAAAGTCCTGCGCCGGATTCACCGGATAATGAAAGACGATGACATCGCCGCGGCGCACGTTGCGATAGGGTAAAAGCCGATTCCACCCGGAACTGCCGCCATAACAGAATTTATCCACCAGCAGGTAGTCGCCGATGAGCAGCGTCTGTTCCATGGATTCCGAAGGGATGGTGAACGCCTGCACCAGGAAAGTGACCACAAAAACCGCAATCACCACCGTTCCGGCGACCGACTGCACGGTCGCGGGCCAGTCTCCCGCGGAAATCTTTTCGCTCCACGACATAAATAGCGCTTAGCAATATGAATCCGACAGTTGATGGTTCGGCACCCTGGGGCTCACGCTACGCCGCGCCGCCGTCCTTTCGAGCCTGAGGCGGCCGCGCTTCGGGCAACGCGGACAGATGCTCCAACACCTGCCGCGCCGCTTCCTGCTCCGCTCGTTTCTTGGTCGCGCCCTGGGCTCGCCCCACGATTTGTCCCAGCCCCGGCAGTCTTACCTCGACCGTAAATGTCTTCTTGTGTTCCGGACCTTCCTCTTTTACCAACTGATACACCGGCTGCGGTCCTCCCCGGGCCTGCACTGCTTCCTGCAACGCGGATTTGAAGTCCATGACCGGAATGGCGCTAGTCTCCAGTTTCATGTGGGCCAGTTCCGGTTCCACGATCGCGCGCACGATGAAGTCCCGTGCCACCGGCCATCCGCCGTCGAGGTACAGGGCCGCCAGAATTGCCTCTAGTGCGTCCACCAGCAGGCTTGCCTTGCCGCGCCCACCGCTTTTTTCTTCGCCGCGGCCGAGGCCGATATAAAGACCAATCTGAAGTTGCTCGGCTACGCGCAGCAAATGCCGTTGCCCCACCAGATGCGCGCGAAGTTTGGAAAGATGGCCTTCCTGGAATTCGGGGAAGCGATGAAACAGCGTCTCACTGGTGGCCAGCCCGAGCACCGCGTCTCCCAGAAACTCGAGCATCTCGTTATCGCCCATCGACGGACCGCTGGCCGACAAACCGCCTGCGCCCAGCGCCTCCGCCTCGCGCGCTTGCGAGCTGTGGGTAAGCGCCTGCTCGAGCAACTCGGGGCGGTGAAAGTGGTGACCCAGGCTTTCTTCCAGCGCCATGATTTCACGTGACTTCATTCGGCGGCGCGGCTTCCCGCGTTTGCACTTGCTTGAAGAACGTCGAGGCTCCGCTGCGAAAAAAGAAATGACATGAGCGCGTTCGTGCCACTTCCACTGAGACCGCATTCCTGCTTTAGCGCTGGTGGCGTGCGCTTACTCTCTCGACGAATGGTTCCACCTTTCGCAACGAGGTCAGCCTCGCTCCCCACCCAATCTTAATTTTTCGGAGGCGCCTGGGGCGGAGCCGGAACCGCCGCTCCAGTGAGCTGCTGCAGGCGCTCGCGCTCGCGTCGAGCCGGGGTCCCAATCGGAGTATTGTCCTGCGTCATATCCACCGCGCGGTTCGCCGCCTTCAGCGCCTCCGGATATTTCTGCTGCTTATCGAGTGCCAGCGCCAGGCGGAGAATTACTACCGGGTCGGGATTGCTGGGGAAGGCGTCGATCGATTTCTGCAGGTAATCCTGGGCCACGGGAAAATTCTCTTTCTTGAATTCGATGGTACCGAGAATCGAATACGCGTTGGAGCGCAGCAGTGCTTTGTAAGCGTCGATCTTGTCCTGCGGCGTCCCCGCCGGCACTTGGACGTCGGTGTCCACGGTCTGGGTGGCCTTCAGCGCCATCGACGTGCCTTCCGCGTAGCGCTGATCCTTATCGATATCGGTTTCGCGCGTCCGCTCCGCAATCACTTCGGCTACGATCACCAGAGCTTCGGGGTCGTCCGCGTCAAAGCTCAGAACCTTCCGGCCCATGGCCTCGGTCTTATCCGGGCTGTTGGCATTCTGATAGAGGCGCATCGCGTTCTTGTACAGCAAAACGCGAAGCTCGCTGTCAGGGAACTTGGTGGCAAAATCGTCAGAAGCTTTCTCCAGCGCCGCTGCATCGGTACTGGCCGACGCCGCTTTGTAGGCATCGAACTCGGGCTGGGTCTTGGCTTGTGGCGGACGCTTCGCCGCTGGTGCAGTCGTCGCACCCGCTGCCGGCGCTGTTTGGCCCGCTGCCGGCGCACTCTGCGCCGCCGCCCAAACCGCGACACTTGTGATTCCGAGACTCAGTATCGCAAGAATGACTGCTGCTCGTTTCATACTGTCTCCCATAATGCAAAATGTGGACGTCAAAAGTTTCTCACTCGGAACCCGCCGCGACCGAGTTCTCGCCTCCACGCCAGCCCTGAACCAAACAGGCAATCATAGCTCAGCCGTTTGCTTCCTGTAGCGCAGGTTCCTTGGTGGTTAGTGCTTTCGCACCCGACCGGCTACCGAAATTCCATGCCTGCATCACTGCGGCTGTTTCGCTACCGGAGGCTCGTAGGCCTGCTCCAACCCGCGCCGCGCCGCCAGTTTTGCCTCCGGAAGCCCCGCTCCAGCGGCATCCAGCGCCGCCCGATACTGATCGAGCGCGGCATTCCGATTTTCCTTCAAATCAAAAATACGGCCCAGATAAATGTGAGACCACGCGATTACCTTCGGTTCGCGGGCGGTCTGCAGCGCTCGTTCAAAGTAGTCGCGCGCTCCATCCATGTCCCGATTCATGGTGGCGATTTGCGCCAAAAGAAAGAGCGCACGCCCCGAATCTTCCCCCGGCGCCTGCTGATCGAGGGCCTGCTGCGCGAGTTTCTGCGCGCTTCCCAGATCGCCCGCCGCCATTCGGCGTTCTGCGTTCAACAACAGGACCTCATTCCGCGGACGAGCCTGCACCAGTTCCGGTGTTGCCTGCTTGGCGAACTGGAGCACTGAAACTCGCTTCCTTTCCGCGCCCACGTCAATTCGCCCGATCAGGTCCGCAAACGCGTTGCGCATACCCTCCGGATCTTTTTCGAACTTCCCCAACGCGTCATAAAAATACCGCGTCAGCACGTAGCCTTCTTTGTCCGCTTCGTCGAGCTTCGCCGTCCGCTCCGTCTCCGGCGTCCTTCGCGGGAGCGTCCGCAGTTCAATCGCCCGGATCAGGCATTCCGTGGCCAGAAGCGAAACATTATTCTTGAAAGCCTCATCCATGGGAGCGTTCTGCACCTCATCCAGCAAGGGCTCGAGGCGCTTGAACGAGCCGAAATTCTTCATCGCCAGCGGATCCAGAAGGTAGTGGAGATAGGTATGCCGAATCTGCTGCATCTTGATCGCCGTGCTCAAGGTTGGCGAGATCACGACATAGTATTCCGACCCATAATCGCGCGCGTTGGTCTGTCCGGGCGCGCCCATCGCTTCCAGGTAGATGGTGAACTGCCGTCCCAGGTATTCCGACGAGGCCAGCTTCAAATAGATTTCCGTATCGAACGTCATCCTCGCCAGCGGCTCGTGATAGTACTCGGTCAATTCCGTGTAGCGCTGGTGGTGCCGCTCCCAGATGGCGTGCAAGCCCAGCTTCTGGTAAAAGTCCTCCATCAGCGGCACCATGTCAGCCACAGCCTCCGCATCAGGAGGGAGTTCCGCCTCTCTCACTTTCAACCTGAAAGTCGGCGGCTCCTCCAGGTACAGCGCCAGCGATACATAATGGGAGAGGTCGTGCGCGGGATCACCACCCTGATGACGCCGGTAGAGGGCGCACATTGGGCCAATCACATCCTGCGCCCCGACGATGCTTTCAGCGGCCTTGCCCACTTCCGAGCGGATCTGCATGCGCAGCGGGTCGGATACGCTCAATTCCTGGTCATAGCCACAGGTATTGATCGCGGTCAGCACCGTGAACAACGTCTCGCTGGTTTCCAGAGTAACCTGGGGACGATTCTGCGCCCAGCCAGATGCCCCGACCAGCACCATTGCCAGGCCGAGAGCGAACGCCGGTCGAACTCGTAGTCCCAGGAAATTCCCTCGGATCTCACGCATAGGATGAGCTAGAAGTAGTGTACGAACTGGTCAATTCGAGGTCAAACCTTTAGAGGACAGACATTTGGAGGTCCAACATTCGAGGACAAATCAGAAGAAGCATCTACACGGGGACCGTCACCCGGGATTGTCCCCCGAGCGCGATACGGAGCGTCCGCCTACCCTTTCACGCTGATCTTCGAAAACGACAGGACAGCCGTCCCCGCCGTCGGTCGTCCCATTGAAAGCGCGGGACGGAACGTGGTGAAGATCAGCAGGTTTTTCAACTGCGGCAGCACTGCCTGGGCATCGTCCGGCTGCGACAGGATGCGGTAATCCTCCACGCGCCCATTGGCATCCACATAGGCTTCCACCACCAAAGCATCGTCTCCCATATTGCCCAGCGACGTGCCGAATGCCGACTGCTCCAGTTGCGGCCCGATGTAGAGCATCAGCGGCACGTCGCTGCTTGCCCGCAGTTCCGCCGGCAAAGCAAAGAAGCCCAGCAGCAGGCCGAAAAACAATATCGCGCTCACCAGTCCCGCTGTCGCCGGAACCATGAAAGCGTTGAGCGCGTTTTCCAGCCGCACCAGTATGGCTTCAAAGCGCGGACGCCGGGTTTGCGCCGCCTCCCGTGAAATCGCAACCCGCAACTTTAACGCCAGATCCGCCGGCGCCTTTTTCGCGCCGAGACCAGCCAGCAGTTGCTGCGAACGTTGCATCGCGGCATATTCCCGCCCACAGTCCGAGCACTCTTGCAGGTGGCGCGTCAGCGCGCGCATCTCCGACCCGCTTACCCGGCCGTCGAGATAAGGCGAGAATAACTTTCTGGTCGCAGCGCAGTTCTTTGCCGCGCCGTTCATCGCAGCGTACTTCATCGCAGCGTACTGCTTCATGGCGTCACCTCGACCTGCCTGCCACCACGCGAACTCTTCTGCTCATCGGCAGGAGCCTGCAGGCCCAACTCCGGGCCTACTTCCCTGACATATCCCGCTAATTTCTTGCGCAGCGCGTCGCGTCCCCGCGTAATGCGTGACTTTACCGTTCCCAGAGAAATCGCCAGAACTTCCGCAATCTGCTCGTACGACATGTCTTCCAGGTCGCGCAGAATCAAAGCCGTCCGATAAGGCTCAGGCACCTGTTGCAGCGCTTGTTCCACCGCCGCTTGCACCTCGGTATGCGCAAACATTTCAAACGGAGACTCGCCCGGGTCAACCAGTCGCTCTTCTCCGGAGTATTCGCATTCGCCCGAGCAGATAGGATCGATCGGCGTTTCCTGCGCTTTGTGCCGGAACCACCAGCGCCGCCGGTTCGCCGCCTCGTGCAGGGCGATACGATAAATCCACGTCTTCAGGCTGGACTCGCCGTGGAAATGCTTCATCCCCCGGAACACTTTCAGAAATACGTCTTGAGTCGTGTCGGCCGCGTCCGAAGGATCGTTCACAATGCGGTAGATGAGGCCGTAAATGGGCTGATGAAATTCGCCAATCAGCCACGAATACGCTTCTTCCGAACCCGCCTTCAGGGCAGCGATGACGGCGGATTCTTCGGCTCGGGCCCCGATCGCGCTGGCTAGATCGCCCAATGTAGTAGCTCCCGCCATGACGGCGTTGCCTCCAATTATAGAGTCACACGAGCCCCAGCGGCGGGAATCTTCCCTGCCTAAGACACGACTCCCGGACGACCTTTTCCGCTTAACTATTTAGACTCCGAAGCGTCCTCCAGAGTTCCCGCGGTAAGTCCAATATTTGCAACGCTAAAACTGGGAAGCGGAAGCGGAAACCGGGGTGGCTCGGCGTCGGAATTAAGACGGGTTCATCTACTTCTGGAGCCAGCCTCCGCCGACGGTAGCATGATGGTGGCTCGGCGTCGGAATTAAGACGGGTTCATCTACTGGGAAAGACGGTTTTCGGGTAATCTTGATCGGGATGACTTTTGCGAGGTGATCCCAGTCTGTTTCCGTTGCGTCACCGATGGCCTCCAATCAGGAAGAAGAAGTATTAGGGAAAGCATACGACGGCCGCTTGATGCGCCGTTTGCTGACCTATCTGCGTCCCTACAAGTGGCACGTTGTGGTCGCGCTCGCGGCCA
>Ga0182013_10000930_pt1 | contig 40581 bp, 36 predicted proteins | sample 612S2MmetaG_FD_120487 | JGI IMG/M metagenome (GOLD analysis project Ga0182013, IMG submission 120487) | Permafrost microbial communities from Stordalen Mire, Sweden - 612S2M metaG | ecosystem: Environmental > Terrestrial > Soil > Wetlands > Permafrost | place: Sweden: Stordalen | collected... | reverse complement strand
TAACGAGCCGTTAACGAATTATGGCGGGCTCATTGCCGGCTTCGAGCAGGCCGAGCAGGCCACGCAGCAATTGCAGCGGCGTCGGCGGGCAGCCCGAGATGTGCAGATCGACCGGGACGACGGCGCTTACGCCGCCGGCAACGGCGTAACTGCCGGCAAAAATTCCGCCATCGGCCGCGCAATGGCCGACCGCGACCACCCATTTCGGGTCCGGCGTCGCCTGGTAGGTGCGTTCGAGCGCTTGGCGCATGTTGCGCGTGACCGGCCCGGTGACGAGCAGCACATCGGCGTGGCGCGGCGAGGCGACGAAGCGCAGCCCGAAACGCTCGAGATCGTAGAACGCATTGTTGAGAGCATGGATTTCAAGCTCGCAGCCGTTGCAGGAGCCGGCATCGACCTGACGGATAGCGAGGCTGTGGCCGAGCCGGCGTCGCGCCACGCGCGTCACGCTCGCCGCCAATTCGGCAAGCGCGGCGTCGTCCGGCGCCGGCTGAGCTTCCGTCAGCGGCCGATGTGTCAGGCCTTCGAGCAGGGTCCTTCGCATAAGATGCCCTTTTAGTTGCGCATGTTCTTTACGGAAAACCGGTTCCCACTTTTCCTGAACATGCGCTACAGATCGTGCCCCGAATACGAGCAGTTGAACGACTTATTGCAGAGCGGGAAGTCGGCGACGATGTTGCCCTCGATGACAGCTTCAAGAAGTGGCCATTGCAGCCAGGACGGATCGCGCAAGCGACAGCGTGCGACCCGCGGCCCGTCGAGCCGTACCCAAGCGAACACGTCGCCGCGGAAACTTTCGGCAAGCCCCAAACCTTCGCCAAGCCCCACGCCTTCGCCACGGGCGCCGCCGCCGTCGAGTTCGTGCATGATCGGGCCATCCGGTAGGCGGTCGAGGATTTGTTCGATGAGCGCGATGCTTTGCTCGACTTCGCGGACGCGGATCCAGACCCGCGCATTGACATCGCCCGCCGTCAACACCGGCACGATAAAATCGAGATCGAAGTAAGGCGCGTAGCCCGGTGATTTCCGCGCGTCGAAATTGCGACCGCTGGCGCGGCCGATAAAGCCTGGCGCGCCGAATTGCCGTGCCAGCTCGGCGGACAGAATTCCGGTCGCGGCGGTGCGATCCTGCAGCGAGGCGGTGTTGTCGTAAAGCTCGACCAGGCGCGCAAACCGCCGCCGGACATGCGACAGCATCTCGCGAATGACGCTCGCGCCGCTTGAGGCAAGATCGGCTGAGACGCCGCCGGGCACGACGCGGTCCATCATCAGGCGGTGACCGAATGAGCCGTCCGCCACGCGCAGCACCAGTTCACGCAATACGCCGCAATGGGCGTGCATCAGCGCGAACGAGGCGTCGTTGCAAACGGCGCCGACGTCGCCGAAATGGTTCGCCAGCCGTTCAAGCTCCGCCATCAGCGCGCGCAAATGGCGCGCGCGTGGCGGCGCTTCGATGCCGAGCGCCGCTTCGACGGCGTGCGCGAATGCGATGCCATACGCGACGGTGCTGTCGCCGGAAGTGCGCGCGGCTAATTTGGCCGCTTGCGCGATGGGGACATCCGACATCAGCGACTCGATGCCCTTATGCACATAACCGAGGCGCGCTTCGAGCCGCACCACGGTTTCGCCCGAGGCGGTGAAACGGAAATGTCCGGGCTCGATGATGCCGGCATGCACCGGGCCGACCGGGATCTGATGCAGGCTCTCGCCTTCCGCTGGCAGGAATGTGTAGGCGGATGGCTCGGCAGGCGCCGCCTCACGCGCGCCGAGCGGATGTTGCACATCCCAAAAGCCGAGATCGATCCAGGGCCGCGGATCCGGCGCGCCGGTCGGTTCAAGTCCATAGAGACTATGGATGGCGCGCTCGAAACGGATGGCGGGCGGATGCAGCGCGCCGACCGACGGAAATCTTCCGTCCGGACAGGACAGGCTGACGACCGCAATCTCGCCGGAGGATTCGTCGATCAATGCCATGTGCACAGACTGCACCACGGGCGCGCTGTCGGCGGTGGCCCACAGGTCGAGCATTGTCGCGCGGCCGGCGGCGATCTGTTGCGCAACATGCGTCCAGCCCTCCGCCGTAACGATGCAACGCGGCCATGGCCGATGCGCCTCGACCGGCTCGCTTTGCGGGATCATGTCGCGGAGGGCTGACATCGCTTTATCCAAGCATCCCGGCAACGTTTTGGAACCAGGCGACGAATGCCGGCGGCATATAGATGCCGGCGATGAGCACGATGCCGAGATGCGCGAACATCGGCACATAGGAAGCTTGCGCCTTGGCGTTGCCGCCGCGCGGCTCGCCGAACGCGATGCTGTTGAGCCGCAGGAACAGGCCGGCCAAGGCGACCAGGATACCAAAGACGAGTATGAGCGCCAGCACCGGAGCGCGGGCGAAAGTGGAACTCACGACCAAAAATTCGCTCATGAAAATGCCGAGCGGCGGCAGGCCGGCGATCGCAACGACGCCGAGGATCAGGCCCCAGCCGAGCACCGGATGCGTTTCGGTGAGCCCGCCCATGTCGGCGATGCGCTGGGTGCCTTTGACTTGGGTGATATGGCCGACGGCGAAAAAGATCGCCGATTTGGTCAGCGAGTGCATGGTCATATGCAGAAGCCCGGCAAAATTGGCGAGCGGGCCGCCCATGCCGAAAGCAAAGGTGATAATGCCCATATGCTCGATCGACGAATAGGCGAACAGCCGCTTGATGTCGCGGCGGCGGTACAGCATGAAGGCTGCGAACACCAGCGACAGCAATCCGAGCGTCACCATCAGCGGGCCCGGCGCGAGCGCTCCCGTATTGACGGCAAGCAACATCTTGAAACGCAACAGCGCGTAGAGCGCGACATTAAGCAGCAAGCCGGACAGTACGGCCGAGATCGGGGTCGGACCCTCGGCGTGGGCGTCGGGCAGCCAGGCATGCAGCGGCGCGAGCCCGACTTTTGTGCCGTAGCCGAGCAGCAGAAATACGAACGCGACGTCGAGCAGCGCCGGATCGAAATCGCTGGCGCGCTTGACCAGCACGGTCCACACCATGGCGTCGAGACCTTCGCCGACGACGGGCCGCGCCGCCATGTAGACGAGAATGGTGCCGAACAAAGCCAGCGCAATGCCGACGCTGCCGAGAATGAAATATTTCCAAGCCGCTTCAATCGCTTCGTGGGTACGATAGATGCCGACCATCAGCACCGTGGTCAGTGTCGCCATCTCGATCGCCACCCACATGAGACCGATATTGTTGGCGACGAGCGCAAGATTCATCGCGAACATCAGCACTTGATACATGGCGTGGTAGAAGCGCACCGACGACGGCGTCAGCCGTCCGGTCGATAGTTCGTGGCCGATATAGCTCAAGCTGAAGACGCTGGTGGTGAAGCCGACGAAGGTGGTCAGCACGATGAAAGTGGCGTTGAGATCGTCAATCAGGAGATAAGGACCCGGCTGCGGCCGGACCACGAACAGCGACAGCGCACACAAGAGCGTAAGCGTCGTCGCCGCCACGTTGAGCCGCGCCGTGGCGCGGTAATCCGGCAGTACCGCCAACAGCGCGGCGGCGACGACCGGGATGGCGAGCACGCCAGTCAGCGCGTCGACGGTCATCGGCGCTCTCCACGAAAGCGGTCGAGCGCCTGCACGTCGACCGTGTCGAAGCGCTCGCGGATGCGGAACAGGAAAATTCCGATCACGATGAAAGCGATGAGCACCGAAAACGCGATGCTGATCTCGACCACGAGCGGCATGCCTTTGGCGCCGGTCGCCGCCAGCACAAGGCCGTTCTCGAGCGACATGAAGCCGACCACCTGGCTGACCGCATTGTGCCGCGTCACCATCATCAACAGGCCAAGCAAGATCACTGAAAGCGCGAAGGCGAGATCTTCGCGCGCCAGCGGGTCGGCCTCCTGTGTCACGCGCAGCATCACCACCATGGATAGCGCGACAAGCCCCATGCCGGCGAGCATGGTCGAGCCTGAGCCGACCACCTTGTCAATCTGGCGATGAATGCCGAGCTTGACGATGATCCGATGCAGCGCCACTGGGATCACGATGGCCTTGAACGTCAGCGCGATCACCGCGGTGATGTAGAGGTGCGGGGCATCCTGCACGAAAGCCTGCCAGGCGACCGAGGCGGCAAGCGTGAGTGCATGGAGCGTATAGACGTTGAGCAGTGAATAAAGCCGGTCCTGATAAAGCTCGAGGAAGCTGATCAGCACCAGCGAGCCGGCGAGCAGATGGGCGACGTCGAAATCGATCTTGCTCATTAGAAGCTCCCTGAGACGAAGCGCAACAGCGTCGCCAACAGGCCCAGCATCAAGGCGACGCCGAGGAATTCCGGGACGCGGAACACCCGCATCTTGGCGATCGAGGTTTCGAACAGCGCCAGCAGGGAGCCGCCGACCGCAAGCTTGGCGACGTAGGCCACCACGCCAAGCGCGAGCGCCGGCAGGCCGGCGCCGGCCGCCTCGAGGCCCCAGGGCGCGAACAGGCAGGCCAATAGCGATACATAAAGTATGAGCTTGAGCGCCGCGGACAGTTCGATCAGTGCCAGGTGCCGGCCGGAATATTCCAACACCATGGCTTCGTGCACCATGGTCAGTTCGAGATGCGTCGCCGGGTTGTCGATCGGAATGCGGCCGTTTTCGGCGATCGCCACCATGACGAGGCCGAATAGCCCCAGGCCGAGCGAGACGCGCAATCCGACCTGCGGCGAGGCCATGAATTCGGCTACGTTCGAAAGCTGCGTAGAGCCCGCGATCAGCGCCAGCGTGAACACGATCATGATCATCGCCGGTTCAGCGAGCGAGGCGATCATCACCTCGCGGCTCGATCCGATGCCGCCGAAGCTGGTGCCGACGTCGAGGCCGGCGAGCGCGAGGAAGAAGCGCGCGCTGCCGAGAAGCGCGATGATGGCGATGAGGTCGGCCGACCAGGAGAACATCAGGTCGGTGCGGAAGGTCGGAACCAGCGACGCGGCGACCCAGGTGGCGGCGAAGACCAAATATGGGATGACGCGGAACAGCCATGACGCGTTGTCGGCCAGCACGACGTCCTTGCGCATCAGGCGCGCGAGATCGAGATAGGGCTGGATCAGCGGCGCGCCTTGCCGCCGCAACAGCCGCGCCTTGACCTTGCGCACGAAGCCGGTGAACAGCGGCGCCAGGCCAAGCACCAACAGCATCTCCGTGCACTGGATGAGGAAATCGCGGATCAGGACCATATCGCGAGCACCAGGAGCAGAATGACCAGAGCGCCGAACACCAGGCTTAAGAATTGGCGGATGGTCAGAAATTGCAGGCGGTTGAGGCGCTCGGCGATGGCGCTGATGCCGGCGGCGAGCGGCGCATAGATGTAGTCCCAGATCAAATCGTGCAGATCGACAACGAGCCGCGCCGCACGCGTGTCGCCGGGCGGCGGCATGTCCACCGTCTCGCGGGCGCGGAACAGCGTGGTGCCGAAGACGCGGCGGATCGGCTGGGCAAAGCTCATGGCGGTGTATTGCGTCGCCGGGCTCGGGTCGGGATAGCCGCAGTCCCAGGCCGGTGCGCGGCGCAGGCGCGCCGAAGCAAGGCGGTGGATCGCCATTGCCGCGAGCGAGCCCGACATGATGATGAACACAAAGACAAGAAGCCCGTCATAGGAGCTGCGGCTAGCGGCGATCGGCACGATCGAAAGCCATTGCGTGCCGAGCTGCGCCGGCATGCGCGCGCCGATCATCGCCAGATTGACCGGGGCCAGAGCGTCGATGAACAGCCCCGGGAGAATGCCAGCGAGCAGGCACAACCCCGCGAGCAGCATCATGGCGCCGAGCGAATAACGATCGGTCTCGCGCGCGCGTTCTGCCGCCGGCGTGCGCGGGCGACCGAGAAATGTCACGCCATAGGCTTTGACGAAACAGGCCGCCGCGAGCGCTGCCGACAGCGCGAGCAGCGCGCCGACCGCCGGCACCAGGATTTTCAGCCCCCATGACGGCAGTTGCGGACTGAGCAGGATCGCCTGGAAGGTCAGCCATTCGGAGGCGAAGCCGTTGAGCGGCGGCAGCGCCGAGATCGCCACGCAGCCGACCAGAAAGACGAAGGCGGTCTGCGGCATGCGGTGGATCAAGCCGCCGAGATGCTCCATGTCGCGCTCGCCGGTCGCGGTGAGAATGGCGCCTGCGCCGAAGAACAAAAGGCTCTTGAACAGCGAATGATTGAACACGTGAAACAGCGCCGCGGTGAACGCGAGCGCCGCGGCGAATGGCATGCCATGCGCCTTGAATGCGAGCGCGAGCCCCAGCCCGATGAAGATGATGCCGATGTTCTCCACAGTGTGATAGGCGAGCAGGCGCTTGAGATCGTGCTGCATCAGCGCATAAAGCACGCCCATCACCGTGGTCACGCCGGCCAAGGCGAGCACCACGATGCTCCACCACCAGGCGGGATCGCCCGAGAGCTCGAACACGATGCGCACGAAGCCGTAGACGGCGACCTTGGTCATCACGCCACTCATCAGCGCGGACACGTGACTCGGCGCGGCTGGGTGCGCGAGCGGCAGCCAGACATGGAGCGGCACGATGCCGGCCTTCGACCCGGCGCCGATCAGTGCCAGAATCATCGCTAAAGCGCCGAGTGTCGTTGTCGGCGGCGCGGCACGCATCGCCGCAAAGGTGTAAAGCCCGGCGGGGCCGGCGAGGAGCCCGAAGGCGAGCAGCAGAGCCAGCGTGCCGAAGCTCGCCATGATCAAATAAACATAACCGGCGCGCACATTGTCGGGCACGCGATGATGCGACACCACAAGCGCCCACGAGGTGAGCGACATGAACTCCCACGAGGTGAGGAAGGTGAACGCATCGTCGGCAAGCACGACAAGCGTCATGCCGGCGAGGAAGGCGGGATAGAACGGCAGTACGCGCTGCGGCGCTGTCTCGTGTTCGCCGTAGCCGAGCGCGAACACGCTTGCGGCGAGCGCGCCCAAGTCGACCACGAGGAGGAAAAACGCCGACAGCGCGTCGAGGCGGAAATGCGCGCCGAGCCACGGCACACCGAGCGGCAGTGTGAGGGTTTGCGGCGGCGCTGCACCGAGGAGATCGGCCGCGGCGGCCACGAGCGAAACCGCGGCAACGATGATGCAGGCGCCGTAGACGATCCGGCTGGCCGCGGCCGCGTGCGCGAGCGTTACCGCGAGCGCTGCAAGCGCAAGCAGGATCGCGGCGCCGCACAGCGCGACCATCAGCGTCATCGTCAGCGTCATGGGCCGGTCCTCTTCAGCCGCACGCCGCGACCGCCGCCCTGGCTCGGTGAATTGTCGGGGAGGAGGTCGATGCCGAGCGCGTCGAGCGCCGCGACGAGCTTCATCAGCGAATCGACATTACCGCGGATCACGCCCTCGCTCGCTTCCATGCGCTGGATGGTCGGCAGCGACAATCCGGCATGCCCGGCGAGCTTGCGCTGGTCGATGCCGAGCAGCGCGCGCGAGGCCCGCAATTGCCCGGCGGTGATCATGGGAATGCGCTCATGACAGTGCGGTCCTGGCCGTTCGCGCAATGAGAAATAAGCATTAATACTGATGTTTTTTATATCAGAAATGGCTACTGCCACAAGATTCTTGCTATTTCAACCGTAATTGCCGGTCCATCAGGAAAATCCACAAAGTCGGTCACGCGCCAAACCAGGAATCGGCGCGCTGGAGGCCGAGCTCGCACGTCGCGAAATGGCTATGGCACCGCCGGTATCCGCCTGACTCACGCTCGGCACCGACCGGTGGGCGAGCGATCATCCGCGCACTTCACGTCGCCCTGGACTGACGACTAATTAACTGACGGCTAATTGAATGTCTTCTTCAACAGCCGTTCGGCGTTGCCGGAAAAAATCTTGCAGCGGTCGGCCGCGGAGATGTCGAGCGCATTGAGCGCCTCGATCGCCGGCTTGATCGGACCGAGTGGCGTGTCGGTCGCGAACACGACCTTGTCGGCGCCGAAGAAATCGAAGCCGCAGCGCAATGCGTGCACCCCACCGCCGAACATCGCAGTGTCGGCATAGAAATCGTGCATGTAATCAAGGTGCGGCCGCTTCAGCGACGGCAGGATCCGCGAATAATCCTCGTCGGAGGTACGCGCGCCGAGGACGTCGAGGCCTGGGCCGACGCGGCCGTCGTAATAGGGAATCATGCCGCCGAGATGGTGGGTGATGATTTTCAGATCGGGATAGCGGTCGAACAAGCCGCAAAAGGCGAGCCGCACCATGGCGACCGAGGTGTCGTAGGGCCAGCCGAAGCACCACCACATTTCGAAGCGGGATTTTTGTTCGGCGGCGTAGTCCGGCATCGCCGCGGTGCGCGCCGGATGCAGCCAGATCGGCCGGTCGAGCCGAGCCATGGCGGCGTAGAGCGGCTCGAATACCGGCTCGTCGAGCGGCCGGCCGTTAAGCGGCGAGAAAATCTGCACGCCGGCGGCGCCGAGCTGGTCGATGGCGCGCTTGGCTTCCTCGACCGAGCCCATCACATCGGTGAGCGATAAAGCGGCGACGAAGCCGGCGAAGCGATCGGGGTGTTTGGCGCAAAGCTCGGCCATGGCGTCGTTGGCGACTCGCGCCAGCGTCAGTCCCTGGCCGGGCGTGGCGAAATCCTCGATCGGCGGATTCGGCAGCGAAATCACCTGCCGGTAATCGCCGAACGCATCCATCTCGCGAAACCGCGCGTCCAGATCGTGGATCTTTGTCACGCCGCGCAGCCGCGCCGCGATATTGCCGAGCTTCGGCGCGGTCTTTTCCATCTCACGGAAAAAGCAATCCGGATAGATGTGGCAGTAGAAGTCGATCAGCGTGTCGCTCATGACGATCACGTCATGACGCGAACCGGCTTGCCGTCGAGGAAGCCGCGGATGTCTTCGACGACGCCGGCGAAATAGGCGTGGTAATTCTGCTCGGAGACATAACCGAGATGCGGGGTGATGACGACGTTTTTCATCTTGCGGAACGGGTGATCGAGCGGCAGCGGCTCGACGTCGAAGGTGTCGAGGCCGGCACCACCGATCTTGTGGTCGAGCAAGGCCGCGACGAGCGCCGCTTCGTCGACAATCGGCCCGCGCGACGTATTGATGAGAAAAGCGGACGGCTTCATCAGGCCGATTTCATGCTTGCCGACGAGACCGCGAGAGCGCTGCGACAGAACGACATGGATGGTGATGAAGTCGGATTGCCCAAACAGATCGTCCTTGCCGACATAGCCGACGCCCGCCTCCGCGCATTTTTCCGGCGTCAGGTTCTGGCTCCAGGCGATCACCTTCATGCCGAAGGCCTTGGCGATATTGGCGGTGCGGATGCCGAGCTTGCCGAGGCCAAGCACGCCAAGCGTCAAGCCTTCGAGATCGGGCCCGATGGTGGTCTGCCACGGCGCGCCGCCATGCAGCCGCGCGTTTTCGTAGCCGATGTGGCGGGTCAGTTCGAGCATCAGCCCGATGGCGATGCCGGCGGTCGGATTGCCAAAGGCGCCGGTGCCGCAGACGGTGACGCCGCGCGCCTTGGCCGCCTCGGTATCGATCGATGCGTTGCGCAGACCGGTCGAGATCAGGAGTTTCAGCTTGGGCAGCGCCTCGATGATCTGGCGCGGAAAGCCGGTGCGCTCGCGCATGGCGACGATGATTTCAAAGTCCTTGAGCGCCGCGATGACCTTATCCGGTCCGCCGAGGTGGTTATTGAACACCGTGAATTCGACGTCTTCCTTCACCTTCGACCAGTCGGCGACTTTGAGCACCACGTTCTGATAGTCGTCGAGAATTGCGCAGCGATACGCCATGATATCCACCCCGTTTACCCATTCCGTTGTCCCGTAGCCGTCTCATAACAGCTAGGGCAAAACAAGCGGGTTGGGGACCGGCGGCGGTACTAAGCGCCGCGTTCGGCCAAGTTTGGCAAATCGCGCAAGGCTGCGCTGGTCGTGGCGCGCATCGGCTGCGCCTTGGGGTAGAGATGGCCGTACTTGGCGTGCCATTTCGGGCCGGGGCCGCGCATATAGTGCAGATCGGGCCGGTAGGCGCCGCCGTCTGGAGTCGATAGCCGCCAGATCTCCCGCAGACTTTTGGCAAAATCACGCCACATGACACGGCTCCCGTAGCCTCTATCGAGAAGCCCGCCCAAGCGCGCCGCTCCCCCTTATTGTCGTCCGCGTCGCCGCAGCTTTGACGTGCGGCAACAAGCGGAACATTTTTCAAACGCGTGTTTGACGGTAATTATCGGCCAGAGACCATTAAAATTTGTTCCGATTTTGGTCAGTATAAGTCCCGACTGTGATCAAGCTTTACGAAGCTTTACGGCAATCGCTAACAGTGGGATCGACCGGTCCGGCGGCGGCGCTATGCCGACGCCGGAAATCCCGGCTTAATATCCGTGCTTGCCGTCGGCGTGCGGCGTCGTTAAATCAGCGCCATAATTTCCCGAAATGAGCGCCATCAGTGTCACGCCTGTGCCGAGCGCAAAGGCTGAAGCGGCGCCAACCGAGAGGGCAGGGCGGCAACGCCCGAACCGAAACATGGCCCGGCAATTCATCTATCACATGCAGGATCTGTCCAAGACCTATCCGCCGAACCGGAAGGTTCTCGACAACATCAACCTTCAATTCTACCCCGACGCCAAGATCGGCGTGCTCGGCGTCAACGGCTCCGGCAAATCGACCTTACTGCGCATCATGGCCGGTCTCGACAAGGACTATTCGGGCGAAGCCTGGGTGGCGCAGGGCGCCCGCGTCGGCTACCTGGCGCAGGAGCCGCAGCTCGATCCGAAAAAATCGGTGCGCGAGAACGTCATGGACGGGGTGGCGCCGCAGAAGGCGGTGGTCGACCGCTACAACGAACTCGCCATGAATTACTCCGACGAGACCGCCGACGAGATGACGAAGCTGCAGGACGAGATCGAGGCCAAGGGGCTGTGGGACCTCGATTCCAAAGTCGATCTGGCGATGGAAGCGCTGCGCTGCCCGCCCGACGGCGCCGAGGTCGAAAAACTATCCGGCGGCGAGCGGCGCCGGGTGGCGCTGTGCCGTCTGCTCTTGGAGCAGCCGGAACTGCTGTTGCTCGACGAGCCGACCAACCACCTCGACGCCGAGTCCGTGATGTGGCTCGAAGGCCATTTGCGCAATTATCCGGGCGCCATTCTCATCGTCACCCATGACCGCTATTTCCTCGACAACGTCACCAGCTGGATTCTTGAGCTCTACCACGGCCGCGGCATTCCCTACGAGGGCAATTACTCGTCGTGGCTCAAGCAGAAGCAGAAGCGGCTTGAGCAGGAAGGCCGCGAGGACGAGGCGCACCAGCGCACCCTGGCGCGCGAGCAGGAATGGATTTCGTCCTCGCCGCGCGCCCGTCAGGCCAAGTCCAAGGCGCGCTATGAGCGCTACGAGGAACTTCTGAAAAAGGCCGGCGAGAAGCAGACGCAGACCGCGCAGATCGTCATCCCGGTGGCCGAGCGGCTCGGCCAGAACGTCGTTGACTTCGACCACCTGAAAAAAGCCTTCGGCGACAATCTTCTGATCGACGATCTCAGCTTCAAGCTGCCGCCGGGCGGCATTGTCGGCATCATCGGCCCGAACGGCGCCGGCAAGACCACGCTGTTCCGCATGATCACGGAACAGGAAAAGCCCGACGCCGGCACGATCAAGGTCGGCGAGTCGGTGCATCTCGGCTATGTCGATCAATCGCGCGATTCGCTCGACGGCAAGAAGACGGTTTGGGAGGAAATTTCCGGCGGCCTCGACCAGCTCATGCTCGGCAAGCGCGAGGTCAATTCGCGCGGCTATTGCTCGGCCTTCAACTTCAAGGGCGCCGATCAGCAGAAGAAGGTGGGTCAATTGTCCGGCGGCGAGCGCAACCGCGTGCATCTGGCCAAAATGCTCAAATCCGGCGCCAATGTGCTGTTGCTCGACGAGCCGACCAACGATCTCGACGTCGACACGCTGCGCGCCCTCGAAGAGGCGCTGGAGGATTTCGCCGGCTGCGCCGTGATCATCAGCCACGACCGCTGGTTCCTCGACCGCATCGCCACCCACATCCTCGCTTTCGAGGGCGACAGCCACGTCGAATGGTTCGAGGGCAATTTCCAGGACTACGAGAAGGACAAGATGCGGCGGCTCGGGACGGATACGGTCATTCCGCATCGTATCAAATATAAGAAGTTCAGCCGATAGATTGTTTGGTCATCGGGCTGATTGGATCAATGTTCTCAATGTTAGAAGATAGTCGAGTATGAATTTATTGTCTTGTGAATTGAGCCGCTGCACACGCGAATTGCTGCCGCGGGCGCGCCGCAGACATATGCGCGAATTGCATCGGTAAGTAGATCATCGAGCGACCCTCTTTCATCGCCATGCCTATTGGAAACAGCTGCCGGCATGAAGAAGGGAGGCACGGTCTGCCAACGGCGGAATATTTCTGACGGGTCGACGCCAATTGTTTTCGTGAGGTAGTCGTAAGCGCCGCAGGCTAAGCGACACATGTTGGCGACACGCTGATCGTCCTCATTTCCATATTCAGGGCGCAAATCTATTTCGACGCGGAGCCAATCTAATCCCAATTGAAGGGCCGCGGCGCCGGCGTGATAGATGGGATTGAATTCTTCGTCACTTTCGGGGTCCGGCGTATCGATGCTTGACGTTTTACTCTTCGGATGTTCATCAGGTTTGTAAGTTAAATCCTGGAAAATGTGGCGCAGTCCTAAATGCGCGATGGCATATGCCCGTCCATCGGCATCATACTCGTTCCAGTCTCGTTCAAAGCCATCCGGAACTTGACGAAAGAGCTTTCGACCTGCAAAGGCCCGGCGCTCGAAATCCGTTCGGAGGAGAAAGCTTTCAAGATTTTGAATCGCTGACTGCAGTTCTGAACTTTCATCATAAAAGGTAACAAGGCGCTGCGGCGTACCGGCAATGCGTTTTAACTCGCGGAATAACGTCATGAACTGCTCGAATGCACTTGGCCGAGTGGACATGGGGCGATGCCGCGGGTGATCTCATTGTGCCGGCGTAATGAGCTCGACGCCGGGAAAATATGTCCGATACCGCCGCACATCGCGGGTGAGCACCGGACAGCCGATGACCTGCGCATGCGCGCCAATGAAGAAATCGGCGAGAACGCCTGTGCGAATGCCGCCCATGCGCCGGTATCGACGGAACGTCTCACCGGCAAGAAAGAGCGCAGATTTCGGCGCGCGGTCGAGCCTTACATCGAATTGCTGGACAGATGCATCGAGTTCGGCTTCATTTGATACGAGTCCGGCCATTTCCGCGTAGACGACTTCATTGATGAGAAGCGGCCCTTTAATTGATTGTATGCGAAGATTTGCAACTGACCAGCTCAGCCAATTGGGGTCGTTCGTCAGTACGTCGAGCAGGACATTCGTGTCGACGAGCGTCATTTCTTTTTCGGCCGAAATAAGGCTGATTCGCCGCGACTCATTTCCATGATTTCGTCGGTGGTAATTCCGCGAATGATCCGCCGTTTGGCCAAGGCGCGCAGTCTTTCTTCGTATTCGGAAGCCTTATCCGGATGGCCGACATAGACGCCGCCCGATGCGGTGGCGCGGACAACGACTTTGTCGCCGGGCTTGATTCCGGCAGCTTCGCGCACGCTCTTGGGGATCGTCACTTGTCCTTTGGAAGTCACGGTCGTGATCATGGCAGCCTCGGTATTACCTTTCTCATGAAAGTAATACCGGGACTTGGCCCGGTCAACGCAATACCCATGGGTTTCGCTTCCCGGCCTCAATACCTATTTACTAGCCAGCTTGATTTAGGACCCGTCGCTGGTAATACGCGGCGTTCAACGGACATTTTCCGCGGTTTCCGCGCAGCAGGAGAGGACGAATTGGCTTCCAAAGCACCATTGGCGAGTACGGCACCCGAGGCCAAGGCCCGGGCCGAAGCGAATTTCAAAAAAGAAGAGCGCGCCAAGGACGGCGCCAAGGCGATGCAGGAATATCTGGCCAATAGCCGCCTCGTTCGGGAAAGAATGGCGCGGTTGAAGGCGCTGCGATTGGCGAAGGAGACGACGGAGAAAGCCGCTGACAAGGGTTAATCCATCGACAACTGCTTAAAATCCAGCGGGTTTCGATCCCGGATGGAGCAAAGCGGACATCCGGCGCACGGCGCGGCTTGGCCTACGCCTTGAAACGAACATATCTTTAGGCCATATCAAGGCAGCGGCCGATTCGGCCGGCGGCGAGCCGCGTGTACGGGATTCCGTTAGACCTTGACTGGTGAACGCCTTTTGGCAGATCGCCTATTGGCAAACGGCTTCTAGCTCGCTCTTTCTCACACTCATCGACAGCCCAGATCGCGCGGGGTGTCTCGTTTCCCCGCACTGCAGGTCCCCGGCCATTAGCGCCGCGGCTTTGACAATGCGCATAACAGAAAGCCTATTCATTGACCGAATTTCACGACTTTAATCTTCACGACGCCATCACACGTGCCCTCGCAGAAGAAAAATACCTCACCCCAACCCCGATCCAAGCGCAGACCATCCCGACCGTGATGTCGGGCCGCGACGTGATCGGAATTGCCCAGACCGGAACCGGAAAAACCGCAGCCTTCGCTCTGCCGATCCTGCATCGGCTCGCCGGAAAGCCGCGCGCGCTCGAACCCAAAACCTGCCGCGTGTTGGTCTTAAGCCCAACGCGCGAATTGTCGGGCCAGATCCTCGACAGCTTCCGCGCTTACGGCCGCCATCTGCGCCTTAAATCGGCGCTGGCAATCGGCGGCGTGCCGATGGGCGCGCAAGTCCGTTCGCTGTTTCACGGCTTGGACATCCTCGTCGCGACGCCTGGCCGGCTCCTTGATCTCGTGCAGAGCAATGCGCTCCGTCTCGGCAGCGTCGAATGCTTCGTGCTCGACGAAGCCGACCGAATGCTCGACATGGGCTTCATCAACGACATCCGGAAGATCGTCGCCAAGCTGCCGGCCGAGCGGCAGACGCTGATGTTCTCCGCGACCATGCCGCGCGCCATCGCCGAACTTGCCGGTCAGATGCTGCGCGATCCGGTCAAGGTCGCGGTGGCGCCAGTCGCCTCCACGGCGGAGCGCGTCGATCAACGCATCATCCTGGTCGATCGTGCCGCAAAACCGGAAATCCTCGTCGAGGTGCTCCGGCACGAGACGGTCGAGCGGGCGCTCGTCTTCACCCGAACCAAGCATGGCGCCGACAAGGTCGTGCGCAGGCTGGTCCAGGCCGGCATCGAGGCCGAGGCGATTCACGGTAACAAGTCGCAAGGTCAGCGCGAACGCGTGCTGGCGGCTTTTCGCAACGGCAAGGTCAAGACTCTTGTCGCCACCGACATTGCCGCCCGCGGTATCGACGTCGACGGCATCAGCCATGTGGTGAATTTCGATCTGCCGAATGTGGCGGAGACCTATGTGCATCGCATCGGCCGCACCGCGCGCGCCGGCGCGGAAGGCATCGCGATCTCGCTGTGCGACAGCGAGGAAATGGCCTTCCTGCGCGATATCGAGAAGCTCATCCGCCTGACGATCCCGTCGACCGACCGACGCACGCAACGGGAACGCTCGGCGGTGTCCGCAAATGCGCCGTCGCGCGGCTTTGCCAATGCGCCAGGGAAGCAACGGCGCCGGCAGCGCGGCAATGGCGGATCGCAGCAACGCCAGCACGGGCAGCCAAGAAACGAACAGCGAAACGAACAGTCAAGGAACGCGCAGTCAAGACACGGGCCGTCGCGGCACCAGCAGCCAAGACGCGACCAACCAAGGCACGAGCAGTCAGAACACGAGCAGTCAAATCAATCCGGGATCGCTTCCGTCGCCTTCCTGCATCGCAATGCCTCGCCGGGGCGTGGCGATGCGCAAGGCGCGCCGCGTTCGACCGGGCATTCGAAGGGATCGTGACATGCCCAAGGAAGAGCTGTTGGAATTCGAAGGTCTGGTGACCGAGATCCTGCCCGACGCGCGTTATCGCGTTCAGCTCGAGAACGGCCACCAACTCGTCGCCTATACCGCCGGCAGGATGAAAAAGAACCGGATCAAAACGCTTGCCGGGGATCGGGTGACCGTCGAAGTGTCGCCCTATGATCTGGAAAAGGGGCGGTTGATCTTTCGTCATAAGGACGAACGCGCTGGGTCGGTCGCCAGGCCGCCGCAGCGCCAGCAGTTTCGCCGGCGCTAACAGCACATTGTGATGTCTCGAACGCGGTCCCGCGGCGGATTCCTGGCCGCGGGAAACTTTTCGTTACTTTGCCAACAGCCCGTTGAGCACCATATCGAGGTGCGCATTGAAATAGGCCTTAAGATCGAGCGGCTGGCGGTCGTCGAACATCATCATCCATAGATCGACCAATGCGATCGGCGCGATGACGACCTGCGGCGAATCGACAATTGCGGATTTGCGGATTTCGCCGCGGTCGATGCCGCGTTGGATCGCCTGCCGCAGCATGTCGAGGCACGGCCGTAAAATTTCCTCGTGATAACGGTCGGCGAGTGCCGGAAATCGCGGCGCCTCGGCGATCAGCATGCGCACCACGTCACGGCGGCGCCTATCGCTGACGATGTGATCGTAGATGAAGCTGAACTGCGCGCGCAACAGATCGGCGGTCGAGCCCTCATGGGCCTCGAACATGCCGTGCACGATTTCGGTGGCCGCCTTGGTGAATTCGCGCACCATCGAGATGAACAAGTGTTCCTTGTTCTCGAAATAGACGTAGATGGTACCCTTGGTGACGCCGGCACGCTCGGCGATCTGGTCGAGCGTCGTCACGGCATAGCCGTTGCGCGAAAATTCGACGAAGGCGGCTTCAAGAATTTCCTGCGGCCGCTCCGCTTTGCGGCGGCGTCTCGTGTCCGTGCGCGCTTCCCCTAAGACGGTCATCGCGGCAGCTAGGCGCAGGTCGCGCCGAAAGTCAAGTTATTGACTAACTGGACAGTTAATAATTAGGCTGACTCCTTTGAGGGTCATGCAGGTGGTCGGTTTTAGTCAGGCGAGGTGGCGCAGCCACCCGGCGGTTTCCGCGAAAAGGCGCGAACTTGCGCGTCAATCCGGCGTTTTTCAGCCGATGGCTGCAGTCGCGTTGTTGCTATTGCCCGTGTTTGGCTGCGCAGTCGGGTCGGACTTTAAGCCGCCGCCGGCCCCGCCCGTGAGCGGCTATACGCCGGAAGCCAAACCGGTAACGACCACGTCGAGCGATATCGGCGGCGGCGCCGCGCAGAAGTTCGACGTTAGCCGCGACATTCCGGCCGAATGGTGGAAAATATTCCATTCGAAAGAACTCGACGGTCTGCTCGTCGAGGCGCTTCGCGCCAATCCGGGCCTTGAGGCTGCGCAAGCCGCGCTGTGGCAGGCCAAGGAAAACCTCTACGCGCAGGCCGGTAAGCTCCTGCCGACCGTCGATGCGAACTCTTCCGCCGAGCGCCAGCAATTCTCGCCCGCCGAATTCGGATCCTCCGGCGCGCCCTCCATTTTCAATCTGTACCAGGCCGCGGTGAACGTCTCCTATGCGCCCGACGTGTTCGGCGGTCAGCGGCGGCAGATCGAGGCGACGGCGGCGCAGGCCGATTATCAGCGGTTCGAGCTCGAGGCAACCTATTTGACGTTGACGTCGAACGTCGTCACGGCAGTGGTTCAAGAAGCCTCGCTGCGCGGCCAGATCGAGGCCACGCTGGAAATTATCAAAATCGAGACTGATCAGCTCCAGGTCGTACGCCAGCAATTCGACGTCGGCGCCGCATCGCGCACCGACGTGCTCACCCAGCAATCGGAAGTCGCCACCGAACAGGCGACGTTGCCGCCGCTGCAGAAGCAGCTCGAGCAGCAGCGCCATGTGCTCTTGGCGCTGATCGGCCGCTTTCCCAACGAAACGGCGCGGGAGCATCTGACGCTGGCCGCGCTGCGGCTGCCGACGGATCTGCCGGTGAGCCTACCCTCCCAGCTCGTCGAGCAGCGCCCCGACATCCGCGCCGCCGAAGCGCAAATGCATCAGGCCAGCGCCCAGATCGGCGTCGCAATCGCCAATCGGCTGCCTCAATTCAATCTCACTGGAGCCTATGGTACCGCCGCCTTGACGACGGCGACGATGTTTTCGCCCGCCACCATCATCTGGAGCGCCGCGGCGAGCGGCACGCAGCCGATCTTCCACGGCTTCACGCTGTTGCATCAACAGCGCGCCGCCGAAGCCGGCTATGAGATGGCGGAAGCGCAATATCGCAACACGGTGTTGCAGGCGTTTCAGAACGTCGCCGATGCCTTGCGCGCGTTGCAACTCGACGCCGCGACGCTGAAGGCGCAACGCGCCGCGCTCGCCGCCGCATCCGATACCCTCAATCTGGGAGAAGGCCAGTACCGCCTCGGCGCTATCGCCTATCTGACGCTGTTGAATGCGCAACGCAGCTACCAGCAAGCGCGTCTCGCGGTGGTGCAAGCGCAGGCGGCGCGCTACGCCGATACGGCCGCGCTGTTCCAGGCGCTTGGTGGTGGCTGGTGGAATCGCAGCGACGTGGCGCCCAATCCGCATAGTCCTGACGCGGTGGAAACTGCGGCCGATGCCGCCTCGCATCCAGCAACGGAGCTCAATCCATGATCAAGCGCATGGTGATCATGCTGATCGCGGTCGCCGTCGTGCTCGGCGGAGTGTTCGGATTCCAGGTCTTCAAGGGCATCATGATCAAAAAATTCATGAGTGCCATGGCTTCGCCGCCGCAGACGGTGTCGGCGGGCAAGGCCGGCTACAGCCAGTGGCAGCCGACCATCGAGGCGCTCGGCAGCTTGCGCGCGGTGCGCGGCGCCGATCTGTCGATCGAAGTGTCGGGCGTCGTCGATTCCATCTCGTTTAATTCCGGCGATGACGTCGAGCAGGGTGCGGTGCTTTTGAAGCTGCGTTCCGAGGATGACGCGGCGAAGCTTGAATCCCTGCAGGCGACCGCGCAGCTCAACCAAATCAACTATGATCGCGACCAGAAGCAGCTTAAGATTCAGGCGGTGAGCCAAGCTAACCTGGATACCGACGCGGCCAATCTCAAAAATGCCAACGCGCAGGTCGCTCAGCAGCAGGCGATCCTCGACAAGAAGACCTTGCGCGCGCCATTTGCCGGCCATCTCGGCATTCGCGCCGTCGATCTCGGGCAATATCTCAGCGCCGGAACCGCCATCGTCACTTTGCAGGCGCTTGATCCGATCTTCCTCGATTTCTTCGTGCCGCAGCAGGCGATCGATCAGGTGCGCTTGGGCCAAACGGTCGCGGTCAAGATCGACGCCTATAAAGATCAGACCTTCAACGGCGAGATCACCGCGCTGAACCCGAAGGTCGATGCGTCGAGCCGCAACGTTCAGGTCCGCGCCACGCTGAAAAATGCCGACCACAGACTATTGCCGGGAATGTACGCCACGGTCGCCATCGCGACCGGAGCGCCGCAGAATTACATCACGCTGCCGCAGACCTCGATCACCTACAATCCCTACGGCAATACCGTCTATATCGTCGACAGCAAGGGCGCCGACGCCGCTGGCAAGCCGCAATTGATCGCGCGCCAGACCTTCGTTACCACCGGGCCGACCCGCGGCGATCAGGTCGCAGTCCTCAAAGGCGTCAACGACGGCGACATGATCGTCACCGCCGGCCAGATCAAGTTGCATAACGGCTCGACGGTGCTGATCGACAATTCGATCTCGCCGACGGCGGATGCCGCGCCCAACGTCCCGCTAGATCGATAGGCGAGCGCCGCTATGAATTTCACCGACATTTTCATCCGCCGGCCGGTGCTCGCCTCGGTCGTCAGTCTCTTGATCCTGGTGCTGGGACTGCGCGCCTATGGCGTGTTGCCGGTGCTGCAATATCCGCGCACTGAAAACGCGATCGTCACGGTGACCACGATCTATTACGGCGCCGATCCCGACGTGGTGGCGGGCTTCATCACCACGCCGCTGGAGAATGCCATCGCCCAGGCCAACGGCATCGACTACATGACCTCGACCAGCCAGAGCAGCACCTCGACTATCATGGTGTATCTGCGGCTGAATTACGATGCCGATAAAGCGCTGACCGAGATCAACACCAAGATCAATTCGGTGCTCAATCAATTGCCGGTCGGCACTTTGCAGCCGACGCTGACCGTCAAAGTCGGCCAGACCATCGATGCGATGTATATCGGATTTAACAGCGACACCCTGGCGCCGAACCAGATCACCGATTACCTGGTGCGCGTGGTGCAGCCAAAGCTGCAGGCCGTCACCGGCGTGCAGACCGCGGAACTGCTCGGACAGAAGGTGTTCGCGCTGCGCGCTTGGCTCGATCCGAAGAAGCTCGCCGCCGTCGGCTTGACGGCAAGCGACGTCAGCGCGGCGCTCACGGCGAACGACTACATTTCCGGCATCGGCACGACCAAAGGCCAGATGGTCCAGGTCAACTTGTCCGCCTCGACCAGCCTGCATTCGGCGGAAGAGTTCCGCAATCTCGTGCTCAAGCAGTCGAACGGCGCGGTGGTGCGTCTCAAAGACGTAGCCAATGTCACGCTCGGTTCCGAAGACTACGAATCCGAAGTCGGCTTCGACGGCAAACAGGCGGTCTATATCGGCATCCAAGTCGCGCCGACCGCCAATCTGCTCGACGTCATCCAAGGCATCCGCCGGGTGTTCCCGGAGATCCAGACGTTGTTGCCGCTCGGACTGAACGGCGAAATCATTTACGACTCCACCGAATTCGTCCACAGCGCGATCAACGAGGTCATCCACAGCCTGCTCGAGGCCTTGGCGATCGTCACGGTCGTGGTGTTTCTGTTCCTGGGCTCGGTGCGCTCCGCGCTGATCCCGACTATCGCCATTCCATTGTCATTGGTCGGCACCTTCATCGTGCTGTTGGCGCTGGGCTATTCGATCAATTTGCTCACCTTGCTGGCGCTGGTGCTGGCGATTGGGCTGGTCGTCGACGACGCCATTATCGTGGTCGAGAACGTCTCCCGGCATCTCGAAGAAGGCCTCAAACCGGTCGACGCCGCGATCAAGGCCGCGCACGAGCTGGGCGGTCCGATTATCGCCATGACCGTCGTGCTGGCGGCGGTCTACGTGCCGATCGGCTTCCAAAGCGGCCTGACCGGCGCGCTGTTTGCGGAATTCGCCTTCGCGCTGGTCGGCGCCGTCACGGTGTCGGGCGTGGTGGCGCTGACGCTGTCGCCGATGCTGTGCTCGCGGCTTCTCAAGCCGCACGATCCGGAGCACCGCGGCTGGGAATCCCGACTGACGGATCTCGTCGACCATGGCTTCGCGCGGCTGCACGGCGGCTACGACAGGTGGTTGCGTAGCAGTCTGGATCATCTGCCGGTGACGCTGGTGTTCGCCGTGATCGTCTTGTCCAGCATCTATTTCCTGTTCACCAGCGCCAAGACCGAGCTGGCGCCGCAGGAGGACCAGGGCGTCGTCATCACCCAATCGATTGCGCCGCCGAATGCCACGCTGCAGCAGCGCCAGATGTATTCGCGCGAAGTGTATCGGATATTCGCCAAGCATCCGGAAACCGAGCATGTGTTTCAGCTCGACGTGCCGGGCCAGTCGATCGCCGGCATGGTGTTCAAGCCCTGGGATCGGCGCGCGCAGACCACCACCACGCTGCAGCCGATCCTGCAGCAGGAGTTGAACAAGGTCGCCGGGGTGCGGATCGCGGCGTTTCAGCCGCCCGCTTTGCCGGGCAGCATCGGCTTGCCGGTGCAGTTCGTCATCACGACCACCGATCCGTTCGCGCGCTTGAACGACATCTCGCAGCAATTTCTGCAGCAGGCGCTGCAAAGCGGCATGTTCATTTTTCTCGATTGCGATCTGAAGATCGACAATCCGCAGTCGGACATCACCATCGATCGCGACAAGACGGCGCAGCTCGGCTTGCGCATGAGCGATGTCGGCGGCTCGCTCGCCGCGATGCTCGGCGGCGGCTATGTCAATTATTTCAGCATCAGTGGCCGATCCTATAAAGTGATCCCGCAGGTACAGCAGCAATACCGGCTCAATCCGAGCCAATTGCTCAACTATTATATCCGCACCGGCGACGGTTCGCTGGTCCCGCTGTCCACGGTCGCCACCGTGTCGACGAGGACCGTGCCAGAATCGCTCAACCACTTCCAGCAACTCAACAGCGCCACCATCCAAGGCGTCGCCATGCCCGGCGTGGCGCAAGGCGATGCGCTGGCGTTTCTGCAGAACCTGTCGGCGCGGGTGCTGCCGCAGGGCTATTCGATCGATTACGGCGGCTTGACCCGGCAATATGTTCAGGAGTCGAGCGGTTTTATCACCGTGTTCGGCTTCGCGCTGATCATCATCTTTCTGGCGCTCGCCGCTTTGTTCGAAAGCTTCCGCGATCCGGTCATCATCCTGGTCTCGGTGCCGATGTCGATCGCCGGCGCGCTGATCTTCGTCACGCTCGGCTTCGGCGGCATGTCGCTCAACATCTACACCGAGGTCGGGCTCGTCACGCTGATGGGCCTGATCAGCAAACACGGCATCCTGATCGTGCAGTTCGCCAATCATCTGCAGCTGGAGGGTCGCTCGAAGCGCGAGGCGGTCGAGCAGGCAGCCGGTATCCGGCTGCGTCCGATCCTGATGACGACCGCCGCCATGGTGCTCGGCGTCATCCCGCTGATCACGGCGTCCGGCGCCGGCGCGGTGTCGCGCTTCCAGATGGGCGTCGTCATCGCGTCGGGGCTGGCGATCGGCACCCTGTTCACGCTGTTCGTGGTGCCTGCGGTCTATCTCATCTTCGCGGCGGACCATCATTCCCGCGTTCCGATCATCGACGGATAGGCTCCCGCCCTTGCGCATGTGGCCGCGGACGCGTGATTTCCGCGCGTTCCGGTGCTATGGATCGGCGCCGGCGCATCGAATCGGAGTCTAGCGCGCGATGGAAGACTGGAGCGCCCGCCAATATCTTAAATTCGAGGACGAACGAACCCGGCCGCCGCGCGATCTCTTGGCGCAGGTGCCGCTGCTAAAGCCGCGGCTCGTCGTCGACCTCGGCTGCGGGCCGGGCAATTCGACCGAGCTTCTGGTCGAGCGCTATGCGCAGTCGGATGTGGTTGGGCTCGATTCGTCGCCCGACATGCTCAAGAAGGCGCGCGAACGGCTGCCGAAATGTACTTTCATCGAAGCCGATATCGCGACTTGGACGCCGGACCCACGCACCGATCTGATCTTCGGCAATGCGGTGATGCAATGGCTGCCCGATCACCCCGTGATCATGCGCCGCCTACTCGAAACCATGCCGCAAGGCGGCGTGCTGGCGATCCAGATGCCGGACAACACCCGCGAGCCGGCGCTTCGCTTCCAGAAAGAAGTGGGCGAGAGCGGCCCGTGGAAGGACCACCCCGAGGTCAAGGCCGCGGCGCGCGACGACCTGCCGTCGCCGGAAGCCTATTACGATCTGCTCAAACCGGTCTGCTCGCATATCGACATCTGGCACAGCGTCTACAATCACGTGATGGCGACGCCGGCCGCTATTACCGAATGGTTCAAGGGCTCCTCGCTGCAGCCGTTCCTGTCGCCGCTTGACGCCGCGGCACGCGGACAATTCCTCGCCGCCTACACCGCAAAGATCGTCGGCGCCTACAAGCCGCGCTTCGACGGCAAGGTGCTGTTGCGATTCCCGCGCCTGTTCATCCTGGCGGTCAGATGACTTCCTTATTCCGTCATGGCCGGACTTGTTCCGGCCATCCACGTCTTTCTTCCTCTCGGCTCAAAGACATGGATGCCCGGCACGAGGCCGGGCATGACGGCATGAGAGTGGCGCGACCGATTCGAGAGTATGTTCGAATCGCGAGCTTGTTCATCATACTCTCAACATCGCCCACCCATGCCGACGCCGCATTTCAATCCTGGCTGCAATCGCTGTGGCCGCAGGCGCAAGCGCTCGGCGTCACGCGCGCGACGTTCGATCAGGCCACCCGCGGGCTCGAGCCCGACCTGACGCTGCCTGATCTGGTGCTGCCCGGCCGGCCGGAAAAGCCGCCGCCGGGACAGCCGGAATTCGTGCAGACGCCGGCGGATTACATCAAGGAGCCTTCGATCGAACGGCTCGCCGTGCAAGGCCGCAAGCTTTACGAGCAGTATCGTGCGCCGCTTACCGCCATCGAGCAGCAATTCGGCACGCCGCCTGCCGTGCTGCTCGCGATCTTCGGCCGCGAGACCGATTACGGCCGTGCCGCCGATACCCATAGCGCGATCCGCGTACTGGCGACGCAGGCCTATCTCGGCAAACGCAAGGATCAGTTCCGCAACGAGTTCCTCCTCGCCTTGAAGATCCTCGACAGCGGCGCGATCACCCTTGCCGCCATGAAGAGCTCCTGGGCCGGCGCCATGGGGCTCACGCAATTTTTGCCGTCGGATTATCTGAAATACGCGGTCGATTTCGACGGCGACGGCAAATCCGATATCTGGAATTCGGTGCCGGACGCGCTGGCGTCCGCCGCCAAGCAATTGCTCGACAAAGGCTGGCAGCGCGGCTTGCGCTGGGCCTACGAGGTGCGGCCGCCGGCCGATGTCGATTGCACCATCGGCGTGCCGGACAACACGTTGTCGCTAGGCGATTGGCTCAAGCGCGGTTTCGTTCCGGCCTATGGCCGCGTCGTGCCGGCCGCGGAGCGCGCCGAGCCGGCCTCGCTGTTGCAGCCGGCAGGCCTCTACGGTCCGTCGTTTCTCGCCACCAAAAACTATTTCGTCATCAAGGAATATAATTATTCCGATCTCTACGTGCTGTTCGTCGGCCATCTCAGCGACCGGATCGCCGATCCGCGCCCGCAAATGGCATCGTTCGAAACACCGTGGGGCAAAGTCGCGCAACTGCCGACCGCAGATCTCGACCAGATGCAGCAGATACTCACTGCGCAAGGCTATTATCACGACAAGATCGACGGCAAAGCAGGTATGCTGACGCGCTCAGCGCTCGGCGCCTATCAAAAGAAGTATGGGCTGAAGGTAGACTGCTGGCCGACGGCTGCGGTGCTGCAGCAGATGGAAGCGAGCCATCAGTAGTTAGCCGATCGTCCTCGCGAAAACGGGGACCCGGAGCTTTCTGCACTTCCGCAACTGGATTCCCGCTTGCGCAACAATGAGCGGTAACTCAATCATCCCCCGGGACCGCGTCCGGCAGCCTGTCGTCATCCTCGCCGGAATAGCCGAGCGGTCGGGCCGGCGTCTGAGCTTTGATCGAACCGGTGACGTTCGGATCGGAATGCCGCGCGGCGAACTGCGAACGCGCGCGGGCGGCGGCGACTTCGCCCGGGATCGCGCCCGGTTCGCAGATGTGGCGGCCGTTATAGTGCCGCATCAGATCGACGTGAATGTGATTGTAGTGATAGACGTTGGCGCCCGGCGCCAGCACGGTGGTGAACTGATCGCAGGCGGCGAGCTGCACGTCGTGCAGAAATCCTTGCTCCTCCGGAGTCCCCTTCCAGCCGTACTGCACACTGATCTTGTGGCCGTCGGCGAGATCGAACTCGGCGACGTCGAGCGCATTGCCGAAGGCGTGTTCGGAAATATGGGCATTGGGATTGCCGTTCATGCCGCGGCAGGAATAGGCCGAGATTTGTTTGATCTCGACGACGGGCTGATGAAACCAATGCTGCGCCGCGGGTTGCACGGCGGTGCCGATCCATTGATCGAGCGCGGAGACGATCGGGCAGGCAAGCGTCGCCGGCGGTTTGAGTTCGACCGGCCCGGCCGACGCCGTAACCCCCACCCTACCCTCCCCCGCGAGCGGGGGAGGGTAGGGTGGGGGCGGCGGCCCGAGCGGTGGCGGCGCGGCGGCGGGCGGCGGTGGATAAGCGGGTGCCGGCCCGCCGTAATAAGGATGCGGCGGTCCGCCCGGAATTCCGATGTCTTCATCGTCCTCGGGCGGCGGCAGTCCCGGCGGATTGAGCGACAGCGGCTGGCCGGCCTGCGCGGTCGGATAGGATTGCTGTTGCGCGGGATAAGACTGCGGCGCTGATGGGTAGGACTGCCGCGCCGTGGGATAGGACTGCGGTGCGGCGGGATAAGCTTGAGGGGCGCTTTGCACCGGCGGTAGCGCATTTGATTGGATCGGACTCGACTGTTGAAGACTCGGTTGGCTTCCGGGCCACCGCTGCGGCATCGACGCGTTAGGGATCGATGCCGGCGGCGTCAACGACTCGTCATCGTAGCCGAGCGGTCCGCTTTCGCCGAGCGCCGATACCCGGATCGGATAATCAATGCCGCAGGCGCCCGCGCCGTTGACTGCGGAAATGCGCACGCGTTCGGCGGATTCTTTGACGGCGCCCGAATTCAGACAAGCGAGTTCCGCCTCGTGCCGCCATGGTTCGCGCTCGGCGAGCAGATAGTGGCTGCAGCCGGCGAGCGCGATCAAGCCAACGAGGACGAGGGAGCTGACGAGATACCAACGAACTCCGCGCGTCATATCCCGACAATGCGAGGAATTCCGTTAAGGACTGTTCAATGATGTCGTTGCGTCGCTGCGCTTTTGCGCCGCGGCAGGAGTTCATTAACCATGATTGCCGCCCCTTGATCCCGGCGCGTCTTTCAGGCCACATCGGGTGATGCTCTCCGCCCTCGCTCTCGCCCGCCGCATCGAAGCGGGCAATCTCAAACCCCGTGCCGTCGTCGAGCTCTGCGCCGAGGCGATCGCCGCGCGGGAGCCCGAGGTCGCTGCTTTCGTGGCGCTCGATCTCGATGCCGCGCGCCACGCTGCCGATGCGCCGCAGCTTGCGTCATCGCCGCTGCGCGGCCTGCCGGTCGCGTTCAAGGACATTTTCGATACCGCCGACCTGCCGACGCAATACGGCTCGCCGATCTATGCCGGCTACCAGCCGCGCGCCGATGCGACCGCGGTGGTGCTGGCGCGACGCGCCGGCGGCGTCATCATCGGCAAGACGGTGACCACGCAATTCGCGTCGCTGGTGCCGTCGGGCACGCGCAATCCGCATAATCTCGCCCACACGCCGGGCGGTTCGTCGGCCGGCTCGGCCGCCGCCGTCGCCGCAGGCTTTGTGCCGATCGCCTTCGGCACCCAGACCGCGGGATCGATGATCCGGCCTGCCGCGTTCTGCGGCGTCACCGGCTTCAAGCCGTCCTATCGGTTGATCCCGACGGTCGGGGTGAAAACCGTGTCCTGGCATCTCGACACCGCTGGCCTGTTCGGTGCCGGCGTTGCCGACATCGCCTACGCCGCGGCCGTCATCCTCAAACGCGATCTGCGTGTCGATCGCGCTCAGCCTGCCGCGCCGCGGATCGCGCTGGCGCGCACGCATTTGTGGCCGCAGGCGAGCGAAGCGATGCGTAACGCGATCGAGACCGCGGCGCGGATCGTGCAAGACGCCGGCGCCAGAGTGACGGAGCTTGCGCTGCCGCCGATGCTGGAAGACGCTTATGCCGCGCAATTTATCGTTCAGGATTACGAAAACATCCGCGCGCTTGCCTTCGAATATGAGCGCCATTGCGATCTGATCGATGCGCGGCTGCGCGAACAGCTCGATCGCGCCGTGGCGATCACCGCCGACCAATACGACGCGGCGCGCCGCACCGCGAGCCGCGCCCGGCAAGCTCTCGCCGACGCTATGGCAGACTACGACGTGATCCTGACGCCGTCGGCGCCCGGCGCAGCGCCGCAAGGTTTCGGCTTCACCGGCGACCCGATGTTCAACCGGCTGTGGACGCTGATGGGCTCGCCTTGCGTCAACGTGCCGGGCTTGTACGAAAACGAATTGCCGCTCGGCATCCAGATCGTCGGCCGCTTCGGCCGCGACCGGCCGACGCTCGAAGCGGCGCTGTTTTTGGAGCAGGCGATTGCGCGGAAGATGGGCGGGTGAGACCTCATCATTGCAAGCGCAGCGAAGCAATCCACGCGGCGGCGCCGAGCCAGATTGCTTCGTCGCTTTACTCCTCGCAATGACGATTACGATTACTCCGCCGCGCTCCGCGCCGCCGCGAGCGGATCGTAATTGAGGATCGGCGCCAGCCATTTTTCGGCTTCTACAAGCGTCCAGCCCTTGCGGCGCGCGTAGTCCTCGACCTGATCGCGCTCGATCTTGCCGACGCCGAAATAATAGCTGTCGGGATGGCTGAAATAGACGCCGCAGACCGAGGCGCCGGGCCACATGGCGAAGCTTTCGGTGAGCTTGACGCCGATTTTGCGCTCGCTGCCGAGGAGCTCAAACAGCGTCGCCTTTTCCGCGTGATCCGGCTGCGCCGGATAGCCGGGCGCCGGACGGATGCCGCGATACGCTTCGGCGATCATTGCTCCGGGATCGAGCGCCTCGTCGGGCGCATAGGCCCAGAACTCCCGGCGCACGCGCGCGTGCATGCGCTCGGCGAGCGCTTCGGCGAGCCGATCGGCCAGTGCCTTGGCCATGATCGCGGAATAGTCGTCGTTGGCGCGCTTGAAGCGCTCGGTCACCGCCTCTTCGCCGATGCCTGCCGTCACCGCGAAGGCGCCGACATAATCGGCAAGCCCGCTTGTGCGCGGCGCTACGAAATCGGCCAGCGCGACATTGGCGCGGCCCTCGCGGCGCGATAGCTGTTGGCGCAGCGTGTGCAGCACAGTGATCGGCTTTTTTCGCGCCTCGTCGGCGAACAAGAGAATGTCGTCGCCGTCGGAGTTCGCCGGCCAGAAGCCGATCACGGCCGAGGCGCGGAACCAATGCTCGGCGATCATCTGCCTCAGCATGTCTTGCGCGTCGGCGAACAGGCTGCGCGCGGCTTCGCCCATTGTTGCATCGTTGAGGATCGCCGGATATTTGCCGTTGAGCTCCCAGGTGGCGAAAAACGGCGACCAGTCGATATAGTCGACGAGCTCGGCGATCGGCACGTCGGTAAATCCGCGCGTGCCGATGAGGCGCGGCTTCGGCGGCGTATAGGTGCCGGACCAATCGAGTTTCAGCGCATTTTTCCGCGCGTCGGTAAGCGGAAGCCGCCGTTTGTTGTCCTCGCCGCGCGCATGCGCCTCGGCGATGCGGGCATATTCGGCGCGGACGTCGTCGACGACGCGCACGCGGGTCTCGCGCGACAACAGCGAGGCGACCACGCCGACGGCGCGGCTCGCATCGTTGACATAGACGGCCTGGCCGCGCCGGTAATGCGGATGAATTTTCACCGCGGTGTGGACGCGGCTCGTGGTGGCGCCGCCGATCAACAACGGCACGTCGAAGCCCTGCCGTTCCATCTCGGCCGCGACATGGCACATTTCATCGAGCGACGGCGTGATCAGCCCCGACAGACCGACGATATCGGCTTGTTCGGCGATGGCGGCCTGCAGGATCTTCTCCGCCGGCACCATGACGCCGAGATCGACCACGTCATAATTGTTGCACTGGAGCACGACGCCGACGATGTTCTTGCCGATGTCGTGCACGTCGCCTTTGACGGTGGCCAGTACGATCTTGCCGTTGGTGGACTTGTGTTCGCGGCCGTCCTTCGCCTGCTCCATATAGGGCAACAGATAAGCGACGGCCTGCTTCATCACCCGCGCCGACTTGACAACCTGCGGCAGGAACATCCGGCCGGAGCCGAACAGGTCGCCGACGATATTCATGCCGTCCATCAGCGGACCTTCGATCACGGCGAGCGGACGTGGCGCCGCAAGACGGGCCTCCTCGACGTCGGTCTCGATGAAGTCGGTGATGCCGCGCACCAGCGCATGCGACAGCCGCTTGCCGACCGGCCACTCGCGCCAAGCGAGATCGGCTTCCTTCTTTTCCTTGCCGTGACCGCGATAGCGTTCGGCGAGCGCCAACAACCGTTCCGACGCATCGGGGCGGCGGTTGAGAACGACGTCCTCGCAAGCCTGACGCAGTTCCGGATCGAGATCGTCGTAGACCGCCATCTGGCCAGCATTGACGATGCCCATATCCATGCCGGCTCTGATGGCGTGATAAAGGAACACCGAATGCATCGCTTCGCGCACCGCCTCGTTGCCGCGGAACGCGAACGAAAAATTCGACACGCCGCCCGAGACATGGGCGTGCGGCAGATTTTTCCTGATCCAGCGCGCCGCCTCGATGAAGTCGACGCCGTAATTGTTGTGCTCCTCCATGCCGGTGGCGACGGCAAAAACGTTCGGGTCAAAGATGATGTCTTGCGGCGGAAAGCCTATGCGGTTCACCAGAATGTCGTAGGCGCGCTGAGCGATCGCGGCCTTTCTCTCGAACGTGTCGGCCTGGCCATTTTCGTCGAACGCCATCACCACGACGGCGGCGCCATAACGCCGCACGGTTTCGGCGTGGCGGATGAAAGCGTCCTCGCCCTCCTTGAGCGAGATCGAATTGACCACCGCTTTGCCCTGCACGCATTTCAGGCCGGCTTCGATCACCGAGAACTTCGACGAATCGATCATCACCGGCACGCGCGCGATGTCGGGCTCGGCGGCGACCAGATTGAGGAACGTGGTCATGGCCTTCTCGGAATCGAGCAGCCCTTCGTCCATATTGATGTCGATGATCTGCGCGCCGTTCTCGACCTGATCGCGGGCGACCGCGAGCGCTGCGGCATAATCGCCCGCGGTGACGAGCTTGCGGAAACGCGCCGAGCCGGTGACGTTGGTGCGCTCGCCGACGTTGACGAACGGGATCTCCGGCACGAGCGTGAAGGCTTCGAGGCCGGACAACCGCAGCCGCGGCGCGATGGCGGGCACCGCGCGCGGCGTTTTGCCGGCCACAGCGCGCGCGATAGCGCGGATGTGGTCGGGCGTGGTGCCGCAACAGCCGCCGACGATGTTGACCAGGCCCGATGCCGCGAATTCGCCAAGCAGCGCCGCCATGGTCTCGGGGCCTTCGTCGTAATGGCCGAATTCGTTGGGCAGTCCGGCGTTGGGATAAGCGCAGATCAGCGTGTCGGCGACCCGGCCGAGCTCGGCGATATGGGCGCGCATCTCGGTGGCGCCGAGCGCGCAGTTCAGTCCGAGCGACAGCGGCACCGCGTGCGCGATCGAATTCCAGAACGCTTCCGGCGTCTGGCCGGACAGAAGCCGGCCGGACCGATCGGTGATGGTGCCGGAAATCATCAGCGGCACGCGGATGCCGCGAACGCTAAGTTCCTCGGTGATGGCGTAGATCGCGGCCTTGGCGTTGAGCGTGTCGAAAATGGTCTCGATCAACAGCGTATCGACGCCGCCGTCGAGGAGGTCCCGCACTTGCTCGGTATAGGCGATGCGCAGCTCGTCGAAACTGGTGGCGCGGAAGCCGGGATTGGACACGTCCGGCGAGATCGAAGCGGTGCGATTGGTCGGGCCAAGGGCGCCGGCGACGAAGCGCTCGCGGCCGTCCTCGTCCTGCGCGGCCTGCGCCGCTTCGCGCGCCAGCCGCGCGCCTTCGGCATTGAGTTCATAGGCGATCTCGGCCATGGCGTAATCGGCTTGCGCGATCGCAGTCGAGGAAAACGTATTGGTCGAGACGATGTCGGCGCCGGCGCGGAAATATTCGAGATGGATCGCGCGAATGGCGTCCGGCTGCGTAAGATTGAGCAAATCGTTGTTGCCGCGCACTTCGCGGTTCCAGGCATCGAACCGCGCGCCGCGGAACTCTTCTTCATCAAGCTTGAGCGCCTGGATCATGGTGCCCATGGCGCCGTCGAGCACCAGGATGCGTTCGGCCGCCAAGCGGCGCAGCGCGATTTCGGAGTTGGAACGGGTCACAGACTTGCTCATGGTTTTTATGCGCGCTCTTTTGCCGGTTCGGCATCAGCGCTTGGTGTCGCCGCATGCTGCGGCCGCAGCCCGAGCAAGTGACAGATGGCGTAGACCAGATCGGCACGGTTCATGGTGTAGAAGTGGAAGTCGGCGACGCCGTGATCGACGAGGTCGATCACCTGTTCGGCGGCGACCGTGGCCGCGATCAGCTTGCGCGTCGCCGGATCGTCGTCGAGTCCGTCGAAACGCTCGGCGAGCCAGGCCGGCACCGAGGCGCCGGTGCGCGCGGCGAAATTTTTGGTCTGCTTGAAATTCTGCACCGGAAGTAGGCCGGGCACGATTGGGATATCGATGCCGGCCGAGCGCACGCGGTCGAGATAACGGAAATAAAGTGAGTTATCGAAGAAGAACTGGGTCATCGCCCGCGTCGCGCCGGCATCGACCTTCTTCTTGAGCATGTCGATGTCGGCTTCCACCGAAGGGCTGTCGGGATGCTTTTCCGGATAGGCGCCGACCGACACTTCGATGTCGGGGAGGCCCTCTAAGTCGACCAGGCGCTTGATGCCCGCCGTCAGATCGGCGGCATTTTCGTAGCCGCCCGGATGCGGCGCATAGCGTTCGCCGACGCCGCCGATCGGATCGCCGCGCAGCGCCACGATGTGGCGGACGCCGGCTTGCGCGTAAGCCGCGATCACCGCATCGACGTCGGCGCGGCTTGAGCCGACGCAAGTCAGATGCGCCGCCGGCGTCAGCGCGGTTTCGCCGAGAATGCGCTTGACGGTCGCATGGGTGCGCTCGCGGGTCGAGCCGCCGGCGCCGTAGGTCACCGAGACGAAATTTGGCCCAAGCGGCGCCAGGCGAGCGATCGATTCCCAGAGCGATTGCTCCATCTCCGCGGTTTTCGGCGGAAAGAACTCGAACGAGACATGCAGGCGCTGCCGGGCGCCGGCGGTCACGAAGCGGCTCGCACGCGGCGCGTTCATCACGCCACCTCGCGCGTTGCCGGCTGCGCCAACACGATGCGCGGATCGCGCGCCAGCCACAGCGCCACCGCGATCTGGCCCTCCGGCCCGGGCGGAAAAGTCTCTTGCCGCAGCACGTCGAGGCCTGCCGCCTCGAGCCATTGCGCCACCGTCTCGGGCGCGAAACCGAGCCGGCGATGGGCGTGCTCCTCGCGTAGGAATTCGAGATCATGAGGCGCAAAGTCGACGACCAGCAACCGCCCGCCCGGCCGCAGCACGCGGGCGGCCTCGCGGATGGCGCGCGCGCTGTCGTCGAGAAAGTGCAACACCTGGTGGATGATGACGACGTCGAAACTGTCGCGCGGCAGCGCGAGGTCGTAGATGTCGCCTTGGCGCACGCTGCAATGCTTGAGGCCTGAGCGATCAAGCCGCGCCCGCGCCAGCGCCAGCATATCGAGCGACAGATCGAGCCCAAGCCCGCGCTCGATATCGCCTGAGAACAGTTCCAGCATCCGCCCGGTGCCGGTGCCGAGATCGAGCAACGCCCGGATCGGCTTGTCGGCCAGGGCGACGCGGATCGCGTCTTCAACCGCGGCATCGGCGACGTGCAGCTTGCGGATGCGGTCCCATTCCGCGGCGTGGCGGCGGAAATAATTCTGCGCCGCGGCGGCGCGCGCGGCGCGCACCGTCGCAAGCCGCTCGCGGTCGCGGACGATGACGGGGTCGTCGGGATCGAGCCGCGCCAGAAGCGTGCGCGCAATGTCGGCGCCAGAGCGCTCGCGCAGGCGGAAGAACGCCCAGGAGCCTTCGCGGAAGCGCTCGACGAGGCCGGCTTCGGCCAATAGCCGCAGGTGCCGCGACAGCCTTGGCTGCGACTGGCGCAAAATTTCGGTGAGGTCGGAGACCGTCAGTTCGGCCTCCGCCAGCAGCACCAGAATGCGCAGCCTGGTCGCTTCGCCGGCAGATTTCAGCGTTGCGGTCAGTCCGGCGAAACTCAGAAGTTCGTTGGTCATTGCACGATCGTCAGGGGCCTGGTTCTTTAAGGTATCTTACGAGGCGATATAAAGATATCTTTATGTCATTAAATAGGGTTGTGCAAGAAAATTGGGACATCGCCCATGAACGCAACAAGTCCGCCCCGTGGGCGCATAAGCCCTGGCGGCTGCCCGGGTCCCATGCCAATTTCGGCCCATGGGTGAAACAGCCAAATCCGGCAAATCGGCGCCGAATGCGCCGCAAGATGCGCAATCCGGCGACGACGCTTACGGCCTGCGCGAGGGCGAGATCGCGGTCGAACTGCCGACAGAATTCGACGCCTCACTCTATTATATCGGCCGCATCCACACGCCATGGCGGCGGCGTGAAGACTGCCCGAAGAACGCCCGCGGCTCGGACGCCGCCTGCACCGTCGAGCTCGATCCGCGCTGGGTCGCGGGCCTCACGGGCCTCGAAACAGTCAGCCATGTGGTGCTGCTCTATTGGATGGACCAGGCGCGGCGCGACCTCGTGCTGCAGTCGCCGCGGCATTACGCCGAGCATCGCGGCACGTTTGCATTGCGTTCGCCGGCGCGGCCCAATCCGATCGCGGTCTCGGTGGCGCGGCTCGTCCGCATCGAAGGCAACACGCTCACCGTCGTCGGGCTCGACTGCCTCGACAACACGCCGCTTCTCGACATCAAGCCCTATTTCGCCTCGACCGATTCCGTGCCGGACGCGCAAGTGGGATGGCATGCGGGGCGGGGGAGCTGAATATTTGGCCGTCATTGCGAGGAGCCAACGGGCCCGCGCGAAGTCGCGCGGCCCGATGACAGGCTCCGCGACGAAGCAATCCAGCTTCCTCGCTCCGAGCTGGATTGCTTCGCTTCGCTCGCAATGACGAGCATTTGCCGTCCTACGCGCTCACCATCCGGTTCCAGGCATCGAGCCCCGCGATCTTGTAGGCCTCGGCCAGCGTCGGATAGTTGAAAGTGTTCTCGATGAAATAATCGATGGTGCCTTTGAGATTGAGCACCGCCTGGCCGATATGAATGAGCTCGGTGGCGCCTTCGCCGACGATGTGCACGCCGAGAAGCCGCCGCGTTTTGGTCGAGAAGATCATCTTCATCATGCCGCTTGAGAGCCCCATGATGTGGCCGCGCGAGGTCTCGCGGAACCGTGCCACGCCGCATTCGTAAGGGATGGCGCGCCGCCGCACTTCCTCCTCGCTCATGCCGACGGTGGAGATCTCCGGCACCGAATAAATGCCGTAGGGAAAAAATTCCGGCGGCGGCGGCGGCGCCATGCCGAAGGCGTGACAAGCAGCAACCCGGCCTTGCTCCATCGAGGTCGAGGCGAGAGACGGAAACCCGATGACGTCGCCGGCGGCGAAGATATGCGGCACCGAGGTCTGCATCGTCTTCGGCTCGACTTTGATGTGGCCGCGGTTGTCGACGTCGATGCCGACGGCGCCGAGATTGAGATTGTCGATGGCGCCGACGCGGCCGGCGGCGAACAGCAGCATTTCGGTGGTGACGGCGCGGCCGTCGGCAAGCTTGGTGGTCACCCGTCCGCCCGGGCCGATCTCGATCGCGCTGACGGCGGAGCCCATGCGCATGATGAGGTTGCGGTCGCGCAGATCGTGGGTGAATTCCTCGATCAACTCGCGGTCGACGAAATCGAGAAAGCTGCCGCGCGGCTCGATCAGCGTGACCGCAACGTCGAGCGCGTTGAAGATGGTGGCATATTCGACGCCGATCACGCCGGCGCCGATCACCGTGAGGCTGCGCGGCAGCGTCGGCAGGTCGATGATCTCGTCACTGTCGAACACGGTCTTGCCGTCAAACGGCACATAGTCCGGCCGGTATGGCCGCGTGCCGCAGGCGATCAAAATATTGGCGCCGCGATAGGCTTGGGTTTCGCCGTCGTCGGCGGTCACCTCGATCTCGTGCGGCCCTACAAAGCGGCCCTCGCCGCGGGTATGCTTGACCGCATTGCGGTTGAACTGATGCTCCAGCACCTCGACCTCGTGGTCGAGCGTCTTGCGCAACCGCACCATAAGATCACCGGCGGCGATGTCCTGCTTGACGCGATAGGAGCGGCCGTAGAAGCCGCGCTCGCGCCAGCCCGACAGATTGAGCACCGTCTCGCGCAAGGTCTTCGACGGAATGGTCCCGGTATGCACCGACACGCCGCCGACGCGGCGGCCCTTCTCGACCACCAGCACCGATTTGCCGAGCTTGGCCGACTGCACCGCGGCCCGCCGCCCGGACGGCCCGCTGCCGATGACGATCATGTCGTAGTCGTGCTGCATGCGAGCGAGGGCATGCAGGTTCGGTGCCAGATGGTGGGATACTCGGGACGTAGGATGGGTGGAGCGAAGCGATACCCATCATCCGACCGCGAGTCTGCATGATGGGTATCGCAAGGGCTCCACCCATCCTACGGAGCCCCCCACGTCCGTCCCAGCACGCGGAGCCAATTTCTAAAACATATCTTCTCGATCAGCGCCTTGCCGAAGCCATGCTTCTTCATCGCCTGCACCAAAATTTGCAATCCGGCGGCGCTGCCGAGCTCGGCCGGGATCATGGCGCCGTCGAAATCGGAGCCGAAGCCGACGCCGTCTTCGCCCAAGTGCTCGATGAGATGGTCGAGATGCCGGATGATCAGCTCGATCGGCGTGTCCTTGTCGTGGCGGCCGTCCGGACGCAGGAAGCTCACCGCGAAATTGACGCCGACCATGCCGCCGGTTTCGCGGATTGCCGCCAATTGCCTGTCGGTCAGATTGCGCGAATGCGGGCTGAGCGCGTGCGCGTTGGAATGCGTGGCGACCAGCGGCGCGTCGCTGAGTTCAGCGACGTCCCAGAAGCCGCGTTCGTTGAGATGCGACAGATCGATCAGGATGCGCAAACCGTTGCAGGCGCGGACCAGCGCCTTGCCTACATCGGTCAGCCCAGGCCCGGTGTCGGGCGACGACGGACAGCGGAACGGCACGCCATGGCCGAAAATATTCGGCCGGCTCCACACCGGCCCGAGCGAGCGCAGCCCAGCCGCGTGCAGCACGTCGAGCAGATCGAGGTTCGCATCGATCGCTTCGGCGCCCTCGATATGCAACACGGCAGCCAGCGCGTCGTCGGCGATTGCGCTCTCGATATCGCCTGACGTGCGGCAGACGCGCAGCCGGCCTTGCGACTCCCGCTCGATCCGCAACAACAGCGCCGCCATGGCGAACACCACCCGCTGCGCCTCCGCGATATCGACCGCGGGCGGCGCCGGGTCATTGCCGATGACGCTGTCGGGCGCCTGCGCCGGCGCTTGCCCCTCGGCGCGCTCTTTGCGCTTCGGCGACGGCACGAAGATCGCGAACAAACCGCCGGCAAAGCCGCCCTGGCGCGCCTTGACCAGATCCAACTGGCCCTTGTCCTCGCCGTTGAGGAACGCCGTCACCGCCTCCGCACCGCCGTGCAGATGCAGGCGCAAGAGCACGTCGTTGTGGCCGTCGAAAATGGGGGTGGGTTTGGGCTTGGGGGAGGGCACGTACGGTCTTTTCGTTGAATGAATGTTTTTGTCTGTATTTCCTTAGTCTAAGCAGCTGATTGTGGTAAGGTATATTGTAGGAGTTTATTTCGCGTGCTCACCGCGATCCTCCGATAGCTTTGGAATCGCAGGCATGTTCGGCTCGAAAAAACCGGGACAGGAAACGCCCGCAACAATCTTTTTCAAGTCAACCGTGCACGCGTTCACTTGGTCCTGTAAATACTCCCGCGCGGAAATCACACCGGAGCAGCCTCGCGTCGCGCTAATTCGAGGCGAGCACGTACGCAGGTTCGAGAACGGGTCTCAGACCGCCGATCTCTACATCGCCGGGGACAACGACTATTTTCTGAGCAACGCCTTGCTTCAGCCGCCTCGGGCTCCGCTGCTGAAATCCCGCGACCTTGTCCTGTGGGTTCCTCTTGAGCATGTAAGCGAGGTGGCCGAACTTTGCCGCGAAAGTGGCGCCGACTGCCGGATCGCATGGCAAGGGATCATCGTAGCAAAGCTCAAGCCAGAGCTAGACACTAAAACAATGAACTACTGCGCTGAGATTGATTATAGCGAGTATTTCTAGCGGGCGGTCCGGATGTGCGCGCGTAGCCCGGATTGAGCCGCAGCGAAATCCGGGGCTCGGTGATCGAACCGATCGATCGCTCCCGGATTTTGCTTCGCTCAATCCAGACTACATCGTCAATACGCCGAACAGCCTTTATTTCTTCGGGCCGTCGCCGGAGCCTGAGGCTGGTTTGCCGCTCGTTCCGCCGCTGGGAGGATTGGATGGAGCGGATTGCGTCGGAGCTACGTAGCCACCCTGCGGTTTGGGCTTGTAGCCCTCGGTAACTATGGTTGGTCTACCGTTAGTTGGCCGATACCCATCATTAGCCATCTGTCTGTGATTCGGCATTTTGGGAGTGTCATTCATGCCCTCGACTCCTCTATCACGGGAATAAATTCAATCGTGCTGATCTCACCTGCCGCAATAAATAAGCTTTTGCCGGTCGGTCGCCAAGGCAGATCACCAGAAAAATCGTACACCTGTGAAATATAGAGGTCGCGCTCCTTTACATCTGATGATGCGAATGATTGGCCGCCCCAGAAGCCTGCGAATGCTGTCCCATTCTTCAACGTAATAAACACCCATGACGCGGGAGTATTGAAGAAAACGCGATCCCACGCGCTCGGGGTCGGATGGATAGGGTTTAATCCGAAGAACTCATATATCCTGCCGATCATTTCCCTCTGCGAGGACAAGCCCCAGAGCACGCCGAGCGCGGCTGGAATGACACCCAGGATGAGAATCCAGGTTGCGACAAGTATGTACGGTGCGACGTGGTAAAAGATCGCGAGGTAAACTATCCATCCGAACAGCGCGAAGTTAAGTGCGCTGTAAGTTACAAAAGCCAAAATTTGATCTGTGCCAAGACGATTCTGACCGGCTATAAACTGGTTGCGCAATGTTAGAAAGACATAACTTGGCACGACAAAAACGAGCGCCGTGTAAATCGCATCCACGTTGGATAGACTACCCATTCGTTACCTCTCACCATAACTTACGCAATTCGCTGCGGTGCTCGGCCGGCGTGGCCATTGGCTTTCCTCATAGGCCGCGATCAGACGCGCCTGCGCCGCCAGCCGGGCGACGTCGGCCGGGTCATCCGAATCCCAGAGCCGATCGACGAGCGCACGGGCGCGCGCCAGCTCGGCGGCGCTATCGATCAAAATCAGCTTTGCATCCATCACGCGGTCTCTGCTCCCTCTCCCCGCTGTGCGGACTGAGAGTTGTGCAAGCTTATCCCGGACGGAGCGACAGCGAAACCGGAGATCGGTATTTTGAGCCGCTGAATCGTTCCCGGATTTCGCTTCGCTCAATCCAGGCTGCACCCGTTCCGTCGTCGTTGCCGGGCTTGACCCGGCAACCCACGCTGCGGTTCCGCATAGGCGGACTTGCCGCAAAACTCCGACTTGCCGAAGCTCAGCATGGATACGCGGGTCGAGCCCGCGTATGACGAAATGGAGAGGCTCCGCGCTCGCTACAACCGCGCCTCGTCGAACGCGCGGACCCACATGGCGCAAATGCCCGAGCGGACGATATCCTCGCGGCCGAATTCGACCACCGGCACCGACAGCGTCTGCGACCTGATCAGGTGCAGGACAGTGCTCAACCCGCTGCCGCGGTCGAGATCGCACTGGCTGACATCGCCGTTGATGACCACCGTGCAATCCTCGCCGATCCGGGTCAGGAATGTCTTGATCTCGGCCGGGGTGGCGTTCTGCGCCTCGTCGAGCAACACAAAGGCATTCTTCCACGACCGGCCGCGCATCACTTCGAACGGCACCAGCTCGATTTTGCCGCGTTTGAGGGCGATCTCGTAAGCCGCCTTGCCGATGCGGTCCTTGATGGCTTCCGACACCGGCACGGCCCAGGGCGCGAATTTGTCTTCCATGCTGCCGGGGAAGTAACCGAGCGAGCGGCCGCAGGGCACGTTGGGCCGGGTCAGGATGATTTTTTCGATTGATCCGCTGCGAAGGAGGTCGGCGGCGTGGGTGGCGGCGATCCAGGTCTTGCCGGTGCCGGCGGGCCCGAGAACGATGACTTGCGGGCTAAAGCGCAGCGCGTCGAGATAAGCGGCTTGCGTCGGATTGAGAGGCTTGATCGGGGGAAGGATGCGTTCGGTTTCGAATTTGGAAGTTTGAAATTCTATGATCTCGGCGGTCTGGCCGTTGCGGCGGCGTTTTTGTTTGAGCTGTTTGCTGCTGAGGTGCTTGTCACTGAAGTGTTTTTCATTGAAGTGCTTGCCACTGAAGTGCTTGCCCAAAGCCCGACTCCTTTTGCTGGACCGAGAAGATTGGACGTCTGCACGCGCTACGAATCGTAGCGCGGAGACATTGAGAATTTGTTGATGGGGCAGGTTGTGATGGAGATCGTCGGTGGGAGTGGCGCGGGCGGCGGCAAACGACGGTATCCGTTTCTGGATACGTCAGCTTCTCACATCTCGCCAACTTACAGTCCGACATGTGCGAGCAATATAGCTGATTCGTGTGACAAAATCATGCACTGAGTAGTAGCCCGGGTGGAGCGAAGCGGAACCCGGGGGCGGCGCGCTACCGGGACTGGCGGTCCCGGATTGCGCTCCCCTCCATCCCAGCTGCGAATGTCGCTATTATTGTTACATTGCTCTTGACGTAGGTCCTCGTTTAGATTACATAAGGCGCGTCTCGCCCATCGAGGGTCGTCGACCGGTGACAGCCGAGCGATGGGGCGGGTGCGGTTCCTGCGGGCGGGGCTTGTAACCCCGCTCCCGGGCGGTCCGGGCATCGGTTCGGCCGGCATTACGACCGGTCCGCGAGGTGCATCGCTGGACTGGGACAGGGTTTGGCGGGTAACGCCCGTTTGGCCCACGTCCCAGGAAACACGGCCTGGGCTGAGCGGTGGCATTCATTTGCGCCGCAAGCGCCGCGGTGGAGCGCCGAGAGGCGAGCCCCCTCCGTATGTTCTTTGGTTTTGAAGAGCATACGGAGG
>Ga0182013_10000929_pt1 | contig 40585 bp, 30 predicted proteins | sample 612S2MmetaG_FD_120487 | JGI IMG/M metagenome (GOLD analysis project Ga0182013, IMG submission 120487) | Permafrost microbial communities from Stordalen Mire, Sweden - 612S2M metaG | ecosystem: Environmental > Terrestrial > Soil > Wetlands > Permafrost | place: Sweden: Stordalen | collected... | reverse complement strand
CGGCCTGATCCCCGCGATCATACAGGAACAGAAAACCGGCCGCGTGGTGATGATGGCGTGGATGAACCGCGCCTCGCTGGCGGACACCATCAAGACCGGCAAGACGCATTTCTGGAGCCGCTCCCGCCAGAAATACTGGATGAAGGGCGAGGAAAGCGGCAACACGCAAACCGTCAAAGACATCGCCTTCGACTGCGACGGCGACGTTCTGCTCATCCAGGTCGAGCAGGCTGGCGCGGCGTGCCACGAAGGTTATCAATCGTGCTTTTTCCGCTCGGTTGAAAATGGCGGCTTCAAGATCACCGAGCCGCAATTGCAAAAGCCGGAGGAAATTTATAAAAAGAAAAGATGAAGGTGACTCTCCATTACGATTTTAATTTACCGTGGCGCGGAGCGGTAAATATATTTTTGAAGCCGCTTTGCCAGATGATGAAACTTGCAATCGAATAATTCAGCTTTTCAACGACAAAAAAATCCCCCAATTAAGCGATCTAAAACCATCGTGGGAATCAAGGTCATAGCTTCATTGCTTCCTGCTTTTGTTTTCCCCGCGCTTCGCGCTAAAAACGGTTTCATGTATTCGCCGCGTTTCCCTCACGCCTGCGTCAAATCAATTTTGCAGAAGCCGTAGTCAATCACATCGGGCGCAGGCCGTCGCGCGGCGGGAATGTAATAACGGCTTTCCCGCCGGTCTTCGCCAGGCCTGCATTCCACCACACCCGCGTTGAGCAGCACGAGCATCTGCTTGCCCATATTCTCGCGCGTGCAACCGGCCACGGCGGCGGCCTCGGTGATGGTCATCTCGCGACCATCCGCGAGCAGTTTGATGATGGGCCAACGCACAGCGCTGCCGAGGGCGAAGAGCGCGGCCACCGGATCAAGCTTCGGCAGGCTAGCGGGAACGGCTGATGACGCATTTGCTGGTGAATTTAGGCTGGAATCGTTCATTTCCGGAAGATTTACTCAATCCGCTCGACTGCGCAAGGCATATCCGAGAAAAATTACTTTGGCATTTACCATCGCGATGACATATCAGGGAAAAAGTTGTTTGGCAATTCACGCCATAACTACATATCCGAGAATAATTATTTTGGCATTTGACTTATTTATGTCAGATGCAGGAAATATTTATTTGGCATTGAAACTTGCGGAAGCATCTGCGGGCGTCGCAAAACCATCTGTTAAAGCGGCGATGCTGTCTGCGAGTCGCATTGGACTTGCCGCCGTTGAAGCCGTTGTGGCGGCGCAAATTGTTTGTTTCTTCATTCAAAATTCTTCATTCTTCATTGCTTATGTATTCGCCATCGCTGGAAGAATTTCAAAAGTTTGCGACGCAGGGAAATCTCATTCCCGTCACGCGCCGCATTCTCGCCGATTTGGAAACGCCGCTCTCGGCCTACCGCAAAATCCGCGGCGCGGGCGAATCGTTCCTCTTTGAATCGGTCGAAGGCGGCGAACATCTCGGGCGCTACTCGTTCGTCGGCTGCAATCCGCGCGCGGTCATCCGGCAGGACGGGCAGCACGTGCAGATGTTTGAGAACGGCCGCGTCACGGAAACCGCGATGGTCGGCAAGGACGTGAAGGACGGCCTGGAAGTCGTCGAACGCGTGATGAAAAAATATCGCGCGGTGGCGGTGCCGGGCCTGCCGCGTTTCACCGGCGGCGCGCTCGGCTTCATCGGCTACGAATTCATCCACGACATCGAACCCGTGGTGCCGCGCCCGGCGCATGATGAATTGAAAACGCCGGTGCTGTATTTTCTCATCGCCGACGAGCTGCTGATTTTTGACCGCGTGCAGCAGACGATCACGATTCTGGTCAACGCGATTCTCGACGACGCCGACAGCCCGGCCGACGCCTACGAAAATTCGACCAGCGAAATTGACCGCATCCTCGCGCTGCTCGAACAGCCCAGCGAACACACCGTGGTCGCGGTGACCAATGAGATTCCCGCCGTCGAATTCGCGTCGAATCAGACGAAGGAAAAGTTTTTCGCGAACGTCGAGGCGGCGAAGAAATACATCACCGGCGGCGACATCATCCAGGTCGTCGGTTCGCAGCGGTTTTCCGCGCCAGTCACGGCGTCGCCGCTGGACATTTACCGCGCGGTGCGCAACGTGAATCCGTCGCCGTATTTATTTTTGCTGGAGCTGGACGGTTTTGCGCTGGTCGGAGCGTCGCCGGAACTGCACGTCCGCTGCGAGGAAGGCAAAGTGGAAATCCGCCCGATTGCCGGCACGCGGCGGCGCGGCAAAAATGAGGACGAAGATGCCGCGCTCGAAAAAGAGCTGCTCGCCGACCCGAAGGAACGCGCCGAACACGTCATGCTCGTGGACCTCGCCCGCAACGACATCGGGCGCGTCTGCGATTTTGGTTCGGTGCAAGTCAAAGATTTGATGTTCATCGAGCGTTACAGCCATGTGATGCACATCGTCTCGCAGGTGGAAGGAAAATTATCGGCGGAAAAAACGAATTATGATCTGATGCGCGCGACTTTTCCCGCTGGCACCGTTAGCGGCGCGCCGAAAATCCGCGCGATGCAGATTATTTCTGAACTGGAACAGACTACGCGCGGCACCTATGCCGGCGCGGTCGGTTATTTTTCCTTCAACGGCAATTTGGACACCTGTATCACGATCCGCACCGCGCTGATTAAGGACGGCAAAGCCTACGTCCAGGCCGGCGGCGGCTGGGTGAACGATTCGACGCCCGAAGGCGAATATCAGGAGACGATCAACAAATCCATGGCCATGCGGAAGGCGATTGCGATGGCGGAGGGTTTTGCGAAAACTGTGTAGCGGCGTCTCGGCAGAGCGCCGCATTTCTAAATTCGAGCAGTGCGGCTTTCTTCCAAAAGCCGCTACGCCGACAATCGTGGAAACCAAGCCAGCCAATTCAGTCAAAAAAGCCTGCGAACGCTGCGGCAGTTTTGACGTACTGGAATTCGCCGGAAAATTACTATGCGCGGAGTGAGTGGCGCTGGCAGGTTCCAGTTGTGCTGGTTCATCCACGGTGAAAGGCAATTAGCACAGGTCATCGCATTGGAAGTGGCCAATACAAATTGACACCAAACTCAATCTGCATAGCCTCGGTGTGACCATGAACGCCACTTTTGCAAAGGAATCCAATGCGCCGCCTTTGCGACCGTTGCTGCCGTTTTTATTGCTGTTGTTTTTCGGCAGTGGTTGTGCCGCTCTGATTTACGAAATCGTCTGGTTCCAGATGCTGCAATTGTTCATCGGTTCCTCGGCGGTCTCGCTCGGCGTGCTGGTGGGAACTTACATGGGCGGCATGTGCCTGGGCAGCGTGGTGCTGCCGCGCCTCATCTCCGCCGCGCGGCATCCGCTGCGCGTTTATGCGCTGCTGGAAGCCGGAATCGGCCTGCTGGGAATTTTGATTCTGTTCGGGATGCCGACGGCGGCGCAAATTTATTCGGCGCACGTCGGCAGCGGCCTGACGGGAATCCTGCTGCGCGGTTTGTTTGCGGCGGTCTGCCTGCTACCGCCAACCATTTTGATGGGCGCAACGCTGCCGGCGATGGCGCGACGGATCGAGTCCACGCCGCACGGTGTTTCTTGGCTGGGATTTTTTTACGGCGGCAACATCGCGGGCGCGGTATTTGGCTGCCTGCTCGCGGGATTTTTTTTGTTGCGCGCCCATGATTCATTCTTCGCCACGTTTGTCGCGGCGGCGATCAATGGAACCGTCGCCTTGGCGGCGGTGGCGCTGTCAATTTCAAGACGGTATGAAATCCGCGAAGAATTGGAAACTTCTGCACTCGTTGGTAAAACAAATTCGGACGAACCGCCCGTCGGGAAAAAATTCCCTTGGCCAGTGTATGTCACAATTGCGCTTTCAGGTATGACGGCGATTGGCGCGGAAGTGGTCTGGACGCGGTTGCTGTCGCTGACGCTGGGCGGAACGGTTTATGCCTTTTCCATCATTCTCGCCGTATTTCTTTTCGGGCTGGGCATCGGCAGCGGCGTTGGCGCATCGCTCGCGCGGAAAAATTTGCGGCCGGAAATTTTGCTTGGTTGGTGCCAGTTTTTTTTGACGGGAGCGATTTTCTGGACAGCTTATATGCTCACGGAATCGCTGCCGTATTGGCCGATTGACCCGTCTCTGACAGCGAATGCATGGCTGAATTTCCAACTGGACATGGCTCGCTGCCTCTGGGCTTTGCTTCCGGCGACGATTTTGTGGGGCGCAAGTTTTCCGCTCGCGCTCGCGGCGGCGGCGCACGGGCAGGACCCGGCGCGGCTCGTCGGCGGAGTTTATGCGGCGAACACGGTTGGCGGAATTATTGGCGGCATCGGCTTCAGCATCATTTTAATTCCGTGGATCGGCACGCAGGACAGCCAGCGGCTGTTGATTGCCGTGGCCGCGTGCGGCGCGCTTTTGATTTTCGTAATGTTCGCGTGGCAATTTTGGAAGAAAATTTCACCCGGTGAAGTTATTCGCGGCATTTTGATTTTCGCCACGCTGGGTTTTTTCACCGTGACGCTGGCGAAACATGTTGGGAAGATCCCCGGTGAATTGGTCGCCTATGGACGTTATATGCCGAGCCGACTGGGTGAAGTGGAAATGCTATACGTTGGCGAGGGCATGAACAATTCTGTGGCGGTCTCGAAAAACTATTCCACCGGCGTCCGCAATTTCCACATCAGCGGCAAGATCGAGGCGTCGAGCGAACCGCAGGACATGAGGTTGCAGCGGATGCTCGGGCACATTCCCGCGCTGGTGCATCCACATCCGGTCTCGGTGCTGATCGTCGGCTGCGGCGCGGGTGTAACTGCGGGCACGTTCACAATCACGCCGGGCGTCACGAACATCACCATCTGCGAAATGGAGCCGCTCGTGCCACCGATTGCCGCTAAATTTTTCTCGGAAGAAAATTTCGGCGTCGTGACTGACCCGCGCACGAAAATAATTTTTGACGACGCGAGGCATTATATTTTCACGACGCATGATAAGTTCGACATCATCACGTCCGACCCGATTCATCCGTGGGTCAAAGGTTCGGCCACGCTTTACACGAAGGAATATTTCGAGCTGGTGAAAAGTCATCTGAACTCCGGCGGCATCGTCACGCAATGGGTGCCGCTCTATGAGAGCGATTCCGCCGTCGTGAAAAGCGAGATCGCAACGTTTTTTGAAGTTTTCCCCGAAGGCACGATCTGGAGCAATGACGAAAACGGCAAGGGCTATGACGTGGTGCTGCTCAGCCAGACTGATGAAACAAAAATTGATCTCGACGAAATCGCACAACGCCTAGCTCGGCCGGAATTTTCAAAAGTGGCGCAATCGCTCCAGAACGTCGGCTTTCCGACCGTGGCAGATTTGTTCGCCACTTATGCCGGAAATGCGCGCGACCTCGCGCCGTGGCTCGCGGACGCCGAGATCAACCGTGACAACAACCTGCGTTTGCAATACATCGCAGGATTCCGTTCAAACTGGTATCACAGCGACAGCATCTTTGACGAGATGGTCAAGTATCGCAAATTTCCCGACCAGCTTTTCACCGGCTCGGATGCCAGCAAACAAGCTGTGAAAGACCTGATGATAAAAACCGTGTCGAAATGAAAAAGTCCGTTTTCAAATGCTTCAATTTACATTTACCCGAAAATAGTTTTCTGACATCCTGAAGATGCCATGACCCGCTGGACGTCAATTTTGATTGCCGGATTAATGTGGGTCGCCGTGGGAAATCTGCGCGCGACGGATATCGGACTGATTAAAATTAACGGCCCCATCGGCCCAGCTACGGCTAATTACATCTCCCGTGCGATTGATCTCGCCGCAAGTCAAAACGACGAGTTTCTGGTCATTCAACTAAACACGCCCGGAGGGTTGGCAAATTCCATGGACGACATCGTCCAGGAATTTTACACGTCGCGAATCCCGGTAGTCGTCTATGTTTCGCCGGAAGGCGCGATGGCCGGCAGCGCGGGCGTTTACATCACGTTGGCGGCGAACATCGCGGCGATGGCTCCGCACACCACCATCGGCGCGGCACATCCCGTCGAGATGGGCAATGAAGGCGAAACCACCAACAGCATCATGATGCAAAAAGTTGGAAACGCCTACACGAAGGTCATGCAGACCATCGCCGAAAAGCGACATCGCAATGTTGAGTGGGCAAAATCGTCCGTCACGGCGAGCGTGGCAATCACATCCGAAGAGGCGCTGAAGTTGAAAGTGATTGATTTGATCGCCACGAATATTCCCGATTTGCTGCAAAAGCTAAACGGGCGTTCCGTGAATGGAAATACTTTGAAAACCGCCGGCTCCATCGTCATAGAAATTCCGATGAGCGCGGGCGAGAAATTCTTCCAATTGTTCTGGCAGCCGGAAGTGATGATGCTGCTCATGCTCATCGCGATTTACGGCATCATCGCCGAGATGAGTCATCCGGGCGCGATTTTTCCCGGCGTCGCGGGCGCGCTTGCGCTCATCCTGCTGCTGTATATGTCAGCGACGCTGCCGCTGAACATCGCGGGCCTCGCTCTGATCCTTTTGGCGCTCGCGCTGTTCGTCGTTGATATTTTTGCGCCGACGCACGGCGTTTTGACCGGAGGTGGCATCATTGCGTTTTTCCTCGGCTCGCTAATGCTTTTCAATCACGCGCCAAAGGCTTATCAATTGCCCATGACATGGATTGTTTCTACGACGATTGTCACGGCGGCGTTTTTCGTGTTCTTCGTCAGCAAGGGAATCCGCGCGCAGCGCCTGCCGAAAAGCGCGGGCGTGGAAACGATGATCGGCAAAACAGTAGCGGCACTTTCGCGCATTGACTCGGCGGGCGGCAAGGTGTTTATCGAAGGCGAACATTGGAACGCCGTCAGTGAAATACCAATCGAAACCGGCCAGCCGGTTGAAATTGCCGGCATCGAGGGACTGACTTTGAAAGTTAAACCAAAATAAACCCCGGAGAAAAATTATGGACACAGAATCAATTCAACATCTCATTGGCGGCGGACTGGCAATCATCATCCCGATCCTCATAGTCGGGCTTTTCATTTGTTCTTCAGCAATCAAGGTTCTGCGCGAATACGAGCGTGGAGTGATTTTCCGGCTGGGCAAGCTGCAAGGCGCCAAGGGGCCTGGCATTATTTTTTTGATTCCTGTTGTAGACAAAATGGTGCGGATGGATTTGCGCGTGGTGACGATAGACGTGCCCAAGCAGGAAATCATGACGAAGGATAACGTGCCCGCCACGGTAGACGCGGTGATTTATTTCCGCGTCGTGGACCCGAACGCGGCGGTCGTCAAGGTGGAAAATTATTGGAAGGCGACTTCACTCATCGCGCAGACGACCTTGCGCAGTGTTCTCGGACAATCCGCGCTCGACGAACTTCTGTCGCAACGCGACGTCATCAACCAAAAATTGCAGGAGATCATTGACAAGCAAACCGAGCCGTGGGGCATCAAAGTCACGAGCGTCGAGACGAAGGAAGTTTCGCTGCCCGACAGCATGAAGCGCGCGATGGCGAAACAGGCCGAGGCCGAACGCGAACGCCGCGCGAAAGTCGTGAACGCGGAAGGCGAATTTCAGGCCGCCGAAAAAATGGTACAGGCCGCCGCGCTGATCGCCAGGGAGCCGATTGCGCTGCAACTGCGCTATCTCCAGACAATGCGCGAAATGGCGAGTGAACACAACACGACGACGTTCCTGCCGTTGCCGATTGATTTGTTCAGCGCGTTTTTGAAGAAGTAAATTGGAAGCAAAAACATGAATTCAGGAAACAGAAAGCCATGCTTTCCCGACTTCCTATTTAAATACCGGTGCGTTCATGACTTTCGTGAACATCATTCTGCTGTCGGCGGCCGCCGCGATTACGTGGTGGTTGAGCGGATATGATTCGCGGCTGACGGGCGAAAATAAGACGGCTGATTTGATTCGACGGGGAATCCGATGCGGACTGACCTTATTCCTGCTGGTGGTGCTCATAAACCTGCCTCGTTCGATTGACTCCGCTCCATTGTTGCTGCTCATCGTCGGTTTGTTCGCATTAATCTGGGCCCACTGCTTGGCCGAAATGGGGGCGGGTTGGTTTCACCGGCTGGTTGATCCCGAAGACAAGGGGGAATTTGACCCGAACCAAAGCGCTCGCAACATGGACAGGGTTGCAAGCCTCATCAAAAACGGACGGAACGAGGAAGCTGTACAATTATGCGAGATGCTCAAGCAATCGGGCGACGCAAATGTACTCGTGTTGGAGACGCTTCTGGCGCGCGCAAACATCCATCAGGAACGTCCAAACAAGCCTAAGCCGCTGGTCGAAGCACATCACCTGCGGTCGCAGGGAAAATTCGACGAAGCGGAGACAATTTTGAGTTCAATGCTGGCGAAAAATCCGTCGAATGCAGACGCGGCGCTGATGTTGATGCGGCTTTACGCGCAAGATTTGCGGCGTAGCGACAAGGCAGCGGAAGTCCTGCGCGCACTCGAAAAGCAGCCCCACATTCCGCCCGGCCACATTGAATACGCGCAGCGTTCGATCCACGAATGGGCGCAAAAAAGGACCGCGCCGGAAACCATCGCATTACCGGAATCAGTTGACGAACTGCTCGCGTGTGGTTATTTGGGAACGGCTATTGAGATTCTGGAACGGAAAATAACGGAGCTGCCTGACGATTTCGATGCCTGGCTGAAACTTGCCGAGGCGCACGGTTTTCATTCCGGCAACCTCCATCGCGCGGAAAAAATTGTCCAGAAAATTGAGGGCAATCGCGGCTTCAGCGCGGAACAAATCGAGGTCGCAAAAGAAAAATTGAAGGAATGGCGGGAAGTTAAGCCTCAAAAGAATTAGGATTCATTTATGCCCATTTACGAATACGAATTGTGCGAGGGTGATTGCAAGGTGTGCGGCGGGACGTTTACCTTGAACAGGCCTCTATCCGCCAAGCCGCTCATGAATTGTCCGGCTTGCAAAAAGCCGGTGCGTAAAATCATCTCCAGTTTTAGCTCGCCGCAAAAGCTCAAGCCGGTCTCATTCTCGGACGCGAAAAAGGCCGGGTTCACCGTGCTGAAAAAAATCGGCAAAGGTGAATATGAAAGGCAGTGAAGTTGTAAAATCTGCAGGTTTCATTTTTTATACTGCAAATCCCTTCCAAAGAGGCGGGTTTTTATTTTGAATTGATTTTTGACGGAAGGTGTCAAATGCATTAGCATTGTCACGCTGAAAATGGATTTTCGTTTTGCAATAATAAAAAGGTGGATGCCCGTTGTAATAGCAATGACGGTGGCGGCTTTCTGTGCGCAGGCACAGTCGTTGATGAGGCCAGGACAGGCAATTATTTTTTCTACGCCGGACAATGCCGACGTTTCCTCCAGCACGCAGCCGCCTGCAGCAGAACCTCCAGCGGCACCTGGCTTTGCGGACATGATCCACGCGCCGGAAATCAATTTCCAAAACCCTTCTGCGGCGGGCACACATCTGCCGGCAGTCGTGCCGCCGATTGTTTCGCCCGATCAGGATGCACACGCAAACTGGGCGTTGATGACGCCTGCTGAGATTCTCGGCGTTCAAACGCCAGATCAAGTCTTGAAAATCCCTGAACGGGACGCTGCTGGACAGCGAAAAAATCCAACAGCGGTGGAGCGCTACTATGAACGACAGGATCAGGCGCAAACCAATGGCACGGGCGAATTTTCGTCCGCCACGCCGTCGTTGCGCGACAGCTTTTCGGACAATGAGGACGCGCGGCTGAACGCTATCGCCTTCAAACCAGCGGGTGATGGTTTTGCAAATCCAGCGCAACAACAGGCCGATCCATTTCAGCAACCCGCGACCGGAAATAATACGGTTGCCAGCCAGAATGGGGACTCGGGCTGGTCAAAAATTTTCATCCCCCCTCCGACACCTGTGCAAAGTCCGGCTGAGGCGGAAGACATGGCGGAATTTCGAAAATTATTGGAGCCAAGCCAGCCATCCCCATCTTCCAAACCTTCATCGGGAGATGGGTTTTTTACTTCGCAGCAAAACTTGACGGGTTCCAAATTTGGCCAGCCGGTGAATCCGGCTGGTGCGTCGTTTGGATCGTTCAATAATATCGGGGGATTGCCAAGTATCGCCGGACAGGTCAGTGCGCCGACCATGCCGACTGTTCCCGACTGGAAACCACAATCACCGCCATGGACATTGAAAGGACCCCAACCGGACGTGATTCCGAAGCGGGTGGTATTTTGAGCGCGCCGAATCAGTGCGCTGAAGTGAGCAGGAGAACTTGTTCCAAAGTAGAAATGCCGTCGCGCGCACGGTCAAGTCCTACCATGCGAAGTGTTTTCATTCCCTGACTGACGGCCACTTTGCCCATTTCGCGCGTGCTGGCGCGGGCGATGATAAGTTTGCGTATTTGATCGGTGGCGGTCATAGCCTCGATGATAGCAAGCCGTCCTGCGTATCCTGAATTTTTGCAACGCTCGCATCCGCGTCCACGATAAAGCTGGACACCTTGGAATGTCGCCGGATCGATGCCCAAGTCTTCAAACATTTTCGATGGATAAGTCACCGGCTCCTTGCAATGCGCGCATATACGGCGCATGAGACGTTGCGCACAGGATAAAATCACGGAAGACGAAATCAGAAATGGCGCGATGCCCATGTCGTCAAGACGTGCTATGGCACCGGGCGCGTCGTTACAGTGCATCGTGCTCAAAACTTGGTGGCCGGTCAGGGCGGCTTCAATTGCAATTTCCGCCGTTTCTGTATCACGTATTTCACCGATCATCACGATGTCCGGGTCTTGCCGCAAAATGGAGCGCAAGGCACTGGCAAAGGTGAGGCCGATATCTTTTTTTGTGGGAACCTGATTGATTCCGGGAATCTGGAATTCGACCGGGTCTTCAACGGTGACAATGTTGTAAACCGGGCTGTTGAGTTCGTTGAGCGCCGAGTAAAGAGTGGTCGTCTTGCCGGAACCGGTCGGGCCGGTGACTAGAATCAAACCATGCGGTGCATCAACGGCAGACTTGAATTGCTTGAAGGTGTCTGGATCCAATCCAAGTTTGTCGAGACTGGCGGACAAATTTGATTTGTCGAGAACGCGCAGCACAATCTTCTCGCCATGAACCGTAGGAAGAACCGAGACGCGTAAATCGTAATCCTTGCCGCTGACCTTGACGCGCATACGACCGTCCTGCGGCATGCGCCTTTCGGCGATGTCGAGACTGCTCATGATTTTAAAGCGCGAGGCCAGCGCGAGCTGCATCTGCTTGGGCGGTGGCGTGGCGTCCATAAGCACGCCGTCCACGCGATAACGCAACCGCATGTTTTTCTCAAACGGCTCCAGATGAATATCACTGGCGCGGTCTTTGATGGCCTGCACAATGATCAGATTTGCAAGTTTAATGACAGGAGCCTCCTCGCTGGAAGCGGCGAGCTTGTCGAGATTGACTTCTTCGACGGCTTCCTTGACAGACTCGACGCTGTCGGCTTCGGCATCACTCTGCTTTTGAGCAGCATCAATGATGTCCTCCATCGAGCCGCCGCCCTTGGCGGAATCAATGGCGGTAAGTTTGTCGGTGATTGCCTTTTCGGACGCAATGAGCGGCGAAATTTCGAGCTTGGTGATGCGCTTGACGTCGTCGAGGGCGAGCACGTTCAGCGGATCCGCCATCGCAAGAAACAATTTGTTGTCCAACCGTGAAATGGGGAGGACTTTGTGATTATACTCGGTTTCGCGCGGAAGCATTTCAGCCATTTCATCTGGAATGCTTATGCGGGCGAGGTTGATCGGCGGCACATTGAGCACGCGGCCCATGCAAACGGCCAGGTCGGCTTCACTGACGTAGGCCTTTTCAATGATGAGCTTGACAAGGCGAGCACCCTGCTTTTTCTGCTGTTCGAGCAACTCCTCCACCTGCCCAGTGCTCAATAAACCGTCCTCGACGAGCGCGTCGGCGATGCGTTCTCCGAATGATTTAACTTTGGCCATGATTTTAGCGGAAAGCCTTTCGGATGGTCTGCATCAATTCAGCCGGCGACGACAGATACCAGACCAGCCGGTGCGAAGTCGCCTCGGACAATTCCTTTGCCGCCTGCTGATTGTAAGGATTCGCCGTAGCGACCAAAATGGATTTGCTCATGCGGTCAAATGGTATCACGCACCAGCGCCGGCAAACTTCCGCAGGAAATCCACGCATCAAATCAATGTCCACGTCATACCGGTCCAGCGGCAAAAACGCCGCGCGCGACCTGTCGGACAGCAACTTGAGCGACGCATCCATGGTAAAAAGCCCCTTCTCATTGAGCGTGTAAATGAACGGCTCGGCCACATCAGTCGGCGAAGTTGTCAAATCAGAATCACGCCAGCACAAATCAAAATCCCCGACGCTGATGAATTTGCCATCGACATAAATCTTGCGCATCATTTCCCGGCCATCGTCCAATTTCTGATCCGCTGAGCGCGTCATTTTGCGCATTTTTGGAGATTCGGACTGCTGCGTCAGCGCCGCCGGCTCCGCAGATGAAGATTCCACAGTCGCATTGCTGGCCTTGTCCTCGATTTTGCGCAAAGCAGTTTGCACCTCCACATCATTCGGACGGCGCTGCAACACCGTTTCATATTCCAGAATCGCCGACGACAACTGCCCCATCTGCGTATAAGCCTCCGCAATGCGTTTGGAAGTCTTGATCACGTCCGACTCGCGACCGAGCTTCGTATAGGCCTCCTTTAAAATTTCAAGCGACTGGCAGTCGTTTGGTTGCGACTGCACAATGACCTCGAACATCTCAATTGTCTGTTGCAATTGAGCTTCTTCGCCAGGATTTAATGACACTTCCGACATGTGCTGAATTCAGACAAATTGGTTAAAAAAACCGTGGTCAATCTACGCCTTCACCCGCCACAACGCAACCGAAGAAGAGTCTCACCTCGTTGCAATCTTCGCGTGCGTCACGTGTCACTCTTGAATAAGATTTGCCGCGTGGAACGGCCCGCTCCAACCATGACACCCGCGCCCGGCGAACGCATTTTGCGATTCGTCGGCGATAAAATCCATTTCACTTTGAAAAATCAAAGTGACACGCCGCAAAAAAACTTTCGCGGTTTTTTGCGGACCAACCTCGGACGCGCCGCTGCATTGCGTCGCGAAATCACTTCCGCGCACGCAGGTGGTGCCGCCGCAGCTGGTGCCTCGTGGCGCGATTTGCCGATGCAAAAGACCGCCGCAGGCTGGGAAATTGAACTACCCGCCACCGAGCCCGGCTACTTCAAGGCCAAGGCCTATCTGCTTGACGAAAAAAAATGGCAATATTGGCCCGACGGCGCAGACGTGGGAATTTGCGTTCACCCGGATTTCGCCCGGACAGCGAACACCATTTACTGCGCCTTCACTCGGCTGTTCGGCACGACCAAAAATCTCGCCTCAACCGCTGACGGGGTTCTTGAAGCCCAACTCAAATCGCTCGACGAAAAAGATTTCACCGTCATTCCTGCCTCCGGAAAATTCCGCGACCTCGCAAAACAATTGCCGCACATTGCAAACAAGCTCGGCTGCCGCATTTTGCATCTGCTGCCTGTGCATCCGACGCCCACGACTTATGCTCGCTTTGGCCGTTTCGGAAGCCCTTACGCCGCGCTTGATTTGAACGCCGTTGATCCCGCGCTTGCCGAGTTCGACAAGCGCACCACCGGCATCGATCAATTTTGCGAGCTGACTTTCGCAGCGCATTCGCTTGGCTTGCGCGTTTTCATTGACATCGTCATCAACCACACCGGCTGGGGCTCCTCTTTGCAGGAGAACTGCCCGCAATTTTTCCTGAAAAAATCCGACGGCGAATTTGCCAGCCCCGGTGCTTGGGGCACGGTCTGGGAAGATTTGGTGGAACTGGAACAAAATGACGTCAAGCTTTGGGACATCATCGCTGAATCGCTGGTGGTCTGGTGCAAACGCGGCGTGGACGGTTTCCGCTGCGACGCTGGCTATAAAATTCCCGTCCCTGCGTGGCAATACATTATTGCGCGCGTCCAAAGCGAATTTCCGGAAACCATCTTCCTGCTCGAAGGCCTCGGCGGCTCGTGGGAGGCCACTGAAAACCTGCTCACCGAAGGCGGAATGCAATGGGCCTACTCCGAACTATTCCAAAATTATTCCGGCAAGGAAGTCGCGTGGTATCTCGACTATGCAAACCGCCAAAGTTCGAGCATTGGCGCCTACGTCCATTATTCCGAAACCCACGACAACAGCCGCCTCGCCGGAAAGGGCCGCGCTTGGTCTCTCCTGAGAAACCGCCTTTGCGCACTGACAAGTCCCAGTGGCGCATTCGGCTTCACCTGCGGCGTAGAATGGCTCGCCGCCGAAAAAATCCGCGTCCATGGCAACACCGGCTTGAACTGGGACAGCGCCGGCAACATCGTTCCCGAACTCGCTCAGATCAACAGGCTAATCTCAGACCATCCATGCTTTTTCGACGGCGCAAAACTCACCCGCCTTAGCGCGCCCGACTCTCCCATTTACGCGCTGCTCCGGGAATCCGCCGAAGGCAAAGATTCCGTCCTAATCCTGGTCAACACGGACATTGAAAAATCCCACCTGCTGACGCTCGCGACAACCGGCTTAAAATTGGAAATTTCTGATTTCCAATTTGATTTGCTCGGCCAGCCGCTTTCGCAATTTGCGCGTGAAATGACCGCGGTCATTTTCACACTCGCACCCGGTGCATGCCATTGCCTCGCGTCCACGCAAAAGCCAGTTGGCTTGTACGGCGAGAATTACCGCCGGATGCATGCCCAAGCTGCATTTGCAACACAGGCGTTAAGCAAAATTATTTCCATCGAATCCATTGACAGCCTCGACTGGCGCTGGCTCGCTGAACAAATTGAATCGTCGCCGGAAAATTTCCTCGCCGCAGCCAGTGAATTTGCCATACGCGAGGCCAAAACTCCGCTCGCCAACCTCTTGTGCGAAATACAGACGGCAAAAATCTTTCCGCAGGTTGTCAAATGGACATTGATTGACACCCGCCGCGTCACGCTCGTCCCTTCGGGGCATTGGCTTTTGATTGAAGACGTGGTTCCGTTCCGCGCCACTTTGGAAATGCAAAATGCAGAATGCAAAATGCAGAATCCGGCGATTCACGTTCAATCAATTGCAACGCGCAATCGTCATGTCGCATGTTTCGCTCCGAACAATCCACCGGGGGACGCTGAATTGATTTTGGAACGCTACGCCGCCACTTCACAAAATGTTTCCGCGGCGATCCGATTTTTGCCGGCCTTACCAGTCATTTCTGAATCGCCGGCCGCGCTTCGTCCTTCTAACCTTGCGCTCCTTACAAACGGCATCGGCGGCATGGCTCGACTTTGCGTCGACTTGGGCAGCGTGAATTCCAAATACGATTGTGCTCTTGGTGCGAACCTGAATCCAAATGTCCCGGTGGACCGCCACATTTTCGTCAAACGTGTCCGCGTCTGGGTGAACGCCGATGGTTTTCTATCGCCGCTGGATTTCAAAAATCTTGCGGCTTTCAAGCAGGGGCAGCCCGCCGTCTGGAATTTTGTGGCGAACGCCGGCGACGGACGAACAGTGGAAATCGAATTGCGCGCCGAAATGCTCGAAGGCAAAAACACGACCGTTTTTCAATTCAGCCGTCCGACCGAAAGATTGGCGTTAGGGAAACAACTGCCTGCCGACGCCTATGTCCGCCTGACAGTGCGCTGCGACATTGAAGATCGGAACTTTCATTCCGAAACCAAGCGTAATGGAAGCGCGGATTTTCATTTCTCATCGAACACCAGGGAAATTCAAAATCCAAAATTAAAAATTAAAAATTGCGTCGGGTTCGAATTCACGCCCGCATCAGACCGCCAGTTGCGGGTTTTCGCCGATGCGGGCGAATATCATTCACAGCCGGAATGGTGCGAAAACATTCCGCATCCCATCGAGCAAACGCGCGGACAGGTCGGCAGCGGCGACGCTTACAGCCCTGGCTGGTTTGAAATTCCGTTGCCGAAAGGCGCAAATGCAACACTGGTTCTGACGGCGGAAAGCGAGAATCCCATTGCGCAAGTTTTGGAGCGCCGAACACCGACCAAACGCGATTCAGATTCAAAGCACGCAGGGCAGGAGGCTGGTGTTCCATTTCAAAAACAGCTTGAACACGCCGCGATACAATTTGTCGTCCGCCGCGACGAGGGCAAAACTGTGATCGCTGGCTATCCTTGGTTTCTGGACTGGGGGCGTGATTCGCTGATTTGTGCGCGCGGGCTTTTGGCCGCCGGCATGGCTGACGAAGTGAGGCAGCTTCTGCTCACGTTTGCCAAATTTGAAAAAGACGGCACGCTGCCAAACACGATTCACGGCAATGATGTTTCCAACCGCGATACGTCCGACGCGCCGTTGTGGTTCGCCGTCGTGTGCCAGGAATTTTCCGAAGCTCAAAATCCAAAACTCGAATCTCCGAACTTTTTCGACACTCAAGCAGACGAAAATGGCCGCACGATCCGTGACGTGCTGGTGAGCATCGCGGAAAATTACGCACTCGGCACACCCAACGGCATCCACATGGATGCCGATTCCGCTCTCATCTGGAGTCCGAGCCATTTCACCTGGATGGACACGAATTATCCCGCCGGCACGTCGCGCGAAGGTTATCCGGTTGAAATTCAAGTCCTGTGGATTCGTTTGCTGCGGCAATTGGAGAACATTTCCGCCACCGCCGGGCAAAAAAAATGGCGCGACCTTGCCGATCACGCGACAGCATCGTTCGAAAAACTTTTCTGGATAGAAGAAAAGAGCTGGTTCGCCGACGTATTGCTCGGCGGATCACGAGTCATTGCTCGCGATGCAGCAGCGAGCGACGCGTTACGAAGCAATTGCCTCTTCGCCGTCAGCCTTAGCCTAGTCACCGGAGGAAGAGCAAAGCGATGCGTCGAAGCCGCGCAGAGATTTCTCGTAGTGCCGGGAGCGCTGCGTTCGCTCGCGCCGCTGCCGGTTTCCGTTCCATTGCCAGTTTATCGCGACGGACAGTTGCTCAATAATCCCGTCGAGCCCTATTGGCCGCGTTATGAAGGCGACGAGGACACGCGCCGCAAGCCGGCCTATCACAACGGCACCGCGTGGACGTGGACATTTCCAGCTTTTTGCGAAGCTCTCGCTCGCGCCTGGGATTTCTCGCCGGAAGCAGTTGCGGCAGCCAAAAGCTATTTGGGCAGCTCGGAAAAACTGTTGAATGAAGGCTGCCTTGGACAAATTCCTGAAATCTTAGATGGCGACGCGCCACATTCGCAACGCGGGTGCGATGCGCAGGCTTGGGGCGTGACGGAAAACTTGCGTGTATGGAAATTGTTGAATTCGAAATATGCGCAGGCAAAATGAACGCATGAATTTCCGCAGTAAAATCATCGCCTGGGACGATTTGCCAGCGTGGCGAAAACAATTTCGCGGTTCCGGCAAAAAACTCGTCGTCACCAACGGCTGCTTCGACATTTTGCATCTCGGCCATGTGACGTATCTGGAGAACGCGCGCAATTTCGGCGACGCGCTTCTGATCGGCGTCAACAGCGACGCGGCGGTGCGCGGCTTGAAAGGCGCCGGCCGGCCGGTGAATTCCGAAACCGACCGCGCCTCGGTTCTCGCTGCGCTGCAAAGCGTAGACGGCGTCTGCATTTTCACGGACACGACGGCGACGAAATTTCTCGCCGACGCGCAGCCGGACATTTACGTCAAGGGCGGCGATTATACGTTGGAGACGTTGAATCAGGATGAGCGCCGCGCGGTAGAATCAGCAGGCGGAACAATTGTTTTGGTGCCGTTTGTGCCCGGCAAATCCACGACGGGCCTGCTGGAAAAAATTTCGCGGCTGTGAAAATTCTCGTCATTTCCATGGCCGGCATCGGCGACACATTGATCGCCACGCCGCTGATCCACGAGCTGCGCGCCAATTTTCCCAACGCGACGATTGACGTGCTGGCCATGTGGCCCGGCTCGAAGGATTTGCTGGAAAGCAACCCGCACATCAACCGCGTGTTCCAAAAAAACCTGATGAAATGCGGCAAGCTGGAGGCACTGCGGTTTCTTTGGTCACTGCGACGCGAGCGTTACCAGCTTTCCATCAACACGCATCCGCAGAGCCGGATTCATTACCGCAGTGCCGCATTTATCGCCGGCGCACAGGTGCGCCTCAGCCACAAATACGAATGTTTCACCTGGCTGGACCGCTGGCTGGTCACCGGCACGCTGCCACAGGATTACACGCGCCATTCGATTGAAAATAATTTCGACGTGCTGCCGCTGATCGGCGCGAAAAAAAAACTGCCGGTGGCTGAAATGGAATTTTTCCTGTCAGCCACCGAGGAGCGGTTTGCCGACGATTTTCTGATGAAGCACAAATTATTCGGTCAGAAAATTCTCGGCATTCACGTCGGTTCCGGCGGCACGAAAAACCTGCCGTTGAAACGCTGGCCGCTGAAAAATCACGCCGGTTTGGTGCGGCAACTCAACAAGGAACGCCCGGACATCCGCGTCTTGCTTTTTGGCGGACCGGAAGAGGCGAAGGATCATGAGGTGGTGCTGGCGCAGGCAAACCGCGATTTGACGCTGGAGGCAAAGACAAAAAACCTGCGCGAGACGGCGGCCTTGATGAAGCGGTGCAGCGCTTTCCTGAGCGTGGACACCGCGCTGATGCACATCGCGGCGGCGGTGAAGGTGCCGAATCAAATCGTCATCGAAGCGCCAACGCTGAACGCGACGAATTTGCCGTTTGGAAATAATTTTACGCTCGTGAAAAATCCCGTGGTGAACGGGCGCAACCTGGATTATTACCGCTACGACGGCGGCGACATTAAAGGCACCCGCGAGGAACTGCTCGCGTGCATGGAGTCGGTGAAGGTCGCGGACGTTTTTGCGGCGGTGATAAAACTAATTTGAAGGTTGGGCGGCGCTGCTACGCCGCCGGGTTTGAAGGCCGCGCAGCAGCGCGGCCCTACCAGTTACAAAGTAAAGCCCGCAGCCTTGGCGTCGTTGGCGAACATCTTCACGGTATCTAGCGAGAGTTCGCCGAGATCCATGCCGGCCATCTTGATCGCCTTGCCCAGAATGTCATGCGGCACGGTGACGATGTGCGAACCGCAATCATTCGCCTGGAAAATGTTAAGCACCTCGCGCACGCTGGCCCAGAGGAGTTCGGCGTGCGGCAGATCTTTCAAAACGGTTTTGCTTTGGGACATGATGGCCACCGGGTCAACGCCCGTGTCCGCAATGCGGCCGGCAAAAACAGAAACCACGGCGGGAACTTTGGGGTTCAACGCAGCCGTCACGCCTTCGACCTGCGCCAGCGTGAGAATCGCCGTGACATTGAGCTTTACGCCTTCTTTCGCCAGTTCCTTGATCAACGGCAAAGCAGATTCATTGCGCGTGTTCGTGATCGGGATTTTGACGTAAACATTTTTTCCCCAGCCATTGATCTTCAAACCTTGGCGTTTCATTTCGGAAAACTCATCGGAAAACACTTCAAGCGACAGCGGCTTGACCGTGATCGCTTGCAGCACGTCGCGCGCGAATGCCTCGAAATCCGTGAGGCCGGCCTTGCGCATCAGCGTCGGATTCGTCGTCAGGCCCTGGATGAGCGGATTGGCGTTCAACTCCAACATGCCATTTTTGTCGGCGCCGTCGGCAAAAATTTTCACCGACAAATCTTTCAGGGTTCGTTTCATAAACTTATTTTTTTGTTTGGGCCAAGATAATGTCAGCCGCCGCGCCCAGATTGCGAGCGGAAAAATCAGGTTTCTGCCTCAATTCTTCCGCATAGCCGCGATCTATAAAAATCGTTTTACAACCCGCTGCGTGGCCGCAGTCCACGTCGCGCCAGCGGTCGCCGACCATCCAGCTCTGCGCGAGGTCGATTTTCAATAATTTTGCCGCGTGCACAAGCATTCCTGGTTTTGGTTTGCGACAATCGCAATCGGACAAGCCTTTGCCGGCGTGATAGCACACTTCCACGCGGTCAATTGGCAGTTGCGCGAGCATGTGCGCGTGGATTTTTTCGACCACTTCCTGTCTCAGCGTGCCGCGACCAACATCCGGCTGGTTCGTGGCCACCACGAGCAGAAAACCCGCCGCCTTCAGTTTATCGCAAGCCGCGCGAACTTCGGGAAGAATTTCAAATTCGGCAAGACTCGTCGGCGGATACGGCTTGGATTTCTTTTCCAGCGCGCGGTTGATGACACCATCGCGATCAAGAAATACCGCGCGTTTCAATTCTGACTTCTGACTTCTGACTTCTGACTTCACTTCGTGGATTCCCATTTCGTCTGCGCCACTTTCAATTTGGGATGCGACACGAACAGATGCCAGATGACACCCTGAAACGCCTCGCTGTGCGGCGTGACATGCGTCGGATTCACCGTCGGCACGATGACGCACGCGGTCGCCTGCTGCGCCGTGTAACCGCCGTCGCGGCCCACGATGCCGACGACCGACGCGCCGACGGACTTGGCGACTTGAATCGCGCTGACAAGGTTCGGGCTGACATTTTTTTCGAGATTGCCGCCGCCGACGGAAAAAATCAGCAGTCCGTCCTTGGCATTGATGCGGCTGCCCTTCAACCACTCGGAAAAAACGGTAGCCCAACCTTCGTCGTTGGTGCGCGCGGTGAGCTCGGAAACATTGTCCGTCGGCGCGTAGGCTTCGAAGCCGCAGATCTTGCGGAAATCATTCACAGCATGACCGGCGTTGCCCGCGCTGCCGCCGACGCCGAGGATGAACAAACGTCCGCCGCGCGTGCGGATGGCCGCGAGTTCATCCGCGCATTTTTCAATGGCGGCTTCGTTGAGTTGCGCCGTGACCTGCTGGACTTCGGCCAGAAATTGTTTCGTAAAGCTCATGGAAATTTAAAATTACGAATTTTGAATGACAAATGGAAGCCCCGTTTATTTTGGTTTCAGAATTGTTTCCAGTTCCGCCAGGCCCGCCGGCGAACCCATTTCGTAAAAACGTTCCAGCACCTCATAGCCGGCCAGTTGCTTTTCACGGACGAGCCGGCCCATTACTTCAGCCAGATCAAAAACTTGGTCTGCGGCATACGCATCAAAAACAGATGATTTGAACAGGCTCAAGCCGTAATCAATGTGGCGCATTTCAGGCAGCTTGGCTTTTTTGTCATAGACCACGATTTCGCCACCGTGAAAAACCACGTTGCTGGCGTCATACTTGCCTTCGTTGCGATACACCGTCATCGAGCCGAGCTTGCCGCTGCGATGAAATGCTTCTGCCACCGGCGCGTAGGGAATCGGCAGATACGAATCTCCGTAAAGGATGAAAAATTCCTCGCCGAGCTTGGGCAGCGCCCGCTTGATCGCGCCGCCGGTGCCCAAAAGTTTTTCGCCGTCGAAGGAATAATCCAGCTTGATGCCGTAAGCTTCGCTGCCGAATTCGCGCTGGATCATTTCGCCAAGAAAACCGATGCAGAGAACGGCGCGGCGGACGCCGCGCGCGTGGAGCATTTCCAACTGATGCGCCAGAAACGGCCGGCCCGCGACGGGCACGAGCGACTTGGGGATTTTTTCCGTGATCGGCCGCAGCCGCGTGGCGAGTCCGCCCGCGAGGATGGCGACGGGGATTTTGGCTAGCGACACGCTCACGAGATGACGAGTTTCGTGCCTTCGAAATCGAAACGAAAGCGGACTTCTTTCAAGCCGCTTTGGCGCATCGCGTGTCGCAGCTTCGCCTTGTCCTCGGCATAAAACATCAGAAAACCGCCGCCGCCCGCGCCGATGAGCTTGCCGCCAAGCGCGCCATTGGCCAGCGCAAGGTCATACCACTCGTTGATTTTTGGGTTGCTCATACCACCGCTGCGCTGCTTCTTGCGCTGCCAGTGAACGTCCATAAGCCACGCGAATTCATGCAGATTTTCCGATTCGAGTGCTGCTTTGCTTTGCTGGCCGAGGTCCTTGACGAAGTGTAAATTCTCGATCATGGACTTGTCGTCCGATTTTGATTTTGTGTCCTGCTCCTTCAAAATCGCCGAGGCACTGCGCGAATAACCGGTGAAAAATAACAGAAGATTGTCCTCCAGATTGTCGCGCGTCTCGTCGGAAACTTTCAACGGCCACGCCTCGACTTTGCCATCTGGCAAAAAATTGAAACACGTCAGGCCGCCATAAGCTGCGATGTATTGATCCTGCTTGCCAATCGGTTCTTTTAGGCGATTCAACTCGATGTCACACGCCTGCTCGGCGAGCTCGGAGGGATGAACGAGATTTTTTTTATGGGCGTGCAGTGCTTTGAGCAAAGCCGTCGTGAAACTGCCGCTTGAACCAAGGCCGGTGCCAGCGGGAATGTCGGCCATGGAAGTGACCTCCAGATAATGACCATTCATTCCCAGCGACGCGAAGGCTTCGCGCAGAATGGGATGTTTTAATTGGCTGGCGTCAGTCACGCGTTCGAGTTCGGCATATTTTGCAAGCAGGTCCGGCACGAACGTGTCATGCAGCGTGATGTATACATATTTATCAATCGCCCCGGCGATTAAAAAGCCGCCGAATTTTTCGTAATACGACGGCAGATCCGTGCCGCCGCCGCCGAGGCTGATGCGAAGTGGTGAACGTGCAATAATCATAAAGTTTTGAATCCGCTCTTTTCGTAAATCGTCTCAACAATCTGAAGTGCCGTGCGTGCTTCGGCAAGTCCGGCGTCGGGCGTCCGCTTTGATTGAACATCTTCTTCAAACTTTGTCATCTCAATTTTCCACGATTCGTCCGCGCCGGGAAATTCATAAACCCTCGTGCCGGGAATTCCCATCTCCGGCCTCATCTGGTAATGAAAAAGTTTCTCGACGCCATAACTTCCACCAAGTCCTTCAATGGCGAGTTTCGTGTGGCGGCCATAAATCTCGAATGAAAAAAGATTCTTCCATTCCGTGCAACTGACGTGCAGCCACGCGGTCTGGTTTTTCGCCGTGCGCAAACTTAAAAATGCGTTGTCGTCCACCGGCATTTTCCAAAAATATGTCGCGGCATGGCCGTCCACCTGCTTGAACTCGCCAAGAAACCAGCCCGCCAAATCAATCAAATGAATGCCCTGGTCGATCAACTCACCGCCGCCGGAAAGTTTTGGGTCAGCGCGCCATTCTTTATCGTAACCAATGCGACCACCATGGCCGTAGCGCGCACGGATGAACATCAATTCACCCATCACACCGGAAGCAAAAATCTCCCGTGCCTTGATGAAGGCTGGATGAAAACGATGGTTGAAACCGACACGAACGCAAACGCCGTGTCTTTTTTCTAGCACAATTAATTCGTCAATCTGCTGGACTGAAATTCCGGCTGGCTTTTCCACGATGATGTGTTTGCCCGCGCAAATTGCAGCGGAGGCAACTTCCGCCAGCGCGGAATTGATTGTGGCGACAACAATCGCATCCACCTGCGGATCAGTAACAGCGATTTTGAAATCCGAAACCGCGCGGCCAGTTTGCGCCAAATTCACGAGTTCTTCGGCGCGCGACAAATTTGTATCGCATGCGACGACGAGTTTTGAACCAGAAGGCAAACCAGCCAGCCGTTTCTTTCCGATCAATCCGCAACCAACAATCGCGTAATTCATTTGCCACCCCATGTTTTGCCGCGATCTTTTGGCACGATGCGGCGGAGCGTGTAAATGTCACCTTCCAAATCACCTTTGAATTCGTGAAGTTTTTCCCAAGGATCCCACTGCGCGCTGATAAGCTTGCCGCTGATGCCGTCGCTTTCCGCGCAGGCAAGATAAACGGCCACACTTGCGCCGAGTTCCAGCGGCACAGCGCCATCTTCCGACCATTTTTTATTCTTCTCGAAAAATGCGGTGCCTACCTTGTCCGCACCCGCTGCCAAAACTTGTTCAACAAAACGCGTTTTTAAAGCGCCGGGCGCAATCGCATTAACGTCCACATGAAAACTTTTCAATTCTTCCGCGAGCGTTTCCATCAGGCGAATAACGGCGGCTTTCGACGCGGCATAAGCGCTGATGTTCGGCAAAGGGTTCGTCGCACCGCCGCCGGACAACACTATTATTTTTCCCCGGCCAGCCTTTTTGAAATGAGGAATCAACGCGCGGCTCGGCAACAACACGCCATAAAGATTGATGTCCATCGCGCGACGCCATTCGTCGAGCGATACGGATTCAGTTGCGCCCATCGGACCGTAAATTCCGGCGTTTAAAACAAGAACCTGCAACGAACCAAGTTCACCCAACGCGAACGCGACGAGTTCGTTGACCTGCGATTCGTTCGAGACGTCACACATTTTGGCTGAAACTTTTTGAGTTGGAAAATTTTTTGCCAGATCACCGTGCGTAACGAGCAATTCTTTTTCGCCACGGGAACAAATCACCACGTTCGCACCTTCACGAAGGAAAAATTCCGCGATGACTTTACCAAGCCCCTGGCTCCCGCCAGTAATTAGAGCATTGAGGTTTCTTAGCTTCATGTCAGGCGCGACCGACGGAAAGATGCTCGACTCCGGGGAAGTTTTTCAATTCCTTTTCCAAAAAACGATTCGCGTCCACAAACACCGGCGAGCGCATTTGGGGAACGATTTTCGCCCAGTCCGCCTGCCGGAATTGGGGCCATTCGGTGCAAATGGCGGCGGCTTCCGCGCCAGCAAGCGCGGTCGAAATGTCAGCCGCGAGCACAACGGAGTTCAATTCCACCGGCAAGGTTTTCACCGCCGGATCGAATGCACTGACATGCGCGCCTGCAGCAAGAAGCTGCTGGCACAATTCCACGGCGGCGCTGCGGCGGAGCGTGTCGGTGTTGGTCGTGTAAGTGAGTCCAAGGATGGAAATCCTTTTGCCGCGAAAATCGCCAAGGCGTGATTGCAGACGCCGGAAAGCCCAGCCGCGATGCAGGTCGTTGCTTTGCTTGATCGCGGGAATGACGGAAATTTTTTCGCCGGTCGCCTCGGCAAGTTTTGAAAGCGTGACGACATCGCGCGCGAGCGTGCCACCGGCGAACGGGCCGCCGGGTCCAAGATAAGCCTTCGGCCCGATGCGCGCCTCGCTTTTGAGGCCGACGGAAACTTCCTTCGCGTCGGCGCCGGCATATTCGCAGAGCCGCGCGATTTCATTGATGAAGGTGATGGAGAGCGCGAGAAAGGAATTCAGCGCGTGCTTCACCATCTCCGCCGATTCGGTGCGCATGAAAATAATCTGCGACGTGAACGGCGCGAACAATTTTTCGAGCAGTGGTCTCTTGGCTTCACTGCGGATGCCAACAATGACGCGCTCCGGCTTTTCAAAAGATTCGATGGCTTTGCCAAGCCGCAGATTTTCCGGCGAGCTGGCGAAGTGAAACTGCGGAAATTCTTTTTCCAGATTGGCGCAGGTGCCGACGGGCAGTTGCGCCGAAATCAAAACGAGCGCGCCGTCGGGCAGATATGCCAGCGCTTTGCGCAGGTTGCCCAAAACAAATTCAACATCCGATTCGTCGGCATCGTTGACCGGCGTGTCGTAAGTGAGCCAGAGAATGTCGGCGTTTACCGATGCAATTTTAGGATCGCTTTTAAACGAAAGATTTTTGGAAGCGACACCGGCGGCAATAAGTTCATTCAAGCCGGGTTCAAGCAGCGGAGCCTGTCCCTGATTCAGTCTGGAGATATTCGACGCATCAAAATCCAGTCCGACCACGGAGAAATGTTTCGCACAACACGCCGCCGTGACGCTTCCGAGATGCCAAAGACCAAGAACGACGATTTTCATCTACGTTGGAGCACCCATTGATTTTCCTGAAGCCATTTGAGGGTGCGGGCGATTCCTTGCTCAATCGTCAGCTTGGCTTTCCAGCCGGTGGCGCGAACTTTTTTTGTTTCGAGAAAAATAAACGGATTGTCGCCGACCCAGCCCTTGTTGCCGCCAGTGTATTCCAATTGTGGTTTGACATTAAGCGCGGCAGAAATAAATCTTACTGAGTCGTTGACTTGAACGAATTCCTCCGTGCCAAGATTGTAAAATTCGACGTTATGCTTGGCCGTTTTCGCAGTGCCAAGCGTGATGACATGCAACATGGCTTCAATGCAGTCGCCAATATAGAGATAGGATTTGCGCTGTGTGCCATCGCCCAAGATTCTTAGTTTTTCAGGATGTTCCAAAAGCTGTTTGTAAAAATCCAGAACATGGCCGTGTGTATAGCGTTCGCCAAGAATTGAAACGAACCTGAATATGTAGCCCTCGAATTTGTAGCCTTCGCAGTAAGCATGAATGAATCCCTCTGCAGCAAGTTTGGACGCGGCGTAAAGCGAGGTCTGGATCGGAAAAGGCGCGTTTTCAGGCGTTGGAATGATTTGCGCCTCGCCATAGACGCTGCCGGTGGAACTGAACGCGATACGTTTGATTCCGTTGATGCGCATTGCTTCGAGGACATTGAAGCTGGCAAGCGCATTCTGCTGAAAATCCTTGCCGGGATGGTCAAGACCAAAACGAACATCGGCATTGGCGGCAAAGTGAAAAATAAAATCACAACCGGCCATCGCTTTTGTAAGTTCGGGCAAATCCAGACAATCCCCCTTGATGAGTTTAAATTTTGGATTTTTATGCGCGCTTTCAAAAAATTCATCCTGACCGGTGGAAAAATTGTCGAAGCCTACAACCATTTTGCCATCATACAAAAGGCGGTCAACAAGGTTGCTACCGATGAAACCCGCCGCGCCGGTAATAAATATCTTTTCCATTGATTAGTCGGGTGGAAGTCTAATGTGACTAGGAGACGATCACCAGCATTTTTGACGCGGGTGCTTATAGAGTCGTGCTTGACGCAACGCAACCATAGCCACAATCTTGTTGAATGCAAATGATTAGAAATGCATTTTTATGAACATTGTTATTGTCACCGGCGCGGCCGGGTTGATCGGTTCGGAAAGCGTCAAACGCTTCGCGCGTGAGGGTTTTAAAATTGTCGGCATTGACAACGACCTGCGCCAATGGTTTTTCGGCAAGGAGGCTTCCACGCTCGGCAACCGGCAGAAGCTCATCAACTCCATTCCCAATTACGAGCATCACGATTTCGACATCCGCGACCGCGCGGCCGTGGAGAATCTTTTCCGAAAACTTGGCAAAGACATCGCGCTCATCATCCACACCGCCGCCCAGCCGTCGCATGACTGGGCCGCTCGCGATCCGCATGCCGATTTTGGCGTGAACGCCATCGGCACGCTGAACCTGCTTCAGGCCACGCGCGAATTTTGTCCGGAAGCCGTTTTCATTTTCACCTCCACGAACAAGGTTTATGGCGACACGCCGAACCGCCTGCCGCTCGTGGAACTGGAAAAGCGCTGGGAAATCAAGGCCGGCCACGAATACGAGCCGGGCATTTCCGAGACGATGAGCATTGACCAGACGAAGCATTCGCTCTTCGGCGCGAGCAAAGTCGCGGCGGATGTTTTGGTGCAGGAATACGGAAATTATTTTGGCATGAAAACCGTTTGTTTTCGCGGCGGCTGTCTCACCGGCCCGTCGCACGCGGGCACGGAGCTGCATGGCTTTCTCGCGTATCTGATGCGCTGCACAGTCACGGGCAATCCGTATCGCGTGTTCGGCTACAAGGGCAAGCAGGTGCGCGACAACATTCACAGCCATGATCTCGTCGAAATGTTCTGGCAATTTTTTCAAAAGCCGCGCTCCGGCGAAGTCTATAACGCCGGCGGCAGCCGCCACTCGAACTGCTCCATGCTCGAAGCGATTGACGAATGCGAACGCATCAGCGGCAAAAAATTGAAATGGTCTTACGTCGAGGACAACCGCATCGGCGACCACATCTGGTGGGTCAGCGATGTGCGGAAATTCCAGTCGCATTATCCGCATTGGAAATTCCGCTATGGCCTGAACGAAATTCTGACGGAAATCCACGCCGCGTGCGTCGCCTGAAATGAGCTCGCCGGCCAGCATTTTGATCACCGGCGGCGCAGGCTTCGTCGGAAGCAGCCTCGCATTGCAGCTGAAAAATCATTTTCCGCAAACGCGCGTCGTCTCCCTCGATAATTTATACCGGCGCGGCTCGGAACTGAATTTGCCGCGACTGCAAGCCGCCGGCATCGAATTTGTCAAAGGCGACATCCGCCACGCCAACGAATTTCCCGCCGGCCCGTTTGAATTCATCATCGAATGCTCCGCCGAACCGTCCGTGCTCGCCGGCTACGGCGAATCGCCGGATTATTTGATGGAAACGAATTTAATGGGCACTTACCGCTGCCTGGAACAAGCCCGGCAGTGGCAGAGCAAAACCATTTTTCTTTCGACCAGCCGCGTCTATCCGATTTCCGTTCTTGAAAAACATCCGTGGACGGAGCAGCCGACGCGCTTCACGTGGAACGACGTTCCCGGCGCGGCAATTTCCTCGGGTGGCGTGACGGAAGATTGCGCGATGAATGCAGCGCGCTCGCTTTACGGCTGGACGAAGTTTGCGAGCGAAAGTTTGATCGAAGAATATCGCGCCGGCTTCGGCCTGCGCGCGGTCACGAACCGTTGCAGCGTCATCGCCGGCCCGTGGCAGATGGGCAAGGTGGATCAAGGCGTCGTCGCGCTGTGGGTGTTCCGGCATTATTTCGGCAAGCCGCTCAAATACATCGGCTACGGCGGCACCGGCAAGCAGGTGCGCGACATGCTGCACGTCGCCGACATCTGCGACTTGGTGACGGAACAGATTTCGCATTTTGAAAAATGGGAAGGCTGGCTCGGCAACGTCGGCGGCGGCCTGGCGATTTCCGCTTCACTTTTGGAACTCACCGGAATTTGCCAAAAGGTGATTGGCCGCGAAGTGCCGATTGCCGCCGAGATCGAAAATCGCCAGGCCGACCTCCGGATATTTCTCGCGGACAGCTCCAGATTATTTTCGAGAACGAGCTGGCGGCCAAAACGCAATGTGGAAAAAATCGTCGCCGACGTTTTTGACTGGGTGCGCGCGAACGAAAAGGAATTGAAGCCGCTCGTATGAAAAACCGTCTGCGACCTGTCAACATTCTGCAAAGCGGGCTCATTTTTTCCACCATCAGTTTCCTGACCGGCCTCGGCAACATGGCCTTTCAAGCGGTCATTGGCCGGCATTTGTCTGAACAGGGGCAATACGGAAACGCCAACAGCGTGATCAGCGGATTCATGCCGCTGCTTGGGCTGCTGCCGTCGGTCGCTACTTTCACGGTCACGCATTACATCGCGCATTTCAACACCACAGGCGACACCGCGCGGCTGCAAGGGCTGCTTCTGGGCTGCCGCAATTTTCTCTTCTGGCTCACCGTAGGTGGCTCTGCACTGGCGATTATAGTCATCAAGCCGTTGAGCGATTTTTTCCATTACAATGAAAGCCTGATGCTGGTGACGCTGGGATGCACGCTGTTTGGATTATGGGGCACATTTGTTTCGGCGCTGTGCCAGGGGCTTGCGTGGTTCAAGCGGTTGGCGCTGATCGGATTTTTGACGATGACGCTTCGCTTCGCCTTTGGCTGGGTGGTGACGCTGAAATCCCCCACGGCGGAAAACGCCGTGCTGGCATCGGCCTTCGCACTGCTAGCGAACCTCGTGCTGCTGTTATGGAGAAAAGATTTGTCGCTGCACGGCGAACCGATTTCGCCATGGAACCGCGAATTCAAAAAATATCTCATCGTCTGCGCGGCCTATGTCGCCGGCACCTATTGTTTTTTGCAGGGCGACGTGCTGGTTGCGAAAAAATTTTTTGTGAACACCGAGAACGACGCCTATAACTGCGCCAAGCTTCTGGCCATCGCATTGCCAGGGACGATGGCCCCGCTGCTGGCCGTATTGTTCACGTCCCGCTCCGGCACACGGACGGGCAATGTGGTGGCGGAACAATTAACACTGCTCAGTCTTTACATCGGCGGATTGTTCTTCGGCGCAGGATCGCTGTTTATGTTGCGCGGATTCTGCGTGAAGCTGATTTTGGGACGGCACTCGCCCGAGGCCGAGGCCATGATCGGCCAGTTGTCCATCGCGATGGTTTTTGTCGGCCTGCTGCAGGCACTGGCGCTCTGGTCGCTTGCCAGCCGCTGGTCAAAAATCATCTACCTTTACGGCACGCTTGGGGTCATCTATTGGCTATCGTTATTCGCAGGCGGAAAATCTTCCGGTGCGATGCTACAAATCATGCCCGAAGGCACCGCAATTGCCTTCGCAATTTTATTTTGCGCTTGGTTCAGCATGATGCGCAGGCTGAAACTGGGCGCATAAAGCTGATTTGAATTTATCGCCGCCGTCAGCCACAATCACCCCGTGCCGTCCAGTCCTGAACATTTTCCGCGCGTCAGCTTCATCATGCCGGCGCTCAACGCCGAGGCCATCTTGGAAAACTGCCTCATGTCCATCGCGCGGCAAAGTTATCCGCGAGAAAAAATTGAGATCATCCTTGCCGACGCGCACTCGACCGACCGCACGCGCGACATCGCGAAAAAATACGGCGCGATTGTCTTGGATGACGACGGCAAAAACATGGAGGAAGGCAAACGCCTCGCGTTGCAGCATGCCACCGGCGAATTCATCGTTTTCGTGGATGCGGACAACGAAATCACCCACGTCGATTACATCGAACTGGCAATTGCTGCGCTTCAAAGAAATCCGCAGGCGCTTGGCGTAGAGAGCTATTATCTGCCGTCGTCGAAAATGAGTTCATTCTGCGCCTACATCACCGCGCTGCTGCACATCAGCGACCCGATTGCATGGCTGATGAGCGCAAATCCAAAACTTGTTGCGCGCGATGTGGAAACTGAGCGCTGGATTTTACCGGAAAATACGTTTTCATATCCGCTCGGCGCGAACGGCTTTGTCTTTCGGCGTGCTGACTTGCAGTTCGTGCAGGCGGATGAAAAATTCCAGGACACGCACGTCGCCTTGTTCCTGATGAAAAGCGGGAAACGAGAATGGCTGCGGATTTCCGGGCGCGGCGTCCATCATTATTACATCCAATCACTCTGGAAATTTGTCCGGAAACGCCGCCGCGCGACGGTGCATTTTCTGCGCGTGCAGGAGGAGATGCCGGTAAACTGGATGACGGAAAGCCCCCCGGTGCCACTGTGGTTAGCGGCGGTTTATTGCATGACTTTTTTCGGCCCGGCATATCACACGGTACACGGCATCCTCCGCGACCGCGACGCGCGCTGGCTCTGGCATCTGCCCGCGTGCCTCGGCAGCGTTCTGGGCAACGCCTGGGGAGTGTGGACTTACAAGCGTCGCGGCAAGGACAAGAAGCTAATTGCGGACCTGCAGGTGAAACAGACGCTCAAATGAGCCGTTGTGTAGGTTTGCCGCCATCAATTTTTAACGCGCTTGGCGTAATGGAATGACTGGCGACCAAGCACGAATCCGCGAACCATGTAGATGGCGTAAACCGAAAACATCAAGGATACGGCGAATGGAATCAGCGGCACGCGCCAGTCGCGCGTCTGGAAAGCCCAGCGCCCGTAATAGCTCGCCAGCAGCAGCATGAGCGCGATGGAAACCAGCCAAATATGGAAAACGGGAACAAACGCGCCCACGAGAAGGCTGAGTTTCAAGCCGTTGACGACGGTAATGGGAAAAGCACTGGGCGCGAATGCCCACGCAAATCCATGCTTGCGGAGTAAGGCGCCAGCGCCTTCGCCCACCTGTGCCTGTTTTCGCAGCGTGGAAGTGAACCGTGATGCCGGCGGATGAATATGGGCATGAACGACCACCACATCCGAATAGGCAATGGTGCCAACCATCATAAGACGCAAGACCATATCCGCATCTTCCGCTGCGGAAAAAAAATGCACGTCATCAAATCCGCCGAGTTTTTCCAGCGCTTCGCGCCGATACAGATCGAACTTTCCTGCCAGCCCGTGAGCGGGCTTGGCATGGCGAAACTGCGATGAAGTCACGCGATCCCAAAAGCTCATTGTGTCCCAGTCGCCCTGTGGGATGTCAATCAGCGGCTCGACTGCAAGGGCGTTTTCCTTTTCAAGCCAGTCCACCTGCCGTTGAAGCGCATCCTTGTCCACCGGATAACAGTCCGGGTGCATCAACAAAATATATCGCGACCTGGCCGCCCTCCATCCCAGATTATACGCTGCCGCCAATCCACCACCCGGCCGGTCAATCTCCACCATGTCCCATCGCGCCGCCAACGGATGCGCGTGGATGATTTCAAGCGTGTCATCCTTGATGATGTCGCGGAGAAAAATAATTTCGCAAGGCGCTGGAACTTTCTGCTCACCGAGGCCGTCAAGTGTCTTTCCGATTGTAGCCCGGCAACTGTGGATAGGAATCACGATGCTGACCCAGGGAATTGACCCGCCGTCCGCCAGTGGCGGATTTGTTTCTGTTTTTATGTCAGGCATGGTGGAAATGCTAAAGCGCCGGAAATGGCTTCGATAAAACAGGGTATCGCATCATGAGACCGCGCAAAATCCATTCTTTGGCCCGACGTGGCAAGGAAAAAAGGCCTACCAAGCGACCTGCAGTCTGTTTCGGAGTCAAGGCAGACCACCATTGAAACCCGAATCGTCAGACGACATCTGGCCGTTTGAAGCGGACGGCGCAAGCAACGGCTGGCCGTTGTTCTCATCCGTGCAAATGGCCTGAATCTCCGATGCGGAAAGCACACGGTTGTAAATGCCAAGCCCGTCTGTTCCTCCAGAAATCAAGGTGTTTGGGATCGATACCGAACCATAAGTTGTCCGGGCATCCAGCAGTTAATTGTCTAATCTAGCTTACGGCGTGATACTACCAGAATTCGACTGCGTGACAGCTTCGTCGTTTATGTAAAGCCGTGCAAAATCCGAAACCTTATCGTAAGTCAGGGCAATAAAATGCCAACAACAGCGAATCAAAAGGTTCGTGGTGACGTAAATCTTATGGCCGCAGTTGCTGCCCGCACCTTATTGTCCAATCAGGCGGAAATACTGTTGTGCGTTGGTGGCTGTCACGGTCACGGTGACATTCGCGCCGTTGGTAACAAACGACAGTGCTGATGCGGTGTTTGTGGCCCAAGGGCCGACCGGGCTGCTTGCCGATTCCACCTGGAATGTTCCAGAGGCAACCTGCCAGGTCAGTTGCAGATTCGTGCCTGTCACCGCAGTGGTTACCACTGGTTGAGGGGGCAAATTCACCGCACCATTCACATAGCTTGCCGCGAGCACATTCGCAGTCTTGTCCGCCAGTTGTAGTTTCACCACGGTGCCATCCAAGGACAACACAGCAGGTCCGCTTGCGTTTGTCATGGCCGCAAACTGCAATACGGCCACCTGGTTTGTTCCCGCAGCCAGGGCCAGTCCCGGCGACATTGCCAGTGCCACACCCACCTCGCCCGGAGCATGGTTGGTGTTCACATTGATTCTGCCACCGATGATTGCGGAACCCAGCGTTGCATTCAAGAATTCCAACCGGCTCACGTCATAGCCTATGGTCATGCCTACGGCATTTTCGTTTGTCGTGCAGACCAGCAGCACCGGCACATTTACCGTCTGGCCGCGTCCGACAGACACGGTGCCAATCTGCAATGTGCGCGTCGGGGACTGGGTGCTTTGCGACGACTTGAGGCTCAAAAGGCTCGGAGCCGGCGGTGGCGTAACCAGGGTCAAAGGATCCAGTTTCAATTCATATCTCCCGGCCTGCACCCAGTCCGCCACCGTCAGGATGCCGTCCGGCGCGTTGCGTGGCGCGCAGTCTGCACGCAACATTTCATCGCTGTTGGTGGGCGTGTCCAGGCCGGCGACCATTCTTCCGACCTCCACCCAGTCTGACAGTCCCACTTGATGATCACCGGTGGGACGCGGATATACATCCGCCTCATATTCTGCGGGTGCCAGGGCCACGGCACCGTTTTGATAAATGGTTGGCAGCGAATTTCCGTTGTTATCCGATACACCCCGCGCGATGGGATTATCACCAAATGCCAGGTTGACGGTGACATTGTTGGTCACGGGCAACGTGGAGAACACCAAGTCCGCCACTTCCTCGTTGGTGCCAACCGGCTGGGTTGAACCCGTGTTCAACAGAATTACAAAGCCGACTTGACCGCTGTTGGGCGGGCCGTCCACTTCCTGCAGATATGCACCTGCAGCCGCCGGACCGGGCTGCACACTTTGCAGGACAAGCTTGGTCGGATCATACCCCACGCTGGCTTGGAATGCGTTCTCCTCGCCCACGGCATTCATCAGGACAGGCACCACCAGGGTGCTCCCGGACATGGCATTGGTCGAAGCCAATGTCAACACCGTCTGCGGCACGGTCAACACGGCGACTGAACTGTTTGTCGCCGCATAGGGATTGCTCACAACCACATTGTAATTGCCCGCTTCACTTGAGTTCACGCCGGTCAGAATCAAGTTGGTCGTTGCAGAGCCCGACACGTTCCCGCCATCCACCAGGTTGGTTCCGTTGAATTGCCATTGATAGCTCAACGGTCCGGTGCCCGTCGCCGCCACCGTGAAACTGGCGCTGCCGTAAGTCACCACAGCCTGGCTCTGTGGCTGTTGCGTGATGACCGGCGGCAACATAACCGTCAGCACTGCGTTCGCGCTGTTGGTCGAACCAAGGGCATTGGTTACGGCGATTGAATAATTCCCCGCCTGATAGACCTGCACATTGGTCAGCGTCAACGATGAATTGGTCGCGTTCAAAATATTCGTCCCGCCGAATTGCCACTGATAACTTAAAGGTTGCGAACCGCCCGCGGCCACACTGAATGTCGCCGTTTGGCCAACAGTCACTGTTAGATTGGTCGGCTGGGTGGTGATGACCGGCGGCCCTGCAAACGGCACCGTGTTCTGGTATATCGAAATCGTGTTGTCGTAAACGTTGCCGAAGACGACGTCCGGGCGGCCGTCGCCGTCCAAATCACCAACCGAAACACCAGAAGGATTATAGCCTGTCGGAAAATCCACGCGCCCGGCAAGCGAACTGTTTGTGAAGCTGCCCGGTGTGCTTGTATTGCGAAAAACTGAAAACAGGCTGTTCAATTCGGTCACGATCGCAAGATCCGGTTTGCCATCGCCATCCAGATCAGCAATGGCTGCCGTATGCCCCCTGCCACCGAGCGGATAATCAATTCGAGGAGCAAACGAATTCGTGGTCAGGCTTCCGACCGTGCTGATGTTGCGGAACACCGAGAAGGTTTGGGCTAGATATGAAACCGCAGTCAAATCCGGTTTGCCGTCACCATCCATATCGGCAATCTGCAGATTGATCGTGTAACTCACCCCCGGAAGATTCACCTGTGGGGCAAAAGAATTGGTGGTGAAGCTGCCGGGCGAACTGATGTTTCGGAACAGGGCCACGTTGCCATTGCTGGCACAGCCAACCACCATGTCCGGCTTTCCGTCTCCATCCAAATCCCCAACGGCTATTGAGTTACAAGAGCCGCCCGTTGCGATGTCAACTTTCGGGGCGAACGAATTTGTGGTCAGGCTTCCAACAACACTTGTGTTTCTCAAAACCGAGACCGTGTCATCACCGGGATTGGCCACTAACAAGTCCGGCTTGCCATCGCCATCAATATCCCTGACAACAATTCCCTGCGGTTCATTTCCGGTCGCAAAATCCACCCTTGTGAACAGGTTCGAACTGATGTTTCCCGGCGTGCAGCTGTTCCGATAGACCGAAACTTGAGCCGTGTTGAAATCTGACACGACAATATCCAGCTTGCCGTCGCCATCCACGTCCGCCACTTCCACATCGAACGGGTTGGCTCCTGCCGAGGGAGGCGCCAAATCAACCCGCGGCGCAAAGGAAGCTGCCGTCATTGAACCGTTGGTGCTGATGTTCCGATAGATGGAAACAACTCCGCCGCCGCACGCCACAATCAAGTCTGGTTTTCCGTCGCCATCTATATCTGCTATCACAGTCTTCCCGGGGCTGCTGCTTCCGGCCTGCAAATTGAAAAGTGGAGCAAAGCTGGAAGTATCAATGCCCGAACCGTCACCGGCAAACGTGGGCATGAACGGTTGACTTGCGTAGGCCGTCAATCCATTGACCGTCACCGTAATTGGCGCAAAGGTTGCACTCACAGGAACCGTCACCAGCAAGTTCGTCGCGCTCGCCGACGCAACCGTTGCCTGCACCGCTCCGAAATACACAACGTTGCCGGCAGCCACCGCGCTGAAATTCGTGCCCGTAATGGTCAACGGTGTGCCAGCCATTCCGGAAACAGGATTGAACGCGTAGATCGCCGGAACAGGAACCGGCACATTGACGGTCAGCACCGCGTTCACACTATTGGTCGAACCGGCGATGTTGGACACCATCACGGAATAACTGCCAGCCTGCGACAATTGGACATTGTTCAACGTCAACATTGTGTTGGTCGCATTCAAAATATTCGTCCCGCCGAATTTCCACTGATAACCCAATGGTGCCGTGCCACTGGCGGTGACATTGAACGTCGCAGTTCCGCCTGCCAGCACCGTCTGGTTCGTCGGCTGTGTTGTGATGGCAGGCGCCACCGGCGTGAAACATTTGCCACCGCTGCCCGCGTTGTAGATCGTGGCTATCTCGTTTGATGAAAGCGCACGGCTGTAAAGGCTCAACTCGTCAATCAACCCACCGTAGGTGGCATTGACATAATACGGTTCGCCGGTCCGCCGGCCAATATTCACGGGAGAAGCCGTCTGCGGCGTTACGCTGCCGTAGTTATTGGTGGCAACAACGACTCCATTGAGATAAAGCACACCCAACCCGCTGCTCTTGTCATAGGTGAACGCCACATGCTGCATGCTGTTCGTGTTGAACACGCCGCTGGACGATTGCAGGGTGACGGTGGTGGCACCATTCGTATTTCTGATGCCGCCCAAAAGCGAACCATTATATACCCACAAATCCAAACCGTCTTGCGTCGCGGAATCCCATTCAATGATCGGTGCGCCGGCACCGTTGGCGGCGCTGACCGTGTAGGCGTCCGGCTTGATCCAGCCTTCAATCGTGAACCCGCCGTTGGTTCCAAGATTTAAACTTGGTGAAGCCGGCACCGGAATGTAACTGCTGGTGTCATTAAATACGAATGCCTGACCCACCTCGCCATTGGTGTAGCTGACGCCGCCGACCGGTGTCCCGTTGTTGTTGCCGATGCTGTCATAGGCATTCCCTTCCGCTTGCCACAACGCCACCAGCCCTGATGGTGCTGGTGTGCAGACCGGAACATTGACCGTCAACAACGCGTTCACACTATTGGTCGAACCGGCAACATTGGACACAACTACGGAGTAATTGCCAGCCTGCGACAATTGCACATTGGTCAGCGTCAACAATGCATTGGTCGCGTTCAGGATGTTCGTCCCGCCGAATTGCCACTGGTAACTCAACGGTGCCGTCCCGCTGGCTGCTACGCTAAAGCTGGCCGTCCCACCTGCCAGAATTGTCTGGTTCGTCGGCTGGGTCGTGATGGCAGGCACCACCGGCGTGAAGCATTTGCCCGCGCTGCCTGCATTGTATATCGCCGCTATCTCATTCGATGTAAGCGCACGGTTGTAAAGGCTGATTTCGTCAACCCTGCCGTTGAAATAATATGGTCCTGCAGGTGCATCTCCTCCAATGCGGACCGGCTGGGTCGTCGTGATAATCGGACCCGTCACAGCCATCTGTGAATCAAGGCTGCCGTTCACATAAAGCTTTAACGCGGCTCCATCATACGTTTCAGCCACATGATACCATGTGTTAGACTGAATGACCGCAAGGCTATCAAGAATCTTAAGCCCTGAAGTCACACCGATAACCGCTCTAAAGTCTCCCGCTCCCGATGTAGTAGGGGAATCACCAACGGTCAGCAAATACTGCCTGCTTGAAGTCACGCCGTCTTTTGTAAACACGTTTTGGGACCATGTATGTGCTGGGCGGGCAAGGGCGTAAACCCAATATTCAATCGTCAGTGCATTTGTCGGATCCAGCGACGGCGCATCGGCAACCGTCAGGGTGGAGGTGCCATTGAAATTAAAGGCCTGGCCCACCTCGCCGTTAGTATAACTGACCCCGCTGGTCGAAGTCCCGCTGTTGCCGCCGATACTGTCATAAGCATTTCCTTCCGCACGCCACCAGGAAACCAAACCCGAAGGTGGTGTGGTGCAGGTTAGCGGCACATTGACCGTCAACACCGCGTTCGCACTGTTAGTCGAGCCGGCGATGTTGGTCACTGTCACGGAATAATTCCCCGCCTGTGACAACTGGACATTGTTCAATGTCAGTATCGTGTTGGTTGCGTTCACTATGTTCGTCCCGCCAAACTTCCACTGGTAGCTCAACGGCGGCGTGCCGCTGGCCGTCACGCTGAAGTTCACCGTCCCGCCGATTATGTTCGTCTGGCTTTGGGGTTGTGTCAGGATGACGGGTGCCGCCGGTGTGAAACATTTGCCCGCGCTGCCCGCCAGATAAATCCCGGCAATCTCATTCGAAGAAAGCGCCCGGTTGTAAAAGCCTGTTTCATCCATCAATCCAGAATACGCATTTGGAGGATTTGCCACCGAACCAAACGTCGTCCGTGCGCCCAGCAGCAGGTTGGTGAAACCCGTTAGCGGAGTAAAACTGCCGAGATTTGCCTGCGCTACGTTGGTGCCGTTTATGTAAATTGCCGCAAGACCCGAAGCCTTGTCATAAGTCAATGCAACATGCTGCCAGCTTCCGGCAGTCAACAAACCCACTGGCGAGGCGATAACATGCGCGCTGCTTGCATCCACTATATTGGCATACAGACAGGGTCCACTCGTCCCATCCGGTGCCTGATTGTGTATTGCAAACAAAACACCGACATCCGCACCGTTGCCCGTCGCCAGCGCCCGCTCGTATTCAAACAGCTCCACCACGCTTGTAACCGTCGTCGGATTGATCCAGCTTTCGAAGGTGAATCCATTTTGAAGCCCGGTCGTCAAATTCGGACCCGCATTTACAAGCACAAAATTATTAACCCCGTTCAGATTAAACGCCTGACCTACTTCGCCGTTGGTGAAACTCGTCCCGTTGATGAGCGTGCCATTGTTGTTGCCGATGCTGTCGTAGGCATTGTCTTCCGCCTGCCACCAGGCGACCAGGCCTGCGGGCGCGGTGGCGCACCCCTGTGCATGAGACGAAACGACCGCCATGAAGACCGCCATGAAGACCGCCATGAAGACCGCCATGTTTTTTTTCATAAGAAACCCTTCCCATTACAGGCACCAAAAGCCTATAGCCACATTTATTTAATTCACCCGCAATTTTGAAAGTAAAATGAAAATATGCAAGCTTTATTTTGCGATATTTTGACCGCTCATTTTGGGCTGAAATTATTGGTCATTTCCGGACGCATATCCCCGGTCTTGATTGAATCTTGAAAACACGCCCCGAACAAAAATGCCGGGTCAAATGTTCGTAGCGGCGACCCGGCAGGGCGCCGCCATCTCAAGAGGAGAAGAGCGCGGCTGAATTCCATGAAAATAGCCCGGTGCTTCAGCACTGGGTAAATTGTCCCGCCCTTTCACCAAGTCCCGCAAGGGACGGCAGGACATTTCTTTCGTCCCGGTCGGGACTTCAAATGTCTTTTGACGCAAAAACCCAGCCCTGAAGGGCTGGGCTATTGTCGCGGGCAGTATTTTATTTATCCCATCACGCCGATGGTAGCCACATCGCTCCATTGGCCGACCTGCTGGTCTTTGAGCCTGTAGATGCCCTTGAATTTCCAGACCGCGCTGACGCCGGGCGCGGGCAACGGCGAAATATCCGCGTAATCCGTGTTTGTGGTGTAGGTCAGCAGCACGAAGCCCTTGCCGTCGCCCCAGTCCTTCCAGAGTTCCAAGCTGTCCATGCCCTGCTTGGGCCAGCCCACATGCGGATGCCCGGCGTTGAGCGAGAGATAAAGCACCGGTTTCATGCTGCTTGGATCAACGATGACTTCCGGCCCGATGATGCCGAGGTCCTGCGCGATGGCTTCCGTGCAGTTGGGATGATTCTTGATGCGCACCGCCAGTGCGCAGGCACGTCCGAATATGTTCGGCGGCACGGTGGGCGGCGGCGTGCCGGGTGTAGGAGTCACCGGGATGTCGCCCAGGTTGTCGCCATGGGCGGCCTGATGTTTGTAGGCCGTCCAGTCGCGCGTGGTCTTGGTGTGCTGGCTGTGCGTGTCGCAGACAAAATTGAAAAACAGATCGTCTGCGGCCAGTTGCTTGACCTCGGCGTCCGTCACGCCGACCACGTTGGCGTAGGTGGGCATCTTGCCGGAGAAGTTGTTGAGCCACGCGCGGCGGCGCGCTTCACCGGGAGGAAGGAAGTATTGATTTGCCATGATATTTTGATGTTTGAGTGTTTTGGTTGGTTGATTTACCGGTCTCTTTTAGCGGCTGAACGAGTTGATGGAATGGTTAAACAAGTTCCTCCAGCCGTTAAATAAGTTCGTCCAGCCCCTGAACGAGTTCGGTGGAGGGCTGAACGAGTTCGTCCGGCCTTTGAATAAGTTCTTTGGAAGGCTAAACGAGTTCCTCCAGCCTCTGGACGAGTTCATCGAACGGTTCAACGAGTTCGTCCAGCCCTTGAATAAGTTCGTTGGAAGGTTAAACAAGTTCCGGTAGACTTCTAAGGAGACGCTGAATAAAGCGAGGTTTTCAAATTTCAGTTATTACTGACGTGAAGGTGATCCTCAAGCGGTGGAGATTTGTGTCTAGTGGCTTGGGTTGGTGCGTCGGTTCTGGTTCGGTT
>Ga0182013_10000928_pt1 | contig 40594 bp, 32 predicted proteins | sample 612S2MmetaG_FD_120487 | JGI IMG/M metagenome (GOLD analysis project Ga0182013, IMG submission 120487) | Permafrost microbial communities from Stordalen Mire, Sweden - 612S2M metaG | ecosystem: Environmental > Terrestrial > Soil > Wetlands > Permafrost | place: Sweden: Stordalen | collected... | reverse complement strand
GTGCAGGACAAAATTCTTCGGTCTGTGAATTTCTTTGGCCATTTGGGGCGAAAATATATGTGACTCGAAAGGGATCATTTTCCCGGCCTGAAAGGCCGCGGGAAATTAGCCAGCTACGAAGTGGCTGGTAAACGCATGAAAAATCAGCCGCGTCCCGCAAGGGACGCTGGATTCCCCTCCCTCTGCGCCTTTCCTGCGTCCCTTCAGGACAGGATGGTTTCCCTCTGGCCTCCAGGCACCTTGTGCCTGGCTAATATCCGTGGTCGCTCCGCGACTAGATAACCCGCATTGCTTGCAGCCCAAGAATTTTGTCCTGCACCGACCAACCGACATCAGCCGACTTTGTGCTTGCAGTATACGAACTGGGAGGCGTAGTGTGCCGCGCGTTGGGGTTAATAATGAATGGCTTAGGAAGAAAGGGCGGCGAGATTTCAGGCATCAATATGCAACTGAAGTTGCATAATCACAGTTAGGCAAAAAATGAATCGCGACGTCCAAGGCGAGATCCGGAAAGCAGCCAAAGAATGGGAAGCACTGCGCTCTCGCATTGCGGACGCGTTTCCCGCGCGCGATTCATCCAAAGAAGGTTACCAAGCTTGGAGCGAGGCGTGCGCTGCGTGGCACGGATACCGATCTATCCTCGACACCTTTTGGAAGGATGACGCATTGCAGCGGCTCGAAGCTGGAGATTCCGAATTGCTTGAGGTCGCGATAGCCTTTGTTGAGGTTGATCCCTACTATTTTCGCTCCGGCTATTTGAAGAAGCGTCTCTTTAGACGGTTGAGGCGACTCACGTTACCGAGCGAAGAAAAGAAGAAGATATTGCAGGGCGTTCTCTACGCTCTTCGGTCTCACCGAGGCGATGGATGGAAGGATTTTTGCACGCTTGCGGCAGCGTTCTCTGGTCCCGATTTTGCACATTCAGTTTTGCGGTTCGTAGTGGACAGCGATCCGCACGTCGCGCGACGCGCTAAACTCCTCTTGAAGTATGTCCAAAAAGATGAAAACCAAGCGGCCTAACATTTGCTGCATCGAGCGCGCCGATTGCGTCCTGGCTTCACCCCGAAGCCGTTGGCGGCGCATCGCTGAGCATTTCCGTTAGGCCACCGGACCATCACTATGAAACGCATCGGGAAATATCTTCTGATTGCTTTCGGCGTTCTCGTGCTTCTCGTCGTCGCAGGTCACATAAACTTGCTTCTGCCGCCAAGCGATGGTCGCACACCGGCGGAGAGACGGCAGATTGCCGATGCTTGTTTCGCCATGCTGCATTCATCCCTGACCAACGAAATCGACGATATAAAGATGGACGACCTACGAATTCCCGCGGCGATTCAGGCGTTACATCCGCATCACATTGAGGTTATCGCAAACTTTGCAGTTGATATTTACCGAGCGGAGAAGCCAGAGGAGTATTTTCTTACGCGTGTGGGGCATCCCACCAACACATGGATTTTGTGCGTTGCTGGCCCATCACTCCTATTCGGCGGCGGCAGAGAGATTTTGAGGATCGAGCATGATTGACTGGCCTAACATTTGCTGCATCGAGCGCGCCGAGTGCGTTTTTGTTTCAAACCTGGGCCCTCGGCGTCGCGTCGCTGAGCGTTTTCGTTAGGCGACTTTGTATGCACCACAGACTTTCCATCCGGCAGCGAGTTGTGTGCGGCATCATCATGTTTTGCGTCGCTGCTGTTTATCTCGGATTTTGTCTTCACGCCGTTGGCGGAGCTTGGCAGCGAAAGGAGGGCGACCTTCCACCAGTCGCACCGTGGCTTCAGGACGCCAGCTTGTTTCTCGCTGCATTTCCGTTTGCCTTCGTGCCCGGTTTCGATGATGTTTTTCTTGCGCCGATTCTGAACGCTTTGCTGTGGAGCTTGGTAGCAGGATTTATTTATGTTTGGTTTTATCGCAGACGAGTCGCCTAACAAGTCGCCGGAGCCAACCGCCGTTACCGCTGCGGTTGCAATCCACGTCGCGAGTCGGCGGTGGCTCAGCTTTTTTCGTTAGGCCACGACTCAAAAAAAACTTGCATTGGCACTGTTTTGTCAATAATCTTTTTGCGGAGATGATACAATATCCACATTTAAACAAAAAAACCGCTGCGTTTGCGCCAATTCAGTATAACTGCATTCGCGCAACTATAATACTTTCTGCTATATGCTTAGTTTGTTTTATGTGCTGTAGGGGTCTTGCCTCTGTTCTGCCAGTGATCCAAAATGCAGTTCGTATTCAAGGCAATATAGAGTTTGATCAATTGCCCCCTGATCGCTCCCCTTTGAAGGAAAATAGATTTTTCTGCGTCGAAATTGCGGACTGCAACTGGCGAATTAAAATAGCATCAACACTGTCCGGTCTTACAAACGACACTCTCGGGCAATATTCATACGCATTTGATGGTGCCAAGCAATATCGCCTTTCATCCTTAGACGTATCTGGAGTTGCTGGTGTAAACCCCAGCCAGACTTTGACAAGAACCGCATTCATTGCTGACGGTTCTTTTTTGCCATTTGACGCTTCTGAGGCGAGTTTTTTATGGATCGCGTTTGCCTCTGACTGTTATTTAAAATCTCGGAATTACAAAACGTGCGAGCCGGTTTGGGCTGTACCTGCAGCTTCGGCCGACGATAACAGGGAGTTTCTGACAACACAAATTACGCAACTAGAAACGGGCAGTATCTTCCCGGGAGAAATTTTCTTTTTTTGCGACGGCTCTACGATGCTTCCTGGGCCAGGAAGCGTTCGTGTACATTACCCAAAACCATTTGATGCCGGGTTCAAAAAGGCGCATTACAAAGTTGACTCCATTCGCTCATTTCATGGGTCGGTTTATCCACAAGATTTCACACTGGAAGTTTATAATACCAAGAATGGGGCATTGACGACTAATGATTTGTATACAATGTGGCAAGTTAAAGGGCATGTTTCTGAGATCGATCGAGTTGATTTGAAGACGGGCTTTCGACCGGATTTAGCTGGCACGACGCGAATAATTGATCTGCGTTATTCAACCAAAGGACTGCCTGCTTTTGAATACCTTGCTGATACTTGGAAAGAAGATACAAATGGGGACATTCGACAGTATCGCACGTCAAAAAGGGGTCGGGAGTGAATATTGACATATATTTCGCAAGGTGGCATTGCTGCGATGGCGCCGCGAAAGTCGAGGAGCGAAAATCCGGGTGCGCTTTATTACGTCATGAATCGCGGCGCCCCACCGCGCGACTTAACCCGGCTACGGTTTTTTGGACGGGCAACGGGCGGTCAAGCGGTCTAACGCATTGATTGCGCCTTTCTGGATGCCGTCCACAAAAATACGCAGGCCCTTCCCTTTGTGGTAATGCCCGCCGGTTTTATCCCAGACAATCGTCAGCCAATGCCCATGATACCGCACTTGATCCAGGCAGAAATAATCCCAGGTGGGCGGCGCCAATGGGCGCACTTCAATGCGGTCTTCTGCCTGCGGACGCAACCCAATTAGACCGCTGATGACCAGATCGCAGTAGGTGGAGTGATTATAGTCCTTGCCGCGTTCGGGAATTCCGGAGCCGCGCTCCAGGAGCAACGTGCGCGAAATCCAATCGCCATTGGTGGGGTTGAGATTTTCGTCAATCCAGGGAATGACCCGGCCGTCGGAGTGCTGCCGATGTTGGGAAGTGGTGTAAATTTTAAAGAGTTTAAAGTAATCGGCTTTCGACACGATTTTTTGGTCGTAATCGTCGAGCACGTTAGCCATGCCGGTCAGCGTCATGCAGGTCAGATACGGCCAACTCGGTCCGTTCCATTGGCATTCATGTCCCTGATACGCTATGCGGAAGCCGGCGTGGCGTTGTTCGGCGGTCGTGGGACCGTTGGCGGCGTAAAAGCCATTGGTATCCATGAGTTGGCTCCAGGCTGCGGATTTGTCGGCATCAGGGAGTTCAAAATACCAGGGTGTGTAGCCAAGTTCTTCGCGGACATCCACCGGTTGGGCCGCCGGTTGACGCGGGAGGACTTTGAAAAATGAAGCGCGGGCGTCCCAAAGCTTCGCCTGAACCAATTGCTTGAGGCGCGCGGCTTTTGCCGAAAAATCGCGGGCGATGGAATCGCGCCCCGCCAACTGGGCGATCCTGGCGATGGCCATTGCATCGCCGTACATATAACTGTTAATCGTTGGGCGATACCCATTTCCACCGATGGAGGCTTCCATGCCGTCGCGATCGTCAGTTTGCCAGAAAAGTCCGTTGGTGTCCTGGTGCCCGGTTTCCCACGCCTGGTAGTTGGCAACGAGGTCCGGCAGCAGTTCAATGATCAAGCGGCTGTCACCCGTCACTTCATAGCGTGCCCAGAACGCGTCGGCTGCCCAGAAACTGTATCGTCGTGGGTCGCCACCTTTTCGAAACCAGAAGAACGCGTAATCGTCCAGATACTTTGGATCGGCCAGCCAACGTCCTTCGTAGAAATGATGCCCTGCCGCGCAACTGATCGTGTTGTTCTTTCCGGCCCAGGGCACATCGGGCAGGAACTCGGTAATGACGAATCCATCGGGTGTTTGCTTGATATGTTTGCGGTAGGTCCACCAGCGAAAATAGTAGATTTTCTCTATGTCATTATCGGGGCAGTCCAAAAGCGGGATATTGTCTTTGAGAAAATCCCACGCAACAGAATTGGAAAGGAACCCTTGGTAACGCTCATCGTCTTCGCGGTTAAACTCATCAATAAAGTGTTTGAATGAGTCCGCCTGCAGAACCAGAGAATGCGGACTTGATTGAGTCACGACAACATTCGTGGCGAGAGTTTGCGCCGGAGCGCGACTCTCAAACAGGAACATAACAGTCGCCAAAAATAGGGAAAACTTGCTCAAGTTATCGGTGCGTTAGCATGCCCGGCAGATCGAAAAAGACAAGCGGGGAAGAGCGGTTTCAAATTCCAAAGGGCGTACGACAAGATGCTCGGGCATGAAGCCATTCGGATTTACTGGTCGCGGAGCGACTACGGATATTAGCCAGGCACCTGGCGCCTGGAGGAAGTAGGAAAATGGTTCTGTCCTGAAAGGACACCGGAAAGGAGGAGTGTGAGGGGAATCCAGCGTCCCGCTCGGGACGCGGCGGATTTTTCCTGCGTCTGCCAGCCACTTGGTAGCTGGCTAATTTCCGCTGGCCTTTCAGGCCGGGAAAAATGGACCCGATATGGAACGCCAATATTTTTAAACGAAAAAGCCAATGAAATTCACCGGCCAAAGAATTTTGTCCTGCACCCAAAATCAAAGTGCCATTTTGTCTCACTTCGCCTTTGGTTCCCTCAAGATTTTATATGCGTCTGCCTGGTAAAGTTGTAGAGTCTTAATGTTTATTTATGTGCTACGTTCCACGTCACGTCGGATGGAAAGTTTGTCATTGAGAAAATTGCCCTTATGAGTTTCCACATGCTGGTTGCCGGGATCTTCAAACTTCAACGTTATTCGCTTCGCCTGTGTGGCGCGATTGTTTTTGGATTGTTGTGTCCTTTAATCGCGAATTCGCAAGTGGTGGTTCCGGTCGGCTCCGGCTCCTACGCTTCGAGCATTCCTGCGGCGGATCAGTTCGTCGGGGGTTATTATTCCATGACGGCGCAGCAGACGGTCAACGAATACGGTTTGCTGCATCTGGATCCGTCGGTGACCAACCGGCCGATCCCCAGCAATAAATGGTGGACGGACATCCTGGTGGCGGACCGCTCTTACGAACCGACGAACGGCGGCCCGCGCATCATTCAACAGGACCCGTACGGGGGCATGCTCTGGGCGTATCCCGCGGCCGTCAGCCCGGGTTCGACCGGCTTCGGGCTGTATTACCCGAATTCCTGGCTGGCGCGGAACAGTCCCAATTTGCCGCAGGGCGGATTTGATCCCGGACCCGCGTTGCAAATCACCGGGGCGCTGCCCGCAACCGTCGGAACGAACGACATCCTGATCGCCGATTTCAACGAAACGAATTTTCCGCCCGGCTGGGTGACGACGGGCACCGCTTTTGGGACGGGACCGATTGCCGGGGGAACGTGGCCGGGAGAATCGCCGGCGGTGCAGGGTTTTATTGGCAACGGTTGTGTGAATACCTATCGCGGCGCCAACACGCCCGTGGGCACGCTGACTTCGCCCAGCTTCACCATTCAAAAACATTATATCTCGCTGCTGACGGGCGGCGGGAATGACACCAACTTCACGGCGGTCCGGTTGCTGGTGGGAACGAACATTATATATGCCGCGGCGGGCGCGCAATCCGGCGCGCTTACTTGGAGCACGTGGGATGTTTCCGCATACCTGGGGCAATCCGCGCAGATACAAATCGTGGACCTGTCCAGCGGAAACTGGGGATTCATTCTTTGCAGTTGGATTATCGCCACGGACAATGGCGGCAATCCGGCTTTGCGTTACACCAGTTCCTTTTCTCCGGTGCAATCCTCCGTGACGGATTGGAGCGACTGGGGATTTCGCTTCGGCCTGCCCGATGCCCAGGGCAATCGCATGAACTTGACGCTGGCGCGGGGAGTGCCGTTTGTTTGGACCAGCTATACTGGTGTTCAGCCGGTGTTGAATGTCGGTTCCGTCACCTTGTATGGCACGAACGGCGCGGTTATTAACACGGGCAGCGGAAGTTTCAGCGCGTCGGCATTTGCTTTTAATTATCAGGGGCGCAATTTTGGCGTGTTCGCTCCGGACAACACTTCATTTACCGTCACCGGCAATATAATCCAGGCGGCGCTCGCGGGCGGCGCCAATAATTATCTCGTTTACGGAGTGCTTCCGGCCATTTCCAATTTGAATGAGTTCGCCGGCTACGCTTATGCGGAAGTCACCGGCACCGAAATGGACTGGGTTTATAACCGCACGAATGGAAGTGTGGACACCACCTGGAAGCTCACCACCACGCCCCTTAAAGCCGGGCAGACTAATACTCTCCAAGGTTGGTTGCCGCATCATTACCGGACCACGCGGAATAATCTGTCTTTCAAGCCCTACACCTACCTGACTCCGCGCGGAATAATGCAGGTCGCGGCGGGAAATAATTTTCAATTGAGTTATAATTTCCACGGGATCGCTCCCGCGCTGCCGCCGCCGCAAACTAATGGATTGCCCAATGATTACGTCGCCGCGTGGTTGACCAATTACATCGCGAATTTTGCCAGTGCCGGTCACCCGACGCTCGACAACGAGACCTACGGCGCGGGCAAGGAATTGGCGATCACCGCGCAATACATGACTTTTGCCCGGCAGATGGGCATGACCAATCAGGTCGCCGCGCTCAAACAGGGTTTGGAAAACCTGCTGGAAAATTGGTTCACCTACACCCCGGGAGAATCGAGTTACTTCTTCGCGCGCTATACCAATTGGCCGGCGATGATTGGGTTCTCGGCGAGCTACGGGACGGAAGCTTTCAACGACAATCATTTTCATTACGGTTATTTCATGGACACCACCGCTTTGCTCGGCACGGAAGACACCAACTTTCTGGCGCAATTCGGTCCCATGGCCCGGATGGTCGCCAAGGAATATGCCAACTGGGACCGCACGGACACCAACTTCCCGTTCTTCCGCACGTTCGACATTTGGGAGGGCCACTCGTGGGCGGGCGGATTCAGCAGCGCGGGCGGGGAAAATCAGGAATCTTCCTCCGAAGCGATGAATTCATGGGTCGGACTTTTCCTGGTGGGCAACCTGCTGGGCGACACCAATATGACGGCGGCCGGCGCGATGGGCTATTCTTTTGAATCCGCCGCCGTGAACGAATACTGGCAGGATATGTATCGCACCAATTTTCCCGCCGTTTACGGCGAAGGCTCGGCGGGGATTCTTCAATCCGGCGGAATGGCGTATGCGACTTATTTTGACGGCGATCCGGCGTGGGTTTATGCCATCCAATGGGTCCCGGAGAACCATTGGAACAATTATCTGGCGCGCAACACCAATTTCGCCAACTGGCAATTGACCAATATGTGGCACGAACGCGTGCTCGCGAGCGAGTACGGCATCAACGGTTTTACGCTCGCCGACGCCAACAACGCCACGGCCCTGGGCGGTTATCTGGGCAACTACGTCCTGGGTTTTGAATTGTTGTTTAATCCGGACGATGTGGCCGCGCAATTTCAATCCGCCTACATCACCAATGCCGGAATCGCCACGGACCCTGTTTATTCCGGGGTCACGTATTATTTGACGCATTCTTTGCGCGGTTTGGGCGAGCCGGACGCGAACTATTACACGAGCATTCCGACCAGCCAGGTTTATCTCAATTCCCGCACCGGCGTCCGGACGGCGATTATTTACAATCCGGCCCCCACCAATCAAACGGCGACCATCTATAACGCGGGTGTCGCGGCGGGTTACAGCGTGGTTCCTCCCGGCGTGCTGACCGTGACTTCGCTCGGCGTCAACAACCGGCCCGCAATCTCGTTGCAGCTCGGAGTGCAATTAAGCTGGTCTTCCATCAACGGCGACCAATACGAACTCCAATGGTCCACCCAACCAACAAATGGCGTTTGGACGGACGTTGCACTCATGGCCGGAAATGGAACGACGAACACTTACTTCGATCCATTGGGCGGGAGTTCGCACGCGTTTTATCGTGTGCTGCAACTCGCCACCATCACCAATAATTCGGTTTTCAACGGCGGCTTTGAAACCGGCACCGGCAGCACTGCCACTGGCTGGTCGGGAAGCGGTTCCCAGCCGCCGACACGAGTCACCAACACTCCCAATAGCGGCTCGTACTGCCTTTCATTGTCCGTCACCAATCCCACCGCCTCGCCGAACACTTGCAGCGTTCAGCAAAACATCGCCAGCCAGGGCGGCGCGATCATTCCCGGTCAGGCCTACAATTTTTCCTTTTGGGCGAACCAAGTCAGTTCCGGCGTGAGTCTGGTGCAGAATTATCAACTAAGCTGGCTCAATTCAAACGGTGCCACCGTCGGGGCGGTCGGCGGATTCAGTCTCATCGGCGGCAATGGTTACTGGCTTCAGACCAGCCTCACCGGACTGGTGGCGCCGACGAATGCCGTGAATGCCCTGGTCCAATTCTCCGCGGTGACCGGCGCGGTCCAGGGCGGCTACGGCCAGGTGTTATTGGATGATGTCTCGCTCGCTTACAACACGCAGGCGACGCCCAGCCAGATTTCCGTGACCGCGCAATCGGGGGCGCAGGTAAGCTGGCTTTCGCTGAACGACAAACTGTACGGGTTGCAATCCACGAGCAATCTTGCCACCAGCAACGCCGGCTGGAGCGACACGGGGCCGATTTTCCAGGGCAACGGCGCGACCAACTCGGTCTTTCAACCGAACAGCACCAATCAAATGCGGTTCTTCCGTTTGTATATGTTGCCGTAAGCGATTCGCCGGTCGCGTCTGTTTTAAATTTATTTTGCCGACTTTGTAACTTTTCCGGCTTTTGCGGATAGTCTCAGCGTGGATGCGCGCTCGACAACGTTTCATGAGCTTTACGAAAAGTACGCTGGCGATGTTTGTCGCTTCGCGCACTGGCTGACGGGCAATCCGGATGACGCGCGGGACATCACCTCGGAGACATTTGTGCGGGCCTGGACCGCACCCGAGGAACCTCGCCAGGAAACGATCAAGGCTTATCTATTCACCATCGCGCGGAATCTGCACCGCAAGCAATGGCGACGACAGTCGCGCCTGGAGGAACTCGATGAAGCGCTGCCCGATCCCGCTGCGCAACCCGACGAAGCCGCGGGCGATCAGGATGAATTCCGGCGCGCCTGGTCAGCCGTGCAGGCCCTGCCCGAAATTGACCGGACGGTGCTCCTGCTCCGCGCCGAGCAGGGGATGTCCTACGCAGATATTGCCGCGGTGACCAGCCTGTCCGTCACCGCCGCGAAGGTAAAAGTTTTCCGAGCGCGGGCAAAACTTTCCGCGTTACTTCAACCCAACACCGAACCAAAAATATGAACATCACCAAAGACATCATCAATGACCTGATTCCACTCTACACCGCCAATGAATGCTGCGCCGACACGCGCCGATTGGTGGAGGAGTATCTGCAACAGCACCCGAGTGAGGCCGAGGAACTCCGGCGAATCATGAGCACGCCGATTCCGAGCGCGGCGTTGCCCGCGAAAAGCCAGGAGGAAACTCGGGCGTTCCGCGAAACGCGCCGCCGCATTCGCCGCCGGGCCTGGCTGATGGGATTCGCGATTTTTTTTTCGCTCGCGCCACTCTCAATTTCAAACACCAATGGCACGGTGTGGTGGTGCCTGCGCGATTCACCCGGGACCGCGCTGATTTATGCCGCGGTCGCGGTGGTATTCTGGACTCTCTACGCGGCCAATCGCAAACGTTCCAGCAGCCTCTAAATAGAGTCAAAGCCATGATTGATGAATTTACCACCGCTCGCGGTATTTGTGGCGATACCACTCCAGCGCGGCGCAACGGGGGCGCGTCATTAACACCGTCGCCTCCGGTTGCCAGTCTTCTTTCCGGCGGACCACACGGTTTTGGATAGGATTGCGCTCTTGGCCATGATGCCGAGCTTTGGTCTTGGAACGGACGCGTTATCCGCGGAAGATGTCGAACGGTTCAATCTTAAGGACCTTGCGTATTCCGATATGGCTTGAGATCGCGGCGATCAGCAGGACCATGCCGAACGCCAGCCCCAGGTTCCAGAATGTGACTATTGCCGCATAGTTAGGCAACCGCGCCCGGGCGATCCAGATCATCAGCGTCACCAACCCGACACCCAGACCAAATCCTGTCAATGCGGTGAAGGTCGCCATGAAAAGGATCATATACACCAATTCGCGCCCCTTCGCTCCGATGGCCTTCAGGGCGCCGAATTTTTCCAGGTTTTCCAGGATGAAGGTGTAAAAAGTCTGGCCGGAGATGGAAAGGCCCACAATGAAACTGATCACCGTCATCATCAGGATGTTGGTGCCAATGCCGGTCTGGTAGGTATAAAAGTCAGTGATGTGTTTATTGAATTCGTCTTTGGTGAATGCCACGTAACCGAGCTTGGCGACTTGTTCCTTGATGTCCGCCACGGCAGCGTCGTTTTTCGGCTGAACCAGCACGTAAGACATGGTAAAGCGCGTTGAAGGAATATATTCGATGGCGCGGTTGTAGGTGGTGTAAAGTGTCGGCACGCCGTTGAGTCCGTTCGCGGCCACCTTGGCGATGCCTACAATGGTGCCGCGATGGTCGTTGAGTTCGAACGAGGTTCCCATCGTTGGGTTTTCCAGTTTCGAGAATTCAGCGTCGTTGACCACGATGAAAGTGTTGTCCGCATAAATGTCCTCGATGTTGCCCTTTTCCAGTTCTGGGCGGCCGAAGAGGCTTTCATCGTCGAGACCGACCACATTCACCGATTGGTAGGTTCCATCGGCGAGTTTGACCAACGCACCCCCGATGTAAAGAGGCACGGCGTAGCTGACGCTGTCCATGCTGCGCACCGCGTCCAGCACGTAATCAGGCATTGGAATCACACTGGTTGGTGTATTGACCGATGGGTCCATGATCCACATTGACGCGCCGACGTTCGTGACGTTCGAATAGGCGCGCGTGAGGATGCCGGCGAACATCGAGGTCATCAGCATCATCAGAAACACGGCGAACGTGATGCCCATCAAGAGGGCGGAGAACTTGCCTTTGTCATTCACCAACAGTTTGAAACCGATTCGCAGTATGCCACTATATTTCATGGCGTTCCCGCTTTCGCCACAGGGGATTGCTCGTTCCACCAACCTCCGCCAAGCGCCACGTAAAAGGCAACCGTGTCCTGATGGCGCTGTGCGACCGCCTGCAAATAGCCAATGGTCGCTTCATGAAATTGCACGTCGGCTGTCAGCACGTCCAGGTAACCGGCCAATCCCGCGCGGTAATTTGCCTGCAACAACCTGAGTGCTTCGCCGGCGTCGCGCTGCGCTTCGACCTGTGCTTGCAGAGCCTCGGCATTATGCTCCAACGCCGTCAAAGAATCTGCCACTTGCTCGAAAGCGCCCAGCACTGTCAGCCGATAAGTTGCCTGCGATTGCTGATACACATCAATGGCCGCTTTCCGGCCATACCACAAACTGCTGCCCTGAAACACCGGAATCGTCGCGGTTGGACCGACGCTCCAGAATTTGCCACTCAGCCACGAAAAGTTGCCGGTGCCCGCACCGGCGACACCATAGGTGCCACTCAAGCTGAAGCTGGGGAACATATTGGCGGTGGCGACGCCGATCTTCGCGCTCGCAACGTGCATTTGCGCTTCGGCTGACAAAATGTCGGGGCGCTGATTCACCAATTCCGACGGCAGGCTCAACGGAAGATCGAGGGGCAAGGTGAGTCCGGTTAATTCGATATTGGGCAGATCCACCTTGGATGGCAGCACACCCTCCAGAGTTGCCAGGAGGTGTTCGGCTTGGTTCACATTTTGTTTAAGCGGCGCCAGCAAAGCCTGGTTGGCTGCGATCAGGCTGCGTATGCTCAACACAGTTGAAAAGGAGGCTGTGCCGGCCTGAACCTGCGCCTCGGCAAGGTGAAGCTGCTCATTTTCCAACTCGATCAATTGTTGCGTGGTTCGAATCTCGGCCGCGTAGGCAGCGCGTGCGATGCAAGTGTTCACCACATTTGCCGACAACGTGAGATAAGCCGCCTTGCTCTCGAAACGTTGGGAGTCAGCCTGGGCGCGCAGGCTTTCCACCGTCCGGCGCTCGCCGCCAAACACATCCAGCGCATAGCTCACCGTCCCGCTCGCGGTCGCCAAATTAAAAATTGAGCCAGCCGTTTGCAACCCTTGCTGCATCGGAGCGGTGCGCTGGCGGCTGGCGGATAGGTTGGCCTGGATTTGGGGGAAGAACACGCCGTAACCCGCTCGCATATTATCCTGACTTTGACGCAAGCTGGCCTCGGACGCCTGAAGGGTTGGATTATTGGAAATGGCCTGCCGCACCACGGCGTTCAGTTCCGCCGATTTGAAAAGCCGCCACCACTCATTGGTAATCGTCGCGCCGGTGGTAAAATGCTGTGACTGCCCGTCGGCCACAACTGTGTTTTCAGGTTGTGCCGCGCGCGTGTAACGATCCGTATCCGGCGGGGCAGGGCGTTTGAAATTGGGACCCACCGCGCAGCCGGCCAGCATCACAATGATCGTGACAAGATTTGCGGCTTGCCGGACTGATGATCGAAAGTTGCTCATGGCATTCGTAGGGGCGCTTGGCGCTCAGGCTTCAGCTATTGCGATCCGATGTAAACATCCACCAACTGGCCGGGATAAACCGGCGCATCCTTTTTCTCGAACCGGAAAATCACCGGCAGCACGCGCAAGTCCACCTGTTCCTGGCGCTGATTGGACAGCTCAATTTTCGGCGAGACATAAGGCTGCACCCGGACAAACTCCAGTGGCACCTTGTTGGTGTAGGATCCGCGGATGGACATCTCCGCACGGATTTTCCATTTGGAAGGCAGGCGTGAGACCAATATTTCATCCACATAACAGCGCACCTCCAGATGCTCTTGCGGCGCTCCCATGATTACTGACGGGTCGAATAACTGCGTGTAGGGGTCATAGGAACCCTGCGACGACTGATAGCTGCCGACGGTCGCGTTGATGGCCAATACGACGCCGTCAATCGGCGCCTTTATTTTGAATTTTTGTAACAACGCATTTGCCGCCACGTACGCTTGTTTGAGCGCCACATACTGCTTCTCCTGGTTGTCTATGTCATAACTCCAGGCTCCAGCCTTTGTAAGTTCATATTGCTTTTGGGCGACGTCCAGTGCGGCTGCCGCCTGATTGACGGCGTCTTCGGCGGTATCCAGCGCATTCTTGCTGATTGATTTCGGGTCGAGGTCAAAGGAAGCGCGCTCCTTGTCATACTGGTCGCGGTCCACCTTCAGATTGGCTTCCGCCAGCCCGACTTGAGCCACGGCAATGGCCAGCGTCTCCATTCTCGGCTCCGCTTTGAGTTCGTTCAGGAGGGCGAGGGAAGCTTCGGACTGCAATTTAAGCTGCTCCGTGGTTGGCCGCTGCACGGAATCGTCTATGGCGAACAACGGTGTGCCGGCGGTCACTTCCTGGCCTTCGCGCACCAGCACCTGGATGATTGGTCCGGCAACTTCTGGAAAGATGTTGATGTTCGCGCCGCTTGACTGTTCGCTTTCGATAATACCGTTGGCATAGATGGCCGAATCGTATGGGCTGCTAACGGGTTTAAACACTGGGGATTGGGCCTTTCTCTCCCGGCCGAAGATGTAAGCCGCAACCAAAGCGGCAGCAATGCCCAATATCGAGACGGCAAAGATGATTTTGTTTCGGTATTCTCGCTTGGGTGTCTCTGTCGTCGCATCCGGATTGGATGTGGTTGCCTTGTCGTCAGGCTTGGGCTCCCCGGATTTTGAATCAGCCTTTGGCTTGGGCGCTTGGCTGTCTGGCTTGAGTTCGGCCTTCGGGGCGTCAGGTGTAACCTCAGTGGTTTTGATTTCCGGGGCTGGCGCGACCGCTTTGACCTCGGGCTGAGGGCCGCCCTTGGTTTCATTTTTTGAATTCTCGCGGCCTGACTTCTCCCACTCCAGAACGGCCAAAACTTCCTCGCGCCCAAGCTTCTCATAGAATTCATGAACTCGCTTGATGACTTGCGGCGGCAAATTTGAGGGCGTCGCTGCCACGAGTTCGGGGCCGGACTCGGTTGCTTTTACCGCAGGCGTCGGATCAGTCGTTTTGATTTGAGCCTTGGGATCGGTAGAATCGGATGATGGAGCTGGCTCGGCTGTATTCATTCAGTACCTTTGTCAAAAGCGGTGAGACGTCCGTCTTCCATGCGCATGATCCGATCCGCATATTCATTGATGCGCGCGTCGTGGGTGACGATCAGGATGCAGCGATTTTCATTGAGTATTTTCTGCTTCACAAACGCGATGATCATTTTACCGGTGTCACCGTCCAGGGAAGCGGTTGGCTCGTCAAGAATCAGGATTTCGGGACGGCTGATGATCGCGCGCGCAATCGCCACGCGCTGTTGTTCGCCGCCGGAGAGTTTCACCGGCAGGATTTCGCCGCGGCCCTTCAAGCCAACGATTTCGAGCGTCTTTTTGGCCTCGGTGATGGATTCGTCCCAATTGCGGTGCTTCAAAATCAGCGGGATGGCGACATTCTCGGCTGTGGTCAATCGCGGAAACAGATGGTAGTCCTGAAACACAAATCCGATTGTGTTCAAGCGGAAGTCGGCCAACTGGTCGTTGTTCAAAGTCCAGATATCGGCGCCTTTGACGGTCACTTTGCCGGCATTGGGACGAAGGATGCCGGAGATCATGCTGAGCATGGTGGTCTTGCCGCTGCCGGATGGCCCGACAATGAATAACATCTCGCCAAAATAAGCGACCAATCCGACGGCATTTACTGCCGTCATTTTCGCATTGCCCTCGCCGAACCATTTTGTCAGACCCGTCGCGACGATCGCTTGATTTTGACTTGAAGCCATATTCAAGCCACTTCCAGGGCGGCATCGTATTCGCGGCGACTTGCAGCCTGATTGCACCCGCCTCGACGGTTGCAGGTGGAAAGACTTTCATCCATCGCCACCAAACCCTGGTCAGCAGCGACCAACGACCTGGCGGTTTCCATTAGCATTTGCGCATTCATCTATCTGGATCACTTGGCTGCCTAATTTCCAGCGGGAACCGCAATCGGCTGCCGTGATCGGCCGCGATGCCATCCACCCAAATCGTCGCTCATCACATAAATGACCATGGCCGCGAGCATCAAAACCAGGGCGACCCAGAAACCCACGCTGCGATGGGCGCGTTTCCAATAGGGACGAGCGTCATGATGGTTGGCGCTGTTATCGGGGTGGTCGTACGGATTGTGGCCATGTTTAATTTCATTCATGGGTTAAACCTCCTCCAACCATTTTTTCGCCTCGGCAGCTTGAGCGTGGTCGAAATATCGAATCCTGGCTTTCGTGAATGGCTTGCAGAATGCCGCCATGCCTTGCTCCCATTTCTTATCCCCGACCAGCGCGAGTCGTTCGATGTCGGAGAAGTGTTTCACATCGAACTTGATGTCCTCCCACAGCGCGCCGGCCTCCCAACCGTGAAAACCTTCCATGTTGAAATTCACCCTCACCTTTCCGTTGAGCTGCACCAGCCGTTCGAACTCAGGCGCAAAATAAACGTAATCCGCCTTGGTCAACTTCCCGTTTACACGAATGGCAAGCACCTTGCCTTCGTTTTCATCTTCAAATTTAATGGGCATATTTTTCCTTTGATTTGGTTCAGGTTTTAATTGTGATTGCCGGCGCCGCCTGATCCGCGCCATCAGTTTTGGTTTGGGATGCGGCGGCGTAAAACTCCCGGGCCTTCGCGAGCAGTTGGTCGTCGGAAAAATGTTGTCCCTCGATCACCACCGAGCCGACAATGCGGCTGGCCAGTTCCGGGTGATGGAATTTCAGCCACTGGGTAAACTGGGTCATTTCACTGCTGGTGCCGGTGCCGCTGCCGAAGACGAGAATCTGCCCGGCGCCGTGCAGCGCATCCGCCACCGGCTTGAAGAAGCTGGTTGCATCCGGCTTCTCCTTGCCTCGAGAAACATCCGCGGAATCGCGGGTGTGTTGGGAATATTCCTCCGGCAGGATCTTGTGGGGAAGGCCGCCATGGATCTCCGAGTGAAAAATGCGGGCCTCATGGTGATCTATCAGGAGCAGCCAATGCCCGTCTTTTGCCTCCACTTTTGCGGGAATTGTCTCCGACTTCTCGAGAAAGTGCCGCAAAGACATGACCTCGTCCGAGTTGGCGACATCCTTCGTATTCGGCCGATGCAGAATGAGCGTTTGACCGTTGCGCGTTAACTTAAGGTTGCCGTTGGACTCGTCGGTAACCTCGCCGAGATGTTTAAACATCGAGTGAACCTCGCGCCAGTCCAGATTGTGAGTGATGGGATGTTGGAAGATCGTATTATAGGTGCGCAAGTGCGAGCCTTTGAGAGTTGGCGGAGGATTCATATTCTTAAATTGCCTGACGGATGGGGACGCATTTGGTTGATGTCAATTTTGGGACGCCGATTTGATTCGCTGGCCGGATGCTCGTTGGCGATTCAGACTGGCCCCGAGAGATCCGATTCTCCGCAAACGGGCGCGGGTGCCATTGATATAATTGCGCCGACGGGGAGTCTTCGCTATGGGGTGAACACCTTACCTTGAATTACTGGTGGAAATCGTTTTGCCGGACTCAAGCGCCCAGCAAACCGGGCGCGCCATCATCCATGCTTCTTCGGTTCGGAGGAGAGGCTCCGTCACGCGACCGCCGGCCATGGAAATCCCGGCTGGATTCTCACCGCTGCCAGAGGATGCGGGCTGATTCCAGTGGAACCGCGACACCTTCCAAATGGGATACCGCTCGGGCGGTGAAGTCCGCTGCTGGACGGGCCGCAGAAACTGTGGCGCTATAGACAAAACCGCCGGTCTGCCCCTCCAGCCGTCGAACATTTTGCATCTCCTGTCTGACGGGTCCATTTCCATCCACGGCATTGGCAAAGAGTTCGATGCGAACCAATTTGGGATCCAGATCACCGAGAAAAACCTGCGCCTCAAAGACATGCTGCCCGCCGCGGGTTTCCGATTTCACTTCACCAAAATGGATCGCGGCCCATTTCTGATCCAGCGTGCGCCGCCAATCAACCACTTGCCTGCCGATGGCGCCTTTATTGGCGGTTCTCGCGCTATAATGGGCCGCAGCCGGCAGATAGTATTGCTCGGTGTATTCGCGCACGGTGCGGTCGGCGGAGAAACGCGGCGTCAATCGCGCCATGCTTTCGCGCATCCGCGCCACCCAAGCCGTGGGAATCCCCTGATCGTTGCGGTTGTAGAATGCCGGGACGACCTCGCGTTCGAGCAGGTCGTAAAGCATTTCTGCTTCCGCGGCGTCCCAAGCCGGATCGTCGCCATGTTCCTTTCCATCGCCCAAAGCCCAGCCCAATTCTGGGGCGTAGGCTTCGACCCACCAGCCGTCCAATTCCGAAAGATTGATTCCCCCATTCACGAGCACCTTCATGCCGCTCGTTCCCGATGCTTCCCAAGGCCGCCGTGGGGTATTGACCCAGACGTCCACGCCCTGAACCAACCGTTCAGTCAGGTGCATGTCGTAATCGCTCAGGAAAATCGCATGACGACGGGCCTGGGTTTTGCGGATGAATTGAATCCACTGCTGGATCAGGGCCTGTCCCGCCTGATCTGCGGGATGGGCTTTGCCGGCGATGATCAATTGCACGGGACGCTGTGAATTGGTCAAGATACGGAGCAGCCGCTCCGGATCATGCAACAGCAGATTCGGCCGTTTGTAAGTCGCAAAACGGCGCGCGAAGCCAAGTGTCAACACTTTTGGATCGAAGAGGTGCCTGGACTCTTCAACCGTCTCGGGCGACGCGCCTGCCGCGGCATAGTGACTGGCCAGGCGTTCGCGGGCATACTCAACCAACGACTTGCTCGTTTCCGTTCGGAATTGCCAGAAGTTCGCGTCGGGAACGTCGCGAATTTTTTGTTCCAGGTTTTCCGCGGTTCCCAGCCAGCGGTTTTTTCCGCAGGCCTTGGTCCAAAAATCGTCCGCTGCCGCCGAGTCCCAGGTTGGCATGTGAACTCCGTTGGTTACGTGTCCGACGGGGACTTCGTCCGCCGGCCAGTTCTGGAAAAGCGACTGAAAGAGATGCCGGCTGACCTCGCCATGCAGGCGACTCACGCCATTCACCGATCCGCTGCCACGGATGGCGAGATAAGCCATGTTGAAACTTTCCGAATCATCGCCAGGATTCTGGCGGCCCAAGGCCATCAGGTCGTGGAGCGTGATGCCAAGCTTATCCTTGGCGTAACGACCCAAATATTGCTCGATGAGCGCTGGAGTGAAACGGTCAAATCCGGCGGTGACCGCCGTATGGGTGGTGAAGAGGTTTCCGGCTCGCGTGGCGGCCAAGGCAACGTCAAAGGGCTGGCCGTTTTCCTGCATGAAATTGCGCGCGCGTTCCAGCACGGCGAAAGCGGCGTGGCCTTCGTTCAGGTGACAGACTTCCGGTTTAAGGCCGAGCGCCACCAATAATCGCCAACCGCCGATCCCAAGCAGGGTCTCTTGTTTTAGCCGCAATTCGGGGCCGCCGCCGTACAATTCACTGGTTATCCCGCGATGGGCGGGAAAATTCGCCGCGTCGTTGCTGTCCAAAAGGTATAACTTGGCCCGCCCCACCTGGACTTGCCAGGCGCGCAACCAAACGGAGTAACCGGGCAACGCAATCTCCAATCGCAACCACTCGCCATTCGGCTGCCGCACCGGGGTGATCGGCAACTGCCCGGGGTCGTTGTACGGGTACAGCGCCTGTTGCGCTCCGTCCTTGTCAATCACCTGGCGGAAATAACCTTGTTGATAAAGCAGACTTACGCCGACGACCGGCAGCCCCAGATCGCTGGCGGCTTTGAGTTGGTCGCCGGCGACGTTGCCGAGGCCGCCGGAATAAATGGGCAGCGCTTCGCTCAGCATGAATTCCATGCTGAAATACGCGACACACTTCAGCGGAGATTGAGGATGCTTCTGCTGAAACCACGCCGGTGTCCCGGCCATCCGACGCTTGGCTTGCACCAGGTCATTGATGTTCTTGCGGAAGGCAGGCTCGGCCAGCACGCGCTTCAGCTGGTCTCGCGAGACTGTTTGCAGGACGACCCAGGGGTTCTGCGTGAGGTCCCACAAGGTTGAGTCCAGCCGCCGCCACACGTCATCGGCGCAATGATTCCAGGACCAACGCATATCCAAGGCGAGTTCAGCGAGTGAATCGAAGCCGTCAATCTCCGTTGGCAGAAAATTAGACGTATGCGGGCTTATCGGGGTTTGTTCGCTCATATGTAATGTTCTTTCTAAAAGCCTTTCGTTTTTCGCGTCCGCGCTAACAACGTACCGTTATCCTTCACCACGAGATTCAGATCCCGGAAAGTGAAAGCACGGATCAAAGGCAAAACGAATATCGGCTAATTATTATTAATGGTCAATTCGGCTGAGGCAGAATTATTGGATCAAACGGAACGCTTTCGCGGATCGAATTTGGATTCGCCCGCCAATTCCTTCCACAGGCGTTCTCCCTCCTTGCTGATTCGAGTTGGCACCTGGATGGAAACTTCGACATAGAGATCTCCTCTTTTGGCGGCGCCAGCGGGCAAGCCTTTGCCACGAACCCGCAGCAGAGTTCCCTGCTGGGTGCCGGGGGCGACCTTCACTGATACGGAGCCTTCCAACGTCCGCACCGGAACCGTGGCGCCCAGCACCGCTTCCCAGGGGGCCAACTCCAGCTCTCCAATCAGGTCCGAACCGCGAACGCGCCAATCTGGATCCTGTGCATAACGAACGCACAAATAAATATCTCCAGCACTTCCTCCGCCGGCCCCCGGGCCGCCTTTGCCTGCTACCCGAATCGATTGGCCAGTCTGGACGCCGGTAGGAATCCGAACCTGGTAAGTCTCCGTTTCTTCCCGACCGGTGCGGGGATTCGGTCGCCGCACCGAAATCGCGCGCATGGCCCCCTTAACGACTTCATCGAGCGTGATAAGAATGTCTCCTTGAATATCCTGCCCCCTGAATGCTTGGGCGGGTTGCTCGGCTGGTTCATAATTACCGTCATCGGCACCATTGAAATCAAACGGCGAACCCCCGCGAGCCTGGCTGGCGCGTCCCCCAAAGAATTGCTCAAAGAAATCGCTAAATCCCGTGCCCTCGAATTGGAAATCGTTTGCGTCGCCGCGCATTCTCGAACCAGCCGGCCGGCTTCCGGCCCGACCCGGCGCTGGCCGCGATTGCGCCCCCGTCTTCCAGTCTGCTCCCAATTGATCGTATTTTTTCCGACTTTCAGGATTGCTCAAGACCTCATTGGCTTCGTTGATCTCCTTGAACTTTTCTTCCGCACTTTTCTTGTCCTTGGCGACATCAGGATGGTACTTGCGCGCCAGCCCGCGAAAAGCCTTCTTGATTTCCTCGTCGGTCGCCTTGGACGTGACCCCGAGAACCTGGTAATAGTCTTTGAATTCAACGGCCATGATGTGCCTGCTTGGCGGGGGGCAGGTCATTGATAATGACTTTGGCCGGTCGAAAGTTTTTCGTTCCCCGCAGGTAACCGCGCTGAAGCACTTCCACGATCGTATGGTCGGCATGGGCCGGATCGTGACGCTGCGAAACCGCATCGTGCAAGTGCGGGTCAAACCGCTGGCCGACGCCTGCCTGCGGCTCGATGCCGTGCCGACTGAGCAGTTGACGAAGCTGGTGCAAAGTCATTTCCACACCTTGACGGAATTTTTGGAGGCCGGCCGACCCGTCAGGGGTCAAGGCGCGTTCGAGATTGTCAATCACCGGCAGCAATTCCTGGATAAACGATTCCTTTTGCGCGGCTGCGCGGGTCTCGGTTTCCTGACGGCTGCGTCGTTTGAAATTCTCAAAGTCGGCGGACAGGTGCAGGAACAAATTCTTTTGCTCGGCGAGATCCTTGCGGAGTGGGTCCAACTCGCTTGGGGCCTCAACTGCCGGGGTCTTGGCTACTGGTCCATCCGACGTTTGGCTTTGGGGCTTGGGGTTCATAAGTCAATGCCGGTCCTGAAAGGCAGTTGGGCCATTGTTGATTTCAGCCACGAGCATACAAGAATAGAACTGGAATCCCTTGCTCACGCACATTGCCTGGTGTGATCGGGGCGACTGGATGGAGTAACTCATCAGACAAACTCGATTCAAGGCAGTTCTACCACCATTTTGCCGATATTCTTTCCTGTGAATAATCCGAGGAATGCGCCAACCGCCTGGTCAATCCCTTTGACGACGGTTTCCTTGTTGATCAATTTGCCGGCCTGCCGATAGGCGCCCACTTCTTTTTCAAACTCTTCCCGACGATCCAGCCAATCAAAAACAAGAACCCCCTTCATCGTCAGCCGCTTGGTGATCATATTAAAAAGGTTTGCCGGGCCGGGCCGCGGCTTATCATCGTTGTAACCTGAAATGCCGCCGCAGGCGATGATCCGGCCATGCAGGCGCAAAGCCGAGAGCGCGGCTTCAAGCGCTTCGCCGCCCACATTATCAAAATAAACATCAATGCCCTCCGGCGCTTCGAGTTTAAGTTGCTCATTAATCGGGCCGGTCTTGTAATCAAAAGCGACATCAAAGCCACATTCATCTTTCAAAAACATGACCTTTTCCATGGAACCGGTGGATCCAATGACCCGACACCCGCGCAATTTCGCCAGTTGCCCGGCCACATTGCCCACGGCCCCGGCTGCGCCCGAAATGTAAACGACATCGCCGGCTTTGACCTCGACCAAATTCAATCCCGCCCAGGCGGTCATCCCCGTCATGCCCAAGGCGCCAAGGTAAACTGAAAGCGGTTGAGCCTTGCGGCTAACCGGATGCAAATCCTTCGGTGACGCGATGAAGAATTCCCGCCAGCCGAAATTGGAAGTGACGGCATCGCCCGCCTTGAATTCCTTGGCGCGCGACTCGATCACCTCGCCAACGGCTCCGCCTTCGAGCGCTTTCCCAATTTCAAATGGCGGAATATAAGATTTCCCCTCGTTCATGCGACCGCGCATATATGGGTCCACTGACATGTAAAGATTACGAACGAGCACTTGCTGGTCGCGAAGGGGCTCCAACTCAATCTGCCCAAGGGTAAAATTTGCTTCGGTTGGAATTCCTTTCGGACGGGAAGCCAATCGGACCTCACGGCTCAACTTGGGATTCATAGTGGTCGCGTTGGTTCAACGAATTTTAACGATGCCGCGCCGGAGTTCGCGGGGCGACAATGCGCGGGGTGGTTGCGTCACAAATCGGCGGGGAGTTTTCGCGTGTCGGTGCATTCCGCCAGGCGCAGTTGCGTAGCTTTGAGGCACTGGGTTCCCACTTCCGCAATCCGCCTCATGAGTTGATAACCCAGTTCGTGATCTTTTTCACATTCGTCCCGCAATCGAGTTCCGTAAAAGAATATCGTCTTGGTTGGTTTTAGGGCGCGGGCGCTCAAATGCGCATAAAAGGGCGGGAAAAACCACGACCAGCCCAGGTCATTGCCCGGTCCAAGCGTTTGGATGGTAATCCGGCCACGATCCTTGACTTCCGATTCAAGGGCCACGGCGCCTTCCAATATCAAATAAAACCGATTCGCCGGGCTGCCCTCTTCAAAAATGGATTCTCCAGCTTCAAACTGCATCTTCATCGCTGAATCGGCAAGCAACTGAAGTTGGTGGGGTGCCAGGCCCTTAAAAAATGGCTGTTGCGCAACGAGCGCGTAAAGTTCTCGCGGGATGGCGCTTCCGGCTTGGATCGAAGAACCCGCTGGATTGGCAGGAGCTTCTGGATCCATAATCGGAGCTGTCGCCGCGGTAGTGCTCATAAGTTCCGGCTTTTGGCGGCCTTGGCGGCTTCCGACATTTGATCAAGCCCCGCCCCCGCCATGCCTTCCTCGACGAGCAATTCGTTATCGCTTCGGCCTTCCTCATCTTCATCCTCACTGGCGGCCACGGGCGCTTTATGCCCGGTCGAGCCGGGAATTGGATCCCAACGTTCTGATTCGGGCGCCAATTCAAGCTCGGCCTCTTTCGGATCCATGTCCGGTTCACCGGCCAGTTCCCGTTTGGCCTGCTCCCAATCGGATTTCGACACCTCCTGCACCGGACGTTCATCCATCCTGGCCAGTTCAACCGCCCGTTCGCGCACCATCTTGCGGCTCACCGTGCCGATGCCGGCGGAGTTTTCGGTCAGCAGCCCCTGTTTCAGTGGATTTTTTTTCATAGCTTGATGATTATCGCGCGTGCATTGTCTGGTCGTTGTGTGAGGTCTTCATTTCACGGGTGCCGCGATCCTCACGAAGATCGCGAGACTTGGAAAAAGTGTTGTCCCGCTTTTTGGGTTTGGGGCTGGGCGCCGCCTTCCCGACTCTGGCCCGGACGTGGTGGAGGGCCTGCGGGAACACCGGAGTTTGAGAACTTTCCAGAACCTTGGTTTTGGGTCGCTTCATAATATTATTTTCGAGCCTGGGAATGGGCTTCCACAAACCACAGCCATTTGTCAATGCCGCGCGAAATCTCGGTGAACAAATCCGCCGAGTCGGCATCGTCCAGTTCATCCGCGGCGCTGATCGTGGCGCGCGCTTCCTGGCCGAAAGTGGAAAGCGCACGGGCAACCGCTTCGACATGCGCCATGCCTTCGGCGATATCGAGGGGATATTCGGGGAGTCGTGAGCGGGAGGCGGCAATGCGGACCGTGCCTTCGGCGATGCCGCCCAATTGCACGATGCGCTCGGCAATCATGTCCACATAGGACTCCACGGCTTCGTACACCTGGTCGAAAAGTTCGTGCAGGCCGATGAAACTTGGCCCTTTGACATTCCAGTGCGCCTGCTTCATCTGCATCTGGAGATCCACGGCGTCCGCCAGCCGCTGGTTCATCAGCAGGTTCAATTCGGAGCGCCGATTTTCCGGCAGATCGTTTTCCGTCTCGTACATTTTGGGCGGTTCCCTGAGATTGGTGATGGTTGTGTTCATAAATAATGATTCGATTCCGTCGTTTGGAGAGGCGCTTTAAGTTAGGTTGTGAAAGCTATGCTCGCGGGTCATTTTCCGTTCTGCGATCAAATCGGCTTCGGCACTCAGCCAGTGCTGCACCTCGTGCCCCGGTTTCGAACCTTCGTTCAGGTATGAAAAGTAGGCCATTCTAGCCACTTCATCCGGTGAGGGTGAAAAGGCCATTTCGTTCTTGTTCAATTGCGCCGTTGCGCCGGGAGGGGTTGCCGCGGCGAGCGGGGCTTGATTATGTGAATTCTTATTGTGTCTCATAGGTGTAGAATAAGATCTGCGGCGGCACTCCCGCTATGGGGTGAACACCCCATCCAAGCGCATGAATCTGGATGCTGGGCGAAAATGAAACATGGCAAGATGTCTTCTCCCTCTCCGCTCCCTCCGAGGGAGGGGGTTGGGGTGAGGTGAGGGGACGATATACACGAGAAGTCAAAGCGAAGGCGCCGGAATGGACCAACCCTGTCAAGCATGTTATTCCTTATCCGGAACCATGTGATCTAAACCACGGATGAACACGAATTAACGCGGATGTAACAGGAAAAACAAGCTTTCCGAATATTCCTCACGCCGTAACCGAGAGTGAATTGTATTTCATTCGCCAAAACTCCCATTTTGCAAATCCGAATCCGTGTTTATCCGTGTGCATCCGTGGTTGAATTGAATTCTTATGGCTTATCACAGGCAATTCACATGATGCGGTCGCCGAGCGGGGCGCCTCGCAGGAAGTGGCGGAAATTATTCAGGAAATGGCGAACAAGGGCTTCCCCTTCGTGGTGCTGGCCGCCCGCCGTGTGCGGCGTGATGAAACAATTCGGCGCGCTCCGCAAAGGATGATCGCCCGGCAATGGCTCGGGATCGGTGACATCCAGCCACGCGGCGCCGACATGGCCGGAATGCAGGGCCTGGACTAATGCCGTTTGATCCACCGTCGTGCCGCGTCCGATGTTGTAAAAAATCGCCCCCGGCTTCATGGCGGCGAGTCGTTCACGATTGATGAAGCGGGTTGAGTCCGCGTTGTCCGGCAAAATATTTATCACGTGGTCCGCGCCGGCGAGCGCTGGCGGCAATTGTTCCAGCGTGACAATCGGGATGGGTTCGTCCCCTTTGGGTTTGCGCCGGAACGCGACCATTTTCATCCCGAACGGCCGGAGCATTTCAACGAGCTTCAAGGCGATGGCGCCAAATCCGAGTATGACGGCATTTTGGTCGCGCAGCAGGGCGCAGGAATTCCTAAGTTCATTCCAGGCCGCGGAACCAAACGCACAGTTGCTCTTGAGCGCTGCCGGCAAACAATGCCCCTGCGCCAGCATGAAAGCGAACACGTGCTCGGCGCAAGGTTCGGCATAAACCGTCGAACTGTTTGTGACCATCAGTCCTCGGGACGCTGCCGCAGTGCGAAATTCGGCAGTGTCGTAGCGCGTGAAGCCTGCGCTGGTGATGTGCATCCAGCGCAGTCGGTCCGACCGCAGGACATTGGCCACGTCCGGCTGACCGAATGCGATGTCCGCGTCGGTGAATGCGGGATCGAGATGTGACTTCGCCAGCACCGAGATGGATGGCTTGGCGGGAAAAATAAGCTCGTGCGGTGCGACTCCGTCTCGCAACAGCTTCAAGGCCGAGTCGCTCAACGGAGTATCGGAGAAAATCTTCAACGCTTTCATGGAGTAGATTGCAGTAGATTAATGGTATTTGTTCTCACCATGTTTGCCGACGGGGACAGCCTGAAGGCTGGACACCGAACAGGTGCTAAGATGTTCCGCGCGTTCCGCGGCCGGTGGATTACTTTACGCCGCTTTCAATTTCCGATAACGGCGGATGAGATTATTTGTGGAATTGTCGTGGCTCAGTTTCGGCAGAACCTTGCTTTCCAGTTCGGGAACGATGCGTTGGGCCAGCACTTTGCCCAGCTCGACGCCCCATTGATCGAAGGAGTCAATATTCCAGATCGCGCCCTGGGTGAAAACATTATGTTCATAAAGCGCGACCAGTTTGCCGAGCATTTCCGGCGTGAGCTTTTCTGCCAGAATCGTATTCGACGGACGGTTGCCTTCGAACACGCGATGCGGCACCAGCGCGCTGGCCGTGCCTTCGGCTTTCACTTCCTCGGGCGTCTTGCCGAACGCCAGCGCCTCGGCCTGCGCGAAAACATTCGCCATGAGAATGTCATGATGCCGGCCCAGCGAAGTAAGCGCCTGGCCGAACGCGATGAAATCGCACGGGATCAGTCGCGTGCCCTGATGGATGAGCTGATAGAAGGAGTGCTGGCCATTCGTGCCGGGCTCGCCCCAATAAACCGGGCCGGTCTGGTAATTGACTTTTTTGCCGTCGAGCGTGACGTGCTTGCCGTTGCTTTCCATGGTCAACTGCTGCAAGTACGCCGGAAAGCGTTTCAGGTATTGCTCGTACGGCAAAACGGCGACTGTTTCCGCGCCGAGGAAATCGTTGTTCCAAACCGATAAAAGCCCCATGAGCGCCGGCAGGTTTTTCTCGAACGGCGCGGTGCGGAAATGTTCGTCCATGGCGTGAAAGCCGGCGAGCAGGGCGCGGAAATTCTCCGGGCCAACCGCCAGCATCGTCGAAAGCCCGATGGCCGAGTCCATCGAATAGCGTCCGCCCACCCAGTCCCAAAAACCGAACATATTCGCCGTATCAATGCCGAACGCGGAGACTTTCTCGGCGTTGGTGGAAACCGCGACGAAATGTTTGGCGACCGCCTTCGGGTCGCCGCCGAGACCCTGGAGCAGCCAGTCCCGCGCGCTTTGCGCGTTGGTCATCGTTTCGAGCGTGGTGAAAGTTTTTGAGGAGACAATGAACAAGGTCTCCGCCGCATTGAGGTCATGCGTGGCTTCGACAAAATCAATGCCATCCACGTTGGAAACAAAACGGAATGTCAGATTCCGGTCGCTGTAATGCCGGAGCGCCTCATACGCCATCACCGGCCCGAGGTCGGAACCGCCGATGCCGATATTGATAATATTGCGAATGCTGCTGCCGGTGTGCCCCTTCCACTCGCCGCTGCGAACGCGCTTCGAGAACGCCTCCATCTTGTCGAGCACGGCGTGGACTTCCGGCACCACATTTTTTCCATCCACGAGGATGGACGAGCCTTTGGGCGCGCGCAGCGCGACGTGCAGCACGGCGCGATTTTCCGTGACGTTGATTTTCTCGCCGCTGAACATGGCGTTGATGCGCGCTCGCAAACCGGATTCCTCCGCCAGTTTCAGCAACAGCTTGATCGTTTCGTTGTTGATGCGGTTCTTTGAATAATCGAGAAAAAGTCCCGCGGCTTCGGCGGACATGCGCTCACCGCGCTGGGGATCAGTGGCGAACATTTTCCGCAGGTGCAGCCCCTTGATTTTTTTGTAATGCGTGGCGAGCTGCTTCCAGGCCGTGCGTTGCGTGAGTGGTTTGATGGTCTTTGTCATATTGATAATCCCTTTTGTGGGTGGTTGAATGCGGTCAAAATCAAATCAGGCTTTCGCCGGAGCGGCCAGCGCGTTGTTCACGATTTTCTGCGCTTCGCTTACGATGGTCTGGAGATGCGCCTCGTCGCGGAAACTTTCCGCGTAAATCTTGTAAATATTTTCCGTGCCCGAGGGGCGCGCGGCGAACCAGCCCGTCGCCGTCGCCACTTTCAAACCGCCGATGGCCGCGTTGTTGCCGGGAGCGCGCGTCAGCTTGGCTGTGATGGCCTCACCGGCCAGCGTGGACTCCTTCACCGCTTCCGGCGAGAGCTTGGCGAGGCTGGCCTTTTGTTCCGGCGTCGCGGGCGCGTCAATGCGCGTGTAATAAGGCGTGCCGAATTCCGCCGTCAATTCGCGGAAATGTTCGCCGGGATCCTTGCCGGTGACGGCGGTGATTTCCGCGGCCAGCAAGTCCATGATCGGGCCGTCCTTGTCGGTGGTCCAGACCGTGCCGTCGCGACGGAGAAAGCTCGCGCCCGCGCTTTCCTCGCCGCCGAAACCGAACGAGCCGTCGAACAATCCGGGCGCAAACCATTTGAACCCCACCGGCGTTTCGCACAGGCGGCGTCCCAGCTTGTTCACCACGCGGTCAATCATGCTGCTGCTCACGAGCGTCTTGCCAATCACCACGCTCGCCGGCCATTGCGGACGATGCGCGAGCAGATAGCCGATGGCCACCGCGAGATAATGGTTCGGATTCATCAACCCCGCCGAGGGCGTGACGATTCCATGCCGGTCCGAGTCGGGGTCATTGGCAAAGGCGAGCCGGAATTTATCTTTCAGTCCGACGAGACTGGCCATCGCATACGGGCTGGAACAATCCATGCGAATTTTCCCGTCATGGTCAACCGTCATGAAAGCAAATTGAGGATCTAGTTTTGGATTCACGACCGTGATGTCCAGTTTGTAAATGGAATTGATCGGCTCCCAATAGGGCAACGCCGCGCCGCCCAGCGGATCCACGCCCAGTTTCAACCCGGCCTGTCGAATGGCCTCCATGTCCACGACATTCCGCAGATCGTTGACATAGGGCAGAACAAAATCCTCCTGCCGCGTGGTTGTCGCCTTGAGCGCGGCGGCATACGGCACGCGTTTAATGCCGGCATTGTTTCCGCGCAGCAATTCGTTGGCGCGGTCCTGCACCCAACGCGTCACGTCAGTATCGGCGGGACCGCCGTTGGTGGGATTATATTTGAAGCCGCCGTCTTCCGGCGGATTATGCGAAGGCGTGATAACAATGCCATCGGCCAGGCCGGTTTTGCGGCCGCGATTGTGAACAATGATGGCCCGGGAAATGACCGGCGTCGGCGTCACGCCGTCGTTGCGCTGGATGACCGTGCCCACGCCATTGGCCGCGAGCACTTCGAGGGCGGTGCGTTGCGCGGGTGTGGACAAGGCGTGCGTGTCCTTGCCCATTTGCAACGGGCCGTCAATGCCCTGGGCGCGGCGGTAATCGCAAATCGCCTGCGTGATGGCGAGAATGTGCGCCTCGGTGAACGTGCCGTTCAAGGAGGAACCGCGATGCCCGCTGGTGCCGAAGCTGACCAATTGGTTCGGGTCCGAGAGGTCCGGCCGCCGTTCGTAATATTCGCGTTCGAGCCGCGCCAAATCCACCAGCATCCCTTTGGGCGCCGGTTTGCCTGCAAGCGGAGAAATTGCCATAATTGATCTGCCAGTTGGTTGCCCGATGCGACCGGGCGCGGATTCATTTTTCAAATTTCCTGCGCTCATCCGCTTCGGTTTTGGTCGCCTGAAAACTTACCAGACATTCAACCAACTTCCCATCCGCGTCGAGTCAAGATTTCAGATCCACCCGACCGTAAATGGCGCCGTCGGAAAAGGCATTAAAAAGGCAGGCTTGATTCGCGGAGCCATTCTCTTGTACAAAAGGCGAAATCTCCCCGGGAGCAGTTCGTCGCGGATGGCAAAAACGCCAACTGTTTCCGGGAGGCAACGGCGAAGGCGCGAAGACAAATGGCGCTCAACCTGAAAGCATAAGAATACATGCACATAAAACTGGGTGGGATTGACTACGCGATATTAATCATCTACTTCGTCTTCGTCATCGGCATTGGCTGGATGCTCAAGCGCCGCATGAAAGCCAGCACGGACTTTCTGCTTTCCGGTCGCTCCATTCCGGCCTGGGTCACCGGGCTGGCCTTTCTCTCCGCCAACCTCGGCGCGCAGGAAGTCATCGGAATGGCGGCATCCGGCGCCAAATACGGCATCATGACCAGCCATTTCTATTGGGTGGGCGCGATACCGGCGATGGTGTTCCTGGCGATTTTCATGATGCCATTCTATTACGGCTCCAAGGCGCGTTCGGTTCCCGAATACCTTAAGATGCGCTTCGATGAAAAAACGCGCGGCCTCAACGCAATTTCCTTTGCGGTAATGACCGTTTTCTCCTCTGGAATCAGCCTGCACGCGCTGGCGGCCCTCTTGAATTTGCTCCTCGGTTGGGATTACAGCACCTGCATCTGGCTCTCCGCGCTGGTTGTGCTGGTCTATATCTTTCTCGGTGGATTGACCTCGGCGATTTACAATGAAGTGCTCCAATTTTTCATGATCGTGCTGGGCTTCGCGCCGCTGGTTTATCTGGCGTTAAAGGATGTGGGCGGCTGGACTGCGCTCAAGGCAAAGCTCATTCCAGTGGCAACGAGCCAATTAGTACCTGGAACGACCGAGCATTACGCGGCGGGAACGTGGTCTCATTCCTGGGCGCACATGGGCTCTTACAATCAAAATCCCATGGGGGCAGATTGGTTTACCATGATTTGCGGTCTCGGTTTCGTGTTGTCTTTTGGCTATTGGTGCACAGACTTCCTGGTGGTGCAACGCGCCATGGCCGCCAACTCGATGTCCGCCGCTCGCCGCACTCCGCTTATCGCGGCGATTCCAAAGATGCTATTCCCGGCGCTCGTGATTCTTCCGGGCATGGTGGCAATTGCGCTCCATGTTGCCCAGCCGGAAACAAACTTTTTTATTCCGGTGGACAAGGATTTGATTGCTAAAAATATCGCCGTGAGCCGGCTTCATTTGGCCGATCTCGATCATCTATCCAAAGATCAGCAGGAAACACTTGACCAGGAGAAAACAAGTGTTTCAAAGTTTTTAAACAAGCCCGGCGAAAATCCTGAAATAGACGCACAAGCCAAAAAACTGGAAGTCGAACTTCGTGGCAATCGAAAGAACCTCAATTTCAACCTGGTCATTCCAGCCCTGCTGGGACATTACCTTCCGGCAGGACTGTTGGGAATCGGTTTCACGGCACTGATGGCTTCCTTTATGTCCGGTATGGCAGGGAATGTCACCGCTTTCAACACGGTCTGGACGTATGATATTTATCAAACGATTCGCCGTTGGCTGTTTCGTCCTTATCCGCACACACTCAAACATAAAGACGGTCGGGAGGAAGAGGTTGTCATTACGCGAAAGGAAGCACCAGACGGTCATTATTTATGGATGGGCCGATTTGCCACCGTTGCCGGAATCATTCTTAGCATCGGCTGCGCGTATTTGGCCTCGAAATTCAACAACATCATGGACATGCTGCAGCTCGTGTTCGGTTTCGTGAACGCGCCGTTGTTCGCCACGTTCCTGCTGGGCATGTTCTGGCGGCGGGCCACCGGTCACGGCGCTTTCTTCGGGTTGCTCGGCGGGACAATTGGCGCGGCCTTGTTCCACGGCCTTTCCATCGCCAAGGACAACGTCCCTGGCGGCATCAAGGGCGGCTGGATCACGGACCATTTCCATTTGAACAGCGACATGGCGCAGAATTTCGTGCTGGCCATCGTCGCGTGGACTTCCTGTTTTGTGCTGACCATCGTGATCTCCCTCGTGACGGCGAAGAACAAGTCCGACGAGGAATTGAAGGGGCTGGTGTATTCGCTGACGCCCAAACCCAAGGCGGAAAAGGAACCTTGGTACATGCAGCCAGTCACGGTCGGCATTCTCGTGATGATCGCCGTGGTGATCCTGAACATTATTTTCTGGTAACTCAAATCGAGCAGCCCAACTCAACCAAGAACAAATATGAATTTTGACCTGCGACTTCCCATTGGAATCCTTTTTAGTCTTTACGGTTTGCTGCTTGCGGGCTTCGGCCTGCTGGGCACCGACAAGGAAATCTACGTGCGCTCCCTGGGCATCAACATCAACCTGATCTGGGGTGCGGTAATGCTCCTGTTCGGCCTGTTCATGCTATTCATGGCGCTCGGCAAGAAGAAAAAGTGAGGGCAAGACAATGATAGCACCTTGGGTGGGCCGCGGCTCGGTTTTTCGTCGAGTGCCCTCTCTCTCAAGGAAAGGGCGTTTGGAGTGCTCCGTTCGTCCCGGAGGGACAACCGGATATTAGCCAGACACACGGTGTCTGGAAGCGAACGAGAAGAATCTCGTCCTGAAGGGACGATGGAAGGTGTAAGCTGAGTCGTGCCCCGTCGTCCCTTCAGGACGAAATCGTTTTACCTGGTACCAGACACCTTGTGTCTGGCTAATATCCAAGGTCGCTCTGCGACCAAGCATCCCATGAATTCTGTCAAAAAGTTAGAGGCAAGCATTTTCAACAAGTACGACGCACCCCGGTTGGCGTCATTCCGCGTTGCCTCCTTGAGGTTCTCGCCTTCATAAAGCGTTCCCATTTTAATCCGTAACCTTCCCACCACCTCAGAGCGTCTGAGTAGTTTGATGAATTGAATTGATTCCTACACATTATCGTCATATAATGGTGAGTCGGAATCGAACAGCAAAAGTCTTATGAAACCATACCGCGATTCTTTCTGTGGAGGTGAAGATCATATGTGGCGGCCCAGTCGCCGTGAATTTCTTTTTGTCGGTCTGGTCGGCAGCCTGGGCCTGACTTTGGGGGATATGTTCAAGTTGCAGGCCCAACCTGTCGCCGCAACTGCCAAGGCCAAATCCGTCATCAACATCTTTCTGCCCGGCGGCATTGCCTCCCAGGAATCGTTCGATCCCAAGTTGCTGGTGCCCATTGAGTACCGCGGCCCGCTGGGCACGGTCAAAACCAAACTGGACGGCATTTATTTTTCCGAGCAGCTCAAGCAGACCGCGGATATCGCGGACAAAATTTGCGTCATTCGTTCCATGACCCACGGTGAAGCGGACCACGGGCGCGGCACGCACAACATGTTCACCGGTTGGCGGCCCAGTCCCGCTGTCCAATATCCGAGCATGGGCAGCATCGTTTCGCACGAGTTCGGCTCGCGCAACAACCTGCCGCCGTACGTTTGCGTTCCCACCCAGCCGAACGAATATGCCGGCACGGGGTTCCTTGGCTCGGCTTACGGCCCGTTCAGCCTGGGCGCGGACCCGGCCGGGGGCGCGTTCAAGGTGCGTGATTTGAATTTGCCCACTGGCGTGGATGAAAATCGTTTTGCCGAGCGCCGTGAAATGCGCGAGGTGGTGGATTCTCATTTCAGTTCGCTCGAAAAATCCGACGCGCTGGACGGCATGGACGCCTTTTATCAGCGGGCCTACGCGATGATGAGTTCCGACCAGGCCCGCGCCGCGTTTGATCTCAAGCAGGAGCCGGACAAGCTCCGCGATAGTTATGGCAGGAATGCGGCCGGACAACGGATGCTGCTCGCGCGGCGGCTGGTGGAAGCGGGCGTGCGTTTCGTGTCGCTGACTTACGGCGGTTGGGATCATCACGACAACATCCGCAACGGCATCACCAATCAAATGCCGGCGTTCGACCAGGCATTTGCGGCGCTGATCCGCGATCTTTCCACGCGCGGCATGCTGGACTCGACGCTGGTTTTGGTTACCACGGAATTTGGCCGCACTCCGAAGATCAACAAGACCGGCGGACGCGATCATTATCCGAAAGTTTTCAGCATCGTGATGGCCGGCGGTGGCATCAAGCAGGGCCATGTCCACGGCTCGACCGACCCGACCGGCACCGAACCCGACGAAAGTCCCCTGACTGTGCCGGATTATGCGGCGACGGTTTACAGCCTGCTCGGCGTTGATTACGAGAAAACTTTGCTGGCCGGCAGCCGGCCCGTGAAGATCATCAAGGACGGCGAAGTGGCCAATGGGCTTCTGGCTTGAGCGATGATGTATGCAAAATGCCGCAGCTTCGAGGTAAGGGCCGCCTGCGTCATTTTTCTGTTGTCGGCGGTTTCCGCCTGTGCCACCGCGCCGCATCTCGCCTCGATCGTGCCGACAGGTGGTGAGCGCGGCACTGAGCTGCAACTCAGCTTCAGCGGCGACCGGCTTCAGGACACGGACGAAATCATCTGTTACGAACCGGGCATCGAATTCAAGCACTTCACGCAGGTCACGAACAACGCCGTAAAAGCCCTCGTCAAAATCAAGCCCGACTGCGGCCTGGGTGAGCATCATCTCCGGCTGCGGACCGCGAGCGGAATTTCCGAGTTGCGAACTTTTTTCGTCGGCCCTTATCCGGTCGTTGCGGAAATCGAGCCGAACAACACTCCCGCCAAAGCCCAAAAGATTTCGCTGAACACCACCATCGCGGGCGTGATTACGAGCGAGGACGTGGACTGTTTCGCGGTGACGGTCAAGAAAGGCGAGCGGCTTTCGGCGGAGGTCGAGGGTATGCGTCTCGGACGCGGCATGTTTGATCCGCGGCTTGCGCTGCTGGATACGAACGGGACGGTGCTCGCGGATGTGGCTGATACCTGGCTCGGGATGCAGGACCCGTTCATCAGTCTCGTCACACCGCACGATGGCGTTTACCTCATCCAGTTGCGCGAAGCGATTTACGGCGGCAACAACGACTGCCATTACCGGCTGCACGTCGGAAACTTTCCCCGGCCCACCTCGGTATATCCGCTTGGCGGCAAGGCGGGGGAAAAACTGGCGCTGATGTTTTACAGCCAGGCCACCGGCGAATTCATGCAGGACTTCACCTTGCCCGAAACGTCGCGCGAGAAATTCGGCGTGTTCGCGGAACAGGATCATCTCCCGGCCCCCACGCCGAACTGGATTCGCGTCTCGCCCTTTCCGAATTTCCTTTCGCCCGGGCCATCGCCAGACCGCGAACATGCCGCGCAGGTTGGATTCGCGCCGCCCTTCGCCCTCAACGGAATTATTTCCATGAAAGGCGAGGAAGATTGGTACCGCTTTCCCGCGAGCAAGGGTACGCAGCTCGAACTGAATGTGTATGCCCGTCAGCTTCGTTCGCCGCTTGATTCCGTGATTGAAGTCTTCGACGCCAAAGGCCGCAGCCTCGCCGCCAATGACGACGCCGGCGGCGCGGACAGCGCGCTGAAATTCACGCCGGAAGAAACGACCAACTATTTCGTCCGCATTCGCGACACCTTCGGACGGTTCGGGCGCGACTTCACCTATCGCCTCGAAATCGTTCCGGCCGCGCCGGAAATCACGGTGAAAATTCCCGAAGTCGCCCGCAACGACACGCAGTCGCGGCAATTCATCTCCGTGCCGCGCGGCAACCGCTTTGCCACGTTGATTTCCGCCAAGCGCGCGAATCTCAAAAGTGAGTTGCGCTTCGAGCTTCCGGGGTTGCCCTTCGGCGTGAATTTCTTTTCTGCCACCATGCCGCCAAACGTGGAAGCGGAGCCGCTCGTTTTTGAAGCCGCGCCGGACGCGCCGATTGGCGGGAAGTTGCTGGATTTGGCCGCGATTGGAACCAACGCGAGCGGCAGCGTGACGGGCCATTTCCAGCAGGTTGCGGAACTGGTGGAAGGACCGAACAACACGATTTATTGCGGCGCGCGGGTGGACAAACTCTGCGTTGCCGTGGTCAAGGAAGCGCCGTTTCATTTGCGCATCGTCGAACCGCAGGTTCCGCTTGTGCAGGCGGGTTCGATGGCGCTGGAGATCGTGGCGGAGCGCAAGACCGGCTTTGATGAGCCGATCGAGTTGCAAATGATCTGGAATCCGCCGGGCGTGAGTTCCCAAACCGACGCTTCGATTGCGAAAGGCGCGACGAATGTTTTTTACCAGCTCAACGCCGGCGACAATGCGGACGTAGGTAATTGGAAAATCGCCGTGCTCGGCCATGCGACCGTCGAGGGCGGGCAGGTTTATGTTTCAACCCAATTGTCTCCGCTCGAGGTTTCGCCGCCGTTCATTGCCGGAAAAATCCAGACCCTCGCCACCAGTCCCGGCAAAGCCGCGACGCTTAATGTGGAATTGGAGCAATTGAAACCATTCAAGGGTAAGGCGAAAATCCGTTTGCTCGGTTTGCCGGAGAAAGTGACCGCCCCCGACAAGGAAATCAGCGCCGAGGACAAGAAAATTGCGTTCAACTTGAGTGTGGCCACGAATTGTCCGCCTGGTTCGTTCAAGAATTTATTCTGCTCGGTGGACGTGCCGGATGAGGGCAAGTTGATTCCGCACCACATCGCCGCCGGCGGTATCCTGCGCATCGTGCCGGCCAAACGGGATTCGGCCGAGATTAAACAAGTGAAGAAATGAGCATGGCACGTAGATCAACGGCAAATTGGTGGCGCGGAATTCCTGGTCTGTCCGGGCTGGCGCTTCTCGGCTGTTTATGCGCCTGCGTCTGGTTGCTTGCGGCCTGTTCGGCGGACCGGAGGAGCGCGAAACTCACCGGGTTGCAATGTTTTCCTGCCGAGATCAAACTCACTTCCGCAAAGTCGCGCCAGCAACTGGTCGTGCAGGCAACCTATGCCGATGGCGTGACTTGCGACGTCACCGCTCGCGCCAAATATACCCTGCTCAATCCAAAACTCGCGCGCGTCACCAAGGCCGTGGTTTCACCTGCGGCGGACGGGCAGACCCAATTGCTCGTCGCTTATGAGGGACGTTCGGTTTCTATTCCTGTCGCTGTGGCGGACGCGACGGTCCAACCGCAAATCAGTTTCAACCAGGATGTAATGCCGGTGTTCACCAAGGCCGGGTGCAATACCGGCGCGTGCCACGGCACCTCGCGCGGCAAGGATGGGTTTCATCTTTCGCTTTTTGGATTTGATCCCGCCGGGGATTATTACCGCCTGACCCGGGAACAAATCGGCCGACGCATTAATCTCGCGATTCCCAAGGAAAGTCTCATCGTGCAGAAGGGCCTCGGCGCCGTGCAACACACGGGCGGCGTGCGGTTCACCACGGACAGCGAGCTTTACAAAACCATCCTCACCTGGCTGGACGCGGGCGCAACGGAGGACGCGACAAATGTCTCGAAACTCGCCGGCATTGAAATTTTTCCGAAATCCGCCGTCATGGAAGGCTCCAACGCCGTGCAGCGATTCATCGTTCGCGCGCATTATTCCGACGGCAAGGATCGCGATGTGACGCGGCTGGCCGTTTTTATCAGCAACAACGACGTGAGCGCCAAAGTCGCCGATGATGGCGTCGCGACCGCCGGGCAGCGGGGCGAGGCTTTCATTCAGGCGCGCTTCGGCGAGTTCAATGTCGGTGCGCAGGTGATTGTCATTCCGAAAAATCTTCCGTTTCAATGGCCGGACGTCCCCACCAACAACTACATTGACGAGGCCGTTTATGCCAAACTCCAGAAACTGCGCCTGACGCCGTCCGGGACTTGCGATGACGCGACTTTTTTGCGGCGGGCGTCGCTGGACATCACCGGCGAATTGCCCACGCCCGAGGAAGTCGCCGCATTTCTCGGCGACAAGGCCGAAAACAAGCGCGAAAAGCTGGTGGACGAATTGTTGAATCGCAAAGAATTCACCGAGATGTGGGTGATGAAATGGGCCGAGCTTCTGGAAATCCGCTCGCACGACAATGTGGTTTATCCCAAGGCCGCGCTGGGTTATTTTGAATGGCTGCGCGGTCAGATGCTGGCGGGCGCGCCTTTGGATCGCATTGTGCGCAGCCTGATCACGGCCAACGGCAGCACCTTGCGCGATCCCGCGGCGAATTATTACGAGATGGAGCCGGACCCGCAGAAGCTGGCGGAAAACACCGCGCAGGTTTTCATGGGCATGCGCATCCAGTGCGCGCAATGCCACAACCATCCCTTCGACCGCTGGACGCTGAATGATTACTACGGTTTCGACGCTTTTTTCGCGCAAGTGGGACGCAAGCCCGGTGATGATCCGCGCGAAACGGTGATTTTTGACCGCAAGGACGGCGAAGTGAAACACCCCGTGACCGGCGCGGTGATGCGGCCCAAGTTTCTCGGCGGCGACGTGCCGGAAATCAAGAATGAAACCCGCCGCGAAGTCCTCGCCCGCTGGCTGACTTCGCCGCAAAATCCTTATTTCGCGCGGAACGTGGCGAACATTGTCTGGGCGCATTTTCTCGGGCGCGGAATCATCGAGCCGGTGGATGACGTGCGCATCAGCAATCCGCCCTCGAACCCGGAGTTGCTCGACGCGCTCGCGGACAAACTCGTCGAGTACCAATTCGATTACAAAAAACTCGTGCGCGACATCTGCACCTCGCGCACCTATCAACTCGACTCGCGGCCCAACGACAGCAACGCCGGCGACCAGCGGAATTTCGCCAAGGCCAGCATCCGCCGCATCCGCGCCGAGGTGCTGCTGGATTGCATCAGCGAAGTGACCGGCACGAAGGACAAATTCAACGGCCTGCCGCGCGGCGCCAGGGCCGTGGAAATTCCCGACGGCAACACGGCGGATTATTTTCTCACCACTTTCGGGCGCGCGACCCGCGCCTCGGTCTGTTCCTGCGAAGTCAAAGTGGACCCAAATCTCTCCCAGGCGCTGCACCTACTGAACGGCGATACCATTCAGAACAAAATCGAGCAGGGTGGGGTGGTGAAATCGCTGCTCAAGCGCAATGAAGCGCCGGACCAAATCATCGGGGATTTGTATCTCCGCTGCCTGGCCCGCGAACCGACTACGGAAGAATCCGCGAAGCTGAAAAAGTTTTTCAAACCCGGCGTGACGAACGAGCTGGTTTTGAATGACGTGTTTTGGTCGCTGCTCAACGCCAAGGAATTCGTGTTCAACCACTGAGCCAATGATTTTCCGGCCAATTACATTTTGCATTAGAGGGCTTTTGAAATTTCCGTTTTCTTGCGCCAATCGCTGCGCCGGTCTTGTTCGGTGTCCAGCCTTCAGGCTGTCTGGGGACGGGGAACACGCTAAAGCGTGGACACCGAACAGGTTTTCCAAACAAGCTCTTAGCTTATTGGCGGCTTTCACCGTCGCCACCGCGTCGCTCCGCGCCGACCAAGTCACGTATCAGGACAACATCCTGCCGCTCATCCAGGCCAATTGCGCTAAGTGCCACAACGAGGACAAGAAAAAAGCCGACCTCGATTTGACCAGCTATCAGAGCGCTTTGAAAGGCAGCGGGACGGGCGCGGTGCTGGTCTCGGGAAATCCCGATGCGAGCAAATTATGGAAGGCAATCATGCAGACGGAAGACCCAACCATGCCGCCCAACCAACCCAAGTTGCCGGAAAAAGACCTGGCGACCTTCAAGAACTGGATCCTGGGCGGCTTGCTCGAAACCGCCGGCGGCAAAGCGGTCGCGATCAAAAAATCCGAAGTTGATTTCACGCTCGCGTCGGATTCGGTGGGCAAACCAGACGGCCCGCCGGCCATGCCCAAAAATCTGCCCCGCGAAATAATTGTCCACACGGTCAGGACCACCGCGGTCACTGGTCTTGCGGCCAGTCCCTGGGCGCCATTGATAGCTGTGACCGGGCAAAAGCAAGTGCTGCTCTATCACGCGGATTCACTCGACCTGCTCGGCATTCTCCCCTTCAAGGAAGGAGAACCGGCGGGCGTGACCTTCAGCCGCAGCGGGCAGCTTTTGCTCGCCAATGGTGGTGTGGGCGCGAAAGCCGGCCGCGTCGTCGTATGGGACGTGGTGAGCGGCAAACAGCTCTCAGTTTTGGGTGACGATTATGACACCGTGCTCGCCGCCGACATCCGGCCGGACCAGGCGCAGGTCGCGCTCGGCGGCCCGTCGCGCATCGTGAAAATCTGGTCCACCAAAACCGGCGAGCTTCAGCACAAAATCAAAAAACACACGGACTGGGTCACGGCGGTTGCGTTCAGCCCGAACGGCCAGATGCTCGCCACGGCGGATCGCAACGGCGGCATCAGCGTGTGGGATTCCGACAGCGCGCAGGAAATGTTCACGCTCGCGAGCCACAAATCCGCCGTCACCGCGTTGAGCTGGCGCGGCGATTCCAAGCTTCTCGCCTCTTCGAGCGAAGACGGCACCGTGAAGCTTTGGGAAATGGACGAAGGCAAGCCGACGAAAAGCTGGACCGCCCACGCCTCGGGCGTGCTCTCGGTCAATTACGCCCACACCGACCAACTGGTGACCTGCGGCCGCGACAACCAGGTGACGCTCTGGGACGGCAACGGAAAAAAAGTGCGCGATCTGGAAAAATGCTGCGATCTGCCCTTGCGCGCCAGCTTCAGTTCCGACGGCAAGCGGGTATTCGCCTCGGATTTTGGCGGTCGCGTGATGGTCTGGAACGCCGCCGATGGCAAACGCATCGGCTCCCTGGACGCCAACCCCGCGTCGCCCTCGACCATCGCCTCCGCGCAAACCGTCTCCTCGAAGTAGGCGGGATACCATGTTGAGTCCGTGATTGAACCGTTCGCATCCCACCATGGTCATCGTTCATGTCGCTCCTACGGAGCTTGGGAATGTTTGGGTATTGTTACTACAAATATGCCGCTCCTACGGAGCTC
>Ga0182013_10000927_pt1 | contig 40601 bp, 53 predicted proteins | sample 612S2MmetaG_FD_120487 | JGI IMG/M metagenome (GOLD analysis project Ga0182013, IMG submission 120487) | Permafrost microbial communities from Stordalen Mire, Sweden - 612S2M metaG | ecosystem: Environmental > Terrestrial > Soil > Wetlands > Permafrost | place: Sweden: Stordalen | collected... | reverse complement strand
GAGACGGCTGAGACCACCGAGACGGCTGAGACCACCGAGACGGCGGGCGCGAGCGGGACCGAAGAACCTGTGGTCGCCGAAACAGAGGTTGCGCCAGCCCCAGAGCCTCCCGAGGCACAAGCCGAGACCGACGGCGACGAAGAGAAGGACAGCTAATGGGCCAGAAGGTCAACCCGTACGGTTTCCGCCTGGGCAATACCACCGACTGGAAGTCGAGATGGTTCACGGACCGCGATTACCAGAACTATTTGATCGAGGACATCCACATCAGGGACTACCTCAACAAGGAACTGGAGCGCGCCGCCGTCAGCCGGGTCGAGATCGAGCGCACGCGCGACCGCCTGCGTATCGACGTCCACACGGCCCGGCCCGGGATAGTCATCGGACGGCGCGGGGCGGAGGCGGACCGTCTGCGCACGAAGCTGGCCGAGATAACCAAGAACCCGAAGGTGCAACTCAACATCCAGGAAATAAAGCAGCCCGAACTGGACGCTGCTCTCATGGCCCAGGGGATCGCCGACCAGTTGGCCGGGCGCGTCAGTTTCCGGCGCGCCATGAAGCGCACTGTTCAGACGGTGCAAAAAGCGGGCGCCTTGGGCGTGCGGGTGCAGTGTTCAGGCCGCCTGGGTGGGGCCGAAATGTCGCGGCGTGAGTCCTACCGCGAGGGGCGTGTGCCCTTGCACACGCTGCGTGCCGACATCGACTACGGGTTCCGAGAAGCCAAGACGACCTACGGCCGTATCGGCGTGAAGGTCTGGATTTACAAGGGCGACATCCTGCCCTACAAGGTCTCGACCGAGGACAAGATCAGCCGCGAGGCGGCCATGGCGGTGGGCGAAGCCTCGGGCCTGGGCGGTCCTCGCCGCGTCGTGACCGCGGGTGGGGGGCGCCGACGTCCCGAGATGGGCGAGCCCGGTGCCACTCCCGCCCCCGTGGTCGTGGCCGACAAGGAGCCGGCCGCGGTGGCTGAGCTCGAGATCGTCCCGGTGGACCCCGAGCTGGAGAGGCTGCTGCAAGAAGAAGAAGAGATCGAGCGCCGTACCCGCGGCGACCACCACGAGACCCCCCATTTCCCGAGGGATTAGCCGCCATGTTGATGCCTCGCAAGGTAAAGCACCGCAAACAGCAACGTGGCCGTATGGGGGGCCTGTCCAAGGGTGGGACCGAGATCACCTTCGGCGATTATGGGATCCAGGCCCTGGAGTGCGGCTGGATTTCCGCCCGTCAGATAGAGGCCGCTCGTATCGCCATGACCCGCCACGTGCGTCGTGGCGGCAAAGTGTGGATCCGTTTGTTCCCGGACAAGCCTGTCACGGTCAAGCCGGCCGAGACTCGTATGGGTTCGGGCAAGGGCAACCCCGAGTTCTGGGTCGCGGTGGTAAAGCCGGGGCGGGTCATGTTCGAACTGGCCGGTGTGAACGAGGCGCTAGCCCGTTCGGCCATGGAACGCGCCATCCAGAAGCTGCCCATAAAGGCCCGCTTTGTCACCCGGGCCCGTCAAGAAGAAGTTGAGGTGTAAATGAGCCTCCCCTCCGAACTTCGGCAATTGAACGACGACGAGTTGTCGCAACGGCTCGGCGAAGCTAAGGAAGAGCTGTTCAACCTGCGTTTTCAGCTGGCCATGGGCAAGCAGGACAATTCGGCGCGCATGGGCCAGGTCCGCCGCGAGGTGGCTCGTGCTCTCACCTTGCAGGCAGAGCGCAAAGCGGGTGCCCCCCGAGCGGTAGCTGCCTCCGGGGCGGGCAAGAAGGCCGACAAGAGAGCCGACAAGAGAAAGGTGGCACGCTGATGGCTGATACCAGCCCTGACGGCGGAGCCGAAGAACTGGCCCCGGCCGAGGGCGCGCCGGTCGAGGGCGCGCCGGTCGAGGACGCGTCGGCCGAGTCGGCGCCTGCCGACACGGTGAAGGCGCCCGCGGTGGCCGAGCAGAAGGCTGCGACCGCGCCCAAGCTGCCATCGCCCACGGGCCAGGCCCGGCCGGGCCAAGCGGCCCCGGAGACTGAGCCCCGCTCGGGACGGCGCAAGGTGCGCGAGGGGATTGTCGCCTCGAACGCTATGGACAAGACAGTGATCGTCGTTGTCGTCGAACGGGTGCGGCACGCCCGTTACGCCAAGACGGTGCAGCGCACGAAGCGCCTCTACGCCCACGACGAGGCCAACGACGTCAAGGTCGGCGACCGCGTGCGCCTGACCGAGACGCGTCCCATGTCCAAACTGAAGCGTTGGCGCGTCGAGCAAGTTCTCGAGCGGGCGCGATAGGGGGCCGGACATGATCCAGCAAGAAAGCCGTTTGCGCATCGCCGACAACTCCGGCGCCCGTGAAGTCCTTTGCATCAAGGTGCTCGGAGGGTCCCGTCGGCGCTACGCGTCCATAGGGGATATTTTCGTCGCCACCGTCAAGGACGCCATTCCCGGTGCGAACGTGAAGAAGGGCGACGTCGTCAAGTGCGTCGTCGTGCGGACAAGGAAGGAAAAGCGGCGCCCGGACGGCAGCTACATCCGTTTCGACGAGAACGCTGCAGTTCTCATAAATGACCAGTTGCAGCCTCGGGGCACGCGCATATTCGGGCCCGTGGGCAGAGAGCTGAGGGACAAGCGCTTCATGCGCATCGTCTCGCTCGCTCCGGAGGTGTTGTAGAGAATGAAGATCCGCAAGGGTGACAACGTGGTCGTGCTGTCCGGCAAGGACAAGGGCCGCCGCGGCGAGGTCGTCCGGGCCCTGCCCAAGGAAGGACGCATCATCGTCGAGGGCGTACACCGTGTAAAGCGCCACCAGCGCACGACCCAGGTGCGCAAGCGCGCCGGTATCATCGAAAAGGACCTGGCTGTGCCGGTTTCCACCGTCGCTTTGGTCTGCCCGAAGGAGCACACGCCCACGCGTGTGGCGTACCGCGTCACCGAAGGTTCCAAGAGCCGGGTTTGTGTTCGTTGCGGCGAGGGTCTCTGATGTCGCCGGCCGGTAAGGGTTCTCCGGGCAAAGGTGGCAAGGCGGCCGGCGGTAAGGCGGGCGGCAAGACCAGCAAGGGCTCCGCGAGCAGGGCCACCGCTACCCGGCGGCCGACGCCTCCGGGCGCCGCACCTTCGGGCCGCGGTGCCTCGTCTCGGGCGGGCGCAGCTGTCAAAGCGGCTCCCGGGAAGCCGGCGCGCCCCAGCGAGAGGCCGCGGTTGCGGACGCGTTATGCGAGCGAGATCCGTGGTTCTCTGCAGAACGAGCTGGGGCTGGCCAACACGATGCTCGTGCCCCGCATGGAGAAGATCGTGCTTAACATGGGCGTAGGCAAGGCCGTGGCCCAGGCCTCGCTCCTCGAGGGAGCCGTCAGGGACCTCACCGTGATAAGCGGGCAGAGGCCCATCGTGACCAAGGCCAAGAAGTCGATCGCCGCGTTCAAGTTGCGCCAGGGCAACGCTATCGGGGCCAAGGTCACCCTGCGGGGCGACCGGATGTGGGAGTTTTTCGACAGGCTCATCTCCCTGGCCATCCCCCGGATACGTGACTTCCGGGGCTTGTCGCCGAAGGGTTTCGACGGACGCGGCAACTACACCTTCGGCGTCAACGAGCAGCTGATATTCCCCGAGATCGAGTACGACAAGATTGATGCCCCCAGAGGCATGGACGTGACCATCGTGACCACGGCCCGGACGGACGCCGAGGGGCGTGCCCTGTTGGATGCTTTCGGTTTTCCTTTCCGCAAGGACGGTGCCGCTTGATGTGTTCCCCTCTCGAACCAGTCCTGAGCCAGGCTTAGGAGCAAGGACGACATGGCCAAAAAGGCTTTGGTAATAAAGTCGCAGCGCAAACCCAAGTTCAAGGTCAGGGCTTATACGCGGTGCCGGCGATGCGGGAGGCCGCATTCCGTGCTGCGCAAGTTCGGGCTCTGCCGTATCTGCCTGCGTGAGCTCGTCCACGCCGGCGAGATCCCAGGCGTCACCAAGTCGAGCTGGTAGGAGGCTGCGCCATGACGATGACTGACCCCGTCGCCGACATGTTGACCAGGTTGCGCAATGCGAACGTGGCCCACCATGACACGACTCGGATGCCTTCTTCCAAGCTGAAGGAGGCGCTTGCCGCCATCCTCCTGCGGGAGGGCTATATTTCGGACTTCAAGGTCGTGAGCGATGACAAGCGGCCGGGGCGGTTCCTCGAAGTGACGATGAAGTACGCCTCCGACCGCACTCGCACCATCTCGGGGCTACGGCGCGTGTCCAAGCCCGGCCTGCGCGTCTACACCGGGGCCGACAAGTTGCCCCGGGTGTTCGGCGGGCTCGGCGTTGCTGTTTTGTCCACCAGCCAGGGGCTCATGACCGACCGCGAGGCGCGCAAGCGCCGGGTCGGTGGCGAGATCCTCTGTTTCGTCTGGTGATGATGGTTCTGATTGAGTCGAGGAGCATCCCGTGTCTCGTATAGGTAGGACCCCAGTGCCGGTCCCCTCCGGTGTCAAGGTGGCCCTCGAGGGCCGCTCCGTCACCGTCAGCGGACCGCGCGGTTCTCTCAGCCACGAGGTGGCCGGGGAAATAACCGTGCGCCAAGAGGGCGAGGAGCTCGTGGTTGAGCGCCCCGACGACGAACGGCGCAGTCGGTCCCTGCACGGGCTTACGCGCACGCTCGTCAGCAACATGGTCGTGGGCGTGACCAATGGCTTTGCCAAGGACCTGGAAATCGTAGGGGTCGGTTACCGGGTGACGCCCAAGGGCCCTACGACCCTCGAACTGGCCTTGGGCTACAGCCATTCCATCACGGTGGAGGCTCCTTTGGGGATAACCTTCGAGGCGCCCTCGGCCACCCGCATAACCGTGCGCGGCAACGACAAGCAGGCCGTGGGCGAAGTGGCAGCCAAGATCCGCAAGCTCCGCCCGCCTGAGCCCTACAAGGGCAAGGGCGTGCGTTACGCAGGCGAAGTGGTCCGGCGCAAGGCCGGCAAGGCGGCGAAGTGAGGACCATATGAGCAACGTAAAGGACAAGCAGAGCGCTCGTACTCGGCGGCACTTCCGTGTGCGCAAAAAGGTACACGGCACCGAGGCGCGCCCGCGTCTCGCCGTCTTCCGCTCCAACCAGCACGTTGTAGCCCAGGTCATTGATGATGTCTCTGGGCGCACCCTTGCGGCTGCATCGTCGCTCGAGGCCCCTGTACGCGCCGCCGGCCCGACCGGCAACCGCGCCGCGGCGACGGCCGTAGGAAAGCTCGTTGCAGAAAGAGCCAAAGCGGCCGGGGTGACCAAGGTCGCTTTCGACCGCGGCGGCTTCATGTACCACGGCAGGGTCGCCGCTCTGGCTGACGCTGCTCGAGAATCCGGACTGGAGTTTTAGGGCAGATGGCCGAGCAGCAGCAATACCAGGACCGAACGATCAAGGTCAACCGTGTAGCCAAGGTCGTAAAGGGCGGCCGCCGCTTCAGTTTCGCCGCTCTCATGGTGATCGGGGATGGCGCCGGCACCGTCGGCCTGGGGTACGGAAAGGCCAAAGAGGCAGGCCTGGCCGTTCAAAAGGGGATCGAGGAGGCCAAGAAGAGCCTCTGCCGGGTGCCCTTGGCCGGGTCGACCATAACTCATCCCGTCATAGGCGAGGCCGGTGCCGGGCGAGTCCTGCTGAAGCCGGCCGCTCCCGGTACCGGGGTCATAGCCGGAGGTGCGGCGCGGCCCATCCTCGAGCTCGCCGGAGTGCGCGACGTAGTGGCCAAATCGCTGGGGTCGTCCAACAGCATCAACGTGGCCCAGGCGACCATGGCCGGCCTGCGGGCGCTCATGCGCCCCGACGAGATAGCGCGTCGGCGCGGCCTGTCCCCCGAGGAGATCACTCCCAGTGGTGTCCTGCGGGCCTACAACGAAGCCCAGCGGGCCGCACACATGCCCACGGAGGTGGCGTGATGGCCGAGGGCCACATCGACGTGAAGCAGGTCCGGTCGGGCATCGGTAACACGCCCAAGCACCGTGGCACGCTGCGCGCGCTCGGCCTTGGCCGTATCGGTCGGACAGCGGTCCTGCCGGACCGCCCGGAAATTCGCGGAATGGTGGCTCGGGTGACGCACCTCGTCGAGGTTGCCCCCCACGAAGGGGCGGTACCGGAGCGAACCATACGACGTAAAGGGGCACGTAAGTGAAAGTCCACGATCTTCAGCCCGCTCCGGGCTCGTCCCGGCCGCGCCGACGCGTCGGGCGCGGCATCGCCGGCAAAGGTGGCAAGACGGCGGGTCGCGGTACTAAGGGCGACAAGGCCCGCGGTCAGAGCAAACCCGGTTTCGAGGGCGGCCAGCTGCCCCTGACCCAGCGCATACCCAAGCTGAAGGGCTTCAAGAACCCCTTCAGGGTCGAGTATGTGGTGGTAAACCTCGAGACCATCGAGCAACTCGGTTCGTCTGAGGTCAATCCCGAAGTCTTGCGCGAGGCTGGGCTCGTGGCCAAGAAGGGCCTCGTCAAGGTCCTAGGCCGGGGGGAGCTCACCCGGCATGTCAACGTCTCCGCCCACGCGTTCTCGGCCTCGGCCGCGGCCGCCATCCAGGCCACGGGCGGTTCGGTGGAGATCCTGCCGCCGCCTTTCGGTCATGGCCGACCGCCCGCCCGGGGCAACGCGCTCACCAGTCGGTAGCCGGGAACTGCTAGGACTGGGGACCGAGAATGACTTCCGCGGACGCTTGGGCACAGCCCACTGGGACACAGGAGTAGTTCGGGACCGCCGCTATGCCAATACCTACCAGCATCCGGAACTTGAAAAACGCGTTCCTGATCGGGGACCTGCGTAACAAGATCATCTTCACGCTGTTCATCATCGCCGTCTACCGGCTGGGCGACAACATCATCTGCCCCGGGATCGACTTCAATGCGGTTCAGTCGCTCGCCTCGGCGGCCAACAAGGGCGGCGTCATCGCCTACCTCAACCTTTTCTCGGGCGGCGCCCTGACAAAGATGGCGGTGTTCGGCCTCGGGATCATGCCCTACATCACCAGCTCGATCATCATCCAGCTGCTGATGGTGGTCATCCCCAAGTTCGAACAATGGCGGGAAGAGGGCCCGAGCGGCCAGCGCAAGCTCACCCAGGTCACCCGGTACATGACTATCGCCCTCGCCATCATGCAGTCGACGGGGCTCGCCTACGCCTTCCACAACGGCGGCGGGGGACTGATCGGGGGAACGCCGCTCAACGTGGACCTCATCCCGGACTTCACCGTCCCCCGGGTCCTGCTGATCGTGCTCACGATGACCGGCGGCACCGTGGTCGTCATGTGGCTGGCCGAGCTCGTCACCCAGCGGGGGATCGGCCAGGGCATGTCAGTGCTCATCTTCACCAACGTGATCTCCGGCCTGCCCACCCAGGGCGACGCCCTGCTCAAGTCGGCTGGTTGGCCCAAGTTCACGTTCCTGGTGGCGTTGGCCCTGTTCTTCCTGGTGGCGATCGTGTTCGTCGAGCTTTGCCAACGCCGGATACCGGTGACCTTCGCTAAGAGAGTCGTAGGCCGCCGAATGTACGGCGGCCAAAGCACCTACATCCCGATGAAGCTCAACACCGGTGGTGTGGTGCCCATCATCTTTGCCGCCTCCGTCCTGTACTTCCCGATCCTCATATCCAACGTCTTCCCCAGCACGGGCTGGGGCAAGGACGTCCAGACATGGATCAGCACCCACCTGGCACAGCCGAGCAACATCGTCTACGTGCTCTTGTACGGCGGCCTCATCTTGGTGTTCGCCTACTTCTATGCCGGCATCACCTTCGACCCTCACCAGCAGGCGGAGGTCATACGCAAACAGGGCGGCTACATCCCCGGCATCCGGCCCGGGTACCCCACCGAGCGCCACTTGCAGAACATCCTCTACCGGATCACTCTCCCCGGGGCGTTGTTCCTGGCCCTGGTGGCCTTGCTCCCTTCGATCTTCCTCGCCATCTGGAACATCCAGAACTACCCCTTTGCCGGCACAACGCTGCTCATCGCCGTCGGCGTGGCCCTGCAGACCATGCAGCAGGTAGACAGCCAGCTCATGTTGCGTAACTACGAAGGGTTCCTCCGATAATGGCCGAGCCCGCCGCGGACGCGACTCTTCGCATGGTGGTCCTTGGGCGCCAGGGGTCGGGCAAGGGGACCCAGGCCGCCCGCCTATCGGCCACCTACGGGCCGCCCCACGTCTCGACGGGCGATGCGTTCCGCGCCGCAGCTGCCAGTGGCTCTGAGCTCGGGCGTACCCTCAAGTCCTATATGGACAGGGGCGAGCTCGTGCCCGACGACGTTGTCGTGGGCGTGATCAGGGAGCACCTGTTCGGGCCCGGTGCACCCGCCGGTTTCATCCTCGACGGCTTCCCACGCACCGTGGCCCAGGCCGAGGCGTTGGCTGAAATGGCCAGCTTGCGGGGCATCGACATCGTGATCGACCTGGAGGCCGATACCGAGGAGGTGCTGCAACGCATGGCGGGTAGACGCGTGTGCACCAAGTGCGGCGCCACCTACAACATTGTCGACAACCCGACCAAGGTGCCCGGCTCCTGCGACGCCTGCGGGGGGTCACTGGCACAGCGCGACGACGACACCGAAGACGCCATTCGCCGCCGCCTCGAGATCTACGAGACCACCACCGCCCCCCTCATCGACTGGTACCGGCAACGTGGCCTGTTGGTCGCGGTCAATGCTGTCGGCGATGTGGACGCTGTCACAGCCCGCGTGGTGGCCGCGGTGGAGGGGGCCCGCCAGGCCAAGGCTGCCGGTCAAAAGAGCGCCGCTAGCCAGAGCAAGGGCAAGGGTACCCTGGGGACATGAGGCGCCGGCCCGACGAGATAGCCAAGATGCGCAAGGCGGGCCGGGTGGTAGCGGAGATGCTGGAAGTCACTTCCGGCGGCGTCAGGCCGGGGGTGACGACGGCGCAATTGGACAAATTGGCCCGCGAAGTGCTTGAACGGCGAGGTGCGCGTTCCAACTTCCTCGGCTATCACGGTTTTCCCGCGGTCATCTGCACGTCCCCCAACAATGTCATCGTCCACGGGATACCGGGCCCGTACGTCGTCCAGGAAGGAGACATCATCTCGCTCGATTGCGGGGCCATCATCGAGGGCTACCACGGTGACGCGGCGGTGACGGTGCCGGTGGGGGAAGTCCCACCCAAGGTCGACAAGCTCATACGGGTGACAGAAGAGGCGCTGCAAGCGGGCATAGCCCAACTAGTCGAAGGCAACCGTCTCCACGATGTGGGCCTCGCCGTCCAGACGGTGGCCGAGGGTGCCGGCTTCTCGGTGGTGAAGGGCTACGTGGGCCACGCCATAGGGACCCAGATGCACGAAGACCCCGCCGTCCCCAACTACTGGCCCGGCACCCCGGGCCCCAAGCTGCGCACCGGCATGGTGTTCGCTGTCGAGCCCATGGTCAACGTGGGTGGTGAAGAGACGGTGGTGATGGACGATGGCTGGACCGTGGTAACGGTGGACGGGAGCCTGTCGGCGCATTTCGAGCACACGATCGCCGTGACCGACGACGGTCCCGAGGTCCTGACCGTCCCCGGTTGAGCCGCGCCGCTGCCCGGACGGGCTCAGGTCGCGAGGGCCGGCACTCGGACGGGCGGCACCCGGCCAGGCTACGCTTGGACGGTACGGCCTGCGTGCGCTACCATCTAAGCCCGTCCCCCACGGGGCTAGGCGAGTGCGTCCACCGACGCCCAACGCCTGCCTCAACGGGCAAGGCCGCTCTAGGGGGGTTTTTCCTGAAACCCCTATTAGCCGAGGTAGAGACCCTGTGAAAGTACGCCCCAGCGTCAAACCGATGTGCGACAACTGCAAAGTGATCCGCCGGCATGGCCGGGTCATAGTGATCTGCAAGAACAATCCCCGCCACAAGCAGCGGCAGGGTTAGGAGGCCCGCGCATGGCCCGTATCGCGGGGGTTGACATCCCACGAGAGAAGCGGCTCGAGATTTCTCTCACCTACATCTTCGGCATCGGCCGGACAACCTCGAACCAGGTGTGCACGGCCACTGGGGTCAACCGGGACACCCGGGTACGTGACCTCACGGACGAGGAAGTGGCCAAGCTCAGGGCGTGGATCGACGCCAACCTAAAGGTTGAAGGGGACCTGCGCCGCGACGTGGCCCAGGACATCAAGCGCAAGATCGAGATCGGCTCCTACCAAGGCATTCGCCATAGGCGTGGTCTTCCGGTGCGGGGCCAGCGGACGCATACCAATGCCCGGACCCGAAAGGGCCCGAAGAAGACCGTGGCGGGCAAAAAGAAGCTAAGGAAGCACTAGAAGATGCCAAAACCCAAGCCCGGCGGTCGGCGTCCTCGTCGCCGCGAGCGCAAAAACGTCGCTTACGGAGTGGCGCACATCAAGAGCTCTTTCAACAACACCATTGTTTCCATCAGCGACCTGGAGGGCAATGTGCTCGCCTGGGCCTCCGCGGGCAACGTCGGTTTCAAGGGGTCGCGCAAGTCCACGCCCTTCGCCGCGCAGTTGGCTGCCGAGGCCTGTGCCCGGCGGGCCATGGAGCACGGGGTACGCAAGGTCGACGTGCTGGTGAAAGGTCCGGGCTCCGGTCGTGAAACGGCCGTCCGTTCCCTGATGAACACCGGGATCGAGGTCGCGGGCATCAAGGACGTCACTCCCATACCCCACAACGGTTGTCGTCCCAAGAAGCGCCGGAGGGTCTGAGCGAATGGCACGATACATCGGTCCGGTGTGCCGCCTCTGCCGGCGCGAAAAGATGAAGCTGTTCCTAAAGGGCCCCAAGTGCGACTCGATGAAGTGCCCGATCGAGCGCCGGCCCTACCCACCCGGGGAGCACGGCCGGGACCGGGCCCGTCAAGGCTCCGAGTACCTGACCCAGCTGCGAGAGAAGCAGAAGGCGCGTCGCATCTATGGCGTCTTGGAGAAGCAGTTCCGCAACTACTACGAGGAGGCCAACCGCCAGCAGGGGATCACCGGCGAGAACCTTCTACGCATGCTCGAGTTGCGCCTCGACAACGTAGTCTTCCGGGCCAACTGGGGTGCCAGCCGCTCCCAGGCCCGTCAGTTGGTCCGCCACGGCCATGTCCTCGTCAACGGCAAGCGTGTGACCATCCCCTCTTACAGGGCGCGGCGAGGCGACGTGGTCTCGCTCAAAGACAAGACGCGCAGCATGATCGTTGTCCGTCACAACCTCGATACCCTGGGTCGTCAGATCCCGCCTTGGCTCGACGCCGGGGGGGAAGGTTTTGAGGTCACGGTCCGCGACCTGCCCATGCGCGAGCACATCGACGTGCCCGTGCGTGAATCGCTGATCGTCGAGCTCTTTTCAAAGTAACGCTCTGCCAGGAGGGCAGCCGCAATGCTTATCATCCAACGCCCTGCCGTCGAACCGCTCGGCGAAGAAGAAGACAATCGTCAACGTTTTGCCATCGGGCCCCTGGAGCCTGGCTTCGGGCACACCCTGGGGGTGTCCCTGCGCCGCACGCTGTTGTCATCGATACCGGGCGCAGCTGTCACCCAGGTGCGCTTCGACGACGCCCTGCACGAGTTCACGACGCTGCCCGGTGTCAAAGAAGACGTCACCGACATCATCCTCAACTTCAAAGACATTGTCCTGCGAGTGGAGAGCGATGAGCCGGTCACCTTGCGCCTCGATGCCCGTGGCCCGGGCGCTGTGACTGCCGGTGATATCCAGACGACCGCCGACGTCGAGATCCTCAACCCCGGCCTTCACCTGGCCACCATCAACGCCAAGGGTCGCCTGGCCTGCGACATCACCGTGGAGAGGGGACGGGGCTATGTCTCGGCGGACCGCAACAAGCGGTCCTCGACGATCGGCGTCATCCCCGTCGACTCGATCTTCTCGCCCCTGCGCCTGGTGTCGTTCTCCGTGGAGCCGGCCCGGGTGGAGCAGTCCACCAACTACGACCGCCTGGTCCTCGACATCACCACCGACGGTTCGATAACGCCCCGCGAGGCTCTGGCGTCGGCCGGGAGCACAATGCGGTCGCTGTTCGGCCTGGTCGCCGACATGAGCGAATCGCCGCAAGGCCTTGTATTGGGCGAGGTGACCGGTGCCGGCACCGGCTCACCGGATCTCGACCTGCCCATCGAAGAGCTGGATCTCTCCGAGCGCCCTCGTAACTGCTTGAAGAGGGCCCAGATCAATACGGTGGGAGAGCTTGTGTCCAAGACCGAAGACGACCTTTTGGCTATCACCAACTTCGGCCAGAAGTCGCTCGATGAGGTCCTCCAGAAACTGGACGAGAGAGGTCTCTCGCTCCGTGGCAAGCAGGGGCAATAACTGTGGCTGGTATACCTGGTCGTCCGAAGAAAGGCCGCCGCTTCGGCGGCGACGCCGCCCACCAGAAGGCGATGATGGGCAACCTCGTGGCCTCTCTCATCGCGGCCGAGGGCCTCATCACCACCGAAGCCAAGGCCAAGGCCTTGCGACCGGCGTTCGAGAAGTGCCTGACCAAGGCCAAGAAGGGTGGCGTGGAGCACCACCGCCAGGTGGTGGCGTTCATCCGTGACAAAGACATGGCCCACAAGCTCTTCGCCGAGATAGCGCCCCGTTACGCCGAGCGGCCCGGGGGCTATACCCGGATCCTAAAACTCGGGCCTCGGCACGGTGACAACGCCCCCATGGCCCGCATCGAGCTCGTCTGACCCGCCGGGGTCAGCCACGCCTACAACAGGTCTGAGCCCTTCCCCGTCGGGCGGCACCGTAGCCGGCACGCTGTTCCCGGTTGACATCCCGGCTGGTGGTACCTCCGTCCCGGCAGTGGTAGCGACGGGGGCCGTTACCGGGCCCTTGGCGGCGCGTCGGGTGCGTCTGCTCGTCGCCTACCTGGGGACCTCTTTTCACGGCTTCGCCGCCCAGCGCGGTGTGTACACGGTCGCCGGTGCCCTCGGCGGTGCCCTGGAGCGGGCCCTGCGGCACCCCGTAGTGCTGACCTGCGCCGGACGTACCGACGCCGGGGTGCATGCCTGGGGACAGGTGGTGACCACCGACATTGACGCCGGTGCCGACCTCGACCGGGCCCAGCGGTCCGTCAACAAGATGCTGGCGCCCAACGTTTCGGTGCGCGTGGCGGAGTGGGCCTCTGCGGGCTTTGACGCCCGGCGTTCGGCCCTGTCCCGCACCTACCGTTACAGTCTCTCCGGCGCTCCGTGGCCGGACCCGTTCACGGTTCTCACCTCTTGGCATGTGGGGGTGCCTCTCGACCTGCGCGCCATGCAGGCCGCCTGCGATGCCATTTTGGGCGTTCATGACTTTTCATCGTTCTGCCACGCCGTACGAGGCCGGCCGGGCCCGATCGTGCGCCGGGTCTTGCGGGCCGAGTGGTCTGACCTGGGAGAAGGTCGCTACCAGTTTGAGATCGAGGCGGCCTCGTTTGGCCACCAGATGGTGCGCTCAATAGTCGGGACTCTCGTCGAGGTGGGCACCGGCCGGCGCAAGGCCGGTGAGACAGCCTCTGTCCTGGCGGCCCGGGCCAGAGCCGCGGCCGGGCCGGTGGCCCCTCCCCACGGTCTGTGCCTGTGGGAGGTCAAGTACCGGGTGCCCTAGGGGATCCCCAGGTACTTGTGCGTTTGTAGGCTGAGGCGCCACTGCGGGTGGGCCAGGCAGTACCCGATGGCCATCGCCGTGTTCCTCTCCCGTGCCGGGCCGTCCATCGGCTGGAGCGAGAACCGCTCGAAGCTCATGTCCTCGAACGCCTCGGGCGGCGCCGCCTGCTGCGGGTAGACAAGTTTGAGCTCATGGCCGTGGTCGAGCTTCAATGCCGCCCCCGCTTTGGGGCTGACGCAGACCCAGTCCAGCCCGGGCGGGGGCTCCCGGGTCCCGTTGGTCTCCACGCCGACGCTGAACCCGGCCCGGTGGAAGGCGTCGACGGCCGGAGCGTCTAGTTGCAACAGCGGCTCGCCCCCCGTGCACACGACGTACGGTTCGGCCCGGGCGTGGCGCGGGGCGCCCCAGGCCGCCGCCACCGCCCCCGCCAGCTCCTCAGGGGACCTGAACCGGCCACCCCCGGGGCCGTCCGTGCCGACGAAGTCGGTGTCGCAGAACTGGCACACCGCTCGGGAGCGGTGCTCCTCGTGCCCGGTCCACAGGTTGCAGCCGGTAAAGCGGCAGAACACGGCGGGACGGCCGGCATGAGCCCCCTCGCCTTGGAGCGTGTAAAAGATCTCTTTGACCAGGTAGAGCATCAACCGCGCTCGTACGTGGCCGCCTGAGCCAGCAACGAGAGGCACCGGTGCTCTTCGCCCTCGTCCAGGTCGCGGGCGCTCCTGACGGCGAGCGGCCGTATGGCAATGCCGCCGCGAGGGTTGAAGTCCCCGTAGACACGGAGGTACCGGGGCGAGATCCTGCCGCACAAGTCGTCTGCCACCCTGTTCACACAGTCTTCATGGAAGGCGCCGTGGTTGCGGTAGCGCATCAGGTACAGCTTCAGGCTCTTGCTCTCGACGCAGAGACGACCTGGTACGTAGCCGATGTGCAGGCGCCCGTAATCGGGTTGGCCGGTCACCGGGCACAGGCAGGTGAACTCGCTGCATAGCAGGCAGACGGCCCAGGTAGCGGCCGGGTGCGGGTTGTCGAAGACCTCCAGGACGGCGGCGTCAGGGTTGTCGTACCGGTATGTCGTCACACCGCCGAGCGCTGTGAGTCGGGGCTCCGTGGGCACCGGCCCACAGTAGGGCGTGCTCCGGGGCGTCCGGTGCGGGGGGCGCCGGGCAGGCCTCACTTCGGCTGCCCGAACGTCGGAGGTTAGGTGATTGGGACTACACCCTCGGCTTTGTGTAGAAAGTAGGGGTCATGTCGATTAGCACAACGGCCGCCCCGCCCGTGAGCCCGGCCAAGCCGATAAGCCCTGCGGACTACCGACCGGCGTTGGTCAACGTCGGCACCATCGTCTGGCTCGCCTCCGAGCTGATGTTCTTCAGCGGCCTGTTCGCCGCCTACCTGACGCTCCGGGCCGCCACCCCCGTGTGGCCACCGTTCCACGATGTCGTCGACCCGAAGACCGTCGGTGTGGCGACCGTCGTACTCGTACTGTCCTCGGGGACCATGCAGCTCGCTGTCCGGGAGGTCCACCGCAACAACCTGGCCGGCTTCCGGGTCTGGTTGGCCTTTACATGGGCCCTGGGCGCCATCTTCGAGTTCATGCAGGTCGTCGACTATGCGACGCGCAACTTCTCGCTCCAGCAGAGCGCGTACAGTGGGGCGTTCTATCTCTTAACCGGCATCCACTTCCTCCACGTCCTCGGCGGCTTGGCCGCCATGGTCTTCATGTACCTGCGGTCTCTCAACCCGCGGATCCGCTTCGGGGGGCACCGCAGCGCCCCGCACGTAGAAATGCTCTCCTACTACTGGCACTTCGTAGACGTCGTCTGGGTTGCCCTGTACGCGATGATCTTCTTGCTCCCATCGACCAAATGACCGCTCCCAGCGACCAGGGAAAAAGACGGCGCCGGACGCTGCTGGGACCGGGCGCGCTAGTAGGTGCGGCGATGGTGGTCTTCGCTGTGCTGGTGTGGACTGGCTCGGCCCCCGCCCAGACCAAGCCGGTCAGCACCGGCCCGGTCGACATCCAGGCAGGCCAGATCCTCTACAACGGTCACTGCGCTTCTTGCCACGGGATCGGCGGTGTCGGGTCCAAAGGGCCGGAGCTACTGAACGTCGGCCCTGCGGCGGTCGATTTCTTCCTTTCCACCGGGCGCATGCCCCTCGCCTCTCCCAACCTAGAGCCACAGCCGCATACGCCCTACTTCAACCCGGCCCAGATCGCCGACATTGTCGCCTACATCAACGCCCTGGACGTCGAGCACGGTACGCCTGGGCCCGGGATCCTTGATGTCACTCCGGCGTGCAGCAACCAAACGAGCGATTGCCCCACCCTCTCAGAGGGCGACCAGCTGTTCCTTCTGAACTGCGCCCAGTGCCACGACGCCTCGGGGGCAGGCGGGATGCTGAGCCATGGCTACGTGGTGCCCAGCGTGCGCCAGGCGACGGAGACTCAGATAGCCGAGGCCATTAGGGTCGGTCCCCGTCCCATGCCCAACTTCGGCCCGGGCCAGCTCACCAACCAGCAGGTGTCCGCCATCGCCGACTATGTGTACAACTTGAGCCACACAAAGGATCCCGGCGGCCTGGGGATCGCCAACTTCGGCCCCGTCCCAGAAGGGTTCGTGGGCGTCATCTTCGGGCTGGGCGTCCTGCTGCTAGTGGCCCGGCTGATCGGGAACAGGGGATAGCCCGATGGCAGAAAACCGGATAGCCGAGGGCCCGATGGCAGAAACCGGGACCGCAGCAGAACAGTTGCCGAGGGTCTTCACCGGCACCCACGACAACCTTGACGGAGCCGACGGGCACACGGCGTGGCCCAATGACGTGCCCCCGGGCCAGGACGACACCTGGTTCCCGCTGCGCGACGACCCCTGGAAAGCCCGGCGGATGGAGTACATCATCGCCGCCTTCTGGGGCATTACGGCGGTGTGCGGGATCGGCCTTATGATCGTCTACTGGACCGGTGGCCAAGCTCAGTACGAGGGGGCGTTGTTGCTCCTCGCCTTCGCCAGCCTGGGGACGGGCCTGGTGCTGTGGGCGCGTTTTTTGCTGCCAGGTCATGACATTACGGCCAGCCGGGGCGGGCACGTCTCCGACCCAGAGGAGAGGGCCGCCATCGTCGAGTCGCTGTCGCGGGGGACCGAGGCGATGCTGTCCCGGCGGGGCTTCTTGCTAAAGAAGGTCCTGGTGCCGGTGGGAGGGATCTTCGGCATCGCCGCCATATGGCCGCTCGCCTCACTCGGCATCCGTCCGGGCGACGCTCTCTACCACACGAAGTGGTACCCGGGGGCGCGCTTGGTCACCGAGGACGGCAACGCGCTGCACGTTGACGACGTCATGGTGGACGGGCTCCTCACGGTGTTCCCGGAGGGTTACATAGACGACGCCAGTTCGGGAGCGGTCGTCCTCAACATCGGAGGAGCGCCCATCCAGGCCCGCCGCGGCCAGGCCGATTTCGAGGTGGTCTCGGGGGCTAACGGCATCGTTTGCTTCTCCAAGATCTGTACTCATGCCGGCTGCGCTGTGAGCCTGTTCAACGTCCTCACCATGCAGCTCATCTGTCCTTGCCACCAGTCGACTTTCAACATCCTCCAGGACTGCTCACCGGTGTTCGGCCCGGCCTCCCGGCCCCTGCCCCAGCTTCCCCTGCTCGTCGACGCCGAGGGTTACCTGATCGCCCGCAGCGACTTCATCGAGCCCGTCGGGCCCGGTTTTTGGAACAGGTCAGGCGACTGAGCATGAGCAACATGGCCGAACGGTCGGCGGCCCGCAAGCGGGCGAAACTCGAGCAGCAGGCGCTGGACTGGGCGGACGACCGCTTGGGGTCGTCAAAATGGCTCCGGTCGGCCCTGGACAAGATCTTCCCGGACCACTGGTCGTTCATGGTCGGCGAGATCGCCATGTACTGCTTCGTCATCCTGCTGGCCACGGGCATCTACCTGGCGCTGTTCTACAACGCCTCCAGTGCCATCGTCGTGTACCACGGGCCCTACAAGGCACTGGACGGCCAGTCCATGACCGAGGCCTACGCCTCGGTCATCAACATCTCGTTCAGCGTGCGCGCCGGGTTGGTGATGCGCCAGGCCCACCACTGGGCGGCCGTCATATTCATGGCCGCCATCACGTTCCACATGGGCCGTATATTCTTCACGGGCGCCTTCCGCCGGCCCCGCGAGATCAACTGGATCATTGGCGTCACGCTGTTGCTGGTGGCCATGCTGGAAGGCTTCTCGGGCTATTCGCTCCCCGATGACCTGCTCTCCGGCTCAGGCTTGCGGGTCGTGTTCTCCATCATCCAGTCCATACCCTTGATCGGCTCGTGGCTGGCCTTCAACCTTTGGGGTGGCGCCTTCCCCGGCTCGGGGGTCTTTTTCGAGAGGCTGTTCCTGATCCACGAGTTTTTGTTCCCCCTTTTGTTAGCGGGCCTGCTCGGCGGGCACCTGGCCATACTCTGGCACCAAAAACACACCGACTTCGCCGGCCCCGGCAAGACCGAGCACAACATCGTGGGCAGCCGGCTCTGGCCCCAGTACGCGATCAAGTCTACGGCGCTGCTCACTTTCGTGGCCGCTGTGATCTTCGGCCTGGGCGGTCTGGTCCAGATCAACCCCATCTGGGTCTTCGGCCCGTACGAGGCGGCACGCTCAAGCGCCGGGACCCAGCCCGACTGGTACGTGGGATGGCTTGACGGCGCCATGCGCCTATGGCCGCACTGGGAGTTCCGCAGCTTTGGCCACGAGATCGCCAACCCCTTCTTCCCCGGCATACTCCTGCCCGGCCTCGTCTTCACCGTCATTTACGCCTGGCCTTGGCTCGACAAGCGCCTGTACGCCGACTACGGAGAGCACAACTTGCTTGACCGCCCCCGCGACAAGCCCTTGCGTACCTCGCTGGGGGTGGCGGCCCTCCTGTTCTTCGTCGACTTGACGCTGGCCAGCGCCACCGACGTTATTGGCAACGGCCTGCAAATCTCCTTCGAGCGGCTGATCGAGATCCTCCAGTACGGCTCTTTCATCGGGCCGATCGTGGGAGGCCTGGTGGCCTATCGGGTCTGCATACTGCTCCAGGGCGGAAAGGTCCACCCGATCCAGCGGCCGGTCGGCGGGATCATCACCCGCGACGCGCACGGCGCTTACCATACGTTGGGCGCCGACCACGGTGGCAATGGCCACGACGGCAATGGGCACGACGGCCACGGTGAGGACGAGCCATTAGAGCGGGTGGCAGTTGGCCATGGTGACCCCGGGGGCGGAGACGGGGCGTCGGCCGCCCTGGGCGGCGACCGCCTCGGTAGCCCCGGCACGTTCGGTACCGGTACCCTCGGTGGGGCCACGAGTGGCGGCGGGGGTGACCCTGCGCCGGCTGAGTAGGCGCGGTTTTAGCGGCTGCTCAAGCTGCTAGAAAGTCCGTGCTGAACGCACATGGGCCGTTCTGGCACAAGTAGCGTAGGACCGTGCCGCGCGTCCTATCGATGGTCCTGGCCGGGGGTGAGGGCAAGCGCCTCCTGCCTCTGACCCTGGACCGTGCCAAGCCCGCCGTCCCCTTTGGGGGCCACTACCGCTTGATCGATTTCGCCCTATCAAACCTGGCCAATGCGGGCTTCCTGCGGGTCGTGGTGCTGACCCAGTACAAGAGCCACAGTCTTGACCTGCACATCTCCCGCACCTGGAGGCTCTCCACCCTCCTCGGCAACTATGTGACAACCGTCCCGGCCCAGATGCGCCGCGGCCCCTGGTGGTTTGCCGGCTCGGCCGACGCCATCTACCAGAACCTGAACATCGTGGGCGATGAGCGACCGGACTACATCCTGGTTTTTGGAGCCGACCACATATACCGGATGGACCCGAGCCAAATGCTGCGCCAGCACATCGAGAGCGGGGCGGCGGCGACGGTGGCGGCCATAGCGGTGCCCGCCGCCGAGGCGCACGGTTTCGGCATAGTCGAACCCGGCCGAGGGACGGTCATCGACCGTTTTGTCGAAAAGCCCCAAGACCCCCTTGAGCTAGCGGCAGGCAGGAAGCACCTTTACGCTTCGATGGGTAACTACGTCTTCAACGCCGCCGCTCTGGTGGACGCCTTGCGGGAGGACGCGCAGGACTCGAACAGCCGCCATGACATGGGCGGCGATATCGTCCCGCGTTTCGTGGAGAGCGGCGAGGCCCATTTTTACGATTTCAATACCAACGACGTCCGCGGGTGCACAGGGGTCGAACGGGGTTATTGGCGTGACGTCGGCACGCTCGACAGCTACTACGACGCCAGCATGGACCTGGTCGCCGTGCAGCCGGCGTTCAACTTGTACAACACCGACTGGCCCATCTTCACGAGCCCTCCCCAACTGCCTCCGGCCAAGTTCGTCTTCGAGGACGACGGTCGAGTCGGCCAGGCGTTCGACTCCATCGTGTCGGCCGGCTCGATCATCTCCGGCGGCACCGTGAGGCGTTCGATCATCTCCCCGGGCGTCAAGGTCGACCAACGGGCGCTCGTCGAAGACTCGGTGATCATGGACAACGTCCGCATAGGCGAGGGAGCCGTGGTGCGCCGCGCCATCATCGACAAAAACGTGGTCGTCGCTCCGGGAGTGCACGTGGGCACCGATCCTGAGCTCGATGCCAGCCATTTCACCATCTCGGGCCGCGGCATCGTGGTTATAGGTAAGGGCGAAAAGGTCGTCGTGTGAGCCGTGTCGCCCTGCTCACCAAGGAGTACCCCCCCGAGGTGTACGGAGGAGCGGGCGTGCATGTCGAGTACCTGGCGCGCCATCTCGCCGGCCTGGTCGACGTGGGTGTTTACTGCTTCGGTGCCCCGCGCCAGGACGCTTTGGTGGCGGGGGCCTACGAGCCGTGGGAAGCCCTGGCCAAGGACGGGAAGGGGACGGCTCTGCGCAGTCTTTCAGCCGACTTGCGCATGGCTGGCGATGTCGCCGGTGCCGACCTGGTCCACAGCCACACCTGGTATGCCAATTTTGCCGGCTACCTGGCGCGGGTGCTCTACCAAGTCCCCCACGTTATGACGACCCACAGCCTGGAGCCGCTGCGACCATGGAAGGCGGAGCAGCTGGGCGCCGGCTACCGCCTGTCGTGCTGGGTCGAACGCACTGCCGTCGAGAGCGCCGATGCCGTAATAGCGGTGAGCCAGTCCATGCGCGACGACGTCCTCAGCGTTTACCCGGCCGTAGCTCCCGAGAGGGTGAAGGTCGTTCACAACGGCATCGACCCCGATGAGTTCTTCCCCGATCCGGCCACGGGGAGCCTCAAGCGCCACGGTCTCGATCCCGGGACGCCGTACGTACTGTTCGTGGGCCGGGTGACGCGTCAGAAGGGCATCACGTACCTCCTTCAAGCGGCCAAGACGATCGACGCCGCCGCCCCGGTGGTGTTCTGCGCCGGCGCTGCGGACACGCCCGAGATCGAGAGCGAGGTGCGGGCACAGCTGGACGAGCTGGGCGGGGTGCGCAAGGGTGTCGTATGGGTCGACGAGATGCTTCCTCGGTCCGAGCTGGTCCAGCTGATGAGCCATGCCGCCGTTTTCGTGTGCCCCTCCATTTACGAGCCTTTCGGTCTGATCAACGTCGAGGCCATGGCGTGCGCCGTGCCTGTCGTGGCCACGGCGGTGGGGGGGATACCCGAGATCGTGGTGGACGGGGAGACCGGCATCCTGGTGCCTTTCGAGACCGGCGGGGACGAGTTCGGCAGCCCCAAGGACCCCGAGGCCTTCTCCCGTGGCATCGCCGAGCGGGTCAACCAGCTCCTGGCCGAGCCTGAGCTAGCAAGGCGAATGGGCGCCGCCGGACGCCGGCGGGCGCTGGACGAGTTCACTTGGGAGGCCGTCGCCAAGAAGACTGTCCAGGTATATGAGCAGGTCATGGGGTCTTTCCGCGCCGCTTGAGTGTAACCGGAGGCCGTGAGGGCTATGCTCAGTGCAGTGCCGGTCCCGAGTTCTCGTGCCGGCGGCCGAGGGACATGATCCGTTTTAATCACGTCACCAAGACGTACAAGGGCCCCATCGCCGCCCTGCGGGACGTCACAGTGGACATCCCGAGGGGTGAGTTCGTGTTCATCGTCGGGCCGTCAGGCTCTGGCAAGACGACGTTCTTGCGCCTTGTCACGAAAGAGGAACGGACCGACGAAGGTGAGATCTGGGTGGCCGGCAAAGAGGTAGGCACGCTTGCCCCGTGGAAGGTCCCCTACCTGCGGCGGAACATCGGCTGCATTTTCCAGGATTACCGTCTGTTGCCCGAGCGGACCGTGTACGAGAACGTCGCCTTCGCCCTGGAGGTCATAGGTCGGTCGCGGCACTTCGTCCGCTCGCAGGTGCCCCAGATCCTCGAGCTGGTCGGGTTGGGCGAGAAGATGGACCGGCGCCCCAACGAGCTCTCGGGTGGCGAGCAGCAACGGGTAGCCGTGGCTAGGGCCTTCGTCAACCGGCCACTCATCCTGTTGGCCGACGAGCCCACGGGCAACCTCGACCCGGGTACCACGGCCGGGATCATGCGCCTCTTGGAACGCATAAACCAGTACGGCACCACCGTCGTGATGGCCACGCACCAGCAGGACGTCGTGGACGCCATGCGCAAGCGGGTCATCGAGCTCGATCAAGGGCAAGTGGTCCGGGACCAGGCCAGAGGCGTCTACGGTATGGTAGACGCGTAGGCGGCCGGCGGCTTACACAGAAAAACCGGGGAGCACGAGTGTCGTTCGCAAGCCCGTACGTACTGCGCGAAACGGGGGGCAACCTGGTCCGTAACATTGTCATGACGGTCGCCGCCGTCGTAACAATGGCTGTTTCCCTCACGGCGCTGGGCGGCGTGCTGATAATGCGCCAGGCGATAAACCAGGCCACGGTCCAGTACCAGGGCGGGGTTGAGCTCGTCGTCTTCATAAACGCCGGCGCCAGCGCCCAGGAGATCACCGGGTTGCGCCAGCAGCTGGCTGGGATGGTGCCGGAGGAGATCAGGTCGTGCCACTTCGTCGACCAGGCGGCGGCCTACGCCGAGTTCAAGTCGATGTTCAGCGGCCAGCCCGACATGTTGAAGGTCATGACGGTACAGAAGATGCCGCCTTCCTTCCGTTGCGTCCCCGCCAAAGCTCAGAACGTCGCCCAGCTCGCGAGCCAACTCAACAAACAGCCCGGTGTCCTCAACGTCGGGTACCCGGGCCAGGCCATCAAGGAGGAGCTGGCCCGCTTCGCCACCCTGCGCAACGTGGCGCTGGTGGTGGCCGGGGGCGTCATGCTGGGGGCGATAGCCCTCGTCGTCAATACGATCCAGCTGGCCATCTTCGCCCGCCGGCGTGAGGTGGCGGTGATGAAGCTGGTTGGGGCTACCAACTGGTTCATCCGGGTGCCGTTCATGCTCGAGGGCCTGGTGGAGGGGCTGGTGGGCGCGCTCATCGCCTTCTTCATCACCTACCTGGCCCGCGACACACTGGCCTCGTTTACGGGCAGCAACCCATTGGTCCCGGACCAACCGCTGTACGTCAGCTCGCACGAGGCTTTGTTGACCGGGATCTTCGTGGTCGCCCTGGGTACGCTTGTGGGCGCCGGCGGCTCGGGTTTTGCCGTGCGCCGGTTTTTGTCCGTCTGACGCCTCCTATGCTGGCCCCGCGTGAGCCAGCGGATCGAAGACTATGCCCTGATCGGTGACACCCATACGGCGGCACTGGTGGGGCGGGACGGTTCGCTGGACTGGCTGTGCGTGCCGCGCTTCGACTCCGCCGCCTGCTTCGCCGCCCTGCTCGGCTCACCGGACCACGGTCGCTGGTTGGTGGCGCCCAAGGGGGCCGGTCCGGCCACCCGCCGCTCCTACCGCAAGGGCACCCTGGTCCTGGTGCAGGAATGGGACACGCCGTCCGGCACCGTACGAGTCACGGACTTCATGCCCCCCAGGCACCACCGGCCCCGCGTGTACCGCAGGGTCGAAGGTGTGCACGGTTCCGTGGAGATGGTCACCGAGCTCATCATCCGCTTCGAGTACGGCTCACAGGTCCCCTGGGTCCTCCAAGACGGCAACGTGATAAGGGGGGTTGCCGGCCCGGACGCCATCGAAGTGGAGTCCCCTTTTCCTCTTCGCGGCGAGCATATGCGCCACGATGCGGAGTTCGTCGTCAACGAGGGCGACCGCCTCGACTTCCGCCTGCACTGGGCCTTGTCTTACGAGGAGCAGGGTAGGGACGTCGACAGCGAGGGCGCTTTGGCCGACACCCTGGCTTTTTGGGAGTCCTGGTCGGCAGGGCTGGTCGAGGTGCACGGGCAATGGGAGGCCCTCGTGCAGAGGTCGTTGCTGACGCTTAAGGCTCTTACGTACGCCCCCACCGGCGGGATAGTGGCGGCGCCTACGACATCGCTCCCCGAAGCCCTGGGGGGCACCCGCAACTGGGACTACCGGTACTGCTGGGTACGAGACGCCACTCTGACCATAGACGGCCTGGTTGAGGCGGGGTGCCGGGATGAGGCGGAGGCTTGGTTGTGGTGGCTTGTCCGGGCCGTCGCCGGGAGCCCTGAGCAGATGCAGATCATGTACGGCGTCGCCGGGGAGCGGCGCCTGCCCGAACTGGAGATGGACTGGCTGCCCGGGTATGAGGGGTCTAGCCCGGTACGGGTCGGCAACGCGGCATCCTTGCAGTTCCAGTTGGACATCTACGGCGAGCTGATGGTGGCCATAGACGTCGCCCGTTCTCAGGGTGTCGGCAGCGCCGGTGCCATATGGGACCTGCAGCGCGCTCTGCTCGAGTTCGTCGAAGAGCACTGGGACGAGCCGGACCAGGGCATCTGGGAGCTGAGGGGCCCCCCTCAACCGCTCGTCTACTCGCGGGTCATGGCCTGGTCGGCCATGGACCGGGGGGTAAGGGCCGTCGAGCACGACGGCCTGGAGGGGCCCGTCAAGCGCTGGCGCGAGGTGCGCGACCTCATCCACGCCCAGGTGTGCTCGCGAGGCTTCAACGAAGAAGTGGGTGCTTTCACCCAGGCCTACGGCTCTACCGAACTGGACGCCAGCATCCTCCTCGCGCCTCTGATGGGTTTCCTGCCCATCTCCGACACCCGCATCGTAAGCACCATCGAGGCTGTCCAACGCGAGCTCATGGTGAACGGCTTCGTGATCCGCTATCGCAACGACTCCGGTGTGGACGGCCTGCCTGGCCAGGAGGGCACCTTTCTCCCGTGCTCGCTATGGCTAGTTTCCTGCCTGGCTTTGCTCGGTCGGACCGAAGAGGCTTTGGCGATATTTGAACGTGTGAGGGCCGTGGCCAACGACGTCGGGCTGTTCTCAGAGGAGTACGACACGAGCCGTGGCCGCCTGGTTGGCAACTTCCCCCAGGCGTTCACGCACGTGGCGTTCATCAATGCCGCCAGGGTGCTGGCAGCCGCGCTCGAAGGAAAGCCCGTCCTAAGCACCAGCAGCGAATAGGGCGCGTCCCCCTGGTCGTTAGGTTCGACCGGCCAGCCGTCGGATGGCCGATGCGACCGCCCCGGGTTGGAGCTGAGGCAACAGATGGCCACCACCCGGCACCATCTCAAGCCTGGCCTCCGGGATGGCGCCCGCCAGCCGGTGAGCCGCCGCGGCCGGGACGACCCGGTCCATGCTGCCCCCCAGCACGACGGTGGGTGCAGAGATATGAGCGAGGCGGGGTGCCATCGCCGACAGCTCGTGGACCAGAGCGCGCTGTTCGACGGCGAAGCTTGTCCAGGTGGCATGTCTCCGCCACGAACGGGCGAGCTCGGCCAGCTGTTCCTCGGAGCGGCCCCGCATCCGCCAATCGGCGAAGGCGCGGGTGGGGCCCCAGGAGAGCACACCGCCGGCGGTACTGAGCGCTGTAGCGGCCAGGGCCGTGCCTACCAGGGGGACGGCCAGCAGCCTGTCGGTAGCACCCGGCGGGTCTCCGGGTGCCACCGAGCAGACGAGGACCAGGCCGGTAACCGAGCCCGGGTAGTCCAGGGACAGTTCTATAGCGACGCCACCGGCCCAGCTGTGCCCGACGACGACTGCCTCGGCCACGCCGAGCGAGCCTAGGAGCCTGGCCACGGCATTGGCGTTTGCGGCAAAGCCTCCAGCAGGCCCGCCGGTCAGCCCGTAGCCCAGGCGGTCCGGGACGATGACACGGTGGTCCCGAGCAAGGTCACCGGCCACTAGGCCCCAATCGCGGGCCGAGCCGGGCTGGCCGTGCAGGAGAACTACGGCGGGGCCGGCTCCGCGGCTCTCAGCGACCAGGTCCCGCCTCCGTTTGACGCGCCAGAAGTGCAGGGAGGGAGGCCGGCCGACGCGCTCCTCCCGGGTGTACCCGGTCCGGTCGGCTTGAGCGGGAGGAACCTCGACAATCATTGCAGGCTAACTTCTCAAGGCTCAGGCTCGGTCAGGTGCCTCGCTTGTCGATCGGGAGCTGGGCCGGTCCCGGGTGGTCCGGGCCGGGGACCGGGCAGGTCTCACCGTCGTCGAGGTCGAGGGCGTCGTCGCGGGTGTTGACGAGATGGCTGGCCACGGATTTGAAGTAGCTCAGCAGCTGCGTCTCGTCCAGGGCCCCGAGGCCGACCTCTTCCATGGCGGCCGTCATGTGCTGCAACCAGGCGTCGTGCTCTCGGGCGCCGATCCGAAAACCTTCGTGCCTGGCGCGCAGGCGGGGACTGCCCTGCAGCTCTTCGTAGGCGCGGGGACCGCCCCAGAACTGGGCGAGGAACAGGCAGAGCCGTTGGCGGGAGCCATCGAGATCCTCCGGATAGAGAGGGCGGAGCACTTCGTCCGTCGCCACCTTGGCATAGAACCTCTGCGTGAGCGCCTCGAAAAAGCTCATGCCACCCAGGCGTTCGTACATGCTCTTTACGGGCATTGTCCCTGCAGTTCCCCCGAAGCCACCTGTCCCTGGCCCTCCTGATGGATGATAGGCCCCGGCCGGTGGCTATGCGGCCACGTTGCGCGCACCGAAGTACTAGGTCGTATGATGCGGCCTATGCCGTCCCGCCGGCTGGTCGCTGCCATGGTAGCGGCGGTCGTGCTCGCCGGGGGGGGTCTTTTGGACGGTTGCGGCCGACATGCCGTCATCAGTGACCAGTCCGAGAAAGCTTTTCTTGACTCGGTCTACAGCCAGGCTCCCGGCATCGGCGGCTATCGGACCGGGCCCCAGCTGATCAGCTTGGGGCAGGCCATTTGCGGCGACCTCGCCTCTGGGGCGTCCGTAGAGGAGCTGGGAGACCGCTTGCCACTCGTGGAAGGCAACGTCACCCTACCCCCTGGTGACCTCGGGGTTGTCATTGCTGCGGCCGTCGGCGTGATGTGCCCGAAGTTCAAAAAGCTGCTCGGTTAGTAGCTGTCCGGGCTTTCAGCGCCGCTTCAGGTCGGCCAGGCCGACAGGTAGGTGAGGACTCTGCCCCCGCACGATACGTGCGACCCGTTGGCGAGTTCCCGCTGCTCGTTGCGGCCGAGCTTGTCCCATCCCTGGGAGCCCGGCCCTTGCAGCCACGTGCCACCCTCCGCGCCCCGGTCGACCACGAAGGCTGACCAGCCCCGGATCTGGACCTCGGCATGGACCGGCCCCATGGAGTGGTTGGCTCCCGAGCGCATGGAGATGGCCTGAGCCGCGCCCGACTGGACCTCGGCTGCGGTCGCCGGCTCGGTGCCGATCAGGCAGCCACGGGCCAGGCCCCACACCGAACCGTCGTCGGCCAGGAGGGTGCCCACGGACGGTCGAGGGCCGTTGGACGGCGGCGCGCCGAAGGGTATGGGCCGCCCGCAGCGCAGGCAGTTCGTCACCTTCGGATGGTTGAAATGACCTTTCTCACAGCGCACACCAGGCACTTCGGGGCGGTCGCTGCCGGGGATCACGGCGTTTGAGGCGAGCCGCAGGGGAGGTTTGCCCGACAAGGCAACGAAACGCAGGTCGACCGGCGCCCCTGCGTCAGGGCCCGGGGCACGGGGCAGCGGTGCTGCCGGCGAGGCGACCGGCGAACTCTGGGCAAAGGACGCCAGGTTGCCAGAGACGGGGCCGCCAGGGACGGGGCCGCCGCCAGGGACGGGGCCGCCAGGGACGGGGCCGCCAGGGACGGGGCCGCCAGGGACGGGTTGCCACGAAGGTGGGGTGCCGGCGACCGGGCCTCCCGTCGTTGGCGCGTAGAGGCCGGTCTGGGCTGGTTGGCCGGCCTGGGCTAGCTGGCCCGTCTGGGCTGGTTGGCCGGCCTGGGCGGGTTGGCCGGCGCCGACAGTCTGGAAGGCCCCGCCCGTCTGCGGCGTCGCCGAAGGTGGGCGCAAGAGGACGAACCCGGCCCCGGGGACGGCCCCAGTCACCAGGTCGAAAGGATTGCCCTGCTGGCTTTGGGGCGGCGGGTGGGACCCGTAAGGCAGCACGATCAACGGCCACGGCCGGCCGATGGAAGTGACCATCCAGCCGGGCACGGGTTGAGGAGCCAGCCAGCGGCCACTGTCCCAGGCCTGGACCGGTCCATGCAGGAACAGGGTGAGCCCGTTGGCCCCCGGCCCCACCACGGCGAAGGGTGCCTGTGGCTCGGGGTCGCCGCGCTGGAGGATGGCGATGAAGGAGTTTGCCAGCTGGTCGCCGCCAGATGCTGACTGGCTGGCCCTCTGCGCCTCGTTCACCAGGTGTGACTGCAACAACGGCGTTGCTTGCGGGCCGGCCCAGATCTCCACGTCGCCAAAGCGCGCCACCAGGCCAGGGCCCGGCACAACCTCGAGTTTGTCAGCCACGCAGCGTTACCTCCAGGGGTACGTCAAGCGACGATTGGGTTCGTATCAGGGGCAGTTGTTTCACCAGTTGGTCGGCCTCACCAGTTGGCGGCCGCCTCTTCGAGGTGCCTGGCCACTTCCTCGGCCGTCGCGGGGCGGTCCGCGGGGTCAGGCGCGAGGCAGCCGGCGACGACAGAAGAGACAGCGGCGGGCACGTCGCGCCGCGCCGGCGCCGTAGCCGTCAGCAACTGGGAGAGAGCCTGCACCACGGGCAGGTCTTCGATGCCCGGGAACGGCGCCGCCCCGGTCAGGGCGTAGTGGGCGGTCGCCCCCAATGCCCAGATGTCCGACCAGCGTCCCCCCTCGCCTCTTAGGAGTTGAGGGTCCACGTAGGCCAAGGGAGGGTAACCGATCTGTGCCAGGGGTTGGTCGCCGTTAGCCAGGGATGGCGGGGAAAGGATAGCCCCGCCCACGGCTGAGCCGGCAGTGGAGAGGACGGCTTGGTCGGGTGCCGTCAGGGCTATGGCCTGAGGGCAGATGGCCGCGTGAAGCTGGCCGTGCTCGTGTAGAGCGTGTGCCCCACGGGCCGCGCTGGCCAAAGCCCGCAGGCGAGACGGCATGTCTAGGTCGGTAGGCGGAGCGGCAAGAGTAGCGACGACCGGCGTGGTGGCGCTGGTCCACACGACCGAGCGCTGGCCATATTCGCCCACGCCGGCCTCGAGCCAGTCGGGCAGGCCCGGTGCTCGCACGGCCGCTAATGCCAGCCTGGCCCGAGCCACCTCCCACGCGGTGCGGGCCAACGGGCCTAGGACCCAGATCGTAACCTGGTCCGGGCCTTCGCCCAGCCGGGCGGGCCGGCGCGCCCGCAGGCACGGGAGCGGCCCGTCATCGGCCACGACGCTCGTGATCTCGTAATCGGCCACCTGGCTAGCCAACCGTGAGCCTCCTCGGGAGCCCTTTGCTGAGGGACGCTACAGGCTTTTGCGGCGTGATGTTAATGAGGCCGACAGTTTTTAGACGAGCATTCAGGAAGCGACGGTCAGGGTCGACAGGACCCTCTCGGCCGTGGCCGAAGAGGGCAGGGCCACGAGCCAGACTTCCGATTCGGTGGTCTTCACCCAAGCCATTGTGCCCAAGCCCTTTTTACCGTCGTCCAGAAGGAACTGGTAGTGCCAGGACAGCGCGGCGCCAGCCAGCCGGAAGGCCTCTACCGACACCACACGGTAATGCCCCCCGAGGAACGTCCCCACGATCTGGGGCAGGGCGCCGCGGGGCGAGGGGGGTACGTCGGCCTCGGTCACGGACTCGCCCGCACCGCCGCTTGTTCCTGCGTAGTACACGTCCCCGGCGGCGTCGCTCATGAACTGCTGGAGCGACCAGCTATGGGGTACAGAGAAGCTGGCATACACGCCGGCTACGGACTGCCAACCCCGGGGGACGGGGGGGGCTACGGTCGGGTAGTTGCCGTTCAGCCCGATGGCGGCCCAGAGCACGACCCCGATGCAGATCGGTGTCAATGTGAGCAACGCCAACCATGCCAGCAACCGGCGCCGGTCCCGCTTGGTGGGAGGGTCGACGCGGGGGTCGTGGCGGGGAGGCCGAGCCGCGCCGGAACTCGCCTGAGGCGGCGGCACGGTCTGGCGGCTTTCAGTCGCAGCCCTCACGGGACAGACCCTACCGCGCCAGAGGAGCGGTCCGAGGTGCCGGGGCCCCGGTCGGTGGGAAGATCGTTGAGCTTATGAGACAGGCCGCTTTCGTCATCAACCCGGTCCGGGCCCGCCATGTCGAGCTCCTCAAGGCCCGGTGCCGGCAGGCTGCGGCACGCCATGGGTGGGAGGCACTGTTCATGGGGACCGAGGCCGGCGAGACCGGTCCGGAGCTGAGCAGCCATCTCGAGGTCTATGCGGGCCAGCCAGGCGACAAGCTGGTGTTCGCCGTCGGGGGCGACGGCACCGTCAGGGCCTGTGCCCATGCCCTAGCCGGTAGCGGCATCGCCCTGGCCATCGTCCCGCGCGGGACCGCGAACTTGTTCGCCCGGGCCCTCGGAGTGCCATCCGACCTGGCCGGCGCGTTGTTCACTGGTTTTTGTGGCCTGGACTTGGACGTAGATGTGCCTGACGCCGACGGTCAGACGTTCGTGGCGATGGCCGGGTTGGGCATCGACGCGGCCGTGGTCGAAGGCACACCAAAGCTCTTGAAGGACTACCTCGGCTGGCTCGCCTACGCGCTGGCCGCAGTACCGCACCTCGCCGGTCCGGTCCACGAGATCACCGTTGAGGTCGACGGCGCCGCACCTATGGTGCGCGACGCTCATTGTGTCGTGGTTGGCAACGTCGGTTTGCTGCCCGGCGGTTTCAACCTCCTCAAGGGTGCCCGCGTCGACGACGGCCTCCTCGACGTGGGAGTTTTGTCCCCCCACGGCGTCGTTGGTTGGCTTGTCCTCGCCCGGCGCACCGTGGGTGGTCGTAATCGCACCGGGCCGGAACTGGAGCACTTCCAAGGATCCCGTATAGAAGTGAGCTCGACCACCGAACTGTGCCGCCAGCTCGACGGTGATGTCATTGCGCCCGGACGCTCGCTTTCGGTCCGCCTTCGCGCCAGAGCTCTGCGGGTGCGTGTCCCCGAGCGTCATAGGATCGGCGAGTGAACGTGCAAAGGGTTGTGGCGGCGTTGGCTACCGCTTGTCTATCGGCGGCTTGTCTATCGGCGGCCTGTCTGGTGGGCGGTCCCTGGGCCGTCCCAGCCCAAGCGGCGCCGACCACGACCACGACGACGGCGTCGGCGCCGACCACGACGACGTCGTCGACGCCGCTTACCTCGACGCCGCTTACGTCGACGCCCACGACGACGTCGGGCCTCTCGCCCGCCCAGTTGCTCGCCTCAGCCATCTCGGCGGTCGCGGGGCAGCGGGCGCTCGATTGGAGGCAGACCATGACCCAGGGCGTGGACTCCTACACCCAGGTCACTCAGGCCGGGCGGCTCGACGGCACGAGCTCGATCACGGTGCACGCCGGCAAGATCACCCTCAAATTGGACTGGACCTTGATCGGCAAGACGGTTTATTTCAAGGGCAACATCAACGCCCTCAGCGGGTCACTCGGCTTTACAACGGCGGCCGCGAAACAGGAGGCCGGGAAGTGGATCTCCGCCACCGCCGGCTCCGGTGCTCTTTTTCAGAACTTGTCCTCTTACCTCACAGTCGCGTCGGCCACTACGATCCTGGACATGGTCGGCGAAATGAGCTTTCTCCCAGCTACGACGGTGCGGGGCCAGGCCGTGCTTGGCATCCAAGGTGTACGTTTATCCGAGGAGGAGAAGGTCATCGAAACGATCTACGTCAAGTCTGCGCCAGCGCCCCTGCCGGTCGAGCTGAGCCAAATCGGACAGGGAAGTACCCTTTATACGTACTTCGGGCCCTGGGGGCAGCCTCCTGTAGCCAAGGTGCCGCAGAGCGTGCTGAGATTGTCCAAGGCATGGTTGGCTAGTTCATAGAAAAGGAGCCGGTCCTGTGTTGAAGGGTTTCAAAGAGTTCATCATGCGTGGCAACGTCGTGGACCTTGCCATTGCCGTCGTGATAGGCACGGCCTTTGCCGCTCTGGTGAAGGCGTTCGTGACCGACATCCTGACGCCGATCATTGCCGCCATCGTCGGCCAACCCAATTTCGGCACGCTGACGTTCACCATCAACCACAGTCAGTTCTTTTACGGGGACCTTATTAACTCCCTCATCACGTTCGTCGCCGTCGCCGCCGCCGTCTACTATTTCGTGGTGGTCCCGCTCAATGCCTTGGCGGCGCGGCGCGCCCGGGGCCAGGCCCCCCCGGCCGATGAGGTCCCTCCCGACATCGCCCTGCTGACGGAGATCAGGGACCTTCTGGCCAGCCAGGAAGGGCCGTCAAAGACGGCTTGAGGACACGCGGCAGCAGGCGGCAGAAGGATCTCTGGGCTTGGACCACTTAGAACACTGCGACCTGCTCGCCGTCGAGGTCGAGCGTTTCGCCGGACTGATCGATAGCGGGCCCGACGGCTCAGGTCCGTTCGAGGTGCCCGTGGCGACCTGCCCGGGATGGTCGATCGGTGACCTCACCGTGCACCTCGGTACGGTGCACCGCTGGGCCGAGCACCTCGTGCGCGTCCGCGCTCATGAGCGGGTCCCGTCGAGCGAAATGGGCTTGGGGGAGGCGCAACCGACCGCTGAGTGGTTGCGGGTCGGCGGCGATGTCCTGGTCCAGACCCTTCGCGCCGCCGACCCGGACGCCCCCATGTGGGCCTGGGGAGCCGATCAGCGCGTCCGGTTCTGGTCTCGCCGGCAGCTGCACGAGACTCTTGTGCACCGCATCGACGTCGAACTGGCCCTGGGCCTGGTGCCGGCGGCATCGCCCGCCGTGGCCGCCGACGCCATCGATGAGTTCCTGGTCAACCTGAGTGGTGCCGCCTATTTCTCGTCCCGCGTGAAGGACCTGCGGGGGGACGGCGAGCGGTTGTCCTTTCAGGCCACCGACCAGGGCCGGGAGTGGTCGGTCAGTTTGCTGCCCGAGGGTTTCGAGGTCGGTGGCCCGGCGGGATCCCCCAGTGCCACCGTGGCCGGACCGGCACTCGCTCTGCTCCTGGTGCTCTACCGCCGTCTGCCGCTCGACGAGGGAGGTGTGCTGACCACGGGGGAACGCTCGTTGATCGAGCTGTGGTGGGCCAACTCCGCCTTGGAGTAAGCGCCGATGGTCGACCCGCTGCCCAATACCTCGCTCGTCAAGCCCGGCGACAGCAGTGCCCCTGCGCCCGTGAAGCCGCGTCTGCGGGGTGTGTCGCACCAGGCCGCGGCGTGGGTGTTCCCACTTCTAGGGTTGGCGGCCGTGCTGGCGGCCAAGTCGGCGGGGGACAGGGTGGCCGTCGCCGTCTACACCGCCGGGGTCACCGGGATGTATGCCACGAGCGCCTGCTACCACCGGGGCCACTGGGCCGCTCCGGCCAAGCGCCGCATGCGTCGTCTGGACCACTCGATGATCCTGGTGGCCATTGCTTCGACCTACACTCCCGTGGCTGTGATCGGGCTGTCTTCGACCACCGCCTGGGCCCTGCTGAGCGTGGTCTGGGGCCTGGCCGTGGCCGGGGCCGTCGTCCGCAATGTCTGGCTCGAAGCTCCCCATTGGCTCACCGCGGCCGTCTATGTCGGCGTCGGTTGGGCAGCCCTCGCTGTCCTGCCTAGGTTGTGGACGCAGCTCGGGGTGGCGACTTTCGTCCTGCTGATGGTGGGTGGTTTGCTCTATTCCATTGGGGCCGTGGTCTACAGCTTTCATAAGCCCGATCCCTGGCCCGCCGTGTTCGGCTACCACGAGGTGTTCCACGCCTTGGTGGTCGCGGCCGGTCTGGTGTTTTACGCCGCCGTCCTTGGCATCGTGCTCCGGGCCTGAGCTTGGCCGCGGCCACCCATGGCCTGGGACCGGCGCGTCATTGATCGTGGGGCAGGCCCCGGATCGTTGACAACCACGGGATGCTGCGCTGGTCGGTAACCCCGGAGATGGCCTGCAGCATGTCGGAGTAAGCGGCCTCCGGGCCGTTGGTGCCGCGGCCTTCGGTCAGGACCCCGAATATAGTCATCACCTCGCGGCGCCGGGCTTTGGCATAGCTCAGCAGTGCGCCCCAATCCGCGGCCTCCGAGGCGTAATAGACCTGGGGCATCGGGACGTCGGGCCGAAAACCGTAGGCCACCTGCAGGAGCTGGTGTTCCGTCCAGTAACTCGCCTCCGCCGAACCGTAGTCGACCATGGCCGGGAAGGAGCCGCCGACGGCCCGGGCATAGCCCTCCAGGAGGTCGTAGGTATTGGTGTAGCCGGGGTCGTACGCCGGCTCGGCGTCATCGGCAGCGACGACCCTGACGTTGTCCGTGTAGCCGTCGCGGGCTTTCAGATCCGTGGCCCAGGCGCCGATCTTCATTACCGTCAGGGCAAGTTGCGACCCCCAGAAGGCGTAATCGGGGGGCTCGTCCGGGCACCCGCATATGTCCGTCCCCTCACCGCAGGGCTGGCCGGTGCCACAACTGTTGTTAGTGCCGACGGCCACGTCAAGGGTTGTGGAACTGGGCGCGGAGCGGTAGTAGCCCCTTATGTAATTTTCAACGCCCCGGGCGATCGAGGTGAAAGGTATGAAGGGGCCGGCGAAGCCCATGGTCCCATAGGACACGCCATTATCTGCGGGTCGCCCGAAATCCAGGATCACGATACCTTGGGCATCGCTCCTGCCTGCCTCTTCGCCCTGCCGATAAAGGACGAGGGGGTTGGCACTGCGCTCGTAGTAAGAGCTTGTCCGCGGCGGTGGCGTAGCGGCATAGGCGGCGCTAGATGTTGCCGGCACGGCGAGAGAGGCAACGACAGCAAGCGCGACAACGACAGCAAGCGCGACAACCAGGTGGTATCGCCGGCTAATGCGCCGGCGACATGCGAACAAAAGGTGGGCGCCACTCCACGTCATGCGGGACAAGTGTCGCGCATTTTAGAGCGCTAGTGGCGCACCCAGGTACGCTCCGCTCAGGTGTAGAGGTCTCCCTCCGGGATGCCAAGGTCCTTGGCGAACGCACCCACCAGGGGGAGATCTTTGGTGTCCAGAGCGCTGAAACCGGTCTCGAACGCTTTGAGGCTGTGTATCGAGCTCATGAGCACGATCAACTGCTTATTGTTGCCGACTATGGCCGCCGCGTCCGCCGCCGTCTTGCCTGTAAACCCCACTTTCAGCAGCCCGGTGTCGAAGGCCTTCAGAGCCGGGATGAAGGCGAGGCAGGGCTTGGAGACTTGAGCAACCGTCGCCTTCGCGCCGAGCGCTTCGAGGGCGTTGCTCCATTTGGCCTGCGGCCCGAAGAAGGCGACCTCGAGCGCATGGAACCGGGTCATCTGTTGGGGCGGGACCTTTGCCGACGCCGCTTGTGCGCCGACGGCCACAAGGGCGGTAGAAGCCGCTACGACTGTGAACCACCTGAAGCGCACTCTTAGCCTCCTGGTCTGGGGACGGTTTGAAAGCTGGCGACAACTTGGATGCGGAGCCTACTAGCTGACGCGCCCCAGGGAAACGGACCCGACGACCTCCGCAGCAACGTCGCGGAGCTTGCGCCCGTTGCCTTGGGACGCCTGGCGCAGGTCTTCAAAAGCCTGGTCGGCGCTGACACCATGGCGAGCCATCAGGATGCCCTTGGCCTGGCCGATCACGTCCCTGCTCTCCAGAGCGTCACGAAGGTGGCGGTTGGACAGCTCGGCGCTCATGAGCCAGGAGGCGTTGGCCAGTACGACGGCGGCCTGGCCGGCCAGCGCCCGGGCCGCCGACCTGGCCGCCGACCTGGCCGCCGACCTGGCCGCCGACTGGGCCGCCGACTGGGCCGCCGACTGGGCCGCCGACTGGGCCTCGTCGTCGTTGTGGTGCCCTGTACAGGAGTAGAGGTTGAGCGCGCCGAGCGTCCTATGGCGCAGCGAGAGCGGGAAGGCCCAGACCGAGCAGAAGCCGAGGTCGGCGGCGACGGCCGAGAAGGCCGCCCATCGAGGTACCGGGAGCGATACCTCCACCTCGGAGCCGGTCCTGATGGCTTCGACAGACGGTCCGCCCGCGGGCCGGTACTGGGCCTCATCGGCGACCCTCACGCCGGCCGAGGTGGCGCTGGCCGTTCCCAGCCGCTTGCCGTCGTGCGCCACCAGGGACACGCTGGCCGCGTCAGCCTCTGGAACGGTCGTCACCGCCAGGTTGACGATGATGTCCAGCAGGCCGGCACCGTAGGTCTCGAGAGCACCTAGCAGGGCCAGGTTGGCCCTCAGGGCGGCCGCCGTTGCCGCGCTGCCAGGCCCGTTCATAGCGTTGGCCGACCAAAGACGCGGCAACGTACCGTCTCGCTCATTGGAGGCACCTCCGGCGCTAAATACACGAAGAGGCGACGAAAGTTGGCCCAGAGCAACGGAGAAAACCGCAACCGCCCACACCGGGACCGCATCCCCTCAGCGCAAATTTTACCAGGGGCGCTTCCCGTGGGGTTCCTTTTCTTTTTCCCCAGCACGATTTACGACTTGTGAGAAATGGCGGAACAAGTGTCCACCGGTCGGTGCCCGCCAACCGCTACCCTCGACTCGCGTGCTGACGTCCGAAGACGGTCCCGGTCAGACCGTACCGCGGCTACGCCTCGACCAGCTCGACCGGGCCCCCGTCGAGTGGCGCCCCGTCCCCGACCCGAGAACGTTGTCCGTGGGCATCGTCCATCTCGGTACCGGCGCGTTCCACCGGGCGCACCAGGCCGTCTATACCCAGCAGGCCATGGCCGTAAGCGGGGAGACGTCATGGGGTATTTGCGGGGTGACACAGCGAAGCCCTGCGGTGGCCGAAGCGCTCCTGCCCCAGGATTGCCTCTACAGCGTGCTGGAGCGTAGCGCCGAGGGCACGAAGATCCGTGTTATTGGCGCCATCCGGGACATTCTCGTTGCGCAAGAGCAACCGGAGAAGGTGACGGACCGGCTGGCCCGCCCGGAGACCCGCGTCGTGACGCTGACGGTCACCGAGAAGGGCTACCGTTCCGACCCTTCCAACGGCCGTCTCCGCGCCGACGACCCCGAGGTGTTGGCTGACGCCGGCGGCCGCCCGCCCCGGACCGTCATCGGTCAACTGGTGAGGGGCCTGGAGGCCCGGTGGCGCAGTCGCGCACCCTCGCTAACGGTTTTGTGCTGTGACAACCTGCCCCACAACGGGGACACGCTGAGGGACCTGGTAGAAGATTTCTGTGGCTTGAGCCTCGGCTCAGACGCGGTCCGTCTGGCGTCATGGGCCAAAGACAACGTGACCTTCCCCAACACCATGGTGGACCGTATTGTGCCCGCGGCTACTGATGAGGACCGCCGCGATGCGGCTGCACTGCTCGGTCTCGAGGACCGGGCCGTGGTGGTGACCGAACCCTTTTCGCAATGGGTGATCGAAGACCGCTTTGCCGGGCCGCGGCCTGCATGGGAAGAGGTCGGGGCGACGCTCGTCGGCGACGTGGCCCCGTACGAGGAGATGAAGCTGCGCCTGCTCAACGGTAGCCATTCCGCTCTGGCCTACCTAGGCGCCCTCGCCGGTTGCGAGTTCATTGCCGACGCCGTCGCCTCGCCCGACTTCGCCTTTTTCACCCGGGCCTTCATGGACGTCGACGTCACGCCGACGTTGACTGTCCCTCACGGCTTCGACCTGGTCTCGTACAAAGAGGCGCTGATGGGGCGTTTCGCCGACCGGGCGTTACGCCACCGGACCATCCAGATCGCCATGGACGGCAGTCAGAAGCTCCCGTACCGCCTGCTAGGAACGATCGCTTCGCGCCTGGGAGCCGGTCACGTGCCCCGTCACGCCTGCCTGGCCGTGGCCGCCTGGATGCGGTTCGTCACCGTCGGGAGAAGCGACGATGGCGCCGTCCTCCCCCTGGACGACCCCATGGCGGTACGCCTCCGCGCCGTGGCGGCCGGGCAGTCGACGGCCGAGGTCACGGTGGCGGCGTTGCTGAGCCTTAGGGAGGTCTTCCCGGCCGACCTGGCCGCCAACCCCACCTTCCGAGCCCTGCTCATCGAGGCCGTAGAGGATCTCTCTCGACTGGGGGCGGCCGGCGCGGTCGCCTCTATCGGCCGCCATCCCCCGTCGCGGCCGGCATGAGGTCCCGGGGGCGGGGCCGTCGCGGTGAGAGGGGCCCCATGATCGTTTTTTGTGCGTCCCCCGTACCCCCGTTATCGCCCAGAAAGCAGAGGAAGCCATGAACGCACGACGAAGCGGGGCGCTACTGGTCGCCCATGCCCGCCGTCGCCTTCTTGGGCGGCGACTTCCGGTGTTGGTCGGGACGGCCCTGGTGGCTGGGACGATTGCCCTGGCTGCCGGCCCGGTCCTGGCGGCACGGCCTGCCAACATCAGGCCGCCGACGACGATCGTTGTCGAGAAGACGAGTAGCTGGGGCGCGATCCTCGCCCTCTCGAGCGGTTGGACGGTCTACCGTTTTGCCCGCGACCCGATGGACAAAAGCACGTGCGTGGGCGAGTGCGCGAGGTACTGGCCCCCCGTCCTGCTGGCCCCGGGCCAGAAGAGCCCGGTCGGCAGGGGCATTGGCCACCTCGGGACCATTACCCGGGCGGGTGGTGCCCGCCAGGTCACCTATAAGGGCATCCCGCTCTACCGGTTTGCCGGCGACACCGGGGTGGGCCAGGTGAAGGGCAACATAAAGGACTCTTTCGGCCATTGGTGGGTGGTCGACCCGGCTCATCCGGCGTCGGTCCCGGAACAGGTCGGAGGCACTGCGCCCACGACTTCCACGACCTTCCCATTTTCCGGCGTCGCGTACTGAACAGATGCAAACAACCGTCACGCGCCCGGTCTTGGCGCCAGCCGGCGCGCGTACTGCCGTCTGGGCCGCCGTCTTGTCGGTGGCCGGGCTTACGGCCTGGTTGGCGACCGTCGGGCTTACCGACCTGCTTTCCGCCCGGGACCTCTGGGGAGTAATCGACGCCTCCCGGAGCCGGCTGGCCGGACCTGCCCTCGTCGTGGTCGTGGTGCTGCTCCTGGTCGCCGAGCAGCGCTGGCCGGCCGTGCGAAGACCGCTGCTCGCCCGGGCACAGTTGGTGGACGCCAGTTATTTCGTACTTTTCGCCGTCGCCGTGGTGCCGCTGCTCACTCTCGTGGAGACAGGTTTTTCCATCGAGATCGAGAGGCACGTCTCGTTCCTCGTCCTCGGGCGCCTCTCGCTGGTGCCGCGGACCGTCGTCGTGGCCGTCACCCTGGTGGCCATCGATGGCATGAACTGGTGCGGGCATATCGCCAATCACCGGTTCGCCACGCTCTGGCGCCTCCACGCGCTTCACCATTCCCAGGAGGACATGAGCGTCCTCACCACGTTCCGTACCCACCCGCTGGCCCACGCCACCTATGTCCCGGCGGTGCTGCCCGCCCTCATGCTCGGTGCCAGCGGTGCCGTGCCGGCGGGGGCGATTATTGTGTACGGCTGTCTCGTCACCCTTCCGCACGCCAACCTCAACTGGCGCCTCGGCCCGCTCGGCCGCGTCATCGTGAGCCCCGCCTACCATCGCCTGCACCACGCTCGCGACCTCGGCGAACGGGGCACGGTGAACTTCGGCTTCGTGCTCGTCGTCTGGGACCAGCTCGCCCGACGGGCGGAGTTCCCCCTGGGCGGTCCGCCCGTTCTCACCGGGATCGCCGGCCGCCCGGTCCCGGTCGAGCAGGCTGGCCGTATGCCCCACCTCGCCCGTGTCGTCGTCGCCCAGCTCGCCCAGCCCTTCCGCCGTTGCTCGACATTGGACGGTCTATTGACGACGGAGGGCCGAAGGTGATGACGCCGCGGGAGGCTCTGGCCCGCCTGGAGAAGCTACGCCGGGCCCCGGCGGTCGCCGACGCCGCGCTGGTGGCCGCTCGCGTCGCCCTGGCGTGGCTGTTCGTTTATCACGGCGCCGGTACTCTCTTCGGTGCCTTCCATGGCGCCGGCATCAACCGGATGGCCCTGTTTTTCTCGACCACCGCCCACCTTCACCCCGGGACCTTCTTTGCCGTGCTCAACGGCATCACCGAGTTTTTCGGGGGCATCGCCGTCGGTGTCGGCCTGCTGAGCCGGTTGGCCGCCGTCGGCCTGTTCTTCGACATGGTGGTGGCCATGGTCACCGTGAGCTTTCGCAACGGCGTCGTCTCCGGTCCTGGCGGTTCGGGTTACGAGATCAACGTGGCACTGGCCGGCCTGGCCCTGGTCGTGGTGCTTCTCGGCGCCGGGCGGCTGAGCGTGGACGCCTGGGTTGGCAAGGTCTTCACCAAGCGGGCGTCTCTGCCCGTCGAACCGCACCGTTCCTAGACAGCGAGCAGGAGTGAGCCCTGCACACCGGGTGGCCCCGAACGGTCTTGGGCCACCTGGTCCCCGGCACTTCTGGTCGGCACTGTGGTCTTACTGCCACCGCCTCTCGGGGCCCGAATAGCCCCGTCCGGTGGTCGCCTCCTGCTTCCCCAGGGCCGAGGGCCACCCGCGAAGCGATCTTGTCGGCCCTGGCCCGCAGTGAGGCCCGTTCGCCTTGCAGGTTCTGTTTGGCCAGACCGTAGGCGTCCTCGCTGGCCCGGGCGATAGCCCCCGCCCACCTCGACGACGACGCCCCTGTCAATGCCTGCTTGCGGGCCTGGCGCGACTGGGCTTTGCCTTTTGCGTCCAACGGTCCCTCAGCTACCCGGCGGGCCAGGTCGAGCGAGGCCAGCCGGCCCAGGTGGGCGCCCAGGGCTTGGAGCACCACCTCGTCGGTGCCGTTGACGCCCAGCCGGGTGCGGACCCTCGCCCCTGCTGGTGGGGCGACGACGAACGGCCCTGGGACTTGTCTTAGGCGCTGGCCCCGATGGCTCACGGCTTGGCCCCGGTCCCGGGCGAAGGCCAGCACCCGATGTGAGTTGTGTTGTCGAGGTCATCAGGACGAAAAACAGCGCTCGGCACTAGCAACAACTCT
>Ga0182013_10000926_pt1 | contig 40603 bp, 29 predicted proteins | sample 612S2MmetaG_FD_120487 | JGI IMG/M metagenome (GOLD analysis project Ga0182013, IMG submission 120487) | Permafrost microbial communities from Stordalen Mire, Sweden - 612S2M metaG | ecosystem: Environmental > Terrestrial > Soil > Wetlands > Permafrost | place: Sweden: Stordalen | collected... | reverse complement strand
GGAAGCCCGCTGATGCGCAGCGGTCCATTCGTCGAAATGCCCACGCCACCCAACCAGATGCGCTGGAATCCGCTCCCCTTACCGACAGAGAAGACAGATTTCGTCGACGGGATCGTGACGCTGGGCGGCAATGGCGACCCCTCCATGCAGGATGGCGTAGGCGTTCATCTCTATGTGGCCAACGCCTCAATGCACGATCGCTTCTTCTATAACGCGGACGGGGAGATGCTGATCCTCCCGCAACAAGGCCAGCTTCTGCTGCGAACCGAACTTGGCATTCTGGAAGTTGCGCCGGGTGAACTGGCCGTGATTCCCCGCGGCATCAAATTCCGCGCTGAGCTTCCCGACGGCACTGCCCGCGGCTATATCTGCGAGAATTACGGGCTGCCGTTCCGCCTGCCCGACCTCGGGCCCATCGGCGCAAACGGTCTGGCAAACACGCGCGACTTCCTCACACCGGTCGCTGCCTACGAAGATCGCGAAGGCGAATTTGAAGTGATCGCCAAGTTTCTGGGCCGCCTGTGGCGAGCAGAGATCGATCACTCGCCTCTCGATGTAGTGGCTTGGCATGGGAACTATGCGCCGTACAAATACGACATGGCGCGCTTCAACTGCATCAACACAGTGAGCTTCGACCATCCCGATCCGTCCATCTTTGCCGTGCTTACGGCGCCTTCGGGCCTGCCAAGCACGGCCAACGTGGACTTTGTCATCTTCCCGCCGCGCTGGATGGTCGCCGAGCACACCTTCCGCCCGCCCTGGTTCCATCGCAACATGATGAACGAGTTCATGGGGCTCATTCTGGGCCAGTACGACGCCAAAGCGGAAGGCTTTCTGCCCGGAGGCGCCAGCTTGCACAACTGCATGTCAGGTCACGGGCCAGACGCCGAGACCTTTGAGCGCGCCAGTGCAACTGAGTTGAAACCCCAATACATTGATGGCACGCTGGCCTTCATGTTTGAGACGCGGCTCCCCGTTCGGCCAACCCGCTTTGCCCTGGAAGAAAAGATTCTGCAGCATGAGTACTATGAGTGTTGGCAGAGTCTGAAGAAGAACTTCCGTGCGCCGGGTGAGCGATAATTTCACAAAATCAACAGCAGGCCCATCCATTCCGTTGCGCTACGCTCAGGATTACTGCCTTTTGGGGGCACAAGCCGATTGACCGAGCTGTTTTCAAAAGCCGAGGGGAGCCGCATCAGTTGGGTCGAGTCGGCTAATGAGCAGGGCTGCGGGTTCCCGCTGCAGAGCCTTCCCTATTGCATCTTTGCCGGCGAGGATGGGCGTGCCCGCCCTGGCGTGGGCATCGGGGCATTCATCCTGGACCTGAGAAGTTGCAAGGGTACTGGCATTCTTGAAGGATTGCCGGATTCGATCATTGCGGCATGCGAAGCGAAGACACTCAATGCACTCATCGCCTGCGGATCGGCGGCGCACGCAGCGTTGCGGAGCCGGCTCATGAACCTGCTCGACTCCGAAATCGACGGGGCTACGCGTGAGGCAGTCGGGGCCGCGCTCTCGCCCCGTGAGGCGGCCATCCTGCACAAACCCGTTGAATCGGCCAACTACACGGACTTCTATGCATCGATCCATCACGCCACGCGCGTCGGCCGGCTTTTTCGCCCCGACAATCCGCTTCTGCCCAACTACATGTACGTACCCATCGGCTATCACGGCCGGGCTTCGTCGATCATTGTGAGCGGAACGTCCGTCCGGCGTCCAAGCGGCCAGACCAAGCCAGGCACGACTGGCAGTCCTGGTTTCGCTCCCACGCGCTTTCTCGACTACGAAGTCGAAGTCGGCATGTATGTCGCAACCGGCAACCTGCTCGGAGAGCCGGTTCCCATTCGCCTTGCCGGAGCCCATATTTTTGGACTCTCGCTCCTCAACGACTGGTCCGCCCGCGACATGCAGGCCTGGGAGAATCAGCCGCTGGGACCTTTTCTGGCCAAGAGCTTTGCCACCAGCGTGTCTCCCTGGGTGGTGCCAATGGCCGCGCTCGCGCCGTTTCGCGTTCCGGCCAAGCTGCGCCCGTCGGACGATCCGTCTCCGCTGGACTATTTATTCGACGCGACCGATCAATACACCGGCGCCATCGACCTTATTTTGGAAGCCTGGATTCTAACCCCGGCAATGCGTGCAGCCGGGCAGCCTCCGCATCGCCTGAGCCAAGCCAACATGCGTGACCTCTGGTGGACCCCCGCCCAGCTCATCGCCCACCACACCAGCAACGGCTGCAATCTGCTTCCCGGCGACCTTGTGGCCACCGGCACAGTCTCCGGTCCGGCCGACGAATCTGCCGGCTGCCTGCTCGAACTCACCGTGGGCGGCAAGCAGCCTATAGGGTTGCCCAACGGCGAAACGCGGACCTCCCTCGAAGACGGCGACGAGGTAATTTTGCGAGGCTTTTGCCGGCGCGAAGGCTTCCCGGACATCTCGCTCGACGAGTGCCGCGGGCTGGTTTTGCCTGCATTGTGAACCAACCTTCGATTATTAAGCCTAAATGGCCCCAGAGCTTATAAATGATAAGCCAATAGCCAGTTCTTTCTTTTATCCGGTATTCAAAGTTCTCCAATTGGAGGCCTATCCTCATCCTCAGATGTGATTGGGATCACCCCGACTTCTGCTCCCTTCACACTCAAACCGGAGGTTCCGATGGCATCCTATGCTCCAATTACGGTCCAGGCCGGACAAGACTTTCTGCCCCTCAAGGGCACCGACCACGTCGAGTTCTACGTGGGCAACGCGCGCCAGGCAGCCTACTACTACCGCACCGCTTTCGGCATGAGCCTGTTGGCTTACGCGGGCCCGGAGACCGGCCAGCGCGATCGCGCTTCGTATGTAGTCCAGCAAGGCAAGGTCCGCTTTGTGCTGACCACCTCGTTGCGCCCCGGCAGTCCCATTGCCGATCACGTCGCCAAACACGGAGATGGTGTCCGCGTCATTGCTCTCGAAGTCGACGATGCACGCCAGGCCTGGCTTGAAACCACGGCCCGTGGCGCTCGCTCGGTGGCAGCCCCCGTGGAGACGGCTGATGAGTTTGGCCGCATCACTACCTCGTCGATTGCCGCGTATGGAGACACGATCCACACCTTCGTTGAGCGCGGCCACTACAACGGCCCGTTCCTCCCCGGCTTCCGCAAAGAATCCACGGACACAGTGGCCCGGCCCACGGGACTCAAGCACATCGACCACATGGTGGGCAATGTAGGCTGGCATGCCATGGATGAGTGGGTCAGTTTCTACGGCCATGTGATGGGCTTTCAGCTCTACCAGCACTTTGACGACAAGGACATCTCCACCGAGTACTCCGCGCTGATGTCGAAGGTGATGTCCAACGGGAACGGCTATGTGAAGTTCCCCATCAACGAGCCTGCCGAAGGCCGCAGGAAATCACAGATCGAGGAGTATCTGGAGTTCTACCAGGGCCCCGGCGTGCAACACATCGCCCTAGCCACAGACGATATTCTCGCCACCGTTTCGAGCATGCAGGCGCAAGGGGTCGAGTTCCTGACCGTGCCGCATACCTACTACACCGAGTTGGCCGCGCGCATCGGCCGGATCGACGAACCGATCGAAGAGCTTGAACGTCTCGGTATCCTGGTCGATCGCGATGACGAAGGCTACATGCTGCAGATCTTCACGCGTCCCGTGGAAGATCGTCCCACGCTGTTCTACGAGATCATCCAGCGCAAGGGCAGCCGCAGCTTTGGCAAGGGAAACTTCAAGGCCTTGTTTGAGGCCATTGAGCGCGAGCAGGCGCTGAGAGGCAACCTCTAATGGCTACCACAATTGCATTACCCAAGGCCGCACCGTTTCTGATCGAGCAGAATTACGCTTCCTACACCACCGAGCAGCATGGGATCTGGGCAGAATTGGTTCGCCGCCGGATGCCGCAGCTCGAACGTCGCGCCGCCCAGGAATATCTGGATGGCTTCGACACTCTCTGCCTGCCCTATGACCGGCTGCCCGACCTTGCTTCGGTCTCGGCAAAGCTGGAACGCCGCACCGGCTGGAACACCACGCCCGTGAGCGGTTTTATGCCCGCGCCTGCTTTTTTTGAAATGCTTGCCGCGCGCCGCTTTCCAACCACCACGTGGCTGCGCGGACGCGACTCGCTCGAATACACACCGGAGCCGGATATCTTTCACGATGTCTTCGGCCACGTTCCCATGCACGCGCTTCCGGTCTTCGCGGAATTCCTTGCCCACTATGGGCAGCTCTGCTCGCGCATTCAGGATGAAGCGATCCTCGAACGCATCGGGCGCGTCTTCTGGTACACGGTGGAGTTTGGGCTGATTCGCCAGAATGGCCAGGTGAAGGTCTATGGCAGCGGCCTGATCAGCTCCAACGGCGAATGTTCCAACGTGCTGCGCAGTGGATGCGCCATACGGCCCTTCGTGCTCGACGAGGTTCTGCGCACCCCGGTCAAGGTGGACGAGATGCACCATCTTTTATTCGCCATTGAAAGCTTCGATGAGATCTACGAGGCTGTGCAGACGCTGGAGGCTCGCATCAATCGCGGCTCGCGCCTGGACGATTGACTCGTTTCTGTAGCCGCCAATTCCGTCGCCGAAACGGCGCATCCATGCGCCGCGCGGGCCTCTTTCTGTACAAATCGGGAATCCAACAGAATACGAACGATCGGGCCCTTGGGTCCCCGGGCTCTGCAGAGTCACCAGGCCCAACGCAGAGCGGCATGATGCGTCAATAATAAAAGACATGCTATAGTCTTGCAGTTTTCATGGACGGTGCGATGGGGGACGATTTGAAGTTCGACAACAGCCTTGGGTCCAAGCTCGACTCAGGGGCTCCACGCGCACGGGCGAACCGGATAGAGCTCAAAGCACTGATGGCAACGATGCGCGCGGAAGAAGATTCGATTCGCCTCGGCGGCGGTCCAAAGGCTGCCGAAGCCCAGCGCGCGAAAGGCCGCCTCACCGTGCGCGAACGGCTCAACCTGTTGCTTGACCGGGGCACGGAGCTGTTGGAGCTGGGCCTATGGGCCGCGTATGGAATGTACAGCGAATACGGCGGTGCACCCGGTGCGGGCGTGGTTACTGGACTGGGCCGCGTGTGCGGACGCCTCTGCATGATCATCGCCAACGACGCCACTGTGAAGGCGGGCGCGTTTTTCCCCATGACGGCGAAAAAAGTACTGCGGGCGCAGACCATCGCACTGGACAACAGAATTCCTACGCTCTATCTCGTCGATTCATCCGGAGTGTTCTTGCCATTGCAGGAAGATGTATTTCCCGATACAGACGACTTCGGTAGAGTCTTTCGCAACAATGCAGTCATGAGTTCGCTGGGGATTCCACAGATCACGGCCATCATGGGTATGTGCGTTGCCGGCGGCGCCTATCTGCCGGTTATGACCGATACCGTCTTGATGACCGAAGGATCGGGGTTATTTCTGGCGGGGCCGTCTCTTGTGCAGGCAGCCATTGGCCAGAAGACTGACCCTGAAGAGCTAGGTGGCGCAACAATGCATGCGGAGATATCGGGAACTGTGGACTTCAAGGAGCCCAACGATCATCTGTGCATCGCCCGGCTACGCTCACTGGTGGACAAGATGGGCCAGAGGCATAGCTCTGAATCGCGCGCGTCGCAGTGGGAGTCTGGGCGAAAGGTCTATAACTCCATAGCATTCGATGTTATTCACGATGCGCCTAAATTTGCACCCGATGACTTATATGGCCTCCTCAATCCTTCGCCTGGAGCGAGCAGCGTTTACGATATGCACGAGGTAATCGCCCGCATCGTTGACCGCAGCGAATTCGATGAGTACAAAGCGGATTTTGGCCGCACGGTTCTATGCGGATATGCGCGAATCGGTAGCCGCGCAGTCGGTATTATCGCGAATCAAAAAACAAACCAGAATCAAACCGTGGCCATGGGCCCGGCAGCAGGCATGAACCGCATCGAAGTTGGCGGAGTCATCTATACCGAGAGCGCACAAAAGGCGGCCCGCTTCATCATGGATTGCAATCAGAACCTTGTGCCGCTTGTTTTCCTGCACGATGTGAATGGATTCATGGTTGGCAAGGATGCCGAGTGGTCGGGCATTATTCGTGCGGGAGCCAAAATGGTGTCAGCCGTGAGCACAAGCGTAGTGCCGAAAATCGCAGTCATCATTGGTGGCAGCTTTGGTGCGGGTCATTACGCGATGTGCGGCAAGGCATACGACCCGAGATTCCTTTTTGCATGGCCCACGGCGCGCTATGCGGTCATGAGCGGCGCATCCGCCGCCGGCACGCTTGCGGAGGTTCGCGCCAAGCAGATGGAGCGCGGCGGAAAAGTGTTGTCGGAATCCGAGAAGAAGGCACTTTACGACGAGATCAAGGACACCTACGATGCGCAGGCCGATCCGCGTTATGGGGCCGCACGCCTATGGATAGACGCAATCATTGACCCGGCGAAAACGCGAGAGGTGCTGATTACCGCTCTCGAGGCATGCGCTTTGAATCCCGATGTCCCGCGATTCAATCCCGGAGTCCTGCAAACATGATCTTCGGAATTTCGGCATCCAGAATTCTTCTCTTGAAACATGCACAGTAAGTCATCGCAGCGGAATGCAAAGGAGCCCAGTCATGAGACTAGAACTTGAAGCGGAGTCAAGTCTATATCCGTTTGTGTTGACGGAAGAGCAAGAGCATCTCCGCCGAGAGATTCGCGAGTTTGCCGCGCGCGAAATTGCACCGAATGTTATGGCCTGGGATGAAGCCTGCGAGTTCCCCATGGCGGTTATCAAGAAGCTTGGCGCAATGGGCCTGCTGGGTGTGATCTTTCCGCCCGATTACGGCGGCGCGGGGCTCGGCTATGTTGATTACGTGCTTGCCATCGAAGAGTTATCGGCAGTAGACGGCTCGATTGGAATCACCATTGCCGCTCATAACTCCCTCGGAACAAATCATATCTTCTTGGCGGGAAGTGAAGCGCAGAAGAGAAAGTACGTTCCGCTTCTCGCGAGTGGTGAATGGCTGGCGGCCTGGGGCCTTACTGAGCCAGGCTCAGGTTCCGATGCGAGCGCTGCCCGGACAACCGCGGTGAAAAAGGGCGACCGCTATGTCTTGAACGGGAACAAGACATTTATCACCAATGGGCACTTAGCGGACGTTGCTGTGGTCATTGCTGTGACGGATAAGAGCAAGGGCACGCACGGGCTTTCGGCATTTCTGGTGGAAAAGGGAACGCCGGGCTTTCGACCGGGCAAGAAGGAAAACAAGCTGGGCCTGCGGGCTAGCGATACGAGTGAACTCATCTTTGAGGATTGCGAAATCCCCGCGGAAAACCTGCTCGGCGCAGAAGGCGAGGGCTTCGTCGATGCAATGCGGGTTCTGGATGGTGGCCGCATCTCGATCGCCGCATTGGCCCTTGGGATTGGACGCGGCGCACTGGATGCGGCGTTGCGGTATGTAAAGGAGCGGCGGCAATTCGGAAAAGCTATCGCTGAATTTCAAGGTATCCAATGGAAGCTCGCAGACATGGCTACAGAACTCGACGCTGCTCGATTGCTGACCCAGCGCGCGGCCGTCCTAAAGGACGCTGGACGCAAGGTGACGCGCGAGTCCTCAATGGCCAAGCTCTTCGCAAGCGAAGTTGCCGTGCGCATTTGCAATGAGGCGGTGCAGTTATTCGGCGGTTACGGCTTCATCAAGGATTATCCTGCAGAGAAGTATTATCGCGATGTGAAATTATGTACGATTGGTGAAGGCACAAGTGAGATCCAGCGCATGGTGATTGCAAGAGAGATACTGAAAGTCCACCCGTCACGAGGGTGAGTTGTCGTGAGGGACGAATCGTTTTGAGAAAAGCTCATGGATGAATGGGTCAAGATCGTGGAGTGTCCGCGAGACGCGTGGCAAGGGCTGCCGGCGCTGATACCAACCGAGCGGAAGATAGAGTATCTGCGCAAACTTGTTGCGGCCGGGTTTTCGCACATCGATGCGGTCAGCTTTGTTTCTCCTGCTGCTGTTCCTCAGATGGCGGATTCTGAAAAGGTGCTGGAAGCTTTAGGCGCTCCGCCTGAAGTTGAGATCATCGGGATCGTAGTGAATGAACGAGGCGCAGAGCGAGCCATCAAGGCTGGGCCAGTACACACACTTGGATTTCCATATTCGATTTCGCCGCAATTCCTGCGCCGCAATCAAAATCAAACACCGCAAGAATCATTGAGAGTACTGACGTCTATAGCGGCGCTTGCAAACAAGGCAGGCCTGAATGTTGTGGCCTATATCTCGATGGCTTTTGGCAATCCGTACAATGACCCATGGAGCATCGATGAAGTTGTCAATGCGTGCCGTCTCCTGATTGAATTGGGTATCCGGCAAATCTCTCTGGCCGATACTGTGGGCTTGGCAAGTCCTTCACAAATAGGGGAGACAGTTGGCGCTGCTTTTGCTGTACGGGACTTGGCCGAACTAGGCGTGCATTTGCACGCGCGGCCACAAGACGCGACATTGAAGATCCGATCGGCGTTCCATGCAGGGTGCAGACGTTTCGATGCGGCAATCGGCGGGTTGGGAGGGTGTCCATTCGCGCAGGATGCGCTGGTGGGAAATATCGCAACTGAAACATTGGTCGCGGAGTTGAAAGATCTGGGAGCCAAGGTTCAAAAGTTACAGTCCCTGGATGACATGGTATCCGCGAGCGCAGCAATCGCGCGAGACTATGGAACGGCATCCATGTGATCGGCGCTTAATGGTTAATGAATGGTTGGAGGGACAGGAGTGAATTATAGAACGATTCTGGTTTCGGACAATGCAGACGTTCGGACAATTACTTTAAATCGTCCCGAACGCCGCAACGCCATGACTCCCGAGATGCAGTTGGAGTTGATTGCCGCGATGAATGAAGCGGCCGGCAGTAACTGCCGCGTCGTCGTGTTCCGAGGGGCAGGCGACGCCTTCTGCTCTGGCCTCGATTTAGCAGCATTGCAAAGCATGACCGATAAGTCCGCCGCCGATCATCGTGCGGACACTCAACGGATCGCAACACTTTTTCGAGCTTTGTACGAACTACCCAAGCCCACAATCGCCGCGGTGCACGGGGCCGCAATCGCCGGGGGCACGGGGCTGGCTACCATTTGCGATTTCACGCTCGCTGTTCCGTCTGCGAAGTTCGGCTATACAGAGGCGCGGATCGGCTTCGTACCTGCCCTGGTGTCGGCGTTTCTAGCATTGCAAATTGGGGATAAGCGCAGCCGCGACCTGCTGCTAACTGGGCGGCTCTTTGATGCAGCCGAGGCCTATCGCCTTGGATTGGTCAATGAAGTAGTCGAGGCGAACGTACTGGAAGAACGCGTTCGTACGTTGGCGCAAGTGCTGGCGGCAAACAGCCCGGAATCGCTGGCTGCAACCAAGCGCCTCTTGGCGGTGCAGAATAAAGCCTGGCTGGATGCCGCAATAACTCAGGCCATCGATGCAAACGCAGAAGCTCGAGAGACTGCGGATTTTCGAGAAGGGATTGCCGCGTTTCTTGAAAAGAGAAAGCCCGTCTGGTCAAAGTAGTGCTCGTTATCGTTCAATGGCCGCATCGCTGAATCGAATTGAAGCATCTGTGTGCCGCTGCAGGTGTTCTCGTGTAACACCGTCCGCTAACTCAATTACTTCGAAGCCCGCCGGTGTAACATCCAGCACGCATAGATTCGTGATAACTCGTTGAACTACACGCGTTCCGGTAAGTGGAAGTGTGCAGGCGCGGAGTAGTTTGGCAGTGCCGTCCCCGGCTGTGTGCTCCGTGATCACAATTACGCGCCGGACTCCTGAGACCAGGTCCATTGCGCCGCCCATTCCTTTGACCCTCTTCCCAGGAATCATCCAATTCGCCAGGTCTCCATGCTCTGAAACCTGCATCGCGCCGAGAATTGCAAGATCGATATGCCCGCCGCGGATCATGGCGAATGAGTCCGCGCTTGAGAACGTGGATGCGCCTCGAACCAGTGTGACGGTCTGCTTTCCCGCGTTGATCAGATCCGGGTCAACTTGACCGTGAAGCGGGAAAGGTCCCATGCCCAGCAGACCGTTCTCGGACTGCAGCGTAACGGTGATTCCCTTTGGAATATGATTGGCGACCAGCGTGGGGATCCCGATTCCCAGGTTCACGTAGAAACCGTCCTTCAGTTCCTGTGCGGCACGCGCGGCCATTTGATGACGAGTCCAAGCCACCGATTTACGCCTCTCGTGTGGTTATTTTTTCAATTCGCTTTTCGGGATGAGGATTGTGCACGAGCCGATGAACAAAGATGCCCGGTGTATGTATCTCGTCCGGATCAAGCTCGCCCGGCTCGACGATAATCTCCGCCTCGGCAACGGTGACCTTGCCGCATGTCGCCGCGTTGGGGTTGAAGTTGCGCGCCGTTCGCCGATAGATGAGATTCCCCAGCCGATCGGCCTTCCAGGCTTTTACCAAAGCCAGATCGGCCTCAATGCCACGCTCAAGGATATACGTCACGCCGTCGAAGTTCTTATGTTCTTTTCTCTCGGCCACCAGCGTGCCAACCCCGGTTCGCGTGTAGAACCCGGGGATTCCCGCCCCTCCTGCACGCATTCGTTCCGCCAGCGTTCCTTGTGGGCAGAACTCAACCTCCAGCTCCCCGTCAAGATACTGCCGCTCAAACTCGCTGTTCTCGCCCACATAGCTGGAAATCATCTTCCTGACTTGCCGAGTTTCAAGCAGAAGCCCGAGTCCCCATCCATCCACGCCGGCGTTGTTGCTGGCAATGGTAAGGTCGCGGACGCCAGTGTCGCGCAATGCAAGAATCAGCGCCTCGGGTATGCCGCACAGGCCAAATCCGCCGACTGCCAGCAGCATCCCATCGCGCACAATGCCATCCAGCGCGGACCGTGCATCGGGCCACAGTTTTGTGTATACCGGCTTGTCCTCCGCTCTGGGTTTCACCGTTGTTCTCGTTCCATTTCTCAGGCCTGCGCATCACCCATCCTATCTTCAAATGAGGGTCGATGGATCCGCAAGCCACGCCTGTTAAAACTTCCAGGGTAAATGGCAATCGAAGAACCCGTGACGACAAGGGACAACGCGCGTATGTCCTTTGCTTTGGCAGGTCATTTCGACTTTTTTGCGCCTAACCTGCTTATTTTCATGGGGGTGGAGGGTAATCGGGGAGGGGTGGGGGCTATGTAGCATTCTATGTAAAGAGCAGACGGGTTTCGCGGCTCCCGGATCTGTCCCGAGTTCGAGCTGTGGCATGGCTTGCTCATGGAGCCTCTATGCACGATTGTGCGGGAACGGAGAGTAATTCTCTGCAAACGATTGGGCCTTTGCCTTCAATGGGTTGGAGCACGGCGGGCTTGCGCTGTCCGGCGGACGAGCTGGTTTCGCTCAGGCAAGCGGGGAAATCCGGCAACTATCACTTGATTGCCGCGTTATCATCTCAACAACCAGATACTCAATCCTCGAACCAAGGGGTAGGCTCCGCCAACCTTCGGCTTCGGCTCAACCAGCCCAGTGAGTATTACCGGGGCGCCGGCGGTGACAGCCACCCTCACCGTCTCTACCACTGCAGCAACAACCAGCGCTCTAGTCCATCCCGCAAAGTCCAGGACGCCCTGGTATGCGGCAGGTGGTGCAGCTTTGGCGTGCATCCTGCTGATCGGCATCCCAACAAAGCGCCGTAGCTGGCTGACCATCCTTGGCGTGCTGATGCTGCTCGTAACTTTTTCCGGCACGATGACTGCATGCGGCGGTGGTGGCAACGGGTGCTCCGGAATTACGCAGATCAGCGCTGCGCCGGGCACTTACGCGATTCAGGTACTCGGCGCCGGCGTCAACAGCAACGTTACGCACTTCCAGAACGTAGCGGTGACCATCACCCAGTGGCGGGTAGTGGTCAGTGATCAGCGATCAGTTGCCAGTTTTCAGTTGTTGGCCGCTTGCTCTCAGCTCAAGGCCCTTCTCAAAACCGAAACGATAAACAACCGAGGCCGGCTTTATTGGACCGAAACGAATGTAACAACTCCGCTGCTAATCAGGCTGTAACTGGGACTGACCGTATGCGTGCCTGCCGTACGCGGCGCGTTGAGCACGCCCTGCAAGTCGATCAGACCCAAATATTGAGGACTGCCGCCCGAATTACACGAGGTGAAGCTGTAATCCGCTACCACACCCATCGCTTTGCCCGTACCTGGGCTCACATAAGCGGAGACGGAGTGCGGATCGCAACCCATCGAAAAGGTGCTTCCTAGAGGGTCGTTGGGTAGAACTACGACCGCCCAGTCCACAAATGCAGGGGCGCCGCTGCCCGACGTGGATGGAAGTTGGATAACGATTATCGCATTGCCGGTCTTCGGTGGAACCGGGTATTCTCCAGTCACAATTCCGAGATGCGTGCCCTGTGCAACGGCTATGCCGGTGGCGCCGGATTCACCCCCTGCGTAAGGGGCAAAATCCGTTATGTTTACGAGCGAGGATGGCGCGGTCCACGTCCCTGCCGGCGATCCTGCCTTGTATTTTGCCTGTGTAAGGTCAGTGATAAAGAGATAGCTCGAGAATTCTTCCGTTGCCAGGCCGATACCGGTCTGGCAGTCCTCACCGGCGGAATCGAAGTTCAACGTCGCACCCACGAGATCAGCGTATTCCACCGGGGGTGTCTTGGAGGTGTTGAATAAATCGTAAGTACCGTCCTCGTTAGGCGACAGGATGAGGTTCCGGCCGGGATCCCACGCGACGCCTTCTGAAAGCTGATGAACGGCGGGCACCGGGGTGGAGAAGGTGTTCGTAGCGAGGTTCAGGAACTGGAATCCGTTTTTGGAAGGCGCACTACTGTCTCCAATCGTGATCATGGCGGTATTTGTCGCCGCATTGATAGCCACGCTACAGGTTCGGCACAGCCCGCCCGGATACGCGAGGCCGGTAGCGCCACTGACTAAGGTGCTTTTCAGAGTCGAACCGGAAATGAGATAAACGTCCGTGTCGTTTGCGGTGCATACGGCTTCACCCGTGCTCGAATTCGCTGCGCAGGAATTTACCGCACCCGGAGTCGCTATCGATGAAGGACTCGCCAATGGAGCGGGCTCAATTTGCACAACCTGAACGCCTTTATTAGCACTAATCCAGCTCCCGTTAGGGACGTATGCCGTCACGCTTTTCCCCTGAATCAGTGTGCCCAGCGAGCTTGCCGTCGCACAAGACGCGGAAGGTAGCGGTGTTAGGCTCACCGTAATTGGATCCGAAACTTTGGTGGATGCGCAAGACGATGACGACGTAATCGTTGCGTAGATTGTTGCCGTACCTGTTTTCACGGCCGTCACCAAGCCGGATGATGAAACGGTCGCTATGGTCGTGTCGGAGGAACTCCACGTGATAATCGGCGTTGAAGCATCGCTGAACGTTGCGGTGGCGCTGAGTTGTTGGATCTGACCCGCCGTCAGTGTCAGAGGGTCGGGGCTCACACTCGAGGACACCAATGCGCCGCAAGTCGGTGGTGGAACAGAAGTTTCGGAACCACAGGCGCAAATACCGTTCCCACTGCCCAACGTCTTCACGAAAGCGCATTGCGCCTGAAGAGCGGCAAGCTCGCTAGCGCCCAAAACTGAGTTTGACGATTCAGTTTCTGTTATAGGGAAGGTATTGCCCACAGGGTTATCGATGTGAGTGACCCATGCGCGAAGATTAGGCGCCGGTGTGACATTGGCGGCCGGATCGCACACTGAGCCCTTGGGTTTGGCGGCGACGATCTTGATCACCCCGTTGATCGGAACTTGCCCGGTGAGCGGATTCGAAGTCAGATCGTTCTTGACGGAGAATGTCCGCAAACCGTCTGGCGTCTCTACGCATCCGCAGCACTCAGCCAGTTGCTGATCACTGTCAAACACGTACACCATCGCGCATAGATTTCCGTATGTCACGCCGGGATTGTCGATTCGAAGAGTCGCGTCGGGTGCGCTAGATAGATTGTTGGAAAAGTAGTTGACTCTATACACGTCGGTCTGAGCCGAGGCGATGCCCGCGGCGAAAGGAATTGTGCCGGCGATTGCCAGGACCACTGCGAGCGTCTTGCGTGTACGAGCCACTCAGTATCCTCCGCATTTGCTAGTCCAAACGGACGACGCGGCAAACAAACCTATGCCAACAGCACTATTGCCCATCGGTACGCGTATTTCAAGTACCTAATCGGACTAACTCCCGAGTTTAGCTCGCGTCGCAATCAGGGGTAAGAAATAAGGTGCGGCCGAGAGTTCGAAGTCCCCGAAGGTCCCTTCGTATTGGCAGACGCCGCATGTGGTGGGTGCGCCATCGCCGTACTCAGTAGTCCCATCTTCGGCGTTATCGGTTCCGTCGTCGTGTAACAGAATCCTCACAGTTGCTACGATCTCGAATGGCCCGTAAGAGCCGCATTTCGGGCAGCGCTTGCCTTCCAAGCAGTTGACCTTAGGGCTGGTGCTTGATTCACGGGTGTCGATCGTATTGATGGCCTCGCTATTCGCCTTCAATCACTGGGGACCTTCGCAGAATCACTTAACGCATGTAGTTAGCCAACGAGGACGCAGACCCTCCACGATACGCAGGTATTCTCGAAACAATCCCGCTCGGGGACCGCTTTGGCCGCGTTGGTGGTTATAAACCGAATAGCCTTGGCATGGTGGGCCACCAACGAGCACGTCAAGTTCACCGCGTTTCAATCCGGTTGAACGTAGCAGGTACGACGCACTTACTTCCTGGATCGGACCCGGAATGAACCTAGCTTCGGGATGAGTCGCTGCAAATGTTGCTCCGGCCGCATGATCGAAGTCCCGCCCCGCGAGGACGCGAAAGCCCGCTTGCCGGAAGCCCTCCGACAGCCCACCCGCACCGCAAAAAAGATCGATCGCTGTAAGACTGCCGGGAACGGTCATGGACGCTTCGCATGGTCAGCTTCAATGGGAGCTGCACGTGCTCCTCCCGATACTTCGCGATAAACTCGACAATGGCTTGCTCCCTCAGGAAAACGTGTCCAAAATTATGTCTTTGGAACCAACATCGCCGACGACGAGGAGCGTGCCGTTGTACCGGCCGCCAGGCGGATCGGGCAAAGGCACACTCCAAGGTCCGATCAAACCTCTGGCAGGTACTCCTCATATTTCTTAAAAGAGGAGCCTTAACATGGCTGGATTAACATGGCGGGGCCGCACTGTAATTCACGCAGCCTGAGGTCTGGCTGCCGATCGTCCAAACAGCAGAGACATTTGGGGTATTTGCACGGTGGTTGAAGTAGTAGATGTAACCGGAACCGCCGCCGAAAGTGCTGGACTGACCGAAATCGTTCAGTTGGTCGGTCCATTGGGCAAGATCACAATTCGAGTTCACGAACATTTCCGATTGCAGCACTCCTGTCACTGTCTGGCTGGGCAAAATCCGCATTGCCTGATACTGCTGGCCCTGATCGGTGTACATGCACGCTTGCCACGACACCGTGACGCCCGATGAGGATGAAACCACGGGAACGGTGGCCGTTGAGGGTGTGAAGGAATCGTCATAGGCCGAAACCTGAAGATTGTGCGGACCGGCAGACAGCGCGAGGTTCACATCGATGGAAGAATCCGGGTTTAAGTCGGTCCATAACAAATTGCCTGAATCGAAAATGCCCCAAAATGCGATACCCCCATCGGTGAGGCTTGTCGGTGCCGCTGTGGCGACAATCGTCGTTGAACCTCCCACCGTTTGGTCATGCGAAGGAGACGTGACCGTGACTAGCATGTTCGATCCCGGCGGGCTGGTAGTCGGCCCACCAGGATTTACCAACTCTGCCGTGTAGGTGTAGTCGTTGTAGTATGTGACTCCTCCGATAATCGAATAGAGCCGCGCATAGACCTTTTCTCCATTGGTGGGCTGGTAAGGAGCGGTCCTGAATGTGTTGGTGACGTGGCCTGACGTATAGAGATCCCAGCCTCCGGGCGCGACTGCGCTCAGGTGGAGATCGTACACCGAAACATCGGTCCCAGGTGACCACACAAAATACACGTCGGTGGTCTTAAACGTTGAGCCCGGAGTCGGATGGATGAGTGTTGCAGGTACACCGGAAGGCGGAGGTGGAGGAGATGGCGGCGGTGGGGGAGAAGTAGAACCCGCTACGGTAAGGTTTATAGTAGATGAGGCTGATTCGGTATCGTAGTTGGCAACGTCGACCGGAACCGTGCCCGGATTGACAACGTCATTTGAATACACCCCCGCCATGAGAAGACCGGTGTTGATAAAGTACGTCTCGAGAGGCTGAATCCCATTTGCTGTGTGGAGCCTCACCTTCGATTCGGAATCGAAATTGGATCCGGCAACTGAAATTACGAATCCGCTGCTTCCAGCCTGGACGCTGGAGGGTGTGATGGTTGTAATTCTCTGAGCAACTGCCTGGCTTGCGAAACAGAGCGCGAGAAGACAGCACGCATAAAGAGGCGTACGTCGAAGATCCAACATGGACAGTCCTTTCACTCTCAAATTGGCAAGAAGCCACGCGAGAATTCTAGGAAACTGAACCAAGGAAACAGATGCGACAGAAGTTGTACCGAGGAAACAGATACGAGAGAAATTGTACCGAGGAAACAGATAAGACAGACGTTGTACCGAGGGAAAATAAACGACAGAAGCGCGGTATCAAAATTTGTTTTGATGCCATGAACTTCGACACTCAGGACGACGAGACGGTTGGAGGACCTCCCGAAAGGGCAATCGGCGGCCGTCAGAAGGTGAATTTCAGGGCTCCCTGCAGAACGCGGGCCGGCGCTGAGCTGATCGCGTTGCCGAAGGTCGAACTGCCGATGTTGCCGTTGACTGAGGCGGGCTCGTTGAACTGGGTGTGATTGAAGACATTGAAGGCTTCGACGCGGAATTGCAGAGCCTTTGAGTCTGTGAGCGAGAGACTCTTCGCTACCGCCATGTCGAAGTTTTCCGCACCCGGACCGTAGAAGAACCGCCGCTTTGAGTTGCCCGGTGTACCCAATGCATTCATGCCGAATGCGGCAGCATCGAAGTAGTTGTTCCCATTGGCGCGCGGATTGTGATTCAGATGCAGTGGAGCGCCGTTGTAATCCGGCTCGTCGATGCTGCTGTTATTCACCCCATTGGGGTTTGTGCCAATGAGGGAGTTATCTCCGTTATTGACCATCGTGATGGGAAATCCGGTTGCGAAGCGGGTGATCCCGGAGAGCGACCAACCGCGCGTCAATCGATTCGGGTGCAGATACCAGTCAACTGGAAGCTGATACTCGTAGCTGAGGACGAAGTTCTGCTTCACGTCGTACGACGAGACCGCATAGCTGAGAGCCGGGTTGAAGGGATTGACTTCTTCGCCGATATTCGAGGACTCATCCAGCGATTTTCCATAGGTGTAGGCAGCTGAAAACTCCAGCCGTCCGCTGGTATGGCGGGCGCTCAACTCAAGCGCGTTGTAATTGGCATGGCCGATGTTCGATTGGAGCGCATTGCTTCCAAAGTTCGGCCCCAGTGGTCCGCGCGTGCCGTCGACCTGGCCGCCGCCAATGGGAGAATAGACCGTGTCTTCGCCAAATGCGCCGCAAGTCAAAGTTCCCGCCTTGACTTCGCCCGATTGACTCAGGCTCAGACACAGCGCGGGGTCGCCCGGATTCGCCTCCACCAGAACGCGCTGGCGGTGACTCGACGTGCCGACGTAGCTGGCGCTCAGAACAGTGTTGGGGCCGGCCTGGCGCTCGATGGAGAGCATCCACTCTTCGGTATACGGCGCGCGGTTACGAGTATCGTACCCCGGAATGCCGCTGATCGGCTCAAGGCTGCTCCAATCGAAAGTGGCATCGGGATGGCTTCGCGAAGAGTTCAGTGGAGCAAAGGTGTAGGGAAACGGCTGGCCAAAGTTCTGACCGCTTGCAGCCGAGACGAACGGTGTTGCAAACAGCGGGGGAGCCGGGCTGGTGTATGTCGTTCCATAGGGTGCGTTCGCAGCCAGCACGCCGATCGAAAGCGCGTCGATTGCCGTATAGAAATTGCCAAAGCTGGTGCGGATGCTGGTTGTTCCCGGCGACCCAAGGACCTTTTCGATCAAGCTTCCCGGCCTGGTCTGTGGAGACCAGGCAAGACCCACGCGTGGTGCAAAGTTCAGATTGCCGATCACAGCCAGCGTATTGGAAACCCCAGGATCTCCCGGATAGAGAATGCCCGCAGGGGCGCCGGGAAAGACATCGGATTGCGCTCCCGCCACAAAGGTCGAGATCTGGTTATATTTCTCCGACCAGGGTGCGACACGATCCCAGCGAAGCCCATAATTCAGCGTCAGGTTAGGCCGAAGACGCCAGCTATCCTGCGCAAACGCGCCTACGTACTTGTTGCGGGCAAAGTAGGGGTTGAGCTGGCTCTGGTTGTACTGGCTGGGCGTGCCTATCAGAAAATCGGCGAAGTCCACGCCTGTCTCCGTTCCCGAGAAGACAAAGCTGCCATCGAACTGCGCAATCGCATGGGCATTTACCTGGTCGGCATGAAACTCCTCGCCGAATTTGACGGTGTGATTGCCAAGCACCTTCGAGAACGTGTCGGTCACCTGATATGTATTGTTGGTCTGGATCAGCTGGTTGGCGGCGGCGCCGGTCGAGTAGCCGTTGAAATTGAGGTTCTCGACACTTTGCCCATTTGGACTGAGCGCGACGATGCTCGGGCTGCCATCCGCATTTTGAAAGCCTTGCGAAAGCAGGCTTACGTTGCGGCCTCCCCTGGGCTGGCCAAGATTTGTGACGTCGCGCAGATAACTGAGGTGGATTTCATTCACGGAGGTTGTGCTCAATGTTTTGGTGTCCCCAACGGCAACCAGTTGCGCACGGCCCGCGGTGAGCGCGTCGAAGCCGGGAACGCTGGCGCCGCTCTGCGCCACTGGATACGGGTTATCCAGCGTGAAGCCGTCGATGAAGTAGTAGGCCGAAACCAAACCCAGCCGGGTGTTCGCATCCAGGCGGAGGGCCGCCTTGTCGTCCTGGACGGTTTGGTCATAGGCAGATGTGGCAAACCCGTTGCCGGTGTTCGGAACTGGAATGTATTGGAGCAATCGTTGCGCCGGAACCGACCATGCGCTCATCGGGATGGTGCCGGTTGGGAAGACCGCGGCTCTTCCGGGCGTGCATCCCGCCGACTGCGATGAATAGGGATCGTTGGCCGCAACAGTCGAACCAAGCTCTTTTGAAAGCAAGCCTGCCAGGTACGGTCCGCTCACGCACCCCGTCAGTTGGCTTGCTCCGGTTGATGGATCGAGGAAATTGCCTGCTCGTTCGGCAACACTGGGAACTGGGATCTCCCCCGTATCGATGCCCTGTGTCTGGCGCGTTCCCTGGTAATCCGCGAAGAAGAAAACCCTGTCGCGCCGGATTGGCCCGCCGAAGGTGCCGCCAAACTGGTTTTGGCGGAACGCGCCGCGCCTGGGTGAAAAGTAGTTGCGCGCATCCAGATCTGTGTTGCGCAGAAAGTTGAACGCGCTGCCGTGGAACCTGTTGCTGCCCGATTTGGTGATTACGCTGATTTGTCCGCCGGAGAATTCACCATACTCGGCATCGAAGTTGCTCGTGATGATGCGAAACTCGGCAATCGCGTCCAGGTTGGGAATGATCGCGGTGCCTGCATTCATGTCTTCTTCGACATCGCTGCCGTTGACGCCGAAGTAGTTGGCAAACTCCCGCTGGCCGTTGACGGAAATTGTGCCGGGATTCAGCGTTCCCGACGGAGAAAGCGTGGTGGCGCCCACATCCTGCACTGTGTTGGAGCTGATGGTCGAGGCCGGAGCTACACCCGGCTGCAGCGAGAGCAAGTCAGTAAAGCTGCGGCCATCGAGAGGAACAGCCGTCATTTGCCTGCCGGTGATCACCTGCCCCAGCTCCGTCTCGACGGTCTCGACATGGAGCGCATTGTCGTTCACGCTCACCGTTTCTCTCCCGCTTCCGACTTCAAGCAACGGGTCAAGCGCGAGCGCCGCATTGGTATCGAGCACAATGCCGTTCAACTCGAATGCGCGAAAGCCTGGCGCCTCTACTTTGAGCTCATAACGGCCGGCAGGCAGAACCGGCAACACGTAATAGCCGTTGCCGTCTGTCTGCGTTCGGTAAACGAGGCCTGTATCGACCTCCCGAACGGTCACACTGGCGTTCGGAATAACGCTTCCAGAAGCGTCCTTGGCTGCGCCGGAGATGCTGCCGGCGACGGCTCCCCAGGCGTTGACGGCAATCAACAACAGAAGGCAGCTCAACTGAAGAGCGAATTTGCGATGCTGGTTGGTAGGGCACATTGGGGGTGTTCTTGGCTCGCGCATGTCTCTTGGATGGGTCATGCTCGGGCTTTCCTCGGTACGGTGTGGATATGCGACCAAATTGGTCTTCATTTAATATACGACAAATTAAGTCCGAGATTAATGCAGTGATTTAGATCACACCGGATTGTGGGAAGTCTCCGTCGGTGTCAACTTCGATTTGCAATCAGTCCGCGCTTGGGGAGGGCGCCAACAGGTCCAGGCTGGTTTCGACCGAACGGTATGTCGCATATCGCGGCAAGAACAGGGTGAGCAGCGCCCCAGCGAGGCAAGGCAAGGAAAGTAGTGTGATGAAGCTGGCTTGATAGGCTCCGGCGCGGTCGAACGCCCTTCCTGTGATCACCGGCCCAAACGCGGCGCCGAAGGCGTAGGCAGTCCAACTGAGCCCATAGAGCGTGGAGAAATGCCTCAACCCGCAGTAGCGCGCGATCATGTAAGGCGTCACGTCAGCCTCACTGCCAAGCCCAAAGCCCAGCAGCGCAGCGGCCGAGATGCCAACCACCGCTGTGTGCGTGTGCGCCAGAAGGATAAAACTGCAGGTGCAGAGCAGGAGCATGCACATGGAGACGCGAGGCGCGAAACATCGGTCGAGCAAGTGGCCGGTCACAATCCTGCCCACGATTCCGGAGGCACCCATGACCGAAAGAGCGATGGCTGCACTTTGAGCGGTCACTCCATAGCCAGTCAGAATGGCCGAGAGATGGGCAATGGCGCCGTTGGCGCTGAGGGCGTAAAGCAGAATGGACGGCATGAGGATCCAGAAGACTCTGCTCCGCATGGCCTGGGCGAGAGACATCCCCTCTGAAGATCCGTGATTGGCAGCGCGGAGGGCGGCGGGTTTTTCTCGAACGAAGAGCGCTGTCAAGGGAAAGCCAACAAGCAGCGCTATTCCACCCAGCCCCAAATAAGCCGCACGCCAGCCGTGTGCCTCCATGGTGTGCTGCACAAACAGCGGAAGGAGGATGGAACCTGCGCCGCTGCCCGTCAGCATGAGCGCAAAAGCAAATCCTCTTCTTTCAACGAACCATGTCGAGATGGCCCGCGAATAGGCGAGCTGCGCGGTGCCATTGCCCACAATCCCCAACAGCAGATAGGACAAGTAGAACTGCGCGATATGCGGTCCCAGAAAAGCCAGGGATACGATTCCGGCCGAGAAGAGAGCGATCGCCGGGAGAATGATTCTGCGCGGGGGATAGCGGTCGAACAGATGACCGATGCCAGGCGAGCAGATGGCCAGCGTCATCGCGGCGATTCCAAATGCCAGTGAGATCGCTTCCCGCTTCCAGCCAAAGGCCTGGTGCAGAGGGGTGAGGAACTGGCTGAAGGTATACGGCACGATGGAGCCAAAGCTGACCATGACGCCGACGAACGCAGCGGCGACGACGCGCCATCCTTCGTAAAACGGCGAGCCCTCTGCGGCTTCCGTTGGAGTTTTGTCAGACACGCGTGGTTCCCTTCTGAGCGAGGACTCTGAGCGAGGACCGCGTTTCTAGGTCTCGTTCGGTACCGGACCAAGGCGGCGGGCCATGGTGGCGAGCAGCTTGGGCCGCGCACTCGGCCGCGTCCAAGGGCACTCCGCGATGCAGATGGCGCATCCGGCCAGGTCTGTAAAAGCGGGGATGCACTTGTCGAAGTCCACGAACCAGCGCTCTACGCCGCGCACCATCTGCTTTTGTTCGGCGATGGCGCCTGGAGGACAGGCCCTGGTGCATACCTGGCAATTCTTGCAGAATTCGTCCGCGCCGAAGATATCGGGAGAGTTCATCACCAGGGGCATGTCCGTAGTCACGCCTGCCAGGCGAACGCCCGCGCCGAACTTCCGGCTGATCATGGAGCCATGCTTGCCTAGCTCGCCCAGGCCGGATGCCACCGCCGGTGGAATTAGAAGTAGCGCATCTGCCGATGGCCCCGGATACGCCCTCGCGGTGTACCCCTGCGAGCGAATCCAATTGGCCAGCGCAAAGGAGGATCGCGTGCCGCGCGCGTACTGGTCGCCTACGTCGCAAATGCCCTCGCCGTTGGTCTCGTCGGAAGGAACCTGCTTGAGCCGCTCGTAATTATGGCCGACAGCGAGAACGATCACCGTGGGCTCCTCGATCGTGTACCCCTCGAACACGTAGAGCGGATCCATTGGTGTGATACCGATGTCGTCGGCTTCGTGCGAGAGCGCGAACTCACACACCGCCCTGGTGAGCTCCTCGGCTGAGGCCTCAGTCCGCGTCGCTGCCACCGGAACCAGTGGCGGATGGTTGCGGGCCGGCGCAAACGCCGCATCGTAGCCTGGAATTTGGCTCATCCTCGATCGCGCGGCAACTTGCAAATCCTCGAACGGATGCATGGTGGGCGGGTGCCAGAAGAACGGCGAAGGCCTGCGCTGGGCCGTTTCGCCCAGTCCGTTAATCGGATTGCCCGACGTCTTGAGCAGCGCCAGCGTCTCCGCCTTGGCCGTGAAATGCCCTCGCCTGGGACGTTCCGGGTTGGGCGGTTCGGGGCTGCGACGATCCTGGAAAGCTTGTGAAGCCGCTTCGGCAGTTGACATTGCTTCTCCTTCTGTGGCGATCGCAGCGCAGATCACCGACGCCGGTGAGCGCCCGCAACCTTCCGGAATCCCGATTGAAAATATCCTCGAAAAGATTGGATTATAGGCGAGGGCAAGGGGAAGCCAATCGCTCAAACTGGATTATCGAAGTGGACGAGCAAAAGCGCAACCTTCTGAAGGATGAATCAACCCTCAAACCCTGGATGGATAGGCGAACGTGGACCTGCCTGGCTGTGTGAAGCCCCATGCGTATGAGGTGCGGATCAAGGTTTGCCCGCTGCCTTTTGAAGTGCCGCAGCCAGATCTTCGGGATGAAAACCGAACGGCCCGGGCTTGCTCTTATAGAGGACGCGGCCTTGAGGCGCAATCAGATAGAGGCGATCAGGCCAGCCGGTATAGGCTTGCTCCACCCGGTTGTCGAAGCTGTCCACGAGGGCGGGAAACTTTATGCCGAGCTTCCGCACGCATGTGCCTGCTACCGCGGAGCGCTCCGCCTCGTCGCGCGGGCTGCGGAAAAGCACCTGTTCGCGCACGTTACTCTGCATCTGCCACACATCGGTGGGATGTGCCTCAAGGATATAGACCGCATAGAAGTCGACCTTACCCTTGTACTGTTCCGACAATTTGTTCAGGGCGGGAACCTCCCGCCGAAAGGGCGGTCAGGTATAGCTCCCAAAAACGAGGACGACCGGCTTGTCTGCCCACAGAGACGCTAGTTGAGTCGGCACCTTTGTGTCGAGCGTCTTGACGGTGAGATCGGGCGCCAAGTCGCCCGCACTGAGTGTTCCCTTGCGAGCATCGGTCCACATGGTCTCGAACGGGAAGAGGAAGTAGGCAGGCATCGGCATGCGCGCCATCACGTGGCCGAAGGCTTCCGGCGGCTGGTGCATGGCCCAGTCGATATAGGCCACGAACGCGATCCACAGGCAGAACAGGCTTGCCGATGTGGCGACCAACCATCGCTTTGTCTTCTTCTTCATTGCCATGGTTATTTGCTCGTCGCTCGCTTCAGCCTTTTTTGTCTACGTTTGCCTGTTCGAACACATCGGGGAAAGATTAGCATATCGCGGCAGGCGAAGTCCGCAGGTTTCTTGCACTTTGAACAGAGCGCCAAGCAATTAGAGAACCAGGCGCTGGTCTCCGACTTTGCGCGTAACTCTCTCACGATCGAGATACTCGAGTAGAGGGATGGCATATTTCCTGGAGAGTCCAGTGAGTTGCTTGAAGCGCGCGACATCGAGCGTCTGGCCGCGCAGTTCGCCGATCTGCGCCCGCAATTGCGCCAGGGCGTTCTGGTGGATATACAACGCCTCTGCTCCCATCCTGATCAGTACTTTGTCGCGGAGGAGCAGAGTCATCAGCCTGCGCATCTCGGCTTCTGACAGGTTCAGCTTTGCAGCAACTTCAGCGGCCTGGGGAGCGGCTAGCCCGGCCTCTTTGAATGCGTCGGCAATTGCGGCCAATGCGGTCTGGTCCCGCCCAGCGGCCTGCGCATCCGGTTCAAATCGGCAGACGAATTCGCCATTCAATCGGAGTCTTTGTTCGCGCGCGAGCATTTCAATCGTGAAATCGAAGAGCTCTTTGCATTGCCCGGTTTGACTTCTCAACTCGGCCCGCCTTATTTGCGTTCCGTCGGTCTTCAGGCGGTTGTCGATGTTTTCAATGGCTAAGGACAGCACTTCAGGAGTAACGAACAGATCGCCGTGAATAGCAACGAGTTGATTCTTGCTCATCAACGGCCCCATAAGCGGGATGAGCGCTTCCCGGTTGAGGCCTGTCTCGGTTATGAGTCTTTGCACGGTGAGGCCGGCGGCGCCGCGGCGCGCAATGCGCAGCAAGAGCTGTTGTTCGATCAAGGCGCCGTTCAAAGTCTGGAGCCATGCCAGGCACTTTGCCTTTCTCAGATTGGGAAGCGGATGCGCATCCATCACAACCCCTCCGCCTATAGTGCAGGCCGGCGAACATTGCCGCAACACGAAGCGGTCGCCGGGTGCGATGACTTGAGGAGAGTGAAGCCTGAGCCGCATCAAACGGCGAGTGCCTGCCTCGACTGGCCGGTAATCGTAAAGCGAAACGGTCGCAAGCGTGTCGGCGGTAAAGGCGTGAAAGTGAATGTCGGCGCGATGTTTCAAACTCCTGACGCCGGGCAGCAGAGAGGCTTCAACGTCGATGATCGATACGGCGGTCAGCGTGTCCGGAGCGACGAGGGTCTGTCCTCTGGTCACCTCGGAAACATCGATGCCGCCGAGGTTGAGAGCAACACGCGAGCCGGAGTGGACGCTCTCTTCCGGACGACCGTGGGTTTGCAATCCTTTCACGCGCACTGCGCGGCTACCGGGCTCGAGCGTCAGCGTGTCCCCGATCCCGATCGATCCGGAAAGGAGCGTTCCGGTGACAACCGTGCCGAATCCTTTCATCGCGAAAGCACGGTCGATTGGGAGCCGGAGAAGATGATCGGGGTAACCGGCAACTGGCTGCGTCGCCAGAGATACCAGCTCGAGGCGGAGTTCTTCCAGGCCTGCACCGGTGCGTGCACTGACCGGGAAAATACCCCCGTCAAGAAACTTACCGCGAAGAAATGCTTGTATCTCGGAGTGGACTGCATCGAGCCGGGCCGGGCTCACGGCATCGACTTTGGTGATTGCCGTCAGCTCTCGACGTACACCGAGCAGATTGCAGATTGCGAGATGCTCTTCGGTCTGCGGCTTGATACCTTCTTCAGCCGAGATGACCAGCATGACCGCATCGATGCATCCTGCTCCCGCGAGCATGTTGCGGATGAAGAGTCTGTGTCCGGGTACATCGACAAAACTGATGCGCAGCGGGGAGTTGTCCGCGGCAACCGCATCCATTGAAGCAAAGCCAAGGTCGATGGTGATACCGCGCCGCTTTTCCTCGGGCAGGCGATCCGCGTCCACGCCGGTAAGTGCGCGCACCAGCGCCGTCTTGCCATGATCGATATGGCCGGCGGTTCCGATGACGATGGATCTGATCGGCATACTCATGGGGTCGAGATCGCTTCGGACGAAATTCGACGGCTCACTCGGGGCTGGGTGTACACGACGGAGAGACGACATCGCTTTGTACGGCTTGTCGCAGCAGAGAAACGAGTGTTGCATCGAATTCGGGCTCAACCGTTCGGAGGTCCAGCAAGACTCTGTCATCGCTGATGCGGCCGATGACAGCGGGATCGAGTTGACGAAGAACATGCAGTAGTTCCTGGGGCTGCAGCACGTTGTGGCGAAGCGCTACGGCTGAGCTCGCCAAACGCGCTGCCGGAGCGGTCCCTCCACCGATCAGGCTGAGCGCGGGAACAACATCCGCGGCAAGGTCGGTGCTGCTTAGTTGATCGGCAATCCTCTCGCATCTCTCGAGAATTTCGGCGGGAGAAGCACGCAGCATTCTGACAATGGGAATCGACTCGGCCGTGTCCGACAGATAATCCATCAGCGTCGCCTCCAGTGCGGCGTAGGTGAGTTTGTCGATGCGGAAGGTTCGCAACAAGGGGTTCTTCCTTATGCGCTCGATCAGATCAGCGCGACCGACGAGAAGACCGCACTGCGGGCCACCAAGCAACTTGTCTCCACTTGCCGCGACGAGGTCGGCACCGAGACGGAAGCTATCGGGCAGAGTTGGTTGACGGCCCACGCCCAGTTCGTCAAGCGAAATGCACAAGCCCGTACCCTGATCCTCGAAGACAGGAATGTTGGTGCGCCTTCCCAGCGAGACCAACTCATCAAGGGACGGCCGCTCGGTGAAGCCTTCCATGCTGAAGTTGGACTGGTGCACACGAAGGATAAGCGCCGTCTCCGGCTGGATTGCGTTTTCGTAGTCGGAAAGGCGGGTGCGGTTCGTCGTACCGACTTCGCGCATGCGAGCACCGGACTTCGCAAGAATCTCGGGGATGCGAAAGCCGCCGCCGATTTCGACAAGTTCGCCACGAGAAACTATAACTTCCGCATTCTCGGCAAGCGAATTGAGCGCAAGGAAAGTTGCCGCCGCGCAATTATTGACCACCAGCGCAGCAACAGGCATATTCGGATCAGGCGCATTGACGCTGCCGGCTTTCATCCTGATCAGCCGCAAGATGAGTTCCTCCGCATGCACGTCGCGACGGCTTCGTTCGCCGTTTTCCAGATCGAACTCCAGATTGCAATAGCCCTTCGCTGTTTCGGCAATGTGCCCAATCGCGGATGCGCTGAGCGGAGCGCGTCCGAGATTGGTGTGGAGTATCACACCGGTCGCATTGATCACGCGACGCAACGAGGAGCGCCTATTGCCGTGGAGTTCTTCAGCGACCGCATCATCGAGGGAGGTCACTCGGTGGGCAAGGCTGGCTGGCGTGTGTTGTCCTTCGGCTATCTCTTTGCGAATACGAAGAAGAACGTTTCGTGCGGCTTCGGTCGTCGCGCCGCGCGAATGAATCTGGAGTAACTTTACGAATCCGGTCGTGAGCAGGAGATCGTTCACAGAAGGCAGCAGCCTATAGAGATTGCTTGCTTCGCAACTGTCGTTCGGTTGTTCGACACTCTTCATAGGTCAACCGCTGTCGGTAGGAGTTTGCTGCACTAGCTTGTGTCATCGCAGCAGAATGGCCGGCTCGCCCGGGCCAGCAGTATAGGGGCCAAGCACTGAGCCGATCTTCGCTGCATTCAAACCTGCCCCGCGAAGCGCTCCAAGAAGCGCGTCCGCAGAGTCGGCTGCAACTGAGATTAACAGACCCCCAGCGGTCTGTGGGTCGTACAACAAAGTGCGCAGATCATCCGGAATTTTAGAGCCCGGAGCGTCCGCGCTGATGCATTCCGCGAATTCGCGATTGGCCAGCAAACCGGCGGGGATCGCGCCGAGATGAATGGCGTTCAGCGCGCCCTCGATTCGAGGAACCTGGTCGACCACGATTTCGATTCTCACGCCGCTGCCGAGCGCCAACTCGCGGCCGTGTCCCATCAGTCCGAAGCCTGTAACATCGGTCATCGCATGCACGCCGGTGGCTGCTGTCACCAGCCGGGAAGCGGTGCGATTGAGAGTCGTCATGGATTCCACTGCGTTCGCAATCCAGTCGGCTTTCGCTTTACCCTGCTTGATCGCGGTTGTGATGACTCCGGTGCCAATAGGCTTTGTGAGGATCAGCACATCGCCTGATTGCGCTCCGGAATTTGTGAGGACGCGTTGTGGATCGATCAGGCCTGTGACGGCATACCCGAACTTGATCTCCGCATCGCGAACGCTGTGTCCACCGACGACGGCGCAACCAGCTTCCGCCATCTTGGACATACCGCCGCGCATGATCTGCTCCAGCACGTCCAGATCGCCGTCTTGAGGGAAACACACAACCGAGAGAGCGGTCACCGGCGCGCCGCCCATGGCATACACATCGCTGAGCGCATTGGTGGCTGCGATTTGACCGAATGTGAATGGATCGTCTACCAGCGGCGTAAAAAAATCGACGGTCTGAACCAGGGCGAGATTCGCAGATATTCGGTAAATGCCGGCATCGTCGGAGGTATCGAAACCGACGATAACGTTGGGATCGCTCTGCCTCGGAAGCCTCGACAAAACCTCTGCGAGCAGGCCAGGCGCAAGCTTGCTGGCACATCCGCCGGCCTTCACCGTCTGCGTCAGCCTGACTTCGGTCAATCCGGCCAATTGGAACCTCCATGTTCAGATAACATACTAGGAACGCAGCGATTCGAATATGCTGCGATTGCGTTCAGGGAAGTGCTTAGGCTCCGGTGATCCTCCCGGTCTTCAAAACCGGTGGTCGTTCTTAACGGGCGACGGTGTGTTCGACTCACATGCACTTCCGCCATTGACACTCTGGCACCCTGCCGCGGCCACATGATTCGTGGTGACGGCAGAGTGCCAGATTCGTTTCATGTGCCGGCTCGGTAAAGCCGTTGAGCCGCTTGACAGGGCAGCTAGAAATAAAACTTTCCAGCTAATTGAATTGCCCGGGCCGGCTGCGGATCGCCGCTTGGGTTAACGGGCTGATCGACGGAGTTGATTGAGCCGAAGACTGGAGATCCTGCGCCAAAGTTGCCATTTGGGTTTGCGAAGTTGGCATGATTGAAGGCGTTGTACGCTTCCAGGCGCAACTGAATATAACGCGACCTCTCCAGCCCGCCAACCGGAATATTCTTGTAGATTTCAAAGTTGGAATAGTTGAATCCGGGACCATGGAAGAAGTTACGGGTTACATTGCCGAAAGTGCCAATGGGTTCTTGTGTGAAGGTGGATGGATTGAACCAGTAATTGCCCGGTTGCCTCGGATTCAGCGTCTTGATATGGAAGGTGGACGTAACTGGAACGTCCGGGCAATTGACGAAGCTGAATTGGTCGCAATAGAGAGAGTTATACACGCCACCATCCCAGATCAGGACGGGAAAGCCGCTCTGGAGCGTAGTGATCCCGGAGAAGTGCCAGCCGGCCAGCGCGTAGTGAGCTAATGAATTTCCCGCGAGGCTACGCGGCAGCGGAATTCCATAGTTATAGCGCCCAACCAGCCGCTGACGCGCATCGTAAGCGGAGTTTCCGTAGCTCAGGTGTTCAAAGCCGGGAACATAGTTGGTGCCATAACCATTAGCTACAGAATCGTCCAGGCTGGAGGCATTATCCAAAGCATGGCTGTAAGTGTACGCGAGGCCGAAATACAGACCATGCGTTGGGGATTTATCCAGCGTAACCTGCAGAGAGTGATAACTTGAAGCACCGTTCGTGCGCATGTCACCAATTGACAAGTAATAGGGCAATCCGTTGGGGAACACACCCGGGATTTGCGTGCCCGGGACTGTTCCGGGCTGTGTCTTGTCGCCGGGGAAGTAAAGTGACTGTTCACCGGCCAGTTGCAAGCACGAGAAAGTCGTGCCGTTCAGCGAAATGGGCGCGCCTGTTCCAGTACCGCTCAAACAGGCGTCGTGGCCTGCCTGCGTGGTGCGGTCACCATCGTAAGCGCGAATCATTCTCCTTCCAATCGAACCGACATAGCCCACCGTCAGCACCATGTTGCTGGGCAAGGCGCGCTGCACATTCAGGTTGAAGTTATAAGCATAAGGGGCGTCGAAATCGGAGGAGAGGTTATCCATTTCCAACGGGTAAAGTGAGGAGAAGTTCACGTTCTGCCCCGGCTTTGGAACTGCGTACGGAAACGGATTGGTTGAGTACGATGCACCGGGAGTGCCGGCAATATCCTGGAACGGATTTGCAAAGCTCGGATTCCCGCCCAGCGCGGCTGCGCCAACACTGCTCAGCGAGAACGGCGGATCGTTCGAATTCACCTGCGACCCTTCTCCGGATACGCGATTCCAATACAGGCCAAATCCACCGCGAATGACCAATGCGTGCTGGCCTGGCAAGCCGGAGACCGCACCTAGACCGCCATTCGGGGACCATGCGAAACCGACGCGTGGAGAGAAATGATCCCAGTGAGTCGTCGGGCTTCCATTTCTGTTGCAACCCTTGTCGCCGGGGTAGAGCAGTCCCGGGGGGGCGCCGGGAAATACATTAGACTGCGCGTTGCTTGGCACCCAGCATGTAACTCCGACGCCGTCGTATTGCAGGTTCTCCCATGGCGTCTCGGCATCGTATCCAAGACCATAGGATAAAGTCAGATCGTTGGAAACTCTCCAGTGATCCTGCGCGTACGCATAGTACTGCGACGCTCTCACGTCGACAAAAAAGCCGGACCCCTGACTGTAAGTTGCCGGAATGCCGAGCATGAAATCCGCGGCCGGATCGCCGGAGCTATAAAAGCCGGACGAAACAAATTGATATGCCCCGCTGTTGTTGGCATAGAACGGATTGCTGAAGACGAAGCGCTCCACATTCGCGCCGAATTTCAAGTTGTGGTTTCCAGCAACCTTGCTGAAATTGTCGAAGTAGGTATAGTTTTCATCCTTGCGCGGTTGCGGCCCATTTGTGCTGAAGCCAAGCGCGAAATATCCATAGACGTTCATAAAAGGCAGGGTCCCGGCAGCGGCATCCTGCGGCACAATATTGAATCCAAAGGAGGAGGGCGCAGCCAGCGTGGAAGCCGTCGGCTCCAGTTCCGCGAAATTGTAGCGGAAGTATCCGGCACGTAATTCATTCAACGTGGTGCTATTGAAAACGTGGGTCCACGATGCGTTGAAGATTTTGATGTGCGCTGAGTTGTCAGCCGCAAATCCAGGCAGATTGGCTCCGGTCCCTGTCGATTGAGTAGCAGGCAGCGGCAGGGTGTTCGAGCTGGGGCTTGAATCGAAAATTGTCGACGCCCACAGCGCGTCCTTCGATGTTAGCTGATCGTCGATGCGGATGATGCCCTGATCGTCCCCGGCGGTATTTGGGGCATTGAAGTTGTAGTAATTGATGCCGCCGCTGGTGTAGTTGGCCGGGGGAACGTACTTGTTGAGAAGACTGCTGGCTATTGAATTGAAGTTCGATGCCGGTATCTGCGCATTCGGGAAGCACTGGTTCCAAGGTGTTCCGGCCGGGCAAAAGCCTTTGGGCCCCTGCAGGCCGGCGGGAAATGGAATCGGGTTGCTCGACAGCATTCCAGTGCCCCCTGCGTCGACATCGGCGGAGAAGTTTCCGCCTCGCTGATCGTTGCTGAACACCTGTGTCAGCTGCGTTTGCGCCGTGCGGCTTCTCAAGCCTTGATAAGCCAGGAAGAAGAATGCATGGTGCTGAAGAATCGGTCCTCCCAGTGTTCCGCCAAAAACGTTTTGGTGGAAGACGGGCCGCGTCGCCGAGAAGTAATTGCCATTGTTCAGGAACGTGTCCCGATAAAATTCAAAGCCGTCTCCGTGAAATTGATTCGTTCCGCTTTTCAAGGCTTCGTCGACGATAGCGCCGGAGTTGCGGTTGAATTCCGGATCGAGCGTACTGGAGATGAAATTTACCTCCGCCAACGCATCGGGATTTACCGTAATTCCGGGCTGGTTCAAAAAGATGTCGTTGATGTCAGTGCCGTCCAAAAGATAGGAGTTCTCGCCCGTCTGGCTGCCATTTGTCGAGAAGGTGCCATTGCGGTCTTGAGACTCTACTACGCCGGGCGCAGTCTTCTGAAGCTGGACAGCGTCGCGGCCAAGCGTCGGCAGTTCCTCGAGTTCCGCTGCGCCAATCACATTTTTAAGCTGCACATCGGAGGTTTCGACCTGAACCGTCGTTGAATTGACCTGGACCGTTTGCGACGATGTGCCGACCTGAAGTTTTGCATCGATGTCGAGAGCGGAGCTCAGGTCGAGCATGATGCCCGTTGTTATGAACTTCTGAAATCCCTGCTCACTCACAGTGACCGTGTACGGGCCGCCAATGTGGAGGTCGGGAAAGACATAGTAGCCTTTGTTGTCGGTTGTTTGAGTGTTCGAAATCCCCGTACTCGTGTTTGTAGCAATGATCGTCGCGTTTGCGACAAACGCGCCTGTTGGATCGGTTACAGTACCGCGAATCGACGCCGTGGTCGCTTGTGCCTGGATTTTACCAGTCCCAAGAAATACGACTGCGATCGACAGCAAGGATAGTGCGAGATATTGAATGCGAATCTTCACGAAGCCTCCAAAGTGAGCGGACAGAGATCTCCTGGGCACTATGCATCAGCTTGGCTGGATGTCATGAGCGCGGGAGTATTGATGGTAGTAATTTCGTGCAATTTGAAGCGATGATCGTCCGGACCATGCGTGAAGCCCGGAAATGCTTGCCGCATAATTCTCGACGATCTCTGAAGCTCATGTCTTCAATCGTTGGGAGGGGTGCTGGGCTCCATCGATTGATGGAGGCAGGATTGGCGGAGCAAGTCGGAGCGCCAGATCAGACGTGGCTAGCGCTTCCCTGTCAGCTATCTGCGCGGCGAAAGCCGGCAGACTCAAGACGCCCCAATGAAACTTGAACTTCGTTAATCGTCGCCAGCCGTTTCAGGTCAAGGCGCTTCTCGACCGCGGCTAGTTGATCTCCGAAAATTGCGCATTCTGAAATCTGGTTCACACAGCGCCAGCATTGCGACCAGGTTCCGAATGTTTCATATGTAGTTTGCTTGCCGGTCTTCTCGACTAGAAGGACTCGGACCGTTGGATCGCTCTCAGGTCCACTGACGCGTATGAAATGCACGCGGAATAACGGTCGATTCGTCGGAGTGGTATCGTTCATCGAAGAGAGCCAAGTTTCGTGTGAGCTGAAGGGTCACGCAAGGGTGACCCTTCAGTTTGGATTCGTTCCGCGGAGGAGCTCCTTACTTACCTGCATCGGGAGCAACTCCTTCGCGCTTGGTGAGAGGCACTAGAAGCTCACCCTCGCGCTGAGCTGAATCTCACGGCCCGGCGTGGAAACTTCGGTGATACTGCCGAAGCTGGATGTGTTCACGAAGCGGTTGGGGGTTCCCAGGTTGGTATGGTTGAAAGCGTTGAAGAATTCGGCGCGGGTTTCAAACCTTGCCTTCTCCGTCAGGCTGAAACTGCGCACCAGTGCCAAGTCCATAGTCTGCAGTCCGGGGCCATAGACTGTGTTGCGACCTACATCGCCATAGGTGTAAGCAGGCGGTGCGGTAAAAGCGCCGGGGTTGAACCACGTGGTCGAGTTCCGGGTGCCAGAACCGTAGATTGGCTTGCCGGTGGAGTTGGCGCGGATGGGATTCTCACCCACGACGGTTCCAGCATTGGCTGTGTCGCCAAAAACCGACATCGTCATCGGGAAGCCCGACTGTACCTGATATTCGAGCGAGCCACGCCAATCGCGAGTCAGGTCTCGGACAAAGCGGCTTTCACCGAGCGTGGGCGTGTTATAGACCGCGCTCACGGCAACGCGATGGCGGATGTCGCAGCCGGGACCTTTCTCTGCATTCAAGTCGTCGTTGTTTTGCGGCGTGGCTGCCTCGAACATCGGCGAACGGAAATCCGGCGCGTTTTCAAGCGCCTTGGCAAAGGTGTAGTTGGCCAGGAAGCTGAGATTGTTTGAGGCGCGGCGGCGCACATTCACATAGCCCGCGTCGTACCAGCTTTGCGATGTATTCTCAAGCAGGTTGATGGTGCTCACTGGGAAAATGCCGTTGAAACCTTGCGCCAGGGTGGTCGTGGACGGGTAGACCGTGTTGGCCACGAAACTGATTTTCGGATTCGGGCGGCGCGGCTGAATCAGGCCGGGGCCGGGTTGCGCATTGTTGATGAGGTGCGACCGCTGCAGGTGGAAGCCGCCAGCGCCCAGGTAGCCAAGTTCAATAGTGGTCTCTTTCCCCAGCTGTTTTTCGAGAGAAGTGCTCCACTGCTGAATGTATTCGGCCGGCGCGTGCAACTGCAGCGAAGTGAAGCTGACCGCCGTTGTGCCCAGCACCGGAGCGGGGAAATTCAATGTGGTGATGGATGGAATGTAGGGATCGCTCTGCGCGGTCTCCGGGAAAACATAGGGTACGTTGTGCCGCTGGTTGCACCAGGTATTCATGTCGACCGGCGTATAAAAGATTCCATAGGCGACGTGCGCTACCACCCCGAGACTGGGGAAATTCTGCGCCAAGCCGAGCCGAGGCGCGAAGTTGGTGTGATTGGCATACATCAGGCCGCGCGGGTATCCGTTCTGTCCGCCGATGAAGACCTGCGGCTTTCCGCTGGAAAGATCGAGGTTGCTGTTGGTGTAGTCCACATCGATGAGCGGGCTCATGAACTCGTAGCGGAGTCCGTAGGTAAGCGTGGTGGCAGTGGTCAGCCGCCATGCATCCTGCGCGTAGCCATCGGCATACCACTGGTGCAGATTCATCTGTGGCACGCCCGCCTGACCCTGGCGCGCTGCCGGCATGCCAAGCAGGAAATCGGCCAGCGCCGATCCGGTCTTGCCGTCGTTGAGCGCATATTGAGTGGAATAGCCGTTGGTGTACTGGTAGTAGCCGCGATTCTGGAAGAAGCCCCACATGGGCCAGATGAACTTCTGATAAGCACCGCCGAATTTGGCGCTGTGGCGGCCGATCTGCCAGTTCAGCGAGTCGCGGCCTTCGATCACCGTGTCCCAGGCCTTCATGGGCGTGGCAAGGTAGTTGTCGCCAAGCGGCGAGTATCCCTGCACAGTGAAGTAAGGCGCGCCCCAGGCCTTCGGACCGCCGAAGCCCGTACCGGTGATCCCGAGTTCGTCGACAATATCGTTGACGCCGGCGCTCTCGGTGGTGTGCGACATGGCCAGGCGCGAAACGGCCACCGATGCCATATTCACCATGTGGGTCGAGATAACGCGGTTCCAGGCGCCTGTCCCCTGCTGCGAGAAGTTGTCGTGATACAAGCCGAAGCCGGGCAGCCCCTCGGGCATGAAACCATATTCGCTGGCGGCGGAGTAGCGAATGAATGCCGTGTCGCCGTTGGCAAAGCTATGATCCACGCGCGACGTGCCCTGGTCGTCGGTCATGCGTTCCTTGCGCGTGTCCAGGTAATTGTTGGCGTCGTTGCCAGCGCCGATCACCGTTGGCTGGCCCATCATGGTTGCGCCGCCCATGTTGGAGGTATTTGGCAGCGGCGTGTACTTATTCAGCATGATGGTGGCGGCCTTGGTCAGTTCGTTCGGAGGAATCACATTCAGCACGCCGTTGTATTGAAATTGCTGGCGAATGTTCTGCGGGTTCGACGGGCTGGCAGGCAGGCCGGGGTTGTAGTTGGGGTTCTTGGTTGTGGTGCTGGGGTCGTAGATGTTCACGCCGCTCTGGCTGAAGTCGCCTGAGGCCTCGGCTGCGGTGGGCACGGTGTCCACCATGGCATCGACTTCGACATGGCGCAGGGCTTCGTAGTTGAGGAAGAAGAACGTCTTGCCCGTGTGCTTTACCGGGCCGCCTATTGACGCTCCGAAGTTATTCTGCACCAGAAAATTCGATCCGCCCATCTGGTTGAATGAGTGGGCGTCCATGTCGCCGTTGCGCAGGAACTCATAGGCTGTACCGTGAAGGTGACTGTTCCCCGATCGAGTTACGATATTGATCTGGCCGCCTCCGGCCCCGCCCATCTCAGCTGAATAACTGCCTGTCTGCACCTCGAATTCCTGTACGGCGTCGGGCGAAGGGCTGAGGTTCTGTGTGCTGAAGGTCGGGTCGGTATTTGTTGCGCCGTCAAGCAGAAAGTAATTCGCGTTTGGCCGGCTTCCGCCGATGCTTACGGCTGAACGCTCACCCGGCCTCCAATAGAGAGAACTCATGTCGCCAGTCGAAGGGCCATGGCTGACATGCGCTCCCGGCACCGTGAGGACCAGGTCGATCAACATGCGGCCATTCAACGGCAACGAATCCACCGACCGCTGGTCTACCACTTCGCCCACGCTTGCATCCTGAGTCTTGAGCAACTCGCGAGCGGCCTCGACCGTGACGGTCTGGCTTTCAGACCCAAGGCTCAATTGCAGGTCGAGTGTTGCCTGCTGTCCAACCTCAAGTTGAATGGCCTGTGTGGCCTGCCTGAAGCCCGGATTATCTACAGCCAGCGTGTATGCGCCCGGCTGCAAGCCCGCAGCTTCGTAGAGCCCGGTGGCATTGGAGGAGACCTCGCGCACGGCGCCGGTCGCGGTCGCAGTGATATGCACGCGCGCGCCGGCGATGGGGCGATGCTGCGGGTCGAGAATCGATCCGCGCACAACGGCGTAATTGCTTTGAGCGTGAATTGTGATTGGGATAATCAAAAGACAAAGAACAACTAACACGATTTTGCGAATCATGGCTCTCCTTCAAGGACGCAATGCATGTTCAGAAAAGGCCCGCAGATGAAGGCGGGAATCCTTGAAGGGCGCATACACTGTGCGCCGGGCCGGGCCTCTCGTTCGGGCTCCGCGCATTCGCGATGCGGCGGAAGCACGATTTCGCTTTGCTATTGAACTATCGATCAGTCTATGGTCCGACCCCTTCAACGTCTTCGACAATTTGATCTATGAATGCCTCGTCCCATCGATGGAGTCAGAATGGCGGAGCATCGGAGCGGCGTGCCCTGATTGGAGTCGATAACATAGCAGACGCACGATTGTCCGCAGTCGCCTTGACGCAGTCCCAGGAATGTTGAAAATTGCCTGTTGACAACAAAACTCTACATATGTAGAGTTTTCAAATGAAGTTGCGATTGTCCCCTCAGACTCTGCTGGTCCTGGATGCGTTTCTCGACCATGCCGAGGATTGGAAATATGGCTACGACCTGAGCCGCGTGACGGGGCTGAAGTCGGGAACGCTCTATCCGATCCTGATGCGGATGGCGGAGCGGAAGCTGCTGGAGACCGAATGGGAGCAGGGTGAGCCCGGAAAGCCTCCCCGCCATATGTACCGGTTTACTCCGGATGGGCTGCGGTTCGCCAGGGCCAATGCCACGGCACACGCGAGTGGCCGCCTGGGCCAGGTTGCGTTGGGACGGGTGCCTTTGGGGCTGGTGAAGGCCTGATGGGTGCGCCCCGGACTTTGGCGGCAAAGCTCCTGGGGGGCGTCGCTCGCCTCGTTCCGGAGGAAACCCGGGACTGGGCCGTCGCCATGCTGCGCGAACTGGATTTCATTGAAGGCGATTGGGCGGCGTTTTTCTGGGCTTTGGGAAGCACGGCGGCGATTTTGCGACATGCCGTCAGCGTTTGGCGGGGGTGGCTAAAACAAAAGGGAAAAAAGGAGGCAGGGATGAACAACACAGGGAAAAAGGCGCTTGGAGTCGGGTTGGGGATACTATCTGCGTTGGCACTGGTTGGATGTCTATTCGCCGGCCTGCGCATCATCGGCATTCTCTTTCCGGGGTTGGGGCTGGAACACTCCGGATGGGCATATTGGCTGGCTGTGATGGCAATTCCGGAAGCGATCTTTGTGGTGGCGACCGTATTGCTTTGGCGGAAAAAAGGGCCCATCGCGGCGGGAATTCTGGCCACGGGACTGGCCATGGCACTGCATGTCGGCGTACATTTTGCGATGCGGTAAAGGGAAGCAGAGAAAGAGGCTTCAATGGACAGTAATGCGTCGGCCCCGATCTCAACCTCGATTGTTCCCTGGCTGTCGGTTCGGAACAGTGCCCAGGCGGTCGAGTTCTACAAAGCTGCGTTCGGGGCAATCGAGGTCTATCGCCTCGTTGACCCCGACGGCAGCGTGGTCGCCAGACTCTCAGTGGATGGAGCGGAGTTCTGGGTCGCCGACGAATCGCCTGAGCATTTCAACTTCAGCCCCGAGTCGCTCGGGGGCTCTACGGTCCGAGTCATCTTGACCGTCTCCGATCCTGACGCGATGTTTAAGCGCGCGTTGAAGGCGGGCGCATCGCAGGTATACCCGGTAAGCGAGGGCCATGGCTGGCGGGTGGGCCGCGTCGTCGACCCGTACGGACATCACTGGGAGATCGGGCGGCCGATTGCAAGGGACGAATGAGCTGGAAATCTTCGCGCCTTAAATGGTTCCCGTGCGCTGAAGACGGCTGAGCACCCCACGAATGCGACTCGCAGCGTGAATGTCGGAAGGGCTTGCCTCATCGTCTTTTACGGTTTGAAGATACTTCTCATATTTTTTCTTCAGCGCGGGGTCACCCTCTATAAATCCCTGGATTGCCGCTACCGATTTGCGAAGAGCCAGCACGGTGTCGAGCTGCTCTTCGAGGAAGATTCCTAACTGACGATTCACAGCCAGGAGCTGTTCAATCTTGGATTCGTCTGCCTTGGGTTCATCTGACTTGGGTTTATCTACTTTGGGTTCATTTGCCTTGGGTTCATCCGCTTTGGATTTATCCAACTTGGATTCATCTGCCTTGGGTTCATCAACTTCGGAATCATTTGCCTTGGATTCATCAACGTTGGGTTTGTCTACTTTGGATTCAGCTGGCTTGGATTCAACTGCCTTGGTCTCATCTACTTTGGATTCATCTACGGCCTTTTCTGCTTTCAATCCATCCGTCACGCCCATCGCTTTGTCTCCGTTCAGTTCGATGCAGACGGAGTCGGTCGCGACCAAGGCGGGTCCAGCAGGCCTACAGCGAAAATCAACCGGTATTCCGCAGCCCCGCCGAAATACCGCTGATCGTCGCCGCGATGGCGCGGTTGACCTCTGGCGTGTCTTCGCCCGCGCGTTTGCGGCGCAGCATGTCGACCTGAATCAGGTGCATGGGATCTACATACGGGTTCCGCAGCCGGATAGAGTGGGCCAGTACCTCATTCTGTTCCAGCAGTTCGCTCTGTTGCAAAATCGCCAGCAAAGCACGGACGGTGCGATGAAATTCTCCTTCGAACATGTCGTAAATCCGCTCCCGCAGGCTCGAATCCTCAACAAGCATGGAGTAGAGACGCGCGGTGGCCAGGTCAACCTTGCCCAGCGCCATTTCGACGTTGCGTAAAAGATCGATGAACAGGGGAAACTCGCCTGCCATGGTCTGCAACAGGTCCAGCGAGCCGGACTTCGTGAGAAACTCCTCCAGCGCGAAGCCGACGCCAAACCATGCCGGCACCAGAAGGCGCGACTGGGTCCAGCCAAAGACCCAGGGAATAGCGCGCAAATCCGAAAGCGATGGCGACGCTTTCCGGCGCGAAGGCCGCGAGCCGATCTTGGCGTTTTCGAGCTCGCCCACCGGGGTTGACTGCTCGAAATAGGTCAGCACGCCTTCGTCTTCAAGAATGTGTTCGCGGTAATAGCCGTAAGACAGATCGGAAAGCCGGTTGAGCGCGCCCTCCCATTCCGGCTTCAAAATGCCTGTGAAATGGCCTTGGGGATCGCGCGCGTTGGGGCGCGCCAGCGCATCGAGCGATGCGGCAATCATGAGTTCCAGGTTGCGCTCGGCCAGCACTTCGTCGGCGTATTTGAAATTGAGCACCTCGCCCTGTTCGGTAATGCGCAACTGGCCATCGAAGGAGTCCATCGGCTGAGCGAAAATGGCGCGATGCGTAGGTCCGCCGCCACGGCCTACTGTGCCTCCGCGTCCATGGAAGAGCCGCAGCTTGACGCCTGCTTCCCGGGCTACGGTGTGCAGGTCGCGATGGGCTCGGAATATCTCCCAGGTGCTGGTCAGCATGCCGCCATCTTTGTTGGAGTCGGAGTATCCGAGCATGACTTCCTGCCAGTTATCCCACGTGGACATGAGCATGCGATAGTCAGGCCGCGACCACAGTTCGCGGCAGACAGCGGGGGCGTTGCGCAGGTCTTCGATCGACTCGAAAAGCGGCACCGGCATCAGGCCTGGGTCGCGTCCATAACCCTCTACCCGGACCCCGCCGAGCCGGGCAAGGCGGACCACGGTCAGCACATCTTCAACGACTGCCGCGCCGCTGATCACATACTGGCGAATCGCCTCTGGCGAGCAGCCGTCTTTAATCTCCGCAACCACGCGGAAGGTCTCCAGAACGCTGGATGTTTCCGCGGAGAGGCTGCTGGGCAGCACGGCCGCCATGGTGTCGGAAATAGCTTCCTGCAATGCAGAGGCAAGAACGCGCGCGTGCTGGCGAATATCCAGCGAATGCAGATGTAGCCTGAAAGTACGGACCTGGAGAATGAGCGGATCGATCAACGTGCGGGCAATGCGCAGGCCACGGTTCTCGGCGAGGGACGAGCGCAATGCTTCCAGGTCATCCAGAAATTCTTCGACTGAGCAATAGGCGGGCAGCACCTGCGCGAGCTCTTCCTGGCCCTGGGCCAAGGTGTAGGAAGTCACCGGCAAAGTAGCGGCAGCGCGGCCGGGATGTTCCATGGTGCGGTGAACGCGGGCCTTCAGACAAATGACGAAGCGCCGGTAATACTCAAACTCGTATTGCTCGCCGAAGACCTGCGCCTCCGGCGTATGCACCTGTGCCACGTAAGCCTGAAGCCGTTCCAGAAGCGCATCGCTCACCGGCCGCTGCTGAGCGCTGGTGGTGAGCAGGTCGATGATCTCCTGGAGTTGCCGCTGGTAATAGAGAAGCAGGTGGCCACG
>Ga0182013_10000924_pt1 | contig 40675 bp, 36 predicted proteins | sample 612S2MmetaG_FD_120487 | JGI IMG/M metagenome (GOLD analysis project Ga0182013, IMG submission 120487) | Permafrost microbial communities from Stordalen Mire, Sweden - 612S2M metaG | ecosystem: Environmental > Terrestrial > Soil > Wetlands > Permafrost | place: Sweden: Stordalen | collected... | reverse complement strand
GAGAGCGGCTGTCGGCTCGTCCATGATCACGAGCTTGGCCGACTGCATCACCGCCTTCGCCACGGCGACCGACTGGCGTTGGCCGCCCGAGAGGGACTGGACGGGCTGGCGGATGGAGCGAATCGTCGTCACGTGGAGATCGTCCAGCGTCTTGCGCGCCGTCTTCTCCATGGAGGATTCGTCGAGCAGTCGATGGCGCACCCTCTCGTGCCCAAGGAACATGTTCTGCACGATGTCGAGGTTGTCGCAGAGCGCAAGGTCCTGGTAGATCGTGGTGATCCCGTGCGCCTCGGCGTCGTTGGGAGTGTGAAGGTGCACCGGTTCGCCTTCCCACAGGATCTGCCCGTCCGTGGGTGCCCACAGGCCTGACACGGTCTTGATCAGCACCGACTTCCCTGCGCCATTGTCGCCGGCCAGGGCGGTGACCTTCCCGGCGGGTACCGTGAAGTCCACGCCATCAAGGGCTCTGACCGCTCCGAACACCTTGCTGACGCCCCGCAGCTCCAGCAGCGGTGCACCCTCCGTCATGTTGGTCTCCCCCTGTGCCGACAGCAGTGATGAGGCACGGACAGGCTCCCAGTGACCGACCCCCCATCCCTGGAGGGGACGGGGGGTCGGTCTGGAAGTACTTCGATGCGCCGACACTACCCAGACTGGGCGGTCGGTCCAACCACTGCGACTGCGAGGGCTACCCCGAGATGCCCGCCGCGGTGCAGTCGGCTGCGTACGAGCCGGTGCAGAGCTGCGAGGCAGGCACGAAGTTGTCCTTGATCACCGTGGCGTTCATGTTCTTCGTGGTGACCCACTCGGGGGTCTCGAGGACCGACGGGACGTTGGTGCTCGAGGTGGTGTCCGCGGTGCTGCCGTTGACCAGCGACTTCGGCGGCGTCTTGCCGGCCCGCAGGTACAGGGCGAGCGCGACGGCCGCCTGTGCCTCAAGGTAGATCGGCTTGTACGCCGTGCCGCACTGGTAGCCGGCCAGCACGTTCTGCAGGCCCGTGAGGGTGGCGTCCTGCCCGGTGGTCGGGAAGGTCTTCGGCTTCACGTGCAGGGACTGCAGGTAGGTGATGACCGGTGCGCCGGTCTCGTCGTTGGGGATCAACGCCGAGTTGACGTTCGGGTGCGCCGTGTACACGGCCTGGAATTCAGTTTCTGCCGTCGGCGGGTCCCACGTGCCTGCCGTGTGGGCGACAGCGGTCCACTTGCCGCTCTTGAAGAGCGGGTTGAGGACCGAGTCGTAGCCCTGGGCGAAGAGCGTGGCGTTGTTGTCCGTCACCGCGCCGTGCATCACGACGACCTGTGGCTTCTTGACGTGCCAGGCCGCGACGCAGCTCACCAGGCCCTGCCCGATCAGCTTGCCGACCGCCACGTTGTTGAAGCTCACGTAGTAGGCGCGGCTTCCGCCGAGGGTGAGGCGGTCGTAGTCGATGACCTTGACGCCTCGTGCCTTGGCGTAGCTCTCGATTTGCGCGCCCACGCCCGAGTCGAGCGGGTCGACCAGCAGCACGGTAGCTCCGTTCGAGATGTCGGTCTGGGCGTCGGTCAGCTGCGTGGCGTCACTCCCGAGGGCGTTCTGCACCACGTACTGGGACGAGCTGAGGCCGGCCGTCGACAGGGCCTTGGTGATGTCCGGCTGGTCGAACTCGACGTAGCGCGTCGAGCTCACCGTGTCCGGCAGGATCGCCGCGACCTTTCCCTTGCCGGCCGCGGCCAGCGACTTGAACTGCTTCATGGCGGTGAAGCTGTTGGTGAACGAGGTGGTCGAGATGTTGGTTGGCACTGACGTACGGACTGAGGCCGAGGCCCCGCCGCCAGCCGCGCCGACCAGCATCGCCGACATCGCGAGGGAGAGCCCCCCGAACATGCCTGCCCTGCTTAAACGCACATTGTCTCCTTTGGTCCGGGCCGCCCGGTCAAGCGGTCCCCTGTACGGCTCACCTACCCCAATGGGTGTAGGTGTATTGCAGTTTTGTTGCAGCTTCTTGAACCTTATAGAGGCCAAGGTCCCTTTGCTGGGCAGGGCCTGTGGGCCGTCGTACGGCCAGGTGAGCGCGGCGCTCAGGCCTGCCCCGTCGCGCCAGGCCATGCCGCGGCCCCCGCCAGTCCGGCGTCGTCGCCCAACGCGGCGCGCACGATGGTCAGATCGACCGGATGGTGTTCGGGCCGGCCCATGACCTGGTCGCGGAGCGGGCCGAAGAACGCCGCTCCCCGGCCGAGCCCACCGCCGATGACGACCGCGCTCGGGTAGAAGGCCATGACGAGGTTGGACACGCCGGCTGCGCAGGCGGAGATGGCGCCCTCCCAGAGGGCGATCGCCCTGGCGTCGCCCGCCGCCGCCGCCGTCTCGACCCCCCGGGCGTCGAGAGGCCCGAGCCCCACCTGGCGGGCCATGCGGGCGAGGCCGCTGCCCGATCCCAGCTCCTCGAGCGTGGAGGGCGACCCCTCCTTCCACGCTCGCCAGTCGATGACGGTGTGGCCCACCTCGGCCAGCGACCGGCGGCCCCGCAGGAGGCGACCGTCGTGGACGACGCCGGCCCCGATGCCCGTCGAGATCGTGAGGTAGGCGACGTCGGCGATCCCGGCGCCCGCCCCGAAGGCGGCCTCGCCCACGGCGGCCAGGTCGGCGTCGTTGGCGATGTGGGCCCGGAGGCCGAGGCGGGTCGACAGCTCCTCGTCGGACAGCTGGTCGGGCCATCGCTCGGGGAGATGGGGGGCCCACAGCAGCCGCCCGGCGTCGTAGTCCACGGCGCCGGGCAGGCCTACCACCGCGTGCGACGCGGCGCCGTGCGCGCGTTCGGCACCGACGGTGAGGATGAGATCGATCAAGGCGGCCGGCACGTCGGCGTCTCCGGGTGTCGCGGCCGACCGTCGCACCAGGACGTCGCCACGGTGGTCCACGAGGGCGGCGCGCATCTGCGTGCCGCCCACGTCGGCCGCCAGGACGGGGAGTGGCGTCACGCGGGCGTCCTCATCGTGCCAGTCTCGCTCGGCGGGCCGACCCGGACGTCGCCAGCCAGGATGTCGCGGGTCACCAGGTCTCGACGGCGTACGCCTCCGGCGCGCGCTTCAGATACTTGCGGAGGTCTGTTTCGCTCAGCAGGCCGGTCTGCGAACCGACCTCCTGGACGACGCTCATCGCGTTGACCGGGGCCCAGGCCAGGGCCTCGCTGAGTGGGAGCCCCTTGACGAGCGCGGCGATCAGAGCCGAGGCGAACGCGTCCCCGGCGCCGGTCCGCTCCTTCGGCGGGAAGGGGTCGGGGTACGCGGGGACCCGGTAGCGCTGCGACCCGTCCGAGGCGTAGGCGCCCTCGGGACCATCCGTGACGACGACGGTCTTCGGCCCGAGCCGGTGCAACGACTGGAGGATCTCCGAGAGCTGCCCGTGATCGCCGCCGCCGATCTCGACCGCCTCCTCGCGGTTGCAGATCAGCACCTCCGCCCGCCGGTACAGGCCCTCCATCGCCTCGGTCCCCATGGCGATCTGGAACGTGCCCGGTTGGAACGCGAACCGGACCGAGGGTTCGGAGTCGAGCCAGCGCTCAATCTGGCCGTAGTACTCCGGGGCGTCCGAGCCGACCGAGCTCAGGTAGAGCCATCGGGGGATCTCGCGCGGGCTGAGGTCGGGCCAGTGGTAGTCGAAGAGCTCGTGGCGGACGAGGATCGTGCGGTCCTGTCCGAACCAGAGCACGAAGTTGCGATTGCTCGGCTGGGCGGGGTCGAACCGCATCAGATGGGTGGCGACGCCCTCGTATTCCAGCGACGCCTGCATGGTGCGGCCGATCTCGTCGTTCCCGACGTGGGCCGCGAGTGCCGTCGAGAGGCCGAGACGCGAGAACCCGACGGCGGCGTTGGCCGCATTCCCGCCTGCGTCGACCGTCACCGCGTACTCGAAGGGGACCTTGCCACCGAAGGGAAGGTCCATCCAGTGCCCGTGGCCGTCCTCCCATATGCGGATGTGGGTGTCGGACAGTCGGATGAACACGTCCGTGGCCGTGTCGCCCACGCTGAGCACGTCGAAGAGCGCCATGTGGATATGTGTACGGGAGATCAGGGTCGCCCGACAGGGCATTTGGTCATGATGCGTCCCACAGGGGGCGCAATGGCCCCACCTGGCCCTACGCCGGCACCTCGTCGGGCCCGTAGCCGGCCTTCTTGAGCAGGCGGCGCAGGTTGGCCAGCTGCTCGGCATCGATGTCCTTGTGGCGGCCCGGGTCGAACGTCTCGGTCTCGCCGTCCATCGTGACCAGCAAATTGCCCTTGTGGGTCTCCTCGACGGTCCCCACCGCATTCAGCAGCGACACGACGGCGTGCCATTCGATGTTGTGGCTCAGGGGGTGTCGGAAGATCTGTGCCAGCGTGTCACGATGATGGCTGTTCAGGTGCTCGGGCGCTGCCACGTTCGATCCTCCAGTCTCGTCGTGCCCCGACGGCCCGACCGGGCCATCCTGGCACTGCGGAGAGTGTGCGTGAACGGCGACACCCACAGGAAGTGCCGAAGGACCCCAATTGCCGTCCACCATTGCCGAGGAGGACGCGCCCGTGGTCGGCCGGCCGACAGGCCGGACCTTTGGCCCTATCACCACCTGGTTCGGGGAATGGAGACTTGGGGCGGATGTAGGAGAGCGTTGGCGCCAGAGGAGGCCCGCACATGAGCAGTGACGACGAGTGGTCACCGGACGAGGCGCTCGGCACGGAGACGTTCCGCCAGGGTGACGTCGCCGAGGACGAGGGCGAGCGCATCTCCCCGTCCTTCCGTGAGGCACTCGAACAGGACCCCTCCATCGACCCGAGCCTCGTCGCCGACGAGTTGGAGCTCGAGGAGCTGGGGGCGCAGCTCGACGATCCCGAGCTGCTCGTCACCCTCGAGGGTGGCATCGACGACCCGGACGGGATCGACACCCCCCGCCCGCGGCGTGATCCCGAGGTCGATCAGGGGTGGGACCTCAACGCCCCCCTCGTGGCCGACGAGGAGGACGAAGACGGCGACGTGGAGGCCGAGCCGACGCCGGGTTAGTCGAGCTCGCTCAGCCCGAGCCTTCCACTGGCCTCTGCGAGCGCCGAGCGCGCCCGGGGGTCGGCCACCTGCTCAATGAGGAGCTGCGCCTGCGCGTGCTCCGAGCGCCCGAACAGCTCGGCGCAGCCGTGCTCGCTGACCACGGCCGAGTGCTGGAACGACGTCACGGGGTTGGTCAGGACGGGGACGACCGTCGACGAGTCCGTCTTGTCGTGCCAGGCGTGCAACGCCACGATCGCGTGCCCTCCCCTCGAGTGCAGGGCCCCGGAGACGAAGTCGGGTTGCCCGCCGAAGCCCGAGTGGATCCGCCCGTCCACGAAACTGGCGTTGGCCTGGGCGAACAAGTCGACCTGCATGGCGGCGTTGATCGAGAGCATGCAGGGGTGGGCGGCGACGCGCCCCGGGTCGTTCACGGTCTCGGTCCGAAGCATGCGGAGCTGCTCGTTCCCGTCCGCCCAGCCGTAGAGCTCGGGCGAACCGATCAGGAACGAGGTGTAGATCGGCGCCTCCCGGTCGAGCGCGCCTGCGTGGTCCAGGTCCATGACCCCGTCACTGATCATCTCGGACCAGACGCGCAGACCCCGGTGGCCCGACATCATCCGGGCCGCCACGGTGGGAATGAGCCCGATGCCGAGCTGCAGCGTGGTGCCGTCGGTCGCGAAGGCGGCCACACGCTCGCCGATGGCGGTTGCCGCCTCCTCCGATCCGTGTCCGGCGGCGGAGGTCAGCGGCTGGTCGACCTCGAGGAGCCCGTCGATCTGGTCCAGCGGGATCTCGCCCGCCCCGAACGTGTAGGGCATGTGGGGGTTCACCTGCGCCAGGACCAGACCACCGCGGGCCCGGGTCTGCTCTATGGCGGCCGGGAGCACGTTGACCTCGATCCCGAGGGAGACCTTGCCGTCCCGTGGCAGCGACGTATGGAGCAGGACGGCGTCCGGCCGGCGCACGGTGTCGAAGAGGCGGGGCACCAGGGAGAGCCGCATGGGCAGGTAGTCGAGCATCGGACTGTGGCGCATGCCCGGGCCCACGAATGGCGTCTCGCAGATGAAGGAGCGATGGGCGGCGAAGTCGTACTGGGCGTTGAGCTGGAACACGCGGCAGGTCTCGAGCGCCTCGGTGAGGGCCCGGACCAACACGAACGGCGTCGCCGAGTTGCCGGAGATGACGATCCGCGGCTCCCGCCCGCCCAGAGTACGGATCCGCGCGACCACCTCCTCGAAGGTGAGCGTCTGCATGCCCCAAGTGTCACAGAGGCCAACGGCCGCAAACAGGGACATTCGACCCTATCGGCATGCCTCTTGATCAGGGACGATCGACCCAGGTGGCGCGCCAGGCGCAGTTGCGGAGGTATGGGTCGTGCAGGAGATTCGATGGTTCGACGAGATCGGGCTCAAGGACACGGGCTCAGTGGGCGGCAAGGGGGCCAACCTCGGTGAGTTGACCGCGGGAGGTCTCCCGGTCCCACCGGGATACGTCATCACGGGCGAGGCGTATCTCGACGCCATGGGGCGGGCGGGAATCCGGGAGCGGCTCCAGGCGATCCTGGCCGAGGCCCGCACCGCATCGCAGGACGATCTCGATCGGCTCGCCGGCGAGGCCCGCGATCTCGTGCATGCCGTCCCGATCCCCGAGGATCTCGCCAAGGGGATCATCGAGGCCTACGGGCGGCTGGGCGCGGACATCCGGGTGGCCGTGCGGTCGTCGGGCATCGGCGAGGACGCCGAAGGCACCTCGTTCGCCGGCATGAACGAGACGTTCACCAACGTGGCCGGCGAGCAGGAGCTCCTGACCCGAGTGGTCGACTGTTGGGCCTCGCTGTGGGGGGCTCGTTCCATCTTCTACCGGGGCGACAAGGAGCTGACGGCCGAGCCCGCCATCGCGGTCGTGGTGCAGGAGATGGTGCCCTCGGTGCGCTCGGGCGTCATGTTCACGGTCGACCCGTCCACGGGCGAGACGGACCACATCGTGATCGAGGCCGCCTTCGGGCAGGGTGAGGTCGTCGTGAGCGGCCTGGTCGAGCCGGACACCTACGTGGTGGCGAAGGACGGGCCGCGACTGCTGCACGCCCGCGTGGGAACGCAGAACTTCGAGATCGTGCGCGGGCCCGACGGCGAGGACCAGCGGATAGACATGGATGCCGTCGAGGGCGGTCGCCGTGTGCTCTCCGACGACGAGGTGATCGAGGTGGCGCGCATCGGTCTTGCCGCGGAGGCCCACTACGGCTCGCCCCAGGACACGGAGTGGGCCATGGCCGGCGGCCGCACGTACATCGTGCAGTCACGGCCGGTGACGGCCGTGGGCGGCGGGACTCCGGCCTCGGCCGCAGAGCAGGGCGCGCTGCTCGTCCAGGGCCTCGCGGCCTCGGCGGGCCGCGCGTCAGGGGTCGTGCGTGTGCTGCAGACGCCTGACCAGGGCGATCGTCTCCAGGCCGGCGAAGTGCTGGTGGCGCCGATGACGAGCCCGGACTGGGTGCCCACCATGCGGCGGGCCGCAGCCATCGTCACCGACGGGGGTGGCATGACCTGCCACGCGGCCATCGTCTCGCGCGAGCTGGGCGTTCCCGCGGTGGTGGGGGCCCGCAATGCCACGACGGTGCTGCGGGACGGCGAGCTCGTCACGGTCGACGGCGCCCAGGGCACCGTGACCGAAGGCGCCCAGGCCGCGTCGGTCACGATCTCGGCTCCGGCGGCGGATCTGCAGCCGGCAGGCCTCAGCGGGCCGGGCGCGCTGGCCACGAAGATCTACGCCAACCTCGCGTTCGCCGACCACGCCGAGGAGGTGGCGGCCATGCCGGTCGACGGCGTGGGCCTGCTGCGCGCCGAGTTCATGGTCACCGACGCCCTGAAGGGGGTGCACCCGCGCAAGCTCCTCGAGCGTGGGGAGGAGAAGACGTTCGTCGACAGCATGGCCAAGTCGCTCCTGCGCATCACCCGGGCCTTCGAGCCGCGGCCCGTCGTGTACCGCAGCATCGACTTTCGGTCCAACGAGTTCTCCAACCTCGAGGGCGGTGACGAGTTCGAGCCGCACGAGGAGAACCCCATGATCGGCTACCGGGGCTGCTACCGCTATGTCCGCGAGCCCGACCTCTTCCGGCTCGAGCTCGACGTGCTCGCCCGGGTGTTGCAGGAGACGGAGAACATCGTGCTGATGATCCCCTTCGTGCGCACGGCGTGGGAGCTCGAGGCCTGCCTCGAGGTCGTCGACGCCAGCCCGGTTGCCGGCTCCCTCCCCGTGTGGGTGATGGCGGAGGTGCCCTCGGTGGCCTACTGGATCCCGACCTACGCCACCATGGGGATCCAGGGTGTGTCGATCGGCAGCAACGACCTGACCCAGCTGATGCTCGGGGTGGACCGCGACTCGCAGATCTGCGCCGACGTCTTCGACGAGGCCGACCCCGCAGTGCTCGACGCCATCGGCCGCATCATCGACGGCTGCCAGGCCTCGGGGATCACCTCGTCCCTGTGCGGCCAGGCGCCGTCCAACCGGCCCGCCTTCGCCGAGCACCTGGTCCGCAAGGGCATCACCTCGATCTCGGTGAACCCCGACGCCGTGGCGGCCGTCCGCAAGACGGTGGCGGCGGCCGAGTGGCGGATGCTGCTGGAGGCCACCGTCCCGGGCCGGCCTCAGATGTCGGGCGGTGTGGCGCCCCGCCACCCCTTCGGCCACCGCCGGTAACGCCCCTCAGAGTCTGGGGCACGTCCAGAGTCTGGGGCACATCGCCCCGCCGTCCCGTCGGCCGTCCCGTGTGCCGTCGGGGACTGCTACGACTCCTCGGGCACCATCTCGATGGCCCCGCAGGGGCATTCCTGTACGCAGAGCCCGCACCCCTTGCAGAAGTCGTAATTGAACCGGTACCCGTGGGCCTCGTCGACCTTCATCACCGCGTTGTCGGGGCACACGCCGAAGCAGTTGTCGCACTGGAAGCAGTTGCCGCAGGACATGCAGCGCCGTGCCTCGAAGAGCGCGGTCGACTCGTCGAGGCCGCCGACGACCTCGTCGAAGGTGGAGGTGCGCCGCGCCGCGTCGAGGCGGGGACGGACCGCATGGGGAGCGTCGGCGTAGTACCAGGTGTTGAGGTGCTCGGGCGTGGCCAGCGCGTGACGGGCCGGGCGTTCCAGTGTGTGGCCGGCCATCCACGCATCCATGGCCCGGGCCGCCCGCTTCCCGTGCCCTATCGCGTCGGTCAGGGTGCGGGCGCCGGCCACGATGTCGCCGCCCGCGAAGATCCCGGGCCGCGCCGTCATCATGTCGGCACCGACCGCGACGACCCCGTCCGCCACGGCGACCTCGGGGATCGTGGCCAGGAGCGAGAGGTCCGCCTCCTGCCCGAGGGCCAGGACCACGGTGTCGGCCCGCAGCTCCTCGATCTCCCCCGTGGGCTGCGGGAAGCCGTCGGCGTCGAGCTCCATCCGCTCGATCGTGAGGACGTCGCCCTCCGTGCCGACGATGGTCGAGAGCCACTTGAGGCGCACGCCTTCGTCGACCGCGTCCTGCACCTCCTCGACGTTGGCCGGCATGCGCTCGCGGGTGCGGCGGTAGACGACGACGGCGTCCTCGGCGCCGAGGCGGCGCGCCGTACGGGCGGCATCCATGGCCGTGTCGCCGCCGCCGTAGATCACGACGCGTCGGCCGAGCGCCGGCGGCTCGTGATCCTCGGTGTCGTGCAGCAGGGTGACGGCGTCGAGGATGCGCGCCGAATCCCCTGCGGGGATGTCGGCGTGCTTGCCCCGCTGGGCCCCGACGGCGAGGAACGCAGCGTCGAAGCCCTCGTCCCGCATGGTGGCCTCGAGGTCGTCGACCGTGCGCCCGCACACGATCCGCACGCCCATCGACTCGATCCGTGCGACCTCGCCCTCCACGATCTCCCGGGGCAGCCGGTAGGAGGGGATGCCGTAGCGCATCATGCCCCCGGGCAGTGGTGACGACTCGTACACGACGACCTCGTGCCCGAGCAGGCGCAGGTGGTAGGCGGCCGAGAGGCCTCCCGGGCCGGAGCCCACGACCAGCACCCGTTTCCCCGTGGCCGGGCCCGCCGGTTCGGGCGACCAGCCCTCGCTCAGCGCACGGTCGCCCAGGAACCGCTCCATGGCGTTGATTCCCACCGTCTCGTCCACGGCGGCCCGGTTGCAGGCTGTCTGGCAGGGGTGGAAGCAGGCCCGCCCCATGACGGCCGGCAGCGGGTTGTCGCGCATGATCTGGCGCCACGCCGCCTCGTAGGAGCCGTCCTCGGCCAGGTACAGCCACTGCTGAATGTTCTCCCCGGCCGGGCACGCGTTGCTGCACGGTGGGAGGCGGTCGACGTAGACGGGACGCTCGACCCGCCACGAGCCGGTCTTGTTGGCCAGGCTGGACCCGATCTCGAGGGTGATGGCGAAGGGCTTCACCGTCACGAGGACGACACCTCCTCCTCGATGAGGCCGTACTTCGCAATGTTGCGGTCGGCCATCGCCTGGAGGTGGGCGATCACGTCCGGCCGCGCCGGGTTCCCTTGGCCGTCGAAGAGATGGGCGTAGCGGGTCTGGAGCCTCAGGTAGTCCTCGACCGGTGCCGGCCGGCGGATGGGGGACGACCGCACGACCTCGCCGTGCTCCGCCTCGAAGACGGGGAACAGACCCGTCTGGGTGGCCAGGCGGGCCACCCTCACCGTGTCGCTCGGTGCCGAGCCCCACCCGAGCGGGCACGTCACCAGGATGTGGATGTACCGCGCGCCGCGGAATTCCATGGCGCGCGTCACCTTGTCCTCGAGATCGTGGAGGTCGGCCACCGTGGCAGTCGCCACGTAGGGGATCCCGTGCGCCATCGCCAGCTCCGGCATGTTCTTGCCCTGGCCGAAGGGGTTCCCCGGGTTGGCGCCGACCGCCTCCGTCGTCGCCGTGCGCGCCGCCGGCGGAGTGGCCCCCGACCGCTGCACCCCGGTGTTCATGTAGGCCTCGTTGTCGTAGCAGATGAAGAGGACGTCGTCGTTGCGCTCGAACATGCCCGAGAGGCACCCGAAGCCGATGTCGACCGTGCCTCCGTCGCCGGCCTGCCCGATGACCCTGGTGTCGCCGCGTCCCTTGACGCGCAGGGCCGCGGCGACGCCGGTGGCCACCGCCGGAGCGTTGCCGAACAGCGAGTGGAACCACGCCAGCTGCCACGATGTCTCGGGGTAGGGCGTCGAGAACACCTCGAGGCAGCCGGTGGCATTGACGGCGACCATCTGCCCTCCGGTGGCGCGCATGGCGGCGTCGAGGGCGTAGCGGGCGCCGAGCGCCTCGCCACAGCCCTGGCAGGCGCGGTGTCCCGAGGTCAGGGAGTTGGCGCGCTCGGCATCCGACTGGACGGTGCGGTCGGAGCGGTTCGCCAGGCGGTTGCCGACGGCGAAGCTGCCTACCTGGTAGAAGCGCACGGCCATCGCTCAGCCGATCCTCGAACCGGTGACGCCGAGGTCGCGCAGCATGTTCTCCGCCGTCGGCCCGGAGCGGCGGTGCAGTGCCATCCGCTCGAGCTCGCGTTCGACCAGGCCCCGGTTGAGGTCGAGGAAGGTCAGGGGCGCCAGCTGGTCCCCGAGCGCCGCCTCGAAGACATCACCGAGGGACGTCTTGGTGATCGTGCGGCCGCCCAGTCCGGCCACCACGGTGGCGACCGGCACGGGCAACCCGCTGAGCGTCATCGCCACGTCGGTCGAGAGCACCCCGCCGAAGCCCACGCTGATGGCCTTCTCGACGACGACGACCCGCCGTGCCCCCTTGAGCGCGTTCCGGACCGCGTCAATGGGAAAGGGCCGGAACGAGGTGATGCCCAGTGCGCCGATCCGATGCCCGGCGGCGCGCTGGGTGTCGATGACGTCCTTGATCGTCCCGAGCACCGATCCCATGGCCACGACCACCACGTCGGCGTCGGCGCTGCGGTACGGGTGCACCAACCCTCCCGAGTCGCGCCCGAAGGCCTCGGCGAACTCGGCTCCGAGCTCACCGATGCGGCCCAGGGCGGTGAGCTGCCGCGCGTGTGCCAGGTAGCGCACCTCCTCGAACGCCTCGGGGCCGACCATGGAGCCGATGGAGTACGGGTCAGCGGGGTCGAGGACCTGGCGTGGCACGTAGGGCGGCAGGAACGCATCCACCTGTTCCTGGGTGGGGAGATCCACCCGCTCGGTGGCGTGGGTGAGGATGAAGCCGTCCATGCAGACCATGACGGGGACGGACACCTCCTCGGCCAGGCGGAAGGCCTGGATGTGCAGGTCGGCGGCCTCCTGGACCGTCTCGGCGAACAGCTGGACCCAGCCGGCGTCGCGCGCCGCCATGGCGTCGCTGTGGTCGTTCCAGATGTTGATGGGGGCGCCCACGGCGCGGTTGGCCAGCGTCATGACGATGGGGAACCCGAGCCCACTGGCGTTGTAGACGGCCTCCATCATGAACAGGAGACCCTGGCTCGCCGTGGCCGTGAAGGCGCGGGCACCGGCGGCGGATGCCCCGATGGCGACCGACATCGCGGCGAATTCCGATTCCACGTTGATGAACTCGCACGGGGTGAGCTCGCCCGTCTTCACCAGCTCGCCCAGCGCCTCGATGATGTGGGTCTGGGGCGAGATCGGATAGGCGCACACCACTTCGGGCCGGCACAGCGCGACCGTCTCCGCCACGGCCCGCGAGCCCTCAATCTGGCGGAGCACTGAGCACCGCCCTTCCGTTGGCCGTCATGAGCTGGCGAGCCTGCTGGAACAGCTCGGCGGCCGCGGCCACGTTGCGCTCGGCCACCGACGGGTTGCGGTTGAACCGCTCGCGGATGGCCGAGCTGACGGCCTCGATCGTGACCTGCGCCGTCAGGGCGGCGAAGCTCCCGAGCAGCGCGGCGTTGGGGAGCGGCCGGCCGATCTGGCGCTGCGCCACCTCGGTCGCGGGCACCGTGAGGAGGCGTTCGGGCCGGAAGCGATCCGCCAGCGACCCCAGACCGAGCTCGTGGAGGGTGCGCGTGGAGTTGACGAGCACGTAGCCGTCCGGGCCGAGCCCGGCGAAGAGGTCGACCTGGTGGACCAGGGTCGGGTCGATGACGATCAGGCAGTCCGGGGCCACGACCGGTTCGCGGGTGCGGATCTCGCGCTCCCCGAGCCGGCAGTACGCCACGACGGGTGCACCCATGCGCTCGGAGCCGAAGCTCGGGAACGATTGCGCGTACCGGCCCTCCTCGAACGCGGCGAGCGCCAGGAGGTCCGCCGCGGTCACGGCGCCCTGCCCGCCCCGGCCGTGGAAGCGCACTTCGAACACCGCTCCAGCGTGCCCCGGACCCTCAGGTGCGAATAGAGCCAAAGGTCCCCGGTGCCCAGCTGGTGCAGGTGACGGAAGTCCCTGGTGCCCGGGGCCCGGAGGGGCATCAATTGGCGTGAGGGACGGTTGGGCCCCTGGCCCGCCGCAACAGGAGGAGAAGACGATGAGGATCGAACTGACGGACGCGCAGATGGCGGACCTGGGGGACCTGCTTCGGGGAGCTCTCAGCGACTTGAGCTCGGAGATCGCGGCGACGGACAACCCGGCCTACCGCGACGGCCTGCGTGCCCGCCGGGCCTCCCTCGAAGGAGTGCTGGCGCAGCTCGGGTCGGGGGTCAACGCATGAGAACGCAGGATCGGGGACCTTTGGCACTACTGCACACCCGGTGCCGATGGGACCATCCAATTCCGTGGGGCCGCGTGGTCCCCGTGGGCCTCTGGAGGCGTCGACGATGGCAGTGAGAGTCGCAATCAACGGGTTCGGACGGACAGGGCGCGCCTTCCTTCGGGCCGCCATCAAGTCACCCCATGACATCGAGGTGGCCGCCGTGAACGACCTCGGCGACCCCACGGCGCTCGCCCGGCTCTTGGCGCGGGACTCCGTCCACGGGCACTTCCCCGTGCCGGTCTCCGTCGAGCACGACACCATGATGGTCGGCTCCTCGCCCGTCACGATGCTCATGGAGCCCCACCCCGCCGAGCTGCCCTGGAGGGAGCTGGGCATCGACGTCGTGATCGAGAGCACCGGCCGGCTGACCAGCCGGGAGAAGGCGGCCGCCCACATTGAGGCGGGCGCGCGACGGGTGATCATCTCGGCGCCGGCCAAGGACGCCGATGCGACTTTCGTCGTGGGCGTGAACGAGGACTCGTTCGACCCGGGCCACGACTTCGTGGTCTCCAACGCCTCCTGCACGACGAACTGCCTGGCCGTTCTGGCCAAGGTTCTCGACGACGCCTTCGGCATGGAGCAGGGGTTCATGACGACGGTGCACGCCTACACGGACGACCAGCACCTCGTCGACGCACTGCACAAGGACCCCCGGCGCTCGCGGGGCGCGGCGATCAACATCGTGCCCACGACGACGGGTGCCGCCCGGGCGACGGGTCTCGTCCTCCCTGACGTGGCGGGGCGGCTGGACGGCCTGTCGCTGCGGGTCCCTGTGCCCGACGGGTCGATCACCGACCTGGTGGCCACCGTGCGGGCGACGCCGACGGTCGAGGAGATCTGCGACGCCTACCGGTCGGCGGCCGAGATCGGGCGTCTGGCGGGCCTGCTCGAGTACTCCGAGGACGACCTCGTGTCGACCGACATCGTCGGCTCTGCGGCCTCCTGCATCTTCGACTCCAAGCTGACCATGGCCAGCGGCAACATGGTCAAGGTGCTGGGCTGGTACGACAACGAGACGGGCTACTCGAGCCGCCTCGTCGACCTGGCCACCGTCGTCGGCGCCGCGGTGGAGCGCTGAGCAGGGGCCCAGAGGGCGGCATGGTCGTCCGGCGCCGTGCGCGCCGCGGCCCACGCGCGGCGTAGGTTGGGCTCAGTGCACGCCGGAGACGATGCGGTCATCGACGTCGGGGGACTCGACCGCCTGATCGTGCTGCTCGGCGAGCGCGGCTACCGGACGGTCGGGCCCGTGGCCCGCGATGGCGCCATCGTCCACGGCGAGCTGGGCGGAGCCGACGACCTGCCGGCGGGCTGGCACGACATCCAGGCCCCCGGCCGCTATCGGATCGAACAGGAGGGCGACGCCGAGCTCTTCGGCTGGGCGGTCGGACCGGCCTCGTGGAAGTCCGAATTCTTCAAACCGGAGGAGACGGTGTGGCGCGCCACCGTGTCCGCCGGCGCCGTCACCGTGCAGCTGCCGCCTCCACCCGAGCGGCCACTGGCCATCGTGGGTGCCCGTCCGTGCGAGTTGGCGGCGCTGGACGTGCTCGACCGGGTCCTGGCCGGCGGTGACGTCCCCGACGACCGCTACACGGCCCGGCGCACCGGGTCCCTGATCGTCGCCGTGGAATGTGGGAGGCCGTCGTCGACCTGCTTCTGCACCTCCATGGGCACCGGTCCCGACGCGGGGCCGGGATACGACCTGGCCCTGACCGAGTTGCTCGCCGGGACCCACCGCTTCTACGTGAAGGTGGGATCCGAGACGGGGGCTGCACTTCTGGAGGGCGTCGGTTGGACCCCGGCGACCGAGTCGGACCGGGGCGCGCGTGAGGAGGTGGTCGAGGGCGCGCGTGCCGGTATGGGACGCTCGCTGCGGACGGACGGGCTGGCCGCGCTGCTGGCCAGGAACCTCGAGCATCCGAGATGGGACGAGGTGGCCGAGCGCTGCCTCTCCTGCGGGAACTGCACCCTGGTCTGTCCGACCTGCTTCTGCGCCGACGTCAAGGACGTGAGCGAGGTCGACGGCACGATCGAGCGCCGGCGGTCGTGGGCGTCGTGCTTCGACATCGACCACTCCTACCTTCACGGCGGGGCGATCCGGCCCACAACCTCGTCGCGCTATCGCCAATGGCTCACCCACAAGCTGTCGACGTGGTGGGACCAGTTCGACACATCCGGTTGCGTCGGTTGCGGGCGTTGCATCGCCTGGTGCCCGGTCGGCATCGACATCACCGAGGAGGCAGCGGCCATCCGGGCGAGCGACGGGGCGGTGGCGGAGGTGGACGTCGCGTGAACGAGGCGGTGCGCAGCCTGCTGTCGGGCCACCCCTTCCTGGCAGGCTTCCCTCCCGAGGCCGTCGAGCTCGTCGCCGAGCGGGCGGAGGTCGTGACCTTCCAACCCGGCGTGCTGCTGTTCCGTGAGGGGAGCCCGGCGGACGTCGCCTATCTCGTGACGGCGGGGCACGTGGCGATCGAGGTCCACGCGCCGAGCCGGGGGCCGATCGTCGTCGAGACCATCGGTGAGGGACGCGTGGTCGGCTTGTCCTGGGCCGCGCCGCCCTTCCGCTACCAATTCGACGCCCGCGCCATCGACGAGGTGGAGGCGGTCGCCATCGACACCGCGCCGCTCAGGGTCGCGCTGGCGGAGAACCCCGTGCTCGGGTTCCTCTTCCTGGACCGCCTGGCGGCCGTGATGCTCGAGCGTCTCCAGGCCACCCGCATCAGGCTCCTCGACCTGTATGGGACGACCGATGCTGGCTGAGGCCGTCGCCCCAGCCGGGGCCGCTGGAGCGCTCGTCCCCACGCCGTACGTCGTGGTGGAGCGTCGGGAGGAGGCCGCCGACGTGGTCACGCTCGCGATCGAGCCGACGGAGGGATCCGCACCCACCTTCCGGCACGGGCAATTCAACATGGTGACGTCGTTCGGCAGGGGAGAGGTCGCGGTGTCGATGTCCAGCGCCCCGGGGGCCCCGGGACCGGTCGAGCACTCCATTCGTCGGGTGGGTGCGGTCACCGCCGCGCTCTGTGCGGCGCCGGTGGGGTCGTTCGTGGGCATCCGCGGTCCCTTCGGCACCTCCTGGGGCGTCGACGACGTCGAGGACGGTGTGGACGTGGTGGTCATGGCGGGTGGCATCGGTCTGGCGCCGCTGCGGGGCGCCGTGCGGGACCTGGTGGCGCGCCAGCAGGCCGGGCGCGGGCGTGTCTTCGTCCTGGCCGGCGCCCGGTCACCGGACCAGATCCTCTTCGACGAGGACCTCCGGGCCTGGGAGCGGGCCGGTGTCCATGTGGGCGTCTCGGTCGACGTCGGTGCGCCGGGATGGACGGGGGTGGTGGGTGTCGTCACTGCGTTGCTCCCGGGTGCGCCCTTCGAGGCGGCCGGTGCCCTGGCCCTGCTGTGCGGCCCCGAGATCATGATGCGCTTCGGTGGCCGAGCCCTGGTCGACCGGGGGGTCGATGCCGGGCGCGTGCGTGTGTCCTTGGAGCGCAACATGCAATGCGGTGTCGGCCTGTGCGGCCACTGTCAGCTCGGGCCCCTGCTGGTCTGCCGGGACGGACCGGTCGTGCGCTACGGCGGGCTGGCCGACGAGCTGTTCATGGAGCGCTACCGGTGACCCCGGACACCCCCACCCTGGCCGTCTGGAAGTTCGCCTCCTGTGACGGCTGCCAGTTGAGCCTGCTCGACTGCGAAGACGAGCTGTTGGCGCTCGCCGGTGCGGTGCGCATCGCCCACTTCACCGAGATGACTCGGGCCCATATCGACGGTCCCTACGACCTCTCGCTCGTCGAGGGCTCCATCACGACCGCCGAGGACGCCGAGCGGATCCTGGCCATCCGCGCTGCGTCGCGCCGGCTGATCACCATTGGCGCCTGTGCGACCTCGGGGGGCGTGCAGGCGTTGCGCAACCTGGCCGAGGAGGGCGAATTCGTGAGCGCCGTGTACGCCCACCCCGAATACGTGTCGTCGCTGTCGACCTCGACGCCGATCTCCGCCCACGTGCCGGTCGACTTCGAGCTGAACGGGTGCCCGATCGACCGCCGCCAGCTGCTCGAGGTCATCACCGCCTCGCTCGTGGGGCGGCGGCCGGTCATCCCCGACCACACGGTCTGCCAGCAGTGCAAGGGCCGTGGTGCGGTGTGTGTGCTGGTCGCGCACGGGACGCCCTGCCTGGGCCCGGTCACCCGGGCGGGATGCGGCGCGCTGTGCCCCTCCGTGGGCCGCGGCTGCTACGGCTGCTTCGGGCCGGTCGGCGGGGCGAACACGAGTGCGCTGGCCCGGGAGCTGCTGAGCCAGGGCATGGCCCCCGTGGACGCGTCGCGGCTCTTCTCCACCTTCTACTCGGGCAACGAGGTGTTCGCCCGCCAGTCCGTCACGCTGCGCGCCCGCGCCACGACCGGGGAGGGCGAATGACACCCGCCGACGAGCGCCGACGCACGGTCTCGGTCCAGGGACTCGCACGCGTCGAGGGCGAGGGATCGCTCCGTGTCGAGGTGCGCGACGGCCGGGTGGAGGACGTCGAGCTGCAGATCTTCGAGCCGCCCCGCTTCTTCGAGGCCTTCCTGCGCGGTCGGCGCGCCACGGAGGCGCCGGACCTCACCGCTCGGATCTGCGGCATCTGCCCGGTGGCGTACCAGATGAGCGCGTGCGCGGCGGTGGAGGACGCACTGGGCATGCGCGTCGATCGCGGCATCGCGGACCTCCGCCGGCTCCTCTACTGCGGAGAGTGGCTCCAGAGCCACTCCCTGCACGTCCACATGCTCCACGCCCCCGACTTCCTCGGATGCCAGGACGCGGTGGAGATGGCGCAGCAGCACCGTCCCGCCTTCGAGCGGGGGCTGGCGCTGAAGAAGATGGGCAACCGCATCATGGAGGCGGTCGGTGGCCGGGCCATCCATCCCGTGAACGTGAAGGTCGGCGGGTTCTACCGCGCTCCCAGCAGGGCGGATGTGGCCGCCCTCGCCGGCCCGCTCACCGACACCCTCGACCTCGCACTGGCCACGGTGGCATGGGTCGCCGGGTTCGACTTCCCCGACGTGCAGGGCGACTACCGCTTCGTCGCCCTGCGCGACGCGGGCCGTTACCCGCTCGAGTCGGGTCGGGTCGCATCGTCCGACGGCTTGGACACCACGCCGGGCGGCTTTGCCGATCTCGTCGTCGAGGAGCACGTGGCCCGATCGACCGCACTCCACGCCCGCCTGGAGAACCGGCTGGAGTACCTGACCGGTCCGCTGGCCCGCTACGCGCTCAACTCGGCGGAGCTTCCCGACGTGGCCGCCCGTGCGGCGAGCGAGGCGGGGCTCGGACCCGCGTGCACGAACCCCTTCCAGAGCATCATCGTGCGGGCCGTGGAGATCGTCTTCGCCTGCCACGAGGCACTGACCCTGGTGGAACGGTATGAGCCGCCCGATCCGCCGACCGCCCCCGTGCCCTCGGGGGGTGGTGAGGGTACCGGGGCGACCGAGGCGCCGCGGGGACTGCTCTTCCACCGTTACCGGATCGACGAGGGGGGAGTGATCTCCGCCGCGCAGATCGTGCCGCCCACGTCCCAGAACCAGATCACGATTGAGTCCGACATCCGCCGGACCGTCCAGGCGTCACTCGACCTCAGCGACGACGAGCTCACCTGGAGGAGCGAGCAGGCGGTCCGCAACCACGACCCGTGCATCTCGTGCGCCACGCACTTCCTCGACCTCACCATCACGCGGCAGTGACCGGGGCGGGTCCACCCCATGTCGTCATCGCGGCCGTCGGCAACCCGCTCCGGCGGGACGACGGTGCCGGTCCCGCCGTCTTGGAACAGCTGCACGGCGAGCTGGGGGATGCCCTGGTGCTCGGCGCGCTGGCCTCCCCACTCGACCTGCTCGGGGCATGGGACGGCGCCGGATTGGCCGTCGTGGTCGACGCCGTCGGCGGCGACGTGGTCCCGGGGGAGGTGCGCGTGGTCGAGGTGGACCTGCGGGACCCGCAGGGCGCGCCCACCCGGACGGCCGCGACGGCGAGCAGTCACGGTCTCGGAGTGTCGGAGGCCCTCCGCCTCGCGCTCGCCCTGGGCTCCGTGCCCGCACGCGTGGTCCTCGTGGGCGTCGGGGGTGACGACTTCGGCGAGGGCGTGGGTTTGAGCCCGTCCGTGTCGGCCGCGGTGGAACGGGCGGCCCAGGTCGTGACCGGTCTCGTGGCGGAGGGGCTCGCGGTCGTCCGTTAGGAGGGGGAGACACGCCCAGGGACCATCGGCTCTAGCCCGTGCGGTGGGTACGGGAGACACTGCAGATGAGGCCGAGGAGGTCGTCATGAGGTTCCGCGATCGGGTGGACGCAGGTCGCCATTTGGCCGAGGTGGTGCAGCGTGCCGACCTCGGGGACGGCGATGTCGTGGTGCTCGGGCTCCCTCGCGGCGGCGTGCCCGTCGCCTTCGAGGTGGCTCAGGCTCTCGGCGCCCCGCTCGACGTCATCGTCGTGCGGAAGCTCGGGGTGCCCTTCCAGCCCGAGCTCGCGATGGGGGCCATCGGCGAGGAGGGAGTGCGCGTCGTCAACGAGGAGGTGCTGCGCTCCTCCGCCCTCGACATGGACGACATCGAGGCGGTCGAACGAAGGGAGCGGGTCGAGCTGGAGCGGCGCGCCCGGGAGTACCGGGGTGACCGGCCGCGGCTCGAACTGAGCGGTCGATGCGCCGTCATCGTCGACGATGGGATCGCCACGGGATCGACGGCACGCGCCGCCTGCCAGGTGGCGCGTGCGCACGGGGCGGCACGGGTCGTCCTGGCGGTGCCGGTCGCCTCGCGCCTCGCGGTTCTCGGTCTCCGGGACGTCTGCGACGAGATGCTGTGTGTCGACGTCCCCGAGCCCTTCTACGCCGTGGGCGAGTGGTACCGCGATTTCTCGCAGACCACGGACGAGCAGGTCGTCGAACGGTTGCGTCTCGCGGCCGGACGCGACCTCCACCCCGCCGCGCCGGATCCTCCCGACGACGATGCGCTCGGCCGCGACGAGGAGGTCGGCATCCCCGCGGGGGACGTGACGCTGACCGGTCGTCTCACGGTGCCCGCCCGAGCGATCGGCACGGTGATCTTTGCGCACGGGAGCGGCAGCAGTCGCCACAGCCCGCGTAACCGCTACGTGGCGAACGTCCTGAACCAGGGCGGTCTGGCCACGCTGCTGATCGACCTGCTGACGGTGGAGGAGGAGTTGGATCGCTCCCACGTCTTCGACGTCCGGATGCTGGCCGACCGGCTGGGTGATGCAACCCGATGGGCCAGGCGACAACCTCAGGTTCACGGAGCGATCGGCTTCTTCGGGGCCAGTACCGGCGCAGCGGCCGCGCTCTGGGCGGCCGCCCAACCCGACTGCGACGTGACCGCCGTCGTCTCCCGCGGCGGGCGCCCCGACCTCGCCGGTCCACTGCTGCCCGCGGTCACCGCACCGACGCTCCTGATCGTTGGCGGATGTGACGAGGTGGTGCTCGAACTCAACCGGGAGGCACAGGCGGCGTTGCGGTGCGTCAACCACCTGACCATCGTCCCGGGAGCGACCCACCTCTTCGAGGAACCGGGGGCGCTGGAGTCAGTCGCCGAGTTGGCTCGCGACTGGTTCGTGAGAAGCTTCCGACAGGCGCTCCCGACCCCGCCGCGCCCATGAGGGGTAACGACGAGAGGCGCCCGTCCCACGTACCCGTACGGGGATCGAGCGCCTCGTTCAATTGTTCTCCGGACGACGACACCGGAAGGAGTGGATCTCAATGAGCCTTGAGGGCCCTTTGCCTCTGCAGCGCTCTGCTCAAGCAGAGCCGCCTGCCTGGGAACATGAGTCCTCACCGATCCCACTCGGTGAATCCTTCTCTGTCACCCTCCGGACTGGAGGTGTCCGTGCGGTTTCGCCACTTCTTGCCCCCTTCCGGACCGATCCTTTCGATCCACCTGGAGCAACCTTCCGCGGTGCGAAATTGTTCCCGATGCGCCTGCACGCGACCTAGGTGACAGCGCCGCAGTCCGACGAGTCGCGCGACGCGCTCAGCAGCCTCGCGCTGCACCGTTGGTCGGATCGTGCGGTCGTGGCGATTGCGATCACCGCGCTTGCGTCCGGCTTCGGCCAGTTCGGGGTCGTCGCCGCGCTCGGCGACGTCTCGACGCAGCTCGGCCACGTGGCAGCGGGTGGGACCATCGCCGACAAGGTCGGTCTGTCCGGGACCAGCCTGGGGATCGGACTGGCGATCATTCGCCTGGCCTCGCTCGGCAGCCTCCCTCTCATCGGCATCGCCGACCGGCTCGGGCGCCGGCGCGTGATCCTCGTGGTGACGATCGTGGGATTGGCGCTGACCGTGGTCGCAGCCGCCAGCCCTGGCTATTGGTGGTTCGTCGCCATCTTCGCCTTCGGGCGCCCGCTGCTCAGTGCCACCAACGCCCTGGCCGAGGTCATGGCCGCCGAGGAGACGAGCTCACGCGACAGGGCGGCCGCCGTCGCGTTCATCGCCGCCGGATACGGCGTGGGTGCCGGGCTCTCGGCCATCGTCCACAGCCTGGCCTCGGGAGCGCTCGGATTCCGTGGGATCTTCGCGCTGGCGATCCTCCCGCTGGCCCTCGTCTTCTCTGTGCGTGGGTGGATTCAGGAGCCGAGCCGGTTCATGGTGGCCGAGGCGGCGGCGGACCACCCCATGCCCGTGCTGGGGGCGATCGGTCCCCGCTACAGGAAGAGGGTGCTCGTGCTGGCCGTGATCGCGTTCGCGCTCTCCATCATCACAGGTCCGGCCAACAGCTTCCTGTTCCTCTGCGCGCAGGACGTCGTGCACCAGTCCGGCTACGTGACCGCGCTGATGGTCGCCGCGGCCGGCGCCGTGGGGCTGGTTGGTCTGCTGTGTGGCCGGTGGCTGGCGGACCGAATCGGCCGCCGCCCGACCAGCACGGTCGCCATGGTCGCCATCGGCCTCTCCGGCGCTCTCGCCTACTCCGGGTCGCGCCCGGCTCTCGTAGCCGGGTACATCCTCGGCGTGCTGAGTGGATCACTGCTGGCGCCCGCTGTGGGGTCGCTCTTGACGGAGCTGTTCCCGACGTCGGTGCGGGCCTCGGCGACGGGGTGGTGGGTCACGGCTGGAGTCCTCGGCGCCGTGGGCGGGCTGGTGGTCTTCGGAGCCGTCGCCGACGTCGGGAACCGTTTCGCTGCTGCGGCGGACATCACCTTCCTCCCTGCGACTGCCGCCGCCGCACTCTTTTGGCTCCTTCCCGAGACCAGGGGACGAGAGCCCGAGTCGTTGTGGCCGGAGGAGGCTCGTCGGCCGTAGGTGAACGTGGCGCGCGCCGACCGGGTGTGGCCTGGGGTGGTTGGTCCGCCGGCCCGCCCGTCATCAGCTCCTCCCGTCGACTCCTTCCCGCCCCGGTGGCCTCCGTGCCCGCGGCCGGGCACGTCGGGCGAGCTCGGCCGTACAATTGGTCCGTTCAAGAGGAGGCACCCATGCGATCCGACTTGATGTCAGGGACCCGTCCGGCCCAGGGCAGGGAGGGGGGACATGCCCCGTCGAGGGCGGCGGGCCCGAAGGACCGGGGCGTGGCGACCGCCCTCGAGCCCCTCCTGCTCCACTTCTTCGGGGGGGCGCCTCCGGTCCGGTTCGAGTTCTGGGACGGAACGTCCCTGGGCCCGACGAGTGGGCACGTGCTCGAGGTGCGCTCGTGCGACGCGGTGCGTCGCCTGCTGTGGGCCCCTGGTGAGCTCGGCCTCGCCCGGGCCTTCGTGGAGGGGGACCTCTCGTTCAGGGGCGACATCTTCGAGATGCTGGCGTTCCTGCACGCCGCGGTCCCGGCGAACGTGCGCACGGACACCCTTCTCCCGCTCCACGCCGTTCGGGCGGCCTACCGATCGGGAGCTCTCGGCACGCCTCTCCCTGCCCCTCCGGAGGAGGCCTCGCCACGCGGCCGACTGCACTCCAAGGGTCGTGACGCGCAGGCGGTGCGTCATCACTACGACGTCAGCAACGACTTCTATGCCATGGTCCTCGGCCCCAGCATGACGTACTCCTGTGCCCGCTTCGCCCCGGGCGTCGCCACTCTCGAGGCGGCGCAGGAGTCCAAGCACGATCTCATCTGCCGCAAGCTGGGCCTCCACGAGGCGACGGCGTCGCGGATCCTCGACGTCGGCTGTGGGTGGGGATCCTTCGCGTTGCATGCGGCTCGGCGCTACGGCGCACAGGTGGTCGGTGTCACGCTGAGTCCCGCACAGGCCGGTTTCGCCCGCGACAGAGTCGCGGCGGACGGTCTGGCGGAACAGGTCGAGATCCGTGTGCAGGACTACCGCGACGTGCGAGACGGGCCGTTCGACGCCATCGCGTCCGTGGGCATGTTCGAGCACGTCGGTTCGGCCAAGGCAGCCGAGTACTTCGGCATCATGCGTCGTCTGTTGGGGCCCAGGGGGCGCCTCCTGAACCATGCCATCTCGAGCGTGGGCGGATCGCGCATCGGCCCGAGGTCCTTCATCGGGCGGTACGTCTTCCCGGACGGCGAGCTCATCGACGTCGGTCAGGTCGTGGTGGCCATGGAGGATGCCGGTTTCGAGGTGCGTGACGTCGAGTCGCTGCGCGAGCACTATGCCAAGACCCTCCACTGCTGGGTCCGCAACCTCCAGAGGAATTGGGACGCAGCCGTGGCCGAGGTCGGGGTGCGGCGCGCCCGCGTGTGGGAGCTCTACATGGCTGCGTCGGCCAACGGGTTCGACGACGGGGGTATCTCGGTGCATCAGGTGCTGGGCGTCGTGCCCGAGTCAGGGGGCAGTGGCATGCCGTCCAGCCGCACCGGGTGGGGCTGAGCGGGCGGCCCCATCAGTCGCTCCCGCGGCGATATTGGCACGAGGCGGTGATTCGTGCGACCCTGATCCCGTGTCCGCCGACCGCCAGATCGTCGTGTGCGACGGCGACGAGACCGGACAGGAACTGCTGGTGGAGGCCCTGCGGGTGCTCGCCCCCGACGTGCTCGGGTTCGACCTCGAGCTGGTTCACTTCGACCTGACCCTGGAGAACCGCCGCGCCACTGCGAACGCCGTGGTGCGCGAGGCCGCCGCGGCGATGCGCGACACCGGGCTCGGGCTCAAGGCGGCCACGGTCACCCCGGAGACCACGGGTGACGTCGGGAGCCCGAACCGCATCCTGCGGGAGGGCATCGGCGGATCCGTCATCGTCCGGACGGGGCGCCGGATCCCGGGCGTCTCACCGCCGGCGCCGGTCGTGCACCCCATCGTCGTGGTCCGCATGGCCGTCGGCGACGCCTACGGGGCGGAGGAGAGCCGGACGGGTGACCCGGGCAGCATGACCGAGCAGGCCTGGCGGACCGAGCGCATCGACCGCTCGGTGTGCCGTTCCGTCGCCGAGTACTCGTTCCGCACGGCATCGCAGGTCGGGGCGTGCGTCTACGGCGGCCCCAAGTGGACCGTCTCCACGGTCTACGAGGGCATGCTCAAGGAAGAGATGGACGATGCCGCCGCCCGCTACCCCGACATCCCGTACAGGCCAACCCTGATCGACGCCGCCTACGCCGGGCTTCTGACCGAGTCGAGCGCGAGCCCGCTCGTCGTCCCGGCGCTCAATCGCGACGGTGACTGCCTGTCGGATCTGGTGCTCGCGCTGTTCGGCTCCATCGCGGGCGCCGAGTCGGTGCTGCTGGCCCTCGATGACGACATGCACCCCGTGGTCGCCATGGCGGAGGCCCCGCACGGAACGGCACCGTCGCTGATGGGAAAGAACGTCGCCAACCCGATGGCCATGCTGCTCGCCTGTGCTGCGGTGCTCGACCACGCGGCCCAGGGAGACCCCACCGTGGCTGCGACCGGGGCAGCCATCCGCCGGGCCACACTCGGCGCGGCTGCCGACGGGATCCGTACCTTCGACCTGGGCGGCGAGGCCTCCACCTCTGATGTGGTCGACGAGGTACTCGCCCGCCTGCGCGACAACGACGGGAGCTGAACCTGATCGGGGGGTTGCCCCCCCATGACGGGGAATCACACGTCGTACGGGGCATGCACAACTTGGCTTCTGCCCTTCACGTCACAGGGCCGCGAGTGGTGCGAAGAGGTCTCCGTGCTTCTGCACTCTCCTCACGACGTCGTCCGTCGTGAAGCGGAGGAGTGCGGGGTCGTTGCGCTTGGCGCAGGCGCGCACCTCGGAATCCTTCACCGGCGCGGACGCGGTCGGCTCCGTCATGGCACGGACCGAGTAGACGGCGACGGTGGTCTTCGCCGGGTGGTTCTGGCTCCAATCGATGAGGACCCGACCTCGCCGCAACGACTTGCGCATGTTCGAGACGACGAGATCCCGATGATCCGATTCGAGCTTGCGGGCGATGTCGTGCGCGTGATCTCGTAGCGCGTCCCAGCTCGTCTTGGGGCTGACGGGCGTGTACAGCTGCAGGCCCTTGGAACCGCTCGTCTTGGCGAACGACTCCACGCCGTCCTTGGCGAGCTCGTCGGTCACGAACGCCGCGACCACGCAGCACTCGACGATCGATGTGCCCTCACCGGGGTCGAGGTCGAACACCATGAAGTCCGGCTTCGAGGGAAGCTTGCGATGGCGCCCAACGTGCCAGAGCGGCACATGAAACTCAATGGTCCCGAGATTGGCCGCCCAGGCCAGGGTCGCGATGTCGTTCACCATCACATAGGGAATGCTGTCCTGGCCATCGTTGGACGGGACGTTGACCGAGGGCACCCACGCCGGTGCGTGGGACGGGATGTGCTTCTCGAAGAACGATTTCCCGGCGACCCCATCGGGGAACCGCTTCATCGTCAACGGCCGTTCGCCGATGTGCGGCAGCATCACGTCGGCGATCCGCATGTAGTAGTCGATCAGCTGGCCCTTCGTGAAGCCGGACTCGGGAAACAAGACCTTGTCCAGGTTGGACACTGCGAGCTCCCGGCCGCCGACGGTGGTCCGGGTAGAGGTGTTGGACGGTGCCACGGGCGCTCCCTACCCCGGACTCTCGATGACGACGTCGTGTGGTCCCTTGTCCGGGCGCAGGCCTCGCCAGGTCGGGTGGCGGAGCCGGCCGGCGGTGGTCCACTCGGTGAATTCGACCTCACCGACGACTTCGGGCCTGACGAAGTGCGCCCTGGCCCCCTCGGCGGCCGGCAGCGGGGGCACGAAGGGGCTGGAGCCCGTGGCCAGGGGTTCGAGGTCGTCGAGGAGAGCACGCCGTGCGGTCTCGCTGAAGCCCGTGCCCACCTTTCCGATGTACCGCAATCCGTCGTCCTCGGGGATCCCGAGGAGCAGCGCGCCCAGGCTCCCCGTCCGTTCGCCGCGACCCTCGGTCCAGCCGCCGATGACGGCCTCTTGCGTCCGGAATGACTTGATCTTGACCCAATCGGGGCTCCGCCGGCCGGGTCGGTAGGCCGAGTCGCGTCGTTTGGCCACGACACCCTCGAGGCCGTTCTGCACGGCGGCGGCCAGGATGTCCTGACCGGCCACATCACGGAACGAATCCGTCGTGATGAAGGTCTGGCCGGAGAGACGCAGTGATTCGAGCATGGCCCGACGCTCGTCGTACCTTGCGGACAGGAGCGACCGTCCGTGGAGATAGAGGACATCGAAGGCGACGAAGGTCACGGGGTCGGACGCTGCCCGACGGCGAGCCTCACGCTGATTCGTCACGTGCATACGGTGCTGGAGCCTGGCGAAGCTGGGGCGACCGTCCTCGCCCAGGGCGACGATCTCGCCGTCGAGCACGCAGGCGGTCATCCCGAGGAACGCCCCGATGTCGGACAACTCGGGGAATGCGCTCGAGACGTCGAGGTCATTGCGGCTCTGTGCCCGCACCCTCCCGCCCTCGACGAAGAGAACGGCCCGGACCCCGTCCCATTTGATCTCGAAGGCCCACGGGGTGCTGTCCCCGGGAAGGGGACCGGCCGTCGCCAGCATCGGCCTCAGGGACGTGGGCATCGGGTCGGTGCGCGTGGAAGGCCCGTGCCGGTGGATCATCCAGTTGCGATCCTTGGTTTGGAAAAGGACGAATCCACCCGACGCCCTCGAGCCGTGGAGGACGAACTTGACCTCAGTGTCGGTCCACTTCTCGACGTCGTAGTGGCCCTCGTCCCAGATGGTCATCTGGCCGCCCCCGTACTCGCCCTGGGGAATCTCGCCCTCGAAGGAGGCGTACTCGAGGGGATGGTCCTCCGTGTGCACCGCGAGATGGTTCTGTTCCGGTGACTCGGGGAGTCCTTTGGGGAGGGCCCAGGAGACGAGGACGCCGTCGCGCTCCAGCCGTAGGTCCCAGTGCAAGCTGCGTGCGTGGTGTTCCTGGATCACGAATCTCCGCCGATCCGCGCGTGACGCCGGACGACGACCCATCGGTTCGGGAGTCTTCTTCGGATCTCGCTTGGTGCGGTACGTGTCGAGGGCACCCGACTCTTTCCCGCTCCCGGACCCCTTGGTTTTCGGTGCCACCGCTCCCACCGTACCGAGCGTCTCGGGTTGACCACGTGACCGAGCGGCAGAGACGGGTCGAATGAGCAGGGAGAGCGGGACGAAGTCCGAGGCCGGAACACGCCGAGCACCGAACTCCGACGGGTGCAGACCCCAAGGTGGGCGACGCCCGGGGCTCAGCCGGCCAGAACGCCGCGGAGCCAGGAGCTCGTTCTGCAGTTCGTTCTGCGGAGTCCTCTCGGCCCTGATGCTTCCGGTCCAAGTCCGAATCGGCTTGCCACACCCAGAGCGGAGCTCGTCAGCCGCCGGCACTGAAGAGGAACGACATCGCGTCCCGCATCGCAGTGTCGACGATCTCGATGCGTACGCCGAGCTCGTTGCGGTGGTACGCGAAGGAGGTCGGAGCGGCGTCTCCGGCGCGTCCACAGATCTGCATGGGGCACCCGGCACCGGTGAGCTCGGTACTGTCCACGATGAGGTCATCGCTCCAAAACCCGATGTGGTGCAGATTTGAGTGCTCGTTGCAGACCCAGACCGAGCCTGGGAGCTCCTGAATGAGCTCGAGCCGCGGCTCGTCCACCGAGTAACAGATCGTCGTCGGCAGCACGAGGTCCCGGCCCGAGGAGTCGCGGTAGTCGGTGCCGTCCAGGTGCATGACCGACCCCCACGTGATGCCGAGAAGTTCCGTCAGTTGGGCCTGGGCCGCCGCCAGGTCCCGGACGACGATGCCGACGTGATAGTGCGGTGACAGCGCTCGAGTGCTCATGTCAGAAGGTACCCCTGTTGACCACGCGAGCCCTACGCGGCACGTCTCGACTCCACCGGGTCGTCGTCGTCGTCATCAGCGGCCTGCCTCCACTCGTTCGGGCTGGTGGTCGTAGGCGAGCTCCGCCCTGTGCACGTCGTTGACCAAGTTGGGGTATCCGACGCTCCCCGAATGGAGATGAGAAGGGTGGACTGGCCAGTTCGCGCGCCGGGGTCAAGACTGATCGGTTTCCGGCTCGTTCCGCATCGGGCACTCTTTCGGAGACCACCCGGATCCGGAACCCGAACTGACCGCTGGGCTCGAGGCGCACACGAATGCCCGGATGGTCATTGCAACTCGCTGCTTGGTGTTCGCGGTACGTCGAGGTCGGGAGGCGCTCCTATGGGCTGAGGCGGCCTGTGTGCCCTCAAGTGCTACGGGGCTCCCAAGAGGTACAGCTTCGGATCACACCATCGGCACAAATTCCTCAAGGTGTGGTGCTTCGGAGCCGACAAATTGATCATCGTTTGTTGAACGAAAAAGGCAAACCTCCTGCGAGGGGGGGACGCAAAGCCACGGGACTCGTGTGAGTTCGCCGGGCCGCCGAATCAGCAATGAGCGCGCTGCTCATCGCCTTCGCGACCCGTCGTCTACGGGACGAAGGGGGGAAGACGATGCGGCAATCCCGACGGAGTCGGTCGCTACCACTCGCGTTGGCGCGAACGATCGCGTCCTTGGTCGTGGTTCCCATTGTTGCCCTTGGAGTGGCCACAGGTTTCTCGTCGGGTTCAGGTCCAGCGAGCGCGTCGAGCGCGGTGCGGTCGAGCGACTACAGCGGAGGCATCATGATGGCCGCCGATCCGACCGGTGGTTACTGGACGGCCACATCGGCGGGCGCGGTGACGCCGCATGGCTCCGCTCCGGCACTGGGATCGCCCGCACTGTCGAACCTGCAGCTCGCTCAGCCGATCGTCGGGATGACGGCGACAACTGACGGCAACGGCTACTGGCTCGTCGCGTCCGACGGCGGTATCTTCAGCTACGGCGACGCCACGTTCTACGGCTCGACCGGCGGCATCCACCTGAACAAGCCCATCGTCGGCATGGCGGCGACCAACGATGGCAAGGGCTACTGGCTCGTCGCGTCCGACGGCGGCATCTTCAGCTACGGCGACGCCACGTTCTACGGTTCCACGGGGTCGATCGTGCTCAACAAGCCCGTCGTCGGCATGGCAGCCACAACTGACGGCAACGGCTACTGGCTCGTCGCGTCCGACGGCGGCATCTTCAGCTACGGCGACGCCACGTTCTACGGTTCGACTGGTTCCATTCGCTTGAACCTGCCGATCGTCGGCATGGCCCCATCAACTGACGGCAACGGCTACTGGCTCATCGGCCTCGACGGCGGCGTCTTCACCTTCGGAGACGCAAGCTTCTATGGTTCGACGGCAGGCTGGGGCGTGTACGCCTACGGCATGATCATCAACCCGGCTGCTCCGGGTTACACCGTGGTGACTGCGAACGGCGCCGCGAACCTGTTCGGGCCGGGGCTGAGCCCGAACGCACGGTCGGCGGGCAGTCTCCAGCAGGGCGCGTACGACTCCACCTCCACGCCCTCGGGCATGGCAGCCTTCGCGCAGCAGACGCAGACCTCGCCAACCGTGGCCGGCGTCTACCTGCCCGGCAGCAACGGATGGGCGGGCATGGACGGCGCGGGCGGGAGCCTCAATTATCTGCTCACGGCGTACCGCGGGAGCGGCTACACCCTCTCACTGGGGGTCCCGATCATCCCGACCAACTCGAGCGGGGCGGCCGTGGGCACGCTGGCCCAGGGTGCGACTGGAGCTTTCAACTCCTACTACGTCACCCTGGCGCAAACGCTCGTGGCCGGTGGTCAGCCCAATGCCTACCTGCGCCTCGGCTGGGAGTTCGACGGCTCGTGGATGCCCTGGGCCGCAACGTCGGCCAGCTCGGAGGCCAGCTTTTCCTCGTATTTCCAGCAGATCGTCACGGCAATGCGGTCCGTGTCGGGCGAGCAGTTCCGCTTCGTCTGGAATCCCGACGCCGGCGCCTTCACGCAGTCGGGCTACTCGGTCGCTGCGGCGTATCCGGGTAACGCCTACGTGGACGTGATCGGCCTCGACGCCTATGACCAGTCCTGGGCTGTTCCGCAGACACCGGCCAACGCCTGGGCCTCCACCACCCTGCCCGCTCTGACGGCGGCGCAGCAGTTCGCCTCGTCGAACGGCAAGCCGCTCGCCTTCGGCGAATGGGGCCTGGCCATCCGCAGCGATGGCCACGGCCTGGGCGACGATCCGTACTTCATCAACCAGATGGTGGCCTTCATGGAGAACAGCGCAAACGACGTCACCTACGAGTCCTACTTCGACGCCAACAGCGGAGCTGTCAATTCCCTCATCACCGGGGGCTCGTTCCCGAGCAGCCTGGCTGCATTCTCATCGGATCTGGGGTGATGAGCGCCGCACCCCCTGCTCCGATTGCGGTCAGATAGCCCGACCTCCCGGCTGTATGCGTGTCCTGCTCCTCTTCTGGAATTCGAGGCTGGTCATGTCCAGCCTCGAACGGGGACGGCATCAAGTCTGTGGTCGTCTCTCCCGATACTCCCCATGATTCATCAACAGGTCCGGGCTGGTCGGCACAGGGGTTGCACCTGATGGAGGCACTTTCGCTGGTCGTGATGTCCCTCAGATCCACCCCAGCCCCGCGATTTCCAACGCGAGTGCTTTAGCGTCCCAGTGGAACGCAACGGGTCAGATCGTGCCTGAGAGAACTGCGAGTCCTCTGGTCGCCGAGGCCACTCGGACAAGTGTCCCGGCCCAGCACATGGCGCCGGCCCCCCCTCGTGCTCGCCACGGCCGGACCGTCTGCATGGTTGTCTTCACGGCCGGGTATCTGGCACTGTCCGCGGCGAAGATCGCGCACCACCAGATGTGGCGCGACGAGCTGCAGCCGTGGTCCCTCGCTCGTTCGAGCTCGTCGCTCGGACAGTTGATCAGCCGAGTGCGCTATGAGCAGCATTCGCCGGGTTGGTACGTGCTCCTGTGGGTGGTTTCAAGGTTCACGTCCTCACCGGAGGCGGTGCAGGTGCTGCTGTTCGTGCTGGTGGTGGTGACGGTCATCTACGTCGTCTGGGTCGCCCCGTTTCCCCTTCCGTTGAGGTTCTGCTTGCTCTTCGGCTATTTCCTCCTCTTCGAGTATTCGACGATCGGGAGGCCCTACATCCTCAACTTCTTGCTCGGCGTCATTGGGGCCGAGTTCGTCAGGCGTCGGCGGTTCTCAGGCTGGTTTGCTCTTACTCTGGTCGGACTCGTCCTCTTCGACGATGCGTTCGGGACCATCATCGCGATTGCATTGATCTCCGCGTCCTTTGTACGCGTTTCCCGAGGTCCCGCACACCAGGTCGAGCGCAGGCAGGTGGTCGGGGCAGCGGTGTCCACTGTCCTGGCACAGGTCCTCGTGCTGGCCCTGTCGAAGGCTCCTGCCAACTACGGGGGTCCGACGCTGCAACTGGCGCACCTTTTCCATCTCTCCAGCATCCAAGGCCATCGGGCCCTCGAGCAGCCTTTCAATGCGTTCTTTCCATTGCCGAACTCCGACGTGCAATTCTGGAACACCTTCGTCGTGGACAACCTCGCGAGTGGCCTGGTCATTCTCCTCAGCCTGGCTGCGGTCGCAGTGATTACCTGGGCGCTGAGGAGTGATCGCTCAGCCCAGGTTCTCTGGTTGGTGACGGTCGTCATGACGGTGGCCTTCCTGGACGCCGGAAACGAAACCTCCAGTCGATTTGTGGGCACGATCTTCGTGGGCGTCGTCGCCGCCTTCTGGATTCATCCTGACGTTCGACTTGCGAGACCCCAAAGCGCCCTCATGGTCATCCTGACGGTCGTCCTGGTGTTGCAGATACCAGGAGGAATCGTCGCTGTGACGATCTCCGCTTCGCATCCGTTCTCCCAGGCAGAGAACGCGGCCGCTGTGGTCCGGGATCTGCGGGGCACAGTTGTTGCCTCGCCCGACTACAGCGCGACACCCGTCAGCGTGTACGCCAATCGGCCCCTCTACCTGGCCCAAACAGGGCGTCTCGGCACCTATACGGTCTGGAACAACAAGATGATCTGTATACGCACACAGTGCCTGTACAGCGTGCTTGCACCGCAAGCCATCACGCACGCGATGAGCTTCGCCAGAGCCGGCCCGACCTATCTCCTGCTTGATTTTCCACTACAGAATCGGGTTCCGCGCACCACGCTTTGTCGCGCCTTCACGGGCGCGATTGATCCGACGGAGGACTACTGGCTCTACAGCGTTGACCACGCGCCTTGTCCCGCCTGAGTTATTCCCGAGCTGCCGCACCTTCCCGGCAGCGAGGGGGGGTCGCACGTGGCTCGGACTACCGGAAAGTCAGCTGTCCATCCACCGCGACCCGCATCCCTTCTCAGATGACGGCCAACACGCTGTCACAACGCTGGTCCGCATTGCTGAGCTCCCTGAGCATTGGGCCACCTCCTGCGCACCAGCGCAGGTTGGTGGGGCAGGGTTGTCGGACTGAGTTGGGTCCTCACCTCCTCCACGACGTCCGGAGCCATGTCGCCATCAACCAGGGCAATTCCCACACCGCCAGCATCTCCACGGCCAGCTCGATCGAGGAGCTTCGGACCGAGGACCGCACTCATCGCATCGTCACCGTCGACGAAGCCTTCTCGATGATCAAGGCCGGCACACCCCTGCCTCTCCAACCCCTCGTCGGTGGCTTGCCGCCCGAGATCGCCTGGCGGCATCTGCGTACCGTGACCGACGAAGTCATGCCCCGTCTGTGAGCGGTCACCGGGGTTGACCCAACTCGACGCCGGGTGCTAAGCAACTGCACAAGAAATGCTAAGCATTCGCTCAGCAACGGGACGGGAGCTGCCTGATGACGGACTACGACTCGGTTGATTTCTTTGCCGACGCCTCCTTGTTGGAGGACCCCTATCCCTACTTCGACCATCTGCGCTCGAAGTGCCCAATCCTGCCCACGCCCTACCACGGGGTCGTGGCGGTATCGGGCTACGAGGAGGCGGCAGAGATCTACCTCAATCCCGACGAGTTCTCCTCGTGCAACTCGGTCATCGGGCCGTTTGCTGCCTTCCCCGTTCCGCTCGAGGGCGACGACGTCGGGGACATCATCGACACGTACCGGGACCAGCTCCCGATGTACGAGCACATGGTGACCATGGACCAACCCATGCACACGCGTGAGCGGTCTCTCGTCATGCGTCTCCTGACTCCGAAACGGCTGCGGGACAACGAGGCATTCATGCGGCGCCTGGCCGATCAGCAGATCGACGAGTTCGTCGCTCGTGGGGAGTGCGAGTTCATCAGTGCGTACTCCCAGCCATTCGCCATGCTCGTGGTCGCCGACGTGCTGGGCATACCCGAGGAGGACCACAGGCGGTTTCGTGAGGGATTCGGCCTCGGTGCGAGCCCGGGAGCCATCGGGGACGAGGGGGAGGGTATGGCAGCCAATGCCCTCGGATGGCTTGACGACGAATTCGCCGCCTACATCGAGGACCGGCGACGGGAACCGCGCGGCGACGTCCTCACCGACCTGGCCCTGGCGACGTACCCCGACGGGTCCACGCCCGACGTGACGTCGGTCGTGCGTACGTCGACGTTTCTGTTCGCAGCCGGTCAGGAAACCACCGCACGCCTCTTGGCCGTGGCGCTGAAGTACCTGAGCGAGTACCCCGATCTCCAGGACGAGCTGCGGGCCCACAACGAGCGCATTCCCGGGTTCATCGAGGAGGCCCTGCGCATCGAGAGCCCGGTGAAGGCGGACTTCCGCCTGGCCCGCCGGAACACGACGGTGGCCGGGGTCGACATCGCCGCCGGGACCCCCGTGATGTTGCTCAACGGGGCGGCCAACCGCGACCCCCGCTTGTTCGAATGCCCGGACGAGTTCCGGATCGACCGGCCGAACGCCAAGGTGCACCTCGCCTTCGGGCGCGGGCCGCACGCCTGCCCGGGGGGGCCGTTGGCACGGGTGGAGGGCAGGGTCAGTGTCGAGCGCATCCTCGAACGCATGCGCGACATCCGACTCTCCGAGGAGCACCACGGTCCTCCGTCGGATCGTCACTTCGACTACGAGCCGACGTGGGTGCTCCGCGGCCTCCACAAGCTGCACATTGAGTTCACCCCGGCCGGGGCGTCGGAGTGAGCGCCCGGGTCGCCGTGGTCACCGGAGCCGCGTCCGGCATCGGCCTGGGCGTCGCGCGCCGACTGGCCGAGGACGGTCACGCGGTGGCGCTGCTCGATATGGACCGTGAAGGGATCGCAAAGGCGGTGGCCGACCTGGAAGCCCAGGGCAAGCGCGTCACCGGTCACGCAGTTGATGTGGCCGACCGCGGCACCCTCGAGCAGGTCTATGTCTCGGTGCGCGAGGAGCTCGGGCCGGTGACCATCGTCGTCACCAGCGCCGGCATCGAGTCCTTCGACCCGGTGCTCGACATCACACCCGAAAAGTGGGACCGGCTGATTGCGGTGAACCTGACCGGCACGTTCACCTGCCTGCAGCTGGCCGTGGCGGACATGGTGGCGGCTGGGTGGGGCAGGATCGTCACCATTTCTTCGTCCAGCGCGCAGTCCGGTGCGCCCAACATGGCGCATTACGTCGCATCCAAGGGTGGTGTGATCGGTCTGACCAAGGCGTTGGCCCGCGAACTGGCGGCGAACGGCATCACCGCGAACACGATTCCGCCCACCATCGTCGATACCCCGATGGCCCGCAAAGGAGAGGCACACGGCGACGTCCCACCCGTCGAGACGATGGCACGGATGGTTCCGCTGGGTCGTGCGGGAACCCCCGAGGACATTGCCTCCGCCTGCTCATACCTGTGCACCGAGGAAGCCGGGTACATCACGGGCCAGATCATCGGTGTGAATGGGGGGATGTACATCTGAACGCGGCTGCCGACGCCAAAGCGGCCGCCAAAGGCCCTCGGTCGACGAGCCCTCGTCGGATCGGCGCCGAGACGTCCAAGACGCGCGCGGAGTTACTCGATGCAGCTGAACGCGTCATGCTGAGTGAGGGCTATGCCGCCGTGACGTCACGACGTGTCGCGGCCGAAGCCGGCCTGAAACCACAGCTGGTGCACTACTACTTCCGCACCATGGACGATCTCTTCCTGGCCCTGTACCGTCGTCGGGCCGACCAGGGCTTGGAGCGTGGCCGCCAGGCGCTGCTGTCGGACCAGCCCCTCTGGGCGTTGTGGGAGCTCAGCCGGGAAGCTCGAGGCACCTCGCTCACCATGGAGTTCGTCGCTCTGGGCAACCACCGCAAGGCCATTCGGGCAGAGATCATGTCGTCGGCCGAGCGGTTCCGGGCTGATCAGCTGACCGCTGTGCGCTCGGTGTTCGAGCGGTACGACGTCGACACCAATCGCTATCCGCCGATGGTCTGCACGGTGCTCATGACGGCCATCTCCCAGTTCTTGGTGATCGAGCAGGAGATGCTCGGGATGTCCACCGGCCACGCCGAGGTGATTGCCTTCGTGGAGGAGTTCTTGACCTCCATGGAAGGGGCGCGCCGGTAACTAATGGCGGGTCCTCTTCCTCAGACGATGCCGTAACCCGATCACAGCCACGAAGCCCAGGGTTCTCTTCGCAGAAGCAGCGGTCAAGGGCGGCCGGAGCCCAGCGGAGTGGACCCTTGTGGGCTGCGCCGGGAGCTCCATCCCCCGATCACGGTTGTGGCCGGCCGTCTCACGGCCGGCCTGAATGCGATTGTGGGCAGGCGGCGCTTCGATGGCACGGCATCACCTAGTCCGCAGAACCTTTGCCAACGAGGCCGTCGATCACTACGTCAATAGCGAAGCGACATCGTTGATCGACGTCTCCGGCAACGAGTTCGGCAATGTGGGTGGAGATGAGCGGAAATTCATCGGCGGGTAGGCGAGAAAAGTTCGCACCGACCTCTTCGACCAGCGTGGTGGTATCCATGCGTCGCGAGTCCGCCTCGATCGCTGCATAGGTCACCTTGGCCACGAGAATGTCGGCGGCCCAAGCGGCGTCCTGAGGGTCGATACTGCCGGCCAGCAGAATGCCAAAGAGACCTTCCAGCAGCCTCATCGCCACAAGAGTCCTCGGTGGGTCAACCATCGTCGCTGCAGCCATCCCGGGGTGCGCGACCAGTACTCCGCGGGTTCGTTCCAGGAGCGAGTGCAGTTGAGCCCGCCAGCGTGATGGGTCAGGGGTCTCAACCTCGATTGTGGCGATGATGCGATCGAAGAGCGCTTCAACCAGCCCGTCGCGACCATTGACGTAGACGTAGAGCGAGCCAGCTCCCGTGTCCAGGGCGGCGGCAACTCGACGCATTGACACAGCTCCGAGGCCCTCCGATTCGAGGATCACGAGAGCAGCGTCGACGATCGCCTCCTCACTCAGCGGTGCCTTGGCTGGTCGATCGCGGGTTGATCGAGGGCGTTTGGTTGTCATGGACACTGCGATTCCTCGACTTTCCACGAGGGGTGGTCCGAAACGGACCATAGGTGGCTATAATCGAACCAGTGGTCAACATCGAGCTGGAACGAATCGAGGCACTCGAACTTCTCGGGATTACCTTGGCGCACCTCAACGACGCTGAAGCGAGAGCGGATGTGTCGCCTCGAGTGCCGCTCCTGATGACTATCCGGGACAAGCTCGCTCGCGGGCTCAGGGAGGAAAAATGAGCTACTCCGGCGCCGATGTACATGCGGCGACGACGGCAATGGACAAGTACCGAGGTGGAGACGATGGCGAAGCTGGCTCTGCTCTGGTCGTAGTCGGCCTCAGTGCAGAACGAGTCGAAAGAGAGGCGGCCATTCGCGACGACATGATCCGCGTTGCTCACCGAGCTGGCGCGTCGATCCGCCAACTCGCCGAGGTGTCGGGACTAGGCCGCAAGTCTGTGACGGCCATAATCTCCTCTGGCCGCCCCTGACCGGCTGACAACACGCATTTGAGTAGCCGTCATTGCCAACTGCTGTCCCGAGGCCGGCGGACGGGGGCAGTCGTCCGCTACGAGTCTGGCCAGACCAGCTCTCCGGCATCGCTTACCTTGGCGAGCGTGACGGTGAGTGTCCCGCCGTCCTCGACGTATTCCCACGTCACGCCGAACTGGCGAAGCAACGAACCGAACCTCTCGTCCTTATAGGCAAGGTGGTCAACGAACCCACGGGCTGCGTCAACCTCGGATTGAGCCCGTTCTCTCGGGGCGTTGGCAACCACGCCAATATGAATGAGGCCATCAGGATCAGGTCCCGCAGTTTCTCGGTGAAGAAGCACTTCTGGACCTATGGCGATCAGGTCAGGACCGTTGCTCAGAAGATCAAGGGCGAGGTCCCAGCGTTCCCCCTGTGGCTCATCGACCGTCAGCGCACCCTTCATTGGACCCATGATGCCTGACTGACGGGGTGCCCCACTCGTGCCGAACTGCCCACCATGCGGGCGAACGGTGGCAGCCCCGGCTACGGCTGAAGCTGGAAGATGCGCTTCAGGAAGTAGACGCACGCATCGTCCTCATTGGAGAAGGTGCGCTCCTCATGGCGCTGCCCCCGCTCGGAAACGAAGACCTTCCAGTCCTGCCCGAACGCCAACAGGCACAGTGCCTCGTGCCGTTCGCCGTCGAAGCTATAGAGCTGTGGGTCCACCTGAGCGGACTGGACAATCTCTCGGACGTCACTGACCGTCACGGATTCACTATCCCACCGTCCCGATGCGTACTGGGGCAGGTTGGATTCTCTAGGAGCGGTCAATCCTGACTTTGTCTGCGCAGAGTTGACAGACGTTGTCACCAGCCGAGCGGAAGAGGTGTCGGACTACCAAGAGCTGGACCCTGGGAACGTCACAGAGGCTCGATTCATCATTCAAGGCATGCTCCGGCCCGACGATCTGTTTCGGTCCATCGGGTGTCGTGATCTGACACTGAGCGGCGACAGCGTCACCCTCGTCAATGGGAACAATGTCGATCTGACGGTAGGCAGCGGCCCTGGGCGTCGGTGGCACCTCATCATTCTGGCTTGTGGCGCACACCACCCAGTCGCTCCCGAGGTGCCGCCCACCCGTCGTACGGGGACACGTCGAAAGCTTCAGCCGGGATTGAGCTAGGCGCGGGCATTGAGGGCGACCCGCAGCGGACCGTGACGTCGTGAATTCGTGCAGCCAATTGGGTGCAATGGCAGTGGAACGAAGACGATCCAGCGCCCACTAGCCATCGACGGCGAACCTGATCTGAATGCTTGTTTAGCAAGGCTGGCCTATCCGATGGACGCGACTGGTCGTCGGGTACGGTCGTCGCCGTGAGCCGCACGCCCGATCCTTGGGCCGACGTCGTGGCCGACCCTCGAGAGAGAGCTCGTGCTGAGGCCAATCGGCACCCCGAGGTGGAGGCAGTGGCGGGCCTACGGGTGGTCCACCGGGCCTCAGGATTCACCGGCCGGGTGGTAGGGCTCCGCGGCAACGCAGTGACGCTGCGATCCAAGTCCGGCCAGGTGCGGATGTTCAGCTTGTTGCCGGGGGCCTTCGCCGCTGGCGGGAGGGTTGCAACCCTGATCCCGCCCCGAGTCGTATCCACCACCGCTTCACGCACCGCATCCGGTTCGGTGGCTGTCGCCGGCCGTCAGGCCCGGGTTGCTAGGACCAGCCGAATCCTTGTCGAGGGGATCCACGACGCCTTGCTGGTCGAGCGGGTCTGGGGCGACGACCTCCGGGTGGAGGGGGTTGTGGTCGAGCGTCTGGACGGGATCGACCATCTGGCCGCCGAGATAGCGGCCTTCGGGCCGGCACCAGGCCGTCGCCTGGGCGTCTTGGTCGACCACCTGGTTCCCGGCACCAAGGAGAGCCGGCTGGCCGAGGAAGTGGCACATCCCCAAGTGCTGGTGACCGGCACCCCCTTTGTTGACGTGTGGCAGGCGGTCAGGCCGGCCGTGGTGGGGCTGACCCACTGGCCGCCAGTCCCCAAGGGCCAGGACTGGAAGACCGGCATTTGTCGAGCGCTGGGCGAGCCCGATCCGGCCACCTGCTGGCGGCGGATTTTCGGAGCGGTGCACAGCTACGTCGACTTGGAGCCCGCACTGGTCGGCGCGGTTGAGCGGCTCATTGACTTCGTGACCGAGCCGCTGTCCGCCGCCCCTTATTGATCGCCTCGCCGGCTCCAGGTTGAGAGTGCGTTCTTTGATCTCTTTTAGCTCCAACAGATCAGCTGGGTCGACCTCGGGCCGCCGAACACAGCGAGTGAGCGACGCGAGGCAGTCGGCGTCGCCGCCGATCCGGCGAGTGTACGGGGACACCTTGGGTTCGCAAGTCGGCGGGCTACGGCAATGTCCCCGCATCGACCTCCTCGAGGTCACCCGATCCGTAGTCACTGATGATGACGGCGGTCCCGTGAGGGCTCACTGCCATGTCCCGTGGGAAGTCGCCGGCCACGACATACCCCACGAGCTGCAGTGATCTTCCAGCCGCTGCGACAACGGCCAGGTTCGAGGTAACGCCGTTGGCATTGAAGCGGTCGGAATCTGCAATGAGGAGGGACTCGTTGTGATTGACAAGGGCCAATCCCACGGGGGCTTCGCCTACTTGGACCCGGTTTATTAGCGCAGACGCCGGGAGTGACACGAGTTCTGCAGCAGAGAACTCCAAGAGCTCGTCGCTCTCTCGAGCCGTTACGTAGACCGACGACTCGGTGGCCACCACCCGCACCGGACTGCACCCGGCCCACACCGTCGAAACGACTGAGTCAGAGGGGCGCTCTTCGGCCCGGCGCAGATTGACTGTGGTCAGTGTTCCTTGGGTCCCGGACTCTGTGGCGGCCTCACTGGTTGCGTACAGATAGCGTCCGTCTGGGGAGATCGTCATGCCCCCGGGAGCGACACCCATGG
>Ga0182013_10000923_pt1 | contig 40691 bp, 28 predicted proteins | sample 612S2MmetaG_FD_120487 | JGI IMG/M metagenome (GOLD analysis project Ga0182013, IMG submission 120487) | Permafrost microbial communities from Stordalen Mire, Sweden - 612S2M metaG | ecosystem: Environmental > Terrestrial > Soil > Wetlands > Permafrost | place: Sweden: Stordalen | collected... | reverse complement strand
CTGGCTCTCCAAGAACCCGGGGCACCGAGACTGCAGGGCGGCGCGCACGATTTGTGGAAGCTGCTCTGCGGTTTCAGTAATGACCCGCACCCACAAAATGATCAGGTGCCAATCAGCGAATGCCGCTGCGCCATCCGCCAACTGCCGCCAAGGCACCAGGAGTGCCCCCTGCAGTGCTTCTTGTTTTCTATCGCGCCGAACGTTGAGAACGAGGTTTGCGGTGTCTCTTTTCGCCATCCACGGCTCATTTCTGGGGGAGGCCGCTTGGACTGGTGGTCAAAGCTTTTTTACTGTACCAACTCCAGTGCTTCTGCGGAAGAGAGGGATCGACTCGCGCATAGTCGCTTGCCCGACGTCGCCGCTCGTTGCAGGAGGGACGTCCGACCAGGACAACAGGAGAACGTAAGGCGGGGTTATCAATGATTTTCAGAATTGGCGAATGCCGGGAGGTCGTGTTCTGGGTGTTGCTGCTCGGCAGTTGGCAGTTTTTGGCATCGCCAGGGAGCAAGACCGGCATCATCGGTGCCGTTGGCGCAACAGCATTCCTGGTTTACGCGTGGGCAAACCTTGATCGATTGAGAGGACTGGGCTTCGATTACGCGGGCTGGCGGTCAGCTGCCCGAACTGATTGGGTGCTCGCCGCCGTGAGCGGCGCACTGGCTGGCATCATTGTTTTCGTGATCGGAACTGTTTCGGGACAAGGAATGAGGCTGGGCGATAATTGGAAGCTCATCGCCCTTCAGGTGACGCTAGGGCCCGTGCTCGAGGAGATCGTGTTCCGCGGTTATCTGTTCGCGTTCCTTATTTGGTTGCTGAGCAAGGCAGCTAATGACGCTGGCTGGCACCGGTCGGTCGTGGTTTTAGCGGCGGTGGTCTTTGCTGCTGTCCATCTCGCACAGCCCGGTGTCAGTTGGCTACAATTGGCGTGCATCACCTCAACGGGAACCCTCTACGGCTGGATCAGGTGGCGCTCTGGATCGACGGCTTCGGCGGCCCTCTCACATGCGGCATACAACCTGTCCCTTTATGCGATCAGCGGTGCAATGCTGTTCGGGGAGAGGGTCTGGCGATGATTTGTAATTAGCACCGATTGACAGCTTAAATGTTGACATTTCGGATTGTCCCTGGCATGATGGAGGTAGCTTTTGATTCCGGCATTTGATCCCAGCACTGGCGGATTGCCACCGGGAAACCATAAGGCAACGTTGGAGCAGATCGGGAAGCATCTCGGTTTCACGCCCCGTCGTCGATGGTTATTGAAGGGGCTTCGCGTTGCTGTCGAGGCTTTTTGGGCGGCCGGTATTCAAGAAATCTATATCGACGGCAGCTTCTGTACGGAGAAGCCAGATCCCGGTGATATCGACGGCTATTGGGTTGAGCCCGACGCGGGCGTTTATGATCGCATCGATCCGTACTGGATCGACTTCGAGTTGGTTCTTGTTCCGCACGTTCGAAAGTGGAAGTGGCGAATGTGGGCCGACCATGGCGTTGAGTTTTTCATCCATCCGGCGATGCAGGCCAGCGCTGAGATGGGTTTTCCTGACTTCTTTCGACAGGACCGCGACGGTCAACCTCGCGGCGTGATCCAAGTGGTGAAGGTGGCACGGCCATGATCAAGAGCGACGCACAACGAGATCGGACCTTGGCTCAGATCGAGGGCTTCCGGCGAGCACTCGCGACAGCGGAGCAGGAGAAGCGAGGCAAACGCTCTGCGGCGGTCCGCGGAAGCTACGAGGGGATGATTAGACAACTGGAAGACGAACTGCGCGAGTACGATCAGGTAAAGTCCGGCGAGTTAACCCTACCCCACGTCGAGCGACTGGATCAAATAGCGCCGTTCATCGCAAAGGTCCGGATTGCAAAGGGCGTCTCGCAAACCGAATTGGCCCGGCGGCTGGGCGTGAGCAAGCAAGTGATCAGTCGGTATGAGGAGAGCGACTATCAGACGGTTGCGATTGCGCGGCTCCAGGAGATTCTGGATGCGATTGGAATCAAGACAGTGGTCACCCTCAGCGCGTAAGCTGTCAGCCCGGGCCGCCGCTAAGGGTAATGACTGAACCCCGATCAGCCTTCGTCTCTCCAAATGTTAAACAATCGAGCATATTAGCGTGGTGCCGTGTGCCGTTCGTGTGCCGAGCACTCGGGGGATGGCGGAAGAGCGACTTTCAGAAGGTAAAACGCTCGCATTTCGGCCGGGTGAAGGCGCTGGGGGGCTAAGGACGCCGGGGTTCGGCAGCTCGCTACATCTCTGCGCCGGGCGCGGCGATGGGGTTGATTCTCGATCAAGCAGCGATAGCGGGCCTTCTTGTCCGCAGCTTACTCGCGATCCTTACCCGTCAAATGATACTCGAAGAAATCGCACTCGTCAGCGACGCGCTTGGCATAGAGTAGGAACTCGTCCCTAGTCAGGCCCGCTTTCGGTACCCAGGCCTCGCCGACCAGCCGACCTTTCTGATCGAGCCTGAATCCAACCAATTGCATTGCCCGGTTGCGGCGCCAAGTTCGCAGTGCGACATCCGGAATGCCAACGATCGCAGATGGACGGGCGACGATGCCGGTTAGTTCAAAAGTGTCGGTTGTTTCACGAACGGCGATGCGCTGATGCCTTTCGCCGGTCGTGACGATCTCAAACCCGTCCCCATCGACAGATATGCCTTCCTCGCCACGGCAGAAATGCCTCCAATCAGGCACGGTCGGGCCCTCCTTCCCGCTTGAGATCCGATTCGAAAGAAGCCATGGGCTGATCGAGCAGGGGAAGATGAATCTGCTCAAGAATGTCGGATTGCTCAACAACCCGGCGCAACAGGACCATCGTTCGCGCGACGTCCTGAGATGGGTCCGCGAGCAATACGTCATCCTCGACTGTAAGGTCGTATAGCGCCTCTTCGCGTCCTATAATGGCACCGAGCCTCACCCGGCGTGTGCGAACACTTTCTTCAACAGCGATCATCGTCGACTCGGGTTCCACGCGACCGACGGGGCTCACACACCTGACGACGAGCCGTTCCCCATCGGACTTGAGGAGAAGAGCAAACGGCTGGACCCGGCCACTCATGAGGGTTACGGTGCCGAGCAGAGTGCCGTTCCGCGAGAACGGCTCCCATCCGATTTGTAAGCCCACGTATGCCGCCCCTGGCAGCCTCTCGAAGCGATCCAGTGCAGCGGCTACCGTGTTCGCGTCCGTCGCCAGCGTTTGCCGTTCTCCACGAAGCGCCCAATCCTGTATCGGAAAAGCACTACGGAGGCGCTCGCGAATGGCCTCGACCGTTCGACGGCCATCCACCAATTCACGACTAACGTCAACTCGGCGGTGATCACCCTTCGGTACAGACAACCCCTCGTGCATCAGCCGCAGGAACGTATTCATCCGTTCGAGAACAACCTGTACCTGAAGCACTTCCACGGTGTCCTCGAGGTGGGGATAGTACACCTGAAGCAGGTCTGCGCCATCTTGAATCGCTTCGAGCCCAGACAGACGCCTGTCTGACTGTGAACGCACCCGGTCGATCCGTCCTATACGCTGCTCCATCGAAGAGGGTGTCCAGGCGATGCCGTAATGGTGTACCGCAGAGCAAAACGTATGCAGATCTTCTCCCTCTTGCAGAAGATCTGTCGTGACCAAAACGAATGGATAGCCCGGCATTCGGAACTGCTGGACCAGTCTTTGGTTCACCTGGCCTGACATCCCACCCACGGGTTGCTGTTCGCCGAGAATCGAGCCGAGGTCGCGTCTGCTTTCGGCGAGTGTCTGGGTGCGAACCTCCGGCGCATTCACATCCAATATCAGATCGAAGTTTTCAGCGATCTGCCGGAGTTCGTCAAAGGCGCTCCAGCCCCGATGACCTAGCGGCGTGGCACGCTGACTCTCCAGGACGTCAAGGTATTCGTCAATGCGACGACGTTCCAGGGAGTCGCCCTCTTCCCCTGCTTCGAGATCGAGGGTTCGCTGCTCGATGCTTCCGAGACGCCGGATCGTCAGGACGTATAGATCGATGAGCGCATGGCCAAGGCGAGCCGCGGTCTCCAGCATCTGGGCGCGCTGCTGCTGTTCGCGGAATTGATCGCGCACAGAACCGGAACGCGGCGCCGGCCAGAGTGCTCTCCGCAGCTCTGAACGATCGGCGCGGCGCAACTCGGTGAAAAACGTCGCATGCTCGAGTCCTTCCGAAACGTCTGGAGCATCGCCCCCGGAGGCGTTGCGTTTGGAGGTCTCGAATCGTTGGTGCCAGATGATTCGCGCCCGCTCTCCCAACTCGTCTTGCCGCTCTTTCAACAACTCAAGCGCAGCCGCCTGGGCCGCCTCCATTCGATCTGCCCTTTGAAGGCGCTTTGCGCGACCGATATATTTCGCAGCGCGTCGACGAAGCTCGTCCCGCAGTTGATGAGATTCTAGTCCTAGTGTCTTTCCCAATGCTTCAGCCACACCGCCTGGCCTGGCGCCTAGGAGATCCATGACGTAATTGTCTTCAAAAAAGGTCGAGTACACGGTTCCTTTTTGGATGAAGCGCCTCTGAACGTTCGCACCGCTAACCACACCCTTAGGACCTTCACCTCGGAAAAACCACGCGAAGAACGTGTCGGTGCCACCGCGGTCATCGGTGTTCGACTCACCTTCAACGGAGTCCGCAGCCGGAGAAGCAGCCGCTCGGGTCCTTCGTGCATGCTCCGCCTCTCTCTTCTCCTGAAAATACCTCTGCACGACTTCATCGAAAGCGGCGCCGGCACTCTGAGCCAGCCGGTCGCGTAGAGCTTGAATCAGCCATTCGTCGTACTTTTCATCGAGTTTGCGTTTCAGTTCGTCAACAGACTTAACGCGCCGGACGAAGATAAGAGCCTTCTTCCCGGTCGTCCAAGCGTCCTTGAGCGAGTCAACTAGTGCGTCCATCTTCGGGTGCGGCATCTCTTTCCCAAAACACTCTTTGTAGTGTCGGGTCAAGCGATTGACGTCGCGGACGTCGATGCCCTCGCGAGCCGCCAACCGGAGAGCCTCGTCCTTTACATCAGCCGTCTGGTCGCCGTCATCGAAGTTGGCCGCCTCGTCGATGCTTCGTTTCAAGCGTGTCGTCTCCAAAAAACTCTCGAATGACGCAAGCATCCCGATCTGGAAAGACATGTTGAACTTCTCGGATCCGAGAAGTTCGGCTACTTTCTTCTGAACCAACGCCACTACCAAGCGTTGGCGGTCGTCGTTAATTTGGATCGGTTCGTCATGTGTGTGGAGGCCACCGCGCCGCCATTCGCGGCGGTACTGATTCTTCGTTAGATCCTCACCGCCGACACGCATTGTCGTGACCCGACGAACAAGGAATTTCGCGGCCACCTGCTTTTTCTGGTCCTCGCTCAACCGGTCGTCACGTAATCCGTCAAAATCGTGGCCGAGGCCAAACACGTCTAACTGGTTCCAGACGTGTTCGTATGTCTCCTCGAGAGGCGTGGCTGACAGAAACAACACCCTCTTGGCGCGAGGTCCGTATCCCGGAAACTCGCGTCCAGCTCCGTGTTCTGAAGGATGGCCGAAAGCCAAGGCCAGAACGCGGTTCCTGGCCGCGACACCCGTCTTGAAACCGTGTTTTAGGTTGTGCCCTTCGTCCACGATAACCAGGTCGAAGACCGGTAGAGCGCAACAGACGGCTCTAGCGAAACTGTCCTTGAAGAGGTTTTTGTTGCTCCGAAGATCCAGCGTTGTGTCGGGTAGCCACGGCACTTCCTTTCGCAGTTCGTCGCGAACCCGTCTCCAGCCCTTTCGCTCAACATCGTTTCCGAGAGCCAAACTGAACGAACTCAGGCGAAGGAAGAAATCTCTCCCGGGGTCGACGGCCACCTCACGAACGAACTCCAGAATGCTATCGCAGGCTACGAGCGGCCGTGCAGGGTGCCCGTCAATGGCGGCCACACGGAGGTCAGGGAACCTGATATTGTGTGCGACGAAGTTGCCGAACTCCTTCATCCATTTGTGCTGGATATTCTCTTTCGGGGCAATCACAACCGCACGAAAGTTGGGCTGGAAATGGCGAAACAGGGCAAGAGCTCCAAGCGCGACATAGGTTTTGCCCATGCCGACCTCGTCAGCCAGGTAGGCGACCCGATGCTTCTTCAGAATGTTGTGGATCGCGACCGCTCCCTCGAGCTGCTCCTGAGCACGAGGACCCTGCCCAATACGGGCACCGAAGTCGAGCAGTTTGCTCGCTGTGGCGACATCAATCAAGAGACCTCCTTCACAACCGGCGTCGCGCGCTGCAGGAACCATCGCTCGAACCAATCCAGGAATTCCGGCATCTGGGCGGGGTCGCGTGCGACAAGGCTCTCGCGTAAGGATTGCGTGACGCCGAGTTGCTCCTGAAGGTGCTTCCCATCGGCCTGGTGCTCGCGCCAGAAGTCACCGTGTTCCCGCCGAAGCTCCTGCACAAGTTGCTGAGCGCACAAAACGATCACGTAGTGATCGACGAGGTCGCCTTCCCCGTCCTTGGCGTCTTTGAGCACTCTATCCAGAAGACAGCCGAGCGAATCGTACTTCTGTCCGAACAGCCTATATGTGGCTTCACGCTCACGGCCGTCCCGCAAGGCTGCACGGACGCTTCGTTCGAGGTTGCCGAAGGCCAGGAATATCCCCGCGAACCGGTCGAAGAAGGTCTGCGTCTGCGCGAGAGGCACGTACCGCGACACTAGGGCGGCACCCTCACCCAGGCATGCCAATTCCGGAGCGCGAGCCTCAATGAACGCCGCCCGTTGGGCCGCTGTCAGTAGGGACCAGTAGCGAAGGATCTCCGCTGGCGACAGGTCGAACATCAGTGAAGGGCGGTGGGACATGCCTTCTTCCTGCACGAGAATCAATCCCGGCTCTGCCCCTTCGCCCAGGACCGTAAGGAGTGAGGTAGAGCGAAGGACCCGCTGCAGTTCCGAGCATGCCCCAGTGGGGAGGGGACACCACGCCTTCGGTGGCAAAACATCGACCGAGAACAACTCGACGCCCTGCGAAGTAATATTGAGCTCAGGCGACGTTGAGGAGTCATCCCAGTAGACTTCGCCCGCTGTCGTGTTCCACCAGAACCGAACTGACAGCTTTGAGCCACCTGTAGCCGCGTTGCCTTCGTCTTCGGGACGAGGACTGTATTGTCGTGGGCGAGCGGTTTCGGCGATCAACCACCAGTCAGGTCGGCGGGGTGGGGATAGTTCCACCAGGAAGCCGGTTTCGAGATTGCCGCCATGCCGATGGGCCGGATTCGTGAGGTTGACCGAGCCAACGAAGATCACTTCGAACTTCGGCTGCAGTCCGAAGAATCGGTAGACCTTGGCGTGAACCATCCGCTGGCGGGCGCTTTCACTGCTTCCACCTCGCAGCAGTTCTTGCGGCATGCGGGCCCAACTCACGTTCGGCAGACCCCTGACCGACTCGTAGATCTCCGGCGTACACAGTGCCTCACCGGTGTGAGCTCTCGGCAGGAACACCCTCACTTCACGCGGCTTGAACTCGTTGATTAGGTCTTCAAGAGGTGAAGATGTTGGCCCCGCATCAAAGTACGGGGAGATGATCTCCAAGTACGCGCCATCGAGAGAACGGTCGGCAACTGAACGAAGGAAGTCCGGCACCGACGCTCGCCCGTCGAAGAAATGTGGGTGCAGAATCCCGTCTGTTGAACGTCGCTCGCGCTGATAGGTGTTTCGAACGAAGTCTCGAATCGCTCGGAGCGGGGCGTGACCATCCGATGCTTTGTCTCCGACTCGGCGCTCCAATCCTTCAAAGAATCTGACCAAGTCGTCACCCAGTCGCGTGAAGTCGCCTTCAACGATTTCCTCGGTATGGCAAACCTCAACGTTCTCCCACCAGCCAGCGCGTGTGAGGTTCGCTGACATGCAAGAGACGAGTAGCGCTCTTGCCCTGTGACCCGCTTCGTCCGGCTCTATGTCTTCGACTAGTGCAAACACGTTCTTGGGGTGGAAAATACCCGTTCGGTGGCGTACTGCAATCCGCTTCAGGTCGAGCTTGGACGGACCAGCTTCGGGCACGAGACCGTTCTGGTCGTAGTACACCGCTACGCCAACGGGAACGGATCGCATCGCATCTTCAAGTTGCACCAGCTTGATCGCGGCCGCATGGCTTAGCGGCACGTCGAGAAACGCCGGCAGAACCTCTTGTTCGAAGAATTCGGGGTCGAATCGGAACGTCAGAAAGACCGCTGCGACGAGGCGGCGTCCGCGCAACCTTTCTTCCAGCTGCTCGGAGAGTACGGCATGAGGCGGCAGTTCAGGCATGACTCCCGCTCCTTAGGGCGAGGGCAATAGCCCGCAGAGAATCGATGAAGTACGAGTGACGCCAAAACTCTGGCAATTCCGATCGCTTCGGAAGACCTCCACCATCGTCGTCACGGAACCGAACCCGAAGTCGCCCGTTGGTGACATCGACCCAAGGGGCGGCGCCCGCGCGGGCCTTCATGACGGCGCTATTCTGTGCTAGAAGAACGCCGAGCGTGCGTTCGAAGTCGCCCGAAGCGAGTGTGCGAGCTACTTCAACCCATCGCTGGCCCGTTTCCGTGGCGCCTGTAGAATCCCGTAGCTCCGTTTCGAGCGATTTGGTCGCTTCTACGTCGATCGTTCGAACTGAGTTTCCCCACTGACGTCTCATCACTCCGCTCACGTCGGCCAACGTTTGGCCATCGCTGGCGAGGATGAGGCCAAAAAGCGCGGCGGCGGGCGCCAACAACTGCTCTGCGGTCCGAATACGCTCCAACCGCTCGGCTACAACTGCTCCATTGTCCCCGTCGGCGCCACATCGTTTTGCCAGATGCCGCACATTGCCCGGGGTTAGCCTCCACGTTACGTCGTCCAGCGTTGATTCCATCGCCTTCGCGAGAGTCGCCTGCCCGCCGGCCGTCTTGTCCTGAGGGCCTCCCAGGAGAAGGTGTCTCCTGTACACGTCGCGTTCGTCAATGCCCAGGCGCTTGTTCAATACCGTAGCGACAGTCTCAATCAACTTGCGGTCTGACTTCTGCCAATCGAGCTCCGCTTTCGGTTTCGCCAGTCTGGAGACGAGGGCGTCTCCATTCCGGTAGCCACCTTTGGCAAAGAGGGGCAAGTACGCCGTTTCAACGAGATCACGGCCGGGCGCTGTGAGCCGGGCGGGATCGCCCTCAACCAGGCCGGAGGAGCGTGCTGGAACGGTGTAGAGCCCCCAGAGGCCGTAGGTCTTCTGGTTACTTAGGATCTGAGCGCTCGAGTCCGTACTAAGCCTAATGCGGGAGTTCTCCTGCAGGTTTTTCTTGACGCGATCGACACCGCGGAACTTCCAGTCCCCGTTGATTTCGCCTCGCGAATAGGCCGCCAACTGCTCCCATCTGAGAAAAATCGCGAGGTCGCCGTCTCCGCCAATTTCGTTGGCAACACGTTCGGCGAAGTAATAGCCAAGCACTAGCGTTGTGAAATCTCGAACCGAGGTGCTCACCGTCGTCAGATTGCCAACGACATGTCGTCCGAGACGTGCCCAGATGGTCTGCACGCCGAGAGGATCGCGTGAACCTTTAACAGCAGCCTGGGGATCGAGATCGGTCAAAAATGGGACGGTGAGCACGCTCAAGTTTCACCCTCCACGTCGTCTGAGAACGGAAGCGCCCACGGGATGTCAGCGGAAGCTCCGCATGGACGACCGGCGCCATGCCTCCGATCACGAGAAGCACTTCTTGCCTGATATCTGATCTGGTGCATACGGCTCCTCTCTGTTAGACGGTCTGATCCTTGCCAATGCAGCGCTGATCGTGAAGGTCGATGAACGCCTGTCCAAGAATCCATCCCTCAATCTGTAGGACATCATTCGTCTTCGGAGCAGTTCCAGATCTTTGGCCCGTAACAATTCTCAGCATTGACAATAGGCCAGCCATTGCATCGAAATCATCCTCAGCGAGGAATCCCCACTCTATCCACGATTCAGCGGCGTGGCTGAGGCGGATTTGACCGGCGCCAAATTCGATGAGCCATGACTTCGCTGCCTCTCTCCGATCGGCTCTCAAAGTCTTGGTTCGCCCCGTTCCGGCTCCGATCTTCACACTTAGATGTGAATACGCCTCCGCTGGATAGATCTCGGCGATTGTCACGCCTGGCGAAGCGAGCAGCGTCGACAATTCGCCGTCGAACGGCCACAGTTTAACATCCTCAAGCGACGGCTGAATGAGATCACGCCAGCCGACGATGGCTCCGGCGCCGACTTGGGCACTCCCCATTGTGAAGAAAAGACACTCGGCCGCTTTGCGTGTGGCTGTCTTTAGGTCACAGCGTCGCCGCATCACCGAAAGGTCTTGGCACCCCAGTGCACTCGCCAGTTGGGCCCTGTAGTTTCCTGGCTTCTGCGTCGGTCGCGGCGAGAACGGCTGCCGGAGGCTGGGAAAGTCGCTGATGTTGTAGAAGCTCCCCCACGGATCACTTCCGAACTTACTCAATGCGGATCGAAAAGAGGTCACACCTGCTTGCCGCGCGTAAACTGCCGGCAGGCCAATTGGAAAGTCGAATCCGATTAACAAACTCTCGTGAACGGAAATCTGTCCTCGAAGCCGCTCGATTAGAGAAGCTGGTTCCCCGACAGGTTCGGGCGGATAGACAAGATACCCGTCGGAGGCGTCGTGCTCGGCGCGCACCATCCAACGTTTGTTCTGGTTGGCGCTCCAGTCCGCGGCGAGGACGAGTCTCGGGAGTCGGTGCCCCAGAGTCGACATGTTGCGTGAGCAATTGAGAACGGTGGGGGTGTAGGGACTCATCAATGTCCCGCCGTCGCTGAGCTCGGGAAGTACTTCTTGCGGAACTCAGAAAGAGCACTTTCCTCGGGTACGCTCCTCGGATTGGCACCGAGTCCCGAGATCAGGTCTTCGATGTACGCGACGATCACGTGAGAACGGTATGGCTCCAAAAGACAGGCCCGCAAGGTTGTTTCTGTGCGCTTCAACGCCCCATTAGCCCGAGGGAAAAGAAACACAGCGGTATCGCCCGCCGTCAGATCAAGGTGCCAGAGGTTTCTAACGATCTGGTAGTTCTTCAAGAACCCGGCGGCGGTACAGTACGATGCTTCAAATCTGTCCGATGTCCGAGGTTGATAAATATTCTGGAATTTGAAGAGGTGCTCGTCATCCGCTTTTGCCGATCCGAAACCAATTTCCGTGTACTTCACCTCGAAATAAATTCGGCTGCCAGTGTCCAACGGAATCGTGAAATCGAAATTGGTCCCTTCTACGCTGTCCGGTTCGAACTCAAAACGTGCGCCGGCGATGGGAGTCCCGGTTAGACCCAGTATTTTCACAATCGACGGCAGGCCTTCACCAACTGGCATCAAGAGTGGGAAGAAGAGGTTGAAGCAGAGCGCCTGGGATGAGTTCAGATGATGAAAGTCGCTGTGCAGCCGAATGTCTTGCTGGTCGAACCAGGCCCAGAATTGGTCGCGGAACGCAGACAAAATATTCAACTGGCGCTGTGCGGCGGGCAAAATGTGCGGGTATGGTTGACGGTTCTTGAGCCAGATTCCATCTTCATGGACATTCAGGACCTCACGCTTGTATTGCGCGAGCCGCAGTTTTGTTCGGCTTTGAAAATCGGCCATGGTCTAAATCTCCGCGAAAGCTTTAAATGCTGCTTTCGCCGGATCACTGTAGAAATCAATTTGCAGCTTGTCGATCAACTCCGCCGGCAGCTCGGCGAAATCTCTCCTGCTTTCGGTCGGGATCAATATCCGTTTTGCGCCCGCGTCCAGCGAGATCCGTAGCCTGTCTGCCAGCCCTTCAACGCGATTGAGAACACCGTGGATGCTCATCTGACCAAGGACCACTAGCCCAGGCGCGATGGATCTCCCCACCAGGGCGGAGACCATTGCGATAAACATGGCCACGCCCAAATCAGGGGAATCCTTGCCCTGCATCAGGCTCATGATCTGCATGTTGATGTCGTACCCAGCGATGTCTCTGTCTAGGCCAATTCGGGACGCATTGGCCTTTATGAAGTCGTACGCCATTCGCGCGCTTTCACGAGTACCCTTGCCCGAAGCGCCAACAACATTGAATCGGTGGCCAGAAGGCGTCGCGGTCACCTGTAGACGGTAGAGGGAGTAGCGCGCATCCTCGGAATCAAATCCGACCGTGAACAGGTCTCCAGGGTTGAGGCTTGTCTCAGGAATCAGTTGGGTCGATCCGAGCTCGCGGCAACTCACAAATGTTTCGCGCCCAGTCTGCTTGTCGAGGAACGAAAGGTTTACGCGAGAATATTCAACGCCGCCCAAGCGCTTGAGTTGCTCCTTGACGCGCCGTCGCATTTCGGTCGCGAAGGTAAGGTATTCCTGAACTTCTTCCTTCGTGCATTGGCCGTCCGGGTGGATGAGCTTCACCAGACCAGAGGTGGTCCGCGCAATCGCTTTGCGGTCTCGCTCTTCCACGTGGCTTCCCAATCCGAAGTAGCGATCATAGCTATCCGTATAGTTCCGTTGCCGCAACTCGCTATGGAAGATCTCTGCCAGGTAGTCGGATATCAGACCCAGGTGCGGTGTGAAGTAATCCGTCTGCATCTTGGGCATTTCCCATCCCGGCAGGTATGCATGCCAGCGGTCGTGAAACGCCATGTCGTTACGAATCGTATCCGGTAGCGGCGCAAACAGGTGGGAAATCCGCGCAGTCGTTTCCACGTCACCGTCGATGTTGCCGTTGAACACGATGCCGGCTTCCGCCGATAGGGTTCCTTTGTCATCCCCTCGCGAGAATGAGCCCATTTCCATGTAGTCTTTGTATGTCTGTTTGTCCGTCTCGTTCTTGAAAGTGGAGCCCGCCACTTCGTCGAACGCGACCATGTCGTATTTCAAGACCAGACCAGGTTTATCCTTCCGGTTCTTCCAGCCGAACAGATCCGGCACGCCACCCTGCCCACCGGACAAAAGAATGACATACGGCGAGATCTGGCGGTACACGTACGATTTGCCGGTGCCTCGCGGCCCCAGTTCGATCATGTTGAAGTTCTTCTCCACCATCGGGATCAGGCGCAACAAGTAAAGTAGTTTCCTCCGAGGGCTGAAGTCCGGGTGGTTAGATTCGTACCCCATGGAGCGCATGAGTACATCGATCCACTCCTCACGCGTGAATTGGCCCCTCGCCTCAATGAACTCTCCGAGGTTGGCGTTTGCAATCTGGATCGGTGCGAAGCGGTGCAGAACAAAGGGGCGGATTGCGCCGTTCGCTGTAAGCGAGTCATCATAGACGAGCTCAACGTTAGCCCAAACCCCGCCGGTGAGAAGTCTCTCATTTGCGTGCACAAGCTCGTGGCTGATGTGCACTTTGTCGAGCCCGCAGGTCGCAAGCTTTGCCCAGAACTTACCGCCCTGAACTTTCTCGTCGAACGTGACCGTGACGGCGTCGATCAATTTCAAGGAGCCGGAGCGTTGAAGACGCGCCTTGACCAGTTCGTTCTCGTCTCCTCGCACGATTCGTTCAGCGATTGCGCTCTTGACGAGCTTCAGGCCTTCCTCAATTTCTGCCGGGTCGGCTGTCGAGCAGTACTTCCCCAGCAGGTACTCCAACACATAAACAGGAATGCTGAAGCCGACCTTGAGGCGCTTGACCAGGTCTTTGCGCACGACGCGCCCGGCGAACGCCACGCTCAGCTTTCTATCCAGTTCGTCGATCGATTGTTCTTGTTCCATTGATTAGTCCCAATCATCTAAATCAACGCTGAGCTTGACGGGAACAGTCTCCAGGACCGTGTCGTCATCTGCATCGATCAGGTGCAAGCGAAGTTCAAGCCCCCGCTGGCCTTCAGCCCCCTCGACCCTTTTCAGTGTGAGCGCCGCGCTCTGGCCTCCCGGTTCCAAAGTCGCCGCATCCGACTTGAACAAAGTCTTCCCGGTCGTCGCATCCACGGCCTTGGCGAACACTGCGCGCGCGACAAGGTTATCATCAACGCCGCCCGTGAGGTCCTGCTGAACGCCGGCGGGAGCGACCTCAATTTTCTGGATCAGCCTCTCGATCCGATCGACTGGCTTTAAGACCGCACCGACCTTACGCGATTTTCTCGGCCACGAGACCGTCACAACGGGTATGACGAGTTCCTGGAGTGTGGCGCCGCCATGAAAATAGCCCACACCACCATAGGTCTTAAACGTATTGATGCCGCGAGGGATCACGCATTCCAGGTCAGACCCGCTCATTCGTGTCTTCAGCGCCCCGCCGCCGCTCAATTCCCGGCCAACACAGGCGCGCCGGGAAGTCCAAAGCCTCTCTCCCTCAGGTTTAGTGTCGACCTGATCAACTTCCGGGTTCCAGTGAAAGAAACCATGGTCGGTGGTGATGAGGATCAAGGGATAACCCGCGCTGCGGAGCTTACGGATAGCCTGCGCGTAGCGTGCCAGGTTGAACTCGTTACCCATTAATTGCAGACGCCCATCGTGGCCGTCCGAATCCACCTCGTCGCCGAAAGCGAACACCAACCGGCCCAACGACTTCACGCTCAATTGCTCGGTAGTTGACGACAGAACCTGGTCTACAGACAGAATCGCCTGCGCTTTTATCTTGAACGATTGTCGCAGCCATTCCCGCCGCTGTTCGGAGATGGAGAGATTGCCCGCAAAGTCATCCGTATTGACCGCAAGTGCCCCTGACACGACCTTCGGCTTCAACCGACCGGAAGAAATCGGAAGGCAGTACGCCATACCGATTGCCGTCATGGAGGGAAGGGGTGCCCGCGCGGCCACGACTTCAGCCCGCGGCGCCGGCTCCGATTCGTTCAACAGGTTCGCCAAGCGCCGTCCTAGCTCGAAGCGGAAGGCGTCGAGTACAAGTACCGCAACGGGACTACGGGCAGTGGCGCCCTCCACCGCTGGAAGCAATCTTTCTCCGGCGGATGGCAAACCGAGATCGAATCCTTTGCTTGCCAGCGCCTCTGAAACCGACGCGCTCACGGACTCAAGGAGTCGCATGAATGCACGTTGAAGCCTGGCGCGGACGGCCATCAGGGTGCCGGGCAACTCTGGCATTTCCCGGAACAGTTCTTCACCGGCAGCGTCGGCGCGCCAGCCTTCGCTTGTGTACCAAACCACAGCCTCGGCCGGCGTATGCCACTCGGTGGCCGTCTTGGCGACTTCCTGGAGCACCGCGGCATTGCCGGCAAACTGCGCAAGTTCCCGCCACTGTATGCGGTGTGATGCCAGTTTGCCCCAGAAGCCCGCGGCATGCAACTGATATCCTTCTCGTCGCTCGACCAACATTCTGGTCAGTGGCCCAACCTCGGTTATCGCGGCGAGGCGATCAGACTCCGCTTGGAACAGGGCATCTTCGGCTGCACGGGAAGCCAGCGGTGATGTATCCACCGGGCGATCCTTAGCCCAGAAATGCAGGCTCGTCATACGGTCCGCTTCTGTCACCAGGCTTTCAAATGACTCGATCCAGTTGACGTTTCTGTGCCAATCCTTCAGGAGGCGCATCGCATTTTCTCGCGCGGCGCCATCCGGAATGATTCGTCCAGCTTCAGCCGGTGGAAATTGCGGGTTCAGCGATGCCGCCTCGGTACATAAAAGGGTCGCGAGCGACTGTAGCCGCCATTGTCCAGGGTTTCCCCTGACCGGCGCGGGGAGGCCAAAATCGCGTGCGGCGATACGGGCGAACAATTGAAATCGCCCCCCCGTGTCTAATTCCTCCAGTTTTCGCTTGGGCTCCGCCAAATACTCCAGAACATCGGTGGCGCTCACCAGGGTGCTTTCGGCGTGCCCCAGAGTCAGGTCCTTCCAACCCGCCTTCGGCTGATCGAAGCGCTCTTCGGCATACGACGCCAGTAGCGGCTCCAGATCCCGAGCATCGTTGAAGGGTAGGTCCACGCCGTATTCACTCAAAGCCTGGGAGAGCCTGGTTGTCCAAACTGAAGCCGCCTGAAGCGCATAGACCTCCAGGTACGTGATGGCATCCGCTGTTACAGGAACCCATAACACGCGCGGCTTGGAGTCGCTCAACCGAAGGCGCTCGCGGAGGACCAGTTCGTGAACTTCGTCAACCCACAGATCGAACAGGGCTGAAGCCGCCGTCAGCCGAAGCAATTGTTTCCATTCCCGCTGCGGATCGCACCAAATCACCAGGGGCATTTGCGGCCCGTTCCGACCCACCATCTGATCGACACGCGCGGCAAGCCACGCATGAAGGCTGTCCGGCGCGATCATCAGCTTGCCTCGTTTTCATGCGAGTGATCTGGCCACCAGCCCGGTTGTGGCAAAATACCCTGCCTCACCCAACGTCGCTCGTCCGCTCGCGATTCGGCGCGATCTGCAATGACCCTGTCAAGATCCTTAGCATCCAGAACATCGTGGGCCAGCACACCGGCCTTCTGCAACGGTGCGATGTTTGCGCGGACGCCGTCGTTGTTGTCGGGCAGGTACTGGCTCTCCTGTGCAATGAACTCCGCGATCGTCACGGGCGGCTGCCGCCGTCCATCGATACTCGATATCTCATCGTATAGCGGCTGCGTTGCAAGCCAATTCGACCATAATGAGGCATCCGGAAATTGCCAAGCTTCAATATGTAGCCTAAGTGCCATGCTTTGGGCGGTCAATTCAGCGATTGTCTTTTTCAGCCTTTTGACCTCGGCTTTCAGTTCACGTCGGCGAAGCAAACTCTCGATACCAGCTGGTAGGTCTTTGATCACCGCCTCCGCAAATCTGATCTGCTGTTTTACGGGTTGAACCATCGCGCTATCAAATCGCTGTTGCCAGTCGCGGCAGATAGCATGTGTGGCGGCTCCAACAATCGACGGAGCCCGTAACTCAAACAACGAGGCGAGAGCCGGCGGGGTCAGCTCCTCATCCGGCGTCTCTTGATCCGGCGGTTCTGGTGCAAGCGCGACGCACTGGCGATCTACACGATCCACAGCCGCAGCAATCCAGGTGGGAAGCGCGGAAGGGAGCCCATCCGAGGCTGCCTTCTCTCGCCACTCCGCTAGCGGGCCTTGCCGGATGTGGTCCCTGAAACGACCAAGGAAACGGCGGGTCATAGAATAGACACCATCTTCGACCGCAAATCGCCGCAACCCAGATGTGGCGAAACCCCGCACTTCGACTTCCTCTAGCGTGTCTTGAAAGCGCTTGAGCTCATCAATCCATGCTTCGAGTTTGAACTTTCGACCCTTCTGGTCGTCAGTTAAGGAGTTAAGAGTCCCTAATACTCGCATTTCACTTTCAAAGCCGACCCGAAGCATGGTGCCGGCATAATACGTCCGCAACGTTGGTAGGGAACCAGCCAACCGTTGGGAGGATACTAGGCACGACAGAATTGGCGTTGCGCTCTTTCCTGACGGCCTGGTCTCAAGTTGCCACGCGACTGGGCGATTCCGAAATTGGCTTACATGCTCTTGGAACCAGCCCCGCGTCAGCCACTGCCAGAGGGGCGCGCCGGTGATTTGCTCAAAGTCGCTACTGGGCGACGACGAATACTCAGTAAGTAAGTTTCCAATCCGATGAGCCAGAGAGTTTTCTGAACGAATCTCGGTAAGCGGGACAATGCCAACTGACTGAACAGGGTCTTGTGACTTCGGAAAGTGGACGTTTCGCCAAGAGTGGCCGAGAATATGGAGAACCATCGCAGTCACTAAAGATTTGGCAACATCCGAAGCACTTGATGTTGCCCGACCGATAATCTCCTGTTGCGCATTATTCGAGACGAGTAATCCGTGAATTCGTGCTGGATGAATCCGCAGGCATACGAGAGCCTCTTCGACGCTATTCTGCGTAGCCCGCCACGGCAGCGCAGCGGGTTGCGGCTTCGCATCGGCCACGGCATCCAAGAATCGACCTATGATGCCGGCTTCGCCTTGCGGACCTTGCGGAACGACATCATACCTACGAAGTGTGGTTCGCAGCTCCTCAGGCACTTCGTATGCGGCTTCGACACGATCCCACACTCGGCATTCGGTTTTATGGAGTTCTAGTTCAATGTCGATCTGACGTACCACAACTCGGGCACAGAACTGCAGAAGATCCGGCGTCTGATTACCTGAAGCCAAAGCGAAGGCTTCAGAAGTGATCTCAAATTCCAGCAATCGTTGTTGAAGGTCGAAACAAGTGGCTACTTCGGACTCGAGAGCGGTTAGGCGACAAAGCGCTGGGGGGAACGGAAGGCTTTCAAGATATCCTTCTCCAAAGTTTGCACCGGGCTGAATCGCAGAAAACATTTGTCCGAATGCTGGGGTGTTAAATACGCCCATCAGCACCTCAGTTGTCGTCACCCCTTCCTTCGGAAACGCACTCGATCCGCCGGCACCGAACGCAGAATTGGGCTCAAGTCTCCGAACCGCGAACGCTGAGACTGAGTTCGAAGCCCAACTGCATCCATCCCTAAAGAAGTATTGGATGTTTTGAGGTCTCGATCGTAGGTTTCCGGCGCGGTCCGTGAAATGACGTAGTCGAGCTCCGTCAAACTCCCAATCGAGAGCCCACTCGTCGTTGCCCGCCCACCGCCGGAAAGTGCCGCCTTTAGCGTAACGCACCCATCGATCCGAGACAGAAATCTCCCATCGGAGCCTGAGGAAGCGGTCATTGTCTCCGGTCCGAAGCCCTTGTCGGGCATCAGCGAAGTCCCGTACGCATTTACCCACTTCGTAGGCTTTCTGTGCCCACAGCGGTAGGTTGAATGCTATTGGCTTCCCGGGTAATAAGTCAAATGCCGCTTGTCGGCAAATTGATAGTCGCTCCGGACTTGCAGGGTGGGCCGACAGGCAGTCAAGCAGGACATCCTTTTTTTGATCGAGGTCGAATCCTTCAAGGTCAAAAGTGTGAATCTCCTTGCGCCTACTCTGAGATTTAGAGAAAACTGTCATCGAGAAAAAAACTGCGTTCGGATTGCTTAAGCCTTCAAACGTCTTGTTGCTGAGATTGACGAGCAGCTGGATTTGGCAACTGTTAAGCAAGAAGGCTCTTAGCTCGACATAGTCATCGCTGCTCAAATAACTAGATAGCGACAGAATCCCGACAACACCATGAGTGTCTGCGAGTTGCAGGGAGCGCTCAATGAAAGCTGCGTATAAATCGGCACTCCCGATATACGCCGACAGACACCGGTCCACAGTCGGGCCGCATTTGCCGTGTCCCAAGTATGGCGGATTCGCTGCGACAACATCATATCGCCGTGCCAGAAGTTCAAATAGCGCCAACCCTTGGTGGGCGTCACGTCCGAAAAAGCTTGATGCGGGGTTTGGCAGCATGGCTTCCTGCAAGAAATGTTGCTTAAGCCTCTCCAGCACTTCACGTTTCCAAACCCCATAATCACGCCGTGGCAGAGATTCCTCGAGAGTGTACTGCTCGGCCATGAAGGGCATCTTTGCTTGTGACTCTCTCAGCACTTGGCTTCCCCGAAGGTCGCTCTCATCCTTGAGCTTTTGCAGCGCTTGTTCCACATCCTCCTCTAGCCGCAGTAGCGTCCCAAGCTGATCGGCGTCGCTGAGCCCGCGAAAAATCGCGTCCAATGTTGGCTCCAGAGGCGAATCGTCGGGGTGCTTGGCTAGGAACAGTTGCAAGTGCGCTCGATCTTTCGGCAGTGCCAGGTTGGCTGCCACTAGATGCTCTCCTAGCATGGTGACGAGGTCTGGGCGCAGTTTGGGAGCGCGTTCTACCGCGTGCATCCATAGCGCTGCATGCGCGATCTGTATGGCGCGCTCGTCTATGTCGATACCGTGAAGATTCTGGTTCAGGATTGTGGCACAGATGTCCTCGGGAGTGCGCTGTGGATCATCCTCCTGGTGCATCTCATAGAGTAAATCGAATGCCTCCAATAGGAAGTGGCCTGAGCCGCAGGCAGGGTCGAGAAACGCGATGTCGGCCGCGCGCTTCCGCAGTAGAGGCCGACGCGCCGGCCATTCGTCCTCCCAGGCTTCACATACTCTGCGGTTGAGGTCGAGCAGCGTCTCAAGTGATCGTACTTCAACAGCGTCCAGCAACTGGTTGCGGAGATCCGCGAAAGAACCAGTTTCCGCATGAGGGGTCCTGGCTGCCAGGGTCCGCGCGTAAGCGATGATATCCGGATCAATGGGGACATGTGCATTGGGACGCACCCATGGATCTGCACTCGGCGTCGGGGGATTGTTGCGGTCGAACGGTAATGGGTCTGGATGGACCGGAGGTGTCCGATCCGCGTCACGCGCGTAATACTCCCACTTCATCGGAAGTTTGGAATCCGGGTGCATTGCTGCCCATAGGCCACCCAGCGAATTCTGGACCAGGAACTTCACCATGTAAGGCTCGGTGTAAAGTTGGGTCGCTGGAATCAGGTCGGGACCTTCGATCTTGGCGCCCTTTTCGCTCCGGATGCGTTCGAATACGCGGTCCTTTTCCTCCGAGTTCCAGAACTGATAGGCCCATCCCAAAGTGTCACCCGCCTCGAAGAGCCCGTCGTCTTCCTGCGAGCTCGATAAAAGGCCGATACACCTTTTCAACGCCGAGACCGACGGGCGTAAGGTTATCGATGGTGACCGTGGATCGAAGACAATCGGTAACTCCGCCGCCCGATGGGAGAACTCCTGGACTAGCACGGCAAAAAGACCGTCGTCCTCTTCGGTGCAGGCCGTAGGGTTTTCACGCGAGAAACGATAATGGACCAGGGAACGCTTCCCGTAGACCTCCTGTTGCAGGATCACCGGATCAATTAGCCCCCGGGCTTCCATGCAGCGGAGAGTAATCAATCGATTCGCCCAGGAGTAAGCCGATTCACGCACGAACTCGTGGAAGGCCCTCTCCTGGGAGACACCCGCCTGATGCCGATAAGCAAGAAAGGCATCTGCGACGCTCCGCGCGATGCGGTCCGCGGCCGTCAAAGCCAACTCGTCCAATGATTTGGCAGGCCGGTCTGGCCAAACACCAAGTTCGTTTAGTCGCAGATGTAAATCACCCGGCGTGTCTCCGTCGCGCTCGAGAATGTGCCGAACCCCGAGACTAAGTGCCCGCAACTGTTTCTTAAGGTTAGAATCCATGAAAATGTCAATTATTTGGATATCGTCCAAGCGTTCAGGGCCTAATTATGTGGCGCTCTACCTAATTTCCATTCGAATAGTCGCGCTCCAAAGAGGCCATGGCCTAACCGATCTCCACTTCATTCCCGGCCGTGAGTTCTCGCCTCACTGCTATATCCAGCTTTCCCCAGTCATCCAGAGAACTCACGACTTCGTGCGTCCCAAGGTCCTTCAAGCGAACACGTGTTGTCTGTTTAATGGTGGAGGCGGTAGTCGCTGCGGCAGCTCGTCTTAATTCTCCTCTCTTGTCAAGGATCGCCGTACTGATTTGTTGAACCTGGCCTCGCGCGATGTCTGGCAGGAGGGGTGCGCGACCAGCCGAGCATTCGGTCAGAAGTTCATCCAGATGCCCCTTGAGGCGGGTGGACAAAGAGGATGCAAATTCATCATCAGCGATTCCTGCGGATGCCAATTCGGCAGGTAGTTGGTCAATCGCGTTTTGAAGAGTAGTGCGCGCGGCGGTCCGCCATTTTGCCTTTTGGGATTCAACCTCAACCTCGGCCGCTGCCTTGCTGTTCTGTAGATCGGTCCACACCTGTTCTTCTGTAATGCTTGCCCCCGCATAAGCCGCCGACCAGTTGGCTAAGAAGGCTTTGCTTGTCCCGCCGGCGGGGAGGTAGTAGTCGAGGGAATTCAGCAGCGCCGCAAATTCGCGCATTTCAGTAAACGTCTTACCCCACTTGCCGCTGAAGGCTGCCGCGCGCCGAATGATCTCGGCACTCGACTCGAGAACGTCTCGGGAGGCGTGTATTTCCCGTACTCGATGGATAGGGTTTTTCAAGCTGAGGATCTTTTCATACAGAGCCTTCGCCGCCTGAAAGTCCGGTGGCAGTGGGAGCGTAGCCACTTCCGCCCAAAGTGCGGCTCGTGAGGCTTGCTCGATCAGTTGGTTGCCCGTTTCCTCGATCACTGCAGCTAACGCTGCGGGCACTTCGTCGATACGGCGTTTGCTTGTGAGGCGCATTAACACCGTTCGGACTTCCGTCAAAGTTCTCCCGTCGATCTCTGTCTCTTCCAGCAGCACCTGTATCCGATCGAAGTTGCGGCTCCCCCTGAGGGCGTCCTGCAAGGTTCCATCCTCGGGGTTCGAATACACCTTCTGTTCGATCGAAATCCGTACAACGCCTGCGCGGACCAGAGCCGCCACTCCCACCCTGACGGCATTCGGGTCCCAGCCATATGGCGGGATTGTGAATCCGGCAAGAAGTTCCTTCCCTGTGGTGCGTTCCTTCTTCGCCTGCCGGGTTGCGAGAAACACTCGAACTGAATCGAGCAGCGGATTGTTTGGGTCAAGCTGGCCGGCCTTATCGAACAGCTTAAGATCCCGAACGTCCTGGGCGAGGTCCTTTACTCCCTTCAAAACGTCGATGATTGCCCGCTGTTCATTGATTATGCGAACCGGGGCCTTGTCGTAGCTCGAATACAGCGTTGGCCAATAACGCGCAAGGTCGTCCCGTAAGGATTGTCCAGGAGTCTGCCCGTTCTTCACCGCCAACGCATGGCTGGCTCCACGGAAGATGACCTGCGACTGCCGAAGCCCCTCGCGAACCGACTTCTCTATTCCCTTTTGCAGATCCTTCAGGTTCTTGGCTTCACGTTCAAGAGCCAGTTTCTTAGCCTCTTCCGATGCGTGAGGATTCCCCTTCCAGATGTTGATGACCGCGCGCATAGCGATGAAAGCGCGCAACTGCTCCCCCAGTCCTGCCAATCGATCCGAAAGCGCGAACAACGTGTGCTGCATCTCCGGGCGAACGCTCTTATTCTCAAGGTCCGAGACTTTTAATCCCTCCACCGCGGCCAGCGGCGACGCAATTCGCACGTCAATGTCGCCATCGCTCGTGATTCTCTGCTCGTCGTAATAGATGCGCACCGGAAATTCGTGGCCTTTATATGGAATCTTCTCGAATCCGAGCACGGTGGGGTTGATAAACTCGCCCAGCCCGGACTGAATCTCGGTCCAGCCGAGTCCGGCCGCTTGATTTGCCACCTCCTCTTCGAAGGTTCGCCTCTCGCCGGTTAAAAATTCATACTCTTCGCCGGAGACCGCCACCAGTCGAGCCTTGACGAGCTTGTCGAGTTCCGGACGAATACGGTTAATCAGCGTAGGGAGGTCATCGTCCGCATGTTCGACGACGAATCGCGCAAGATTATCGATGGTGCGCGGAATGTAGGTCAGCTCGCGAATGAGGTAGAGGATTTCGGCCAAGCGCCGGGTCATGGGGCTCGCGCCTGGAACAACCTCCTCGATACGGCTCAAGTCCCGGCGAGCGTCGGCCAGTACCTCGCCTTCACTCGCAAGATTGCCGTACACCTCGTCGAATGAAACGATCTCGCCCACATTCGATTTCAGATAACTTCTACGGCCCGCGCGCAGGACGTCCTGCGTAATCGCGATGAGTGTCCTCGTTGAGCCGGCAAGCTGTTCGCCTCGGCCTCCTTTGCTGCGCAGGCTCTTGACCACTTCCGGAATCAAATGAATCTGGTATGGCAAGAAGGGGTACATCGCGGTGAAGCGTTCTTCGGAACACTCCGGCAGAACATGAGCGGTGTTTTGTAGCTGACCGAGGTCGCGGATCACACCGGGGCTGGACCGATACAGCGCCTCCACATCCTTTTTGCCGGGAACGTTCTTGCGGAATACGCAGTCTTCGAGGACCAGTTCGATATTCTCGGTGGTCAGATTCCATTTTGCGTGGAATCGGCCTTCAATCTTCTTGAAATCGCCGTGAGCCTCCAAACGCTTGGCATTCTGGTAGATGGAGCCCATATCCTCGTGGGTTGTGACCATCACCCAAAGCCTGCCGCGTCCTGCTTCGGCCGCTTCTTCTACTAGCGCCTGCAACTGCGAGAGGCGATCACCACTGTCTTCGATCCACTGGCCAGATTCATCCAGCAAAAGCACGAATCGCGTGGGTCGCCCGCTCTGTTTCTCCTGCTGCTCCAGATCGTCGAGAATGGTTCTGAGGAGAAACTTGACGTTGAACAGCTCTCCTCCGGCAGCGTTCTTTAGTGCCGTTGCAACGTCCTCCGGCTTCTGAAACTCCTTTGGCGCCACCTCGCACGTTGCGGCGTACAGTGCCTGTGCATAATAGCTTGGATTAGCGACGATCTGCGGCCAGGACTTCCCCGCGATTCTGGCCGCGGCGTCATGTAGCGCTTGCAGTTGCCCGCGCTTGTCAAGTTCGGCTTCAATCACACGCGCGAACAACACGTTCCCGCTATAACCCTTGGACATGTACCACTGGGACAACAGTATTCTCGGCAGGGGCGTACTCTTGCTATCGGCGACCGTATTCACGTTGAATGCGAGTACGCGCGTGTCGCATTGAGGGATCAACGCCAAGCTGCGGATAAGTGAGTTTCTGTGTGCAGCTCCCGGCGGTATCCGGGATTGAAATCGCTGTACCGCTGAAACGCCGTCCAGAACAGGGTTTTCAACCAGCAGAGTGGCCATTTTCCCGAGGTGTGACTTGCCCGATCCGAAATAGCCGGAGATCCACACCCCGATCTCGGCTGTATGCAGACGCATGGACCCGGTGTAGTGCTCCAGGAAATCATCGAGGTATTTTTCAATGGTTGGAGTCACGACGAATCGACCAATCTCTGCCGCCAGCTTGACCTGGTCCTGTCGATCACCCACTTTGATGACGGGCTCAATTTTCTCTTCTATCGGGGTCCCGAATATCTCTCGAATCAGCATTGTTCACCTTGGACGAAACTATAGAATATCGCCGCGATACATAAACTCTTCCTGTCGGTTTACAAACAGGTAGACGCGAGGCTGAAGCAGGGTGCCGGGGATAAGGAAAACCACAACGGTGTCGAGCGATGCACGTTCCGTATCCCAGACTGCTTGCATAACAGCGCGGGGGCCAGCCACCGGATAAAGGGCCGCCAGCCGTTCGATGACAACGAGAGGCACCGAGTTGGCCGAGGCCGGCCCGGTTAATTCGTGTATTCGTGCCGCAATGGCCCGAACCCAGTGCCGGCCTAATTCGGCGTTTGGATCAGAGCCCGGCATCGGGTCGGCAAGGTTTGCAACAACTGCCTCTACGCCAAACTCCTGGACGGCCTTTGCCGTCACTTCAAGAGCATCGATTGTCCGCACATCGAAACTGCTTCCCAGGGACGCTGTTAGCGTATGCCATTCTTTGAGAACAGCGATTTCTTGGTCTGGCGGATAGACAATCGCCAGTATTGGTGCTCCGCTACTTCGACCGATGTGGGCGTATGCTGTCTTAATACGCTCCACGGCCTCACGCAGTTTCCAACCCCAGTCAACTTCGGTCATTCAATCTCCAAAGTCCGGTGCATCTCCAGAATCACGATCCGCCCCGATCTTTCAAATCGAATCCAGCCGTTGCGGGCCAGTTCGACCATGTGGCCGGCGACCTGCGTCTCTGTAAGCAGGAATAGCCTCCAGTCAGGAGCAGCGAGTAGCGACCCACCACGCAGGCCTTCGGCATCAAGAATCGACAGCAGATGAAAAAGTGTTTCCGCTGAGACTCCGGGCTGCTGGATACTCTTTTTCTGGGTCCCTACTAGTAAACCAAAATCGCGCAGGGCAGCGAAAATATTGCGGCCAAGGCGAATTCTTGTGCTCTCGCGCCAGTGCTTCACGGAATCGTGTTCTGCCGAGAGAGTTTCGACAAAGGAAAAGAAGTCGCTTGGTTCCAATGAGGAAGAGCCCGTGCGCCACTTGTCCCAGATTGGCCCTGTGACGAGCTCGAATACGGCTCGATCGCGGACTGCGTAGTAAAGGTAGGCGAGAGATTTGTACTCGATCGACTCCGCCCCAAACCGAGTCGCGGCGGCGAGCGAGCGGGTGACGTAGGAATTCACCGAGAAGTAGCGATGGCGGAGGGCCATCCAAATACTGCGACGGGTGGCGATCGAGGTTCTCTGGAGCAACTTGCCGTCGAGCACGCCAGAACGGACTTCACCCGTTGGGAACCCCTCCGACAGGGCCCGGAAAACCGCAAAGGATTCCTCCAAAAGAGCGCCTTTTGCGGTGCCGCGGGAAGAGAGGGCAGACTGGTCACGAATGGCTCGTAAAGCCGCGGTGGCCGCTGGATTATCGTGAATGTCGCGAATTCTGCTGGTACTCAACCCAGTTCCTCGTCGGAAATAATGGGGAGACTGGGAAGGCGCGTTCTCTCGCGGGTGGGGCCGCCCAAGTGAACGAGAATCATTGGTCAGCCCCTTGCGGCGGATCTGCCTTTTGCTCGACGATTTCGTCGGCGCCACCCGACCGGACCCAAGAATCCACCTCTGAGAGCTTGAACTTCCACAGCCGGCCGATCCGGTGCGCCGGCATGCGCTTCGCCTCGATCCAGCGGTATATCGTGTCTCTTGCGACGCCGAGATGAGCCGTAACCTCTTCGACGGAGGCCCACGGTTCGATCCTGGCACTCGGTGTGCCGGAGTCGTTCTTCATGAAGCGTATAGTGTCGCACAAAGTCGGACAAAGTACCATCGAGTCGGCGACGATCCGGGCGGGCCTCGACCTTCCTTGGCAAGTCTGGGACGTCGAATACCTGCTGATTAGAACTTCCGTACGAGCGATCCTCTTTCCGCAGCAGGCCAGGATACCCTCAGGTTCCAGATGGGCTAACCTCATGAAGGGACATGCGTTGGGGCACTAATCGTTGCTGTCAAATACCGACGACAAGCGCGCCCGCACTGGCGGTTCCTTCCTCCACAGCTCGGCAATATACGTTGACGAGGCGGATCTGGTCCACGGAAGAGCATCGGGTTCTCACCAGTGCTGGACTACCAACGACAACAGCCATCGTTTGAGCGCGAGAGATGGCGACGTTCAGGCGGTTCCGGCTAAAGAGGAACTCGATGCCGCGAGGCGACGAATCGCCGCTGGACGCGCACATCGAGAAGATCACCACCGGCGCCTCCTGCCCCTGGAACTTGTCTACCGTTCCAACCCGAATTGGAGCCAGCCGCCGCTCCAGGCGGCGAATCTGGAGATTGTAGGGTGCGACGACGAGAATGTCTGCACCTGTCAGGGGACGGAGCGACCCGTCTTTTGTACGCAGCCGGAGGGTCATCAGGTCTCGGGCCAGGGCAGCGATTCGGTCCTCTTCCTCCTCGCTTTCGTAGACATTGCCCTCGTGCTCAACCGGCACACAGATCAGACCGGCGTTACGCGATAGCCACTCGGGCGGATTCGGGCCCAAGTCGAGGACCCGGTCTACCGTATGCGATTCGCACCCCAGGCGCTCGTCGTAGACCGCCCCTGAGATGAAATGGCAGAGTTTCGGGTGAAGGCGCCAGGTGCGGGGCAGGAAGATCCCGAAATCCGCCGGGATCGTGGCGTGCTCCTGCAATAGATATTCGAGCGTGGATCGGCCACTTTCCCCAGGGTGCGAGCCTTGGATCGGCTGGCCCAATTGCATCTGATCGCCAAGCAACACCAGGTTCTTCGCCGCTGGCCCCATGGCGACCAGATTAGCCACGGAAACCTGCCCCGCTTCGTCCACGAACAGGTAATCCAGAGTGCCTGCCGCGGCCATGTCGATGAATGCGAAAACCGTACCGCCAATCAGCATCGGCAACGGATTTTCCTGGTACAACTCGCGGCCCGTCGCGACGTTCGGAAAATCTGCGGGCAGGCCCGCCATATCCTCGTCTTCCTTGCAGACCTTGACTGCATCGGGACGCAGACCCACGGTGAGCGCCGCCTGCCACGTTTCGGCCAGGAGGACGTTGATGGCCCGGTGACTATTCGAAGTGATCCCGACGCGCTTGCCGGCGCGCAGCAACGCTGCGATTATATGCGCGCCAGTGTATGTTTTGCCAGACCCAGGAGGCCCTTGCAGGCATAGGGTGGTTCCGCGCAGGCACAGCACCGCCTCGATAGCGTCTTGCAGCAGGTCGCCATCGGCGGGGATAATGGGCCCCTCTACGTTCCGAAGAAGCCGCGGACGACGGCGATACAAGAAATCTTCTACCGCACCAGGCAGCCGGCCTGTATCGCGCCAGCCGCGCACGACTCGCTCCACGGCGGGGCTCAGAACCTTACCGAGCATCAGCTCATCCGGTGCCAGGCTCAGGTGGTCTGGTGGAACACCCTGTTGGCAGCTAACCTTTAATATCGCTCGCCCGGCATCCAGGTCCAGTTCACTCACAGTGGCGTGCTTCTCCCAATCATGGGTGAACAGACACTTGGCGTCCGCCCGCACCTTGGTCTCCTGGTGAGCATCGAACGTGTACTCGTATTCAAAGGACCGCTTGACCTTTTGCGGTGGGCGGTCGGTTCGCTGCAATCCCCCCAGGCAATCAGGATCGTCGATAAGCTCGTTCTCCTGCATCTCCATGCGGTCGAACCGCCGCCACCAGATGGGCTTTTCTTCTCGACGGTGAAACTCCAGCAGATGGCCCAGCAGTTCCTTTACGCGAAGGCGTTCTCCCTCTTCACCTGCCGGCCGCTCGTCTGGAATCTCCGCGAGGATTGCCAGCGCCAGGGCGTGCCGCCTCCCGTTATCGGTGTGTGCCTCTACTGCAATATCCGGGATATCCACGGCCCGTACCGTCGGCACGATTCCGCAATCGCTCTGCCGCTGCCAAAGCCAGTCCGCCAGCTCTGCGGTTGAGCGGCAGTCCTGTTCGTTGTAATCGCGGATCTGCTTCAAGATCGGCGAATCTTCAGGTGTGTCCCCATCCTGCGCAATCAACCAACGCTGGTAAAACACCATGGACTCGCCGGCCGAAGCGACGTCGCCTTGCCGCCTGCCGCGGTATAGATGTTCCACGTACTTCAGCGAATAGGACGGCTCGCCGATCATCACTCCCTGGCGCACGACGCGATAGAGGTCGACGAAAACCTGGCCATGGAGGAGATCGTCCACTTCCTGCTCGCAGACGCCGTACTTGCCCATGAGCCTTCGGAGAGCCGTGACCTCGTAGTGATTGTAGTGGTAGATGTGCAAAGTGCGGTCTTCTTGCCAGCGCCCGTGTGCCCAATGAACAAACGCTTCGAAGGCGCACTTCTCCTCGGCGGGGCTGTGCGCCCACCAGTCGCCGAACCGTAGTTCACCTTCTTCGTAGAAGCACGCGCCGAAGAGATATTCTCTCCCGTCGTCGATCAGCGGGAAGCCTTCCATGTCAAAGAACACATCGGACTTTGATGGCGGAGGCAGCAAGTACAGCCCGCGCGGACCGTCGGTTTGATCTGGCGTCCGCAGCTCGTACGCGGGGATAGCGGCGCCGCGTGAGGCAACTTGCAGGGCCGCCTGGCGCTGGAGTTTGCGGAACGTGGCATCGTTCAGATGGGGCACATGTGTGCCATCCGGCGCCGTGGCTAACCGGGTGACAGTCGTGAAGCCCGCGGCCCGGAGCTTCTCGATCTGGCTCGATCGGATGTCTGCGACGAGCGCCAGGTCGTCCCGGGCGGTCAGTTCCCGCTCGGCATACCGCGACCAGCGGCCAAGGTCCGCTAGCGAAGGGATCTCGGGTTGATGCCGGGAGTCGAACGCGCGCTGCTGGTCGAGGAAGGCATCCTTCAGGGCACGGTAATAGTAGAAGAAGTCATCCGTGCGGAGCACCGTTGGTTCGGCATCGGTCACCCCCAAGACCACCCGCAAGTGCTGCGGCCGCACCCCCTGAGCATGTTCCAGCATCTCGGCATAGCAGCAGAGCTGTACCAGGAAATACGGCTTCGTGTGGCGGGCCAACTTGGTGTCCCACGGTTCGTACGACCAGGCGCCCAGGTTGGACGGCGATTCCACGCGTACCAGAAAGTCAGGATACCCGGCAAAGTCGTCACATTCAAGGTACCCCTGGTAGATGATCTCCTCGCCACGGTGCATGGCCGCCAGAGTTGAGTCTACGTGGTCTCGCTCCCCGCTCAGGTCGCACAGCCGCCGGCCTTGTGCCGCCAGCAGGCCCAGGAAGGCGCGTTCGTGCTCCAGGCCTTTGTCCTGGATGATCTTCTGTTCTTCGGTATCCTGATCGGGCTCAATCTCGCCGGGACACTCCTTGTAGAAGCGATCCATCCAAGTCACAAACTCCGAGCCCATGAAGTTGATCAGATCGGAGGGGGAGAAACGCAGCCGTGAGCCGTCTTTCCTCACGCCTGAGCCTCCGTGACCACCGGAGCGCACGTTAGCTTATCCATGGATATTGACACGGCATGGGGAAGCTCCAGATACCGGCCAGGGTGGCACGTCAGGATCAGGAATTGCAGATGGGCGGATTTCTCGGCGATCAGTTCCAGCACACGCGCCAGACGTTCGGTATCCGTGTTCACCATTGGATCGTCAAGGACAAGAACCTGCCGCTCCTTTTCCGCCAGAACTTCCGCCAGAGCTAGGCGAGTGGCGAAGTAGATCTGCTCCTGCTCGCCTGCCGACATCTGGTCCACCGGTGCGTTTGCACTGCAACCATGCGGCTGGACGGACTCGAGCGCCATGCCATCGCCAAGTTGTACACGCGCCAGCCGCCGGCCTGAGATACGTTCCAGGAGAACCGTTGCCCTTGCCTCCACGGGAGCGGCGATGCCGCTGAGGGCTTTTGCTTTGGCCTCCTCTACAGTAGTCTTCAGGTGCTTGATCGCCTCCAGACGAAGTGTCTCGACGGTCGTATCGTGTTCCAGTTGGCGGACCCGCTCCTCCGCCGAGGCGAGGCTGGTGTAAGGCCCTTGGAGGAGTATGGCGCGTGCGGCAGCTTCGTCCTGTTGGTAGGCTTCCCGCGCCTTTTGAATCGCATCCTCCAACGTGGCGATCTGTTCGCGGATTGCGGTTGCACGTTCGGGAGCGTCCGCCGGTAATTGACCGAGAGCCTTGTCGATATCGCGGAGGGCGTCTTCCGCGGTTTCACACTCCCGGCGTCTGTCGGCCAGCTTCTCCTGACGCTCTGGGATTGTCAGCCCGTCAGCCACCAGCAATGCGAGCGTGCTCTTCGCCTCCGCCAGAGTACTTTCGTTGGCGGCGCAGGCATTTGCAGTTGTGGCTGCCAGGGATTCGGCCCCCGCGCACAAGCGCTCCGCATTCTGCCATTCGGCTCGCGCCTCGTTCTGCGCGTTCTCCATTTGCAGCTTGAGGGCGCCGATTTCCGCGTGAAGTGCCTCGACGTCTGGCAAGTTCTCTGCCCAGGAAGGTTGCATTCCCAACAGTTCGTCACGCTTGGCCGCCATTTTACTGAGACGGTCTTCCAGTTCATCCAGGGCGTCATTCCCCAGCGCAGCCGCGTACTCCGCTTTCGCGCCGAGCAAGTCCGGGGAAATGCGCTCCCGGTGGTTTACCCGGTCCTCCAGTTCCTGCCATGTGGAAACACCGAAGGGTTCCAGCAGTTCGTGCAGTCGCGTTCCAGCCTTGTCCTGTTTGGCGCGCCACTCGGCAGCATTACCGCTAGGACCCGTGACACGGAAGGTGGCGAGTCCCGGCATGGCAACGGTCAAAGCCCCGTCGCCGCGGGCCGAAAACGTCTGCCCCGCCGCAAGGTGGACTTCGCCAGCAGGGTCGCCGGCAATGACGTTCGCCGTGAGCTCAGCTTCCGCTACGATTTCGAGCCGCAGAGCGAGCGCTTCGACCCGCAACCTGGCTTCGTCGAGATCGCGGCCCACGGACTGAATCTCCTTCCACGTGGAATGGGCCGGCGCGTTCAATGCTGCAGTCTCGGCTTCCAGGGTGGCTTGAAGTTTCGCCGCTCCTCGCGCGCGCTCCAGCCGCACACCCATCGCCTCAAGTTCGCTGCCGAGTGAAACAAACGCCGCGGCGCGCTCAATCCTCTCTTCCATTTGCAGAAGCTCCGGCGCTGGCCTGCAAGCCAGCTCCCATGCCTGTTGCGCGGCGGCCGCTCGGTGTACTTGGGTATCCCGCAACTGCTTTGCATCAGCCGCATCTTTTTGCAGGCGCGGCCGGTCCTCCTCGCAGGATCGCTTCTTGTTGTTGCACTCAATGATGCGGTCGATCTCGGCACGCATCTGGTTGTACCGGGCGGTGACTGCCTCCAGCCGGCTCACTGCCGGAACACGGCGGCCCCGAAGCGCGAGCACCTCTTGAGCGATGGCCTCCAGCGGATCGTGCTCCGCCCTGGCAAGACGGAGGACTTCCTGCGTTCCCTGCGAGCGGGAGCGTTGTTCTCTTGCGGAAGATTCCAGCTCAGCCACCTGCGCCATTAGCGCGACACACTTGGCCAAGTCCTCCTGCGCCTTTTCCAACGCATCCTGCGACTCCGTCAGCTTGCCCTTTTTCGGCTTGCCGCCCGGCGTCCAGACGGAAAGATACTTCTTATGGACGAGCCGCTCGAACGCAGCGCCGCCGGCTCCGGAGGCCTGCGCACCCAGCATCCCGCGGATATCCGCCAGTGCGTCGCCGCTCAACTCCGGCAGGTCTTGCTTGCCTTGTGGGCTGCATAGGACGGAAAACAGGCCCATCCGGTCACCCGGTTTGTCCTTCGCCTTCGTGGGCTGGCTGCGCAGCATCTCGCGCACCTGTTCGTCCGCCGCCTTTCCTTTGGCTATGGTGTCCCAGACTCCGTCTGCCCGCTTACGTTCCAATATCGCCTTGGGTGAATCCAGGAACGTCTTGGCGATGCGGTAATCGGCGCCGGCATGACTGAACTCAACCGTGATGACTGGCGCCAATGCCGTCCCGCGCGGTCTCATCTCTTCCGCGCTGGCGCCGGAGGTATTATGGCTCTCTACCAAACATCGCTCAATGGCTTCCACCAGCGTGGACTTACCAATGCCGTTGGGCCCTTCCAGCAGGTTTGGAGATTGTGGATCGAATTCCACGTGCCAGGGACCGCGGATTCCCTTGTAGTTTTCCACGTGAACCAAGTGAAGAATCATTAGACCGCCTCCCTCCACAACCGTGCGAACTCCATCAGGGCCGCTGCCGCAACCGCATGAGGCGGCTCTCCGCTTGCCTTCTCCAGCAAATCCCGTGCGGCGTCCTGGAGATAGCCGTTGGGCAAATGCTCGAACCACTCGGGTCCGCTCTGGTCGGCTACCAGGCGATCCATCTCCGCGCGCCCGAACAGGAACCGTCCCTCAATGATCTCCATCACCTTGCCCAACGCCTCATGATCGTGGCCAAAGAGCGTTCCTTCCAGAACACACTCCACCAGGGTGCGCTCCGGCGCCGGCAGTGTATCCAACTCGGTCGCCAGTTTTCCGATCTCGCCAGGCTGCTCGATCTTGCGGTGATACGACAACCACTCCAGGCTGCCCGTCCGCACGGTTTGAATTTGCGGCGCGGCGCCGCGGTTTGGAATCTCGACCACCAACACGTTGCCGCTGGCGTGTTCCGTGAACCCCGTTGCCTCATGTGTTCCCGAGTACGCCATGCGGAACGCACCGTCATCATCGGCATAGAGCGTCTTGGAGTGGAAGTGGCCTAGAGCCAGATAGTCCAACCCGTGGAGCCCAGCCGCGTGCCGGGCGATCGGCATGACCTGCTCGTACCCGGCGTTTTCCACACTTCCATGAGCAATACCGATTGCGATCTTGCCCGGATTGGCCTGGATCCAGGCGGTGGGGTCTTCCTTGGAATCGCCGGAGAACACCGGGCACGGGAACAGGATCGCGCCGGCTACTTCAACCGGCTCCTGCTTTTTGAGGACATGCAGGTTTGGGAATTCGCCCCAGGCCGCGTCTTCCCAGACGGAGCCCGGCGTCAGAGCATCGTGGTTGCCGGGAATCAGGTAGACGGGGCAGCCTGCGGCACCCAGAATCTTGGCAACCTCTCTTACCTTAAGTCGGTCCACCCCGTTGTTCTCGAAGGTGTCGCCAGCCACCACCACAAAATCCACCTTCTCGCGGCGGGCCTCCTCAATGACGCGCCGTGCCGACTCCAACCGGGCGTGCCGAACCCTTTCGCCTTTCTCCCCCAGTTGAGTGGCGCGCATGCCCACCTGCCAGTCTGCCGTGTGCAAGAACTTCATTTCGTGATCTCCACTAGCAAGTTTCCAGCCCAGGGTGGCTCACCGAAGGAGCCAGGCACTGGATATTTGCAGAAATAATTTCGGATGGGTGCGGGTTAGCGGGCGCGCACCGTTCGGAGACCGGTGGTCGCCTTGGCGGACGACACCGAGCGCTTCGCAGGAGCATACTTTTCTGCTGCCTGCCGAAGCGCATCCGCGACAGCGCTGCGGAGCGAGGCGGGCCGGATTACCTCGACGTGTTGGCCATGCCTCAAAATGTCCATCATGATTTCCTGGGGCTTGCTGTAAGGGACTTCCAGCTGAATTCCGCCGCCCGGGAGGGATTTAACGACCTGGTGACGATGCCACTCCTCCTCGCCGACCCAGCGTGCTGCCTCCGGATCAAACACGAGCGTTGCCGTATTCTCAGCCGGCCCGGCGAAGATCCCGTAGCCCTGCTCCCCGGCACCGTCGGCAGGCTCCCATTCCAGCGCCGGCTCGTCGAGCACCGCCACTTCCCGCACAGCATCGATGGCGAACCGCCGCCCGGCCTGCTTGTCGTGGCACCAGGCATCCAGGTACCAGTTCCCCCGGTAGTAGACGACCCGCTGAGGGGATACCACGCGATCCGTCTGAGCGTCACGGGAGCGGGCGTAGTAGTGCATTCGCAACCGTTTCCTCCGGAGCGTGCCGTCGCAAATCGACTGAAAGTGCTTCGGATTCGTGGGACGCTGCGGCGAGGTTGTGACCCGCATTCGTTCCAGAATACTGTCCGTCCCCCGCCGTGACTTACCCAGGAGCGCCCGCAGTTTGGCTTCGAAGGGCTCGAGCTGCTCCCGCACCACCCCAGGTTGCAGCTGATCGAGAAGCGCGTACATGAGCAACATCGAGTACACTTCGGGCTCGGAGAACCACAAGCCCGGCAGATTGAAGTCGCCGGAGGAGTAACGGTAGCCGCCCGTTGCGGAATCGAACGTGATGGTAGCCTCAAGCCTTTCCCGCATGAAATCAAGGTCACGCTTGAACTGGGCAGGGGAGATTTCGAATTCTGCCAGGATCTCGCGCTTCGTCGTCGGCGACTTCCGCCGCAAAAGGCGATCGAGTTTATAGATCCGTTCCAACTGGCTCATCGGGCAGGTAGAACCCCGATGGTAACCGATGGCTTCGGGGATGTCGAACTCAGTGTTCGGCACCTGTCACTATCGCGCCCGTCTGCGAGCCGGGGGGGCTAATGGAAGTACGGAATCCGCCGTGGCCACTGGTTCCATTCGTGGTAAACGCGCAAAGGTGAATGTATCGCTGTTCGCTCCAGAGAGCGGCGCCCGAAACACCTTCTCCGGTCATCCGTGGGTACGCCGGCAAGGATCCGCTGGTCGAGTACGAGAAGGAGGCGCATAAGCTGTTCGCCGCAGTGATGGACCGCATAGAAGACGATGCGGTCCGCTATCTATTTCTTGCACAGGTTGGCAGCGATGCGGCCCCAGTTCCTGGGGTGTTGAAGCGTTGTTGGAATTTCCTCGCTCGGCAGCGAAATCCCAAGAACGGCTAGGCCCGACGGACCTGCCATTCCCCAGCTAGCACAAGGCCACGGAGATGTACGGAGCAGGCACGTATCATGCGAGACCTGGACCCCACCAGACCGCCAACCGGAGCTACATCGAGGAAGGCGTACAGCTACTGGAACTGGCCCACCGCGCGCCCGCCCTGTTCGAGAGTCAGCAGCCTGGGGAGAAATGCAAACTCTTGAATTTTGTACTCTCGAACTGCACTTGGAAAGCGTCGAACTCGTCGCGAAATATCGGCAACCCTTCGACGCGTTGGCAGTTGCGGTCGCGTCGGAACAAGAGCGGATGGGAGAGGGAAGCCCGAAAAACGGGCAATTTGAGAATTGGCTCCCCCATCGTGGACGCGTTTCGAACTTTGGTAACCTTTCCGCCGCCGGCGATCAGAGCGGCTTTCTTGCAGATTCAATCACTTGAGAATTCGTGACCACCTCTCTCCTCCAGAGATGAAGGACTCGAGAAGGAGAATCACCGGCAGCCGTCAATACTCCCACGAGGACGGTCGTGGAGCAATTGACTTGAAAACAGGGCGTTGAACCTTTGTTCTTAAGACCAAGCGTTCCGACATCTCAGGATTGGCGATGGCGGTACGGGCATGAAGGCACCGTTTGTTGTGGATTATTGTAAGTGCCCCTGGCTCGGCCAGAAAATCGTTCGCGCGCTCAGTCATCGCAAGCATATCGTCCAATGCCTGGAGCAGCTCAGCAGTCGCCTTTGGAACTACCGCTAGGCCGGAATCGACCGCACTCTTGGTTGTGTAGTGGAGCCATCGAATTTTGCCTCCTCCCAGTACCGAAGCGTAGACTATTCCTCCCCCCAATTCTTCGGCGATCCTCCAAGGTAGGCTTTCATCATGTAGTACGGCGAGCCCAGACTTGCCGATTCGATTCTCCACTTCGGAAATCACCGTAGGCAGGTCCATCAACAGTGATCTCCCACCACTGTTTTGGTCTGGCCTGATACACAATAGACAAGTTAGGTCATTTGGGTGGCGCCAATCAGTACCGTCAGTATGAAGGTTCTCGTTCAGCACTCTTGATCCAAGCACGGTTCGATCGGTTGACGGTCGTATGTATCGTACCAAGCAGGACCAGGATTGGTTGTATGGCTCGACGACATCACCGAACGCTCCAGTCAGGCCGACGAGTAGAAGGTTAGCCTGGTCAAATTCGAGGCCAGTAACGTAGGCGAAGTACGGTGGCTCGACAAGCCGACGCCGAATTTCTTCAACCAGCAAATCACAACCATCCGGCGTGACTGCACGCATCGACTCGTAGATCCTCTTCTGTAGAGCAGGGTCATAGAGAGCCTTATCATTGAATGGGGTCAGTTTGGCGACGGCGCGGAAGAGGTCTGACGCCAGGCCGCGTCCGACACGAACGCAAACTGATTCTGGCCTCTGTTCCATTCATCAACCTTTCAAGGTTAGCGGTTTGGCCGCCCAGCGTCCGGTGGCAGACAGAGCCCCCGTGCCCTTCGAACCGGCGCGTCTGAATCCCAGCGAAGAAATGAGATCACACTTGGGCGAATGCTGATGCTCCGATAGAGAGGTACCATACCCACTAGTGTCAGCGCAAGGCTGAGGTTCTGGCGACTCCGGTAATGAGATCGAGCGATCGGTCGTGTCCTGCCGGTGCCGACTGAGGACGGAGACCGTCGAGCGCCACTACATGGCACCATGTCAGCGAACAACAGTACGGTGAAGCCCGAGGACGCCTGGGTGCGGCGAGGTTGGCGACGTGTGGCTGATTTGTACTCCATGTCCAACATCCGTCCTCGTGAGCGGCTAGTTTCTGGACTCCTCGCGTCCAACCTCTTTATTCTCTTGGCTTCGTATTATCTGCTCAAGACTGCGCGCGAAGCGCTGATTCTGGGGGAGGCAGGGGCCGAGGTCAAGAGCTACGCAGCAGCTATGCAGCCCCTGATCCTGATCGGCGCCGCCAAAGCGTACAGCTTCCTCTCCTCGAAACAACGGACGATCAGCCTACTCACGTCCGTAATGCTTTTTTTCGTTTTGGCTGTATTAATCTTCAGTGTTCTGACGGCCCTGTCGATGCAAGTTGGTGTCGTGTTCTTCCTTTTCCTGGGGCCACTCGCTCTGATAATAGTCGCGCAGTTCTGGGCCTATTCGGCCGATCTATTCACTGTAGAAGAAGGTAAGCGCCTGTTCCCGATCATCAACCTGGGGGGACTCCTGGGTGCTTGGGCCGGCGCTGTACTTGCCGGTCGCCTATTTCAGATGATGCACACTTCGCAAGTGCTAGTCCTGGCTGCGGTCGGCCTGACTGTTCATACGGGTATGTATTGGGTGATTCAGCGAGTGTGGTGGCGCTCGCCATCGAGCGGCACCGCCGCCGATACGGGTGTGCCCCTGGCCCAGACCGATGTTTTTCGTCTGCTGCTGTCCGACCGCTATTTTTTAATGATTGCGGGGGTTGCGCTACTTCTAAACGTGTCAAAATCAAATGGCGAGTATCTTCTCGGATTGTTCGCATCGGAGCAGGCCAGGCACCAAGTGGCGATGGGACTCGCTGGCGGCCTCACTGAGCAGCAACTTCTTGGTGCCGTATACGGCAAGGTATTCGCGTTTGTCAATGTTGTGGGGTTCTTGATCCAAGCTGCAATCGTGCCTTGGCTGTTCCGACGGATCGGCCTCCGCGGAGCGATCTTGGTGCTGCCATGCTTGGCTGGAATAATGTCGACGACGACAATCGCGATACCAATTCTCGAAGTCGTCATGGTTGCACGCATACTCGAAAATAGCGTCGACTACTCGTTGCAGAACACCACCCTCCACGGCTTGTTCTTACCAACAAGCAGAGAAGCCAAATACAAGGTACAAGCCGTAGTCGATACCCGTCTGGGTGACTTGTTCAGTGGGATCTTCGTGTTCGCTTCGGTGAACTGGATTCGAGCAGACCCACGACAATTCGCGGCTCTGAACACAGTGGCCGTGGGGGCGTGGTTAGTACTCGCAGGGTTTCTTGGTTCCCGCTACAAGAAACTGGAACTGAATGCCAAGAAGTCAGTCGAGGCGTTGTGAGAACAAGCTAGTTCGGCCCGGGCAGACTGGGTGGAGCAATCGGCAGGTGCCATCTCGCGAGTTTCGAATGGAGTGCCCTGCGTGCTCGGCTGCTTCTACTTGCTCGCGCGCGGGTCAGCGCAGCAAGTCCGGAACCGCAGCAGGTCCTCGTGGATTTTGATTCTGGCTTCTGAGAGGGCTGTCTTCAGGGACCTAATCCGCACAACTGGGGCCGTTTTGTCAACGGGCCTCTCCACGACCGCCGTGACGTTTTTGGTGAGTGCGCTCATGGTTATTGCTCCTTGCCTAGAATCTCCCGGATTATACCAAGCCCCACCGCGCTCGTCAACGCCTGCCACGCCTGCCCAGCGGTTTCGGAAATGGCGCGAAACAGGACTTTGCGCATTGGAGTGGATTTGAGCCGTGGGAGAGGCGGCGATCCTGCAGGCCGTTGAGCGACGGGGAGCCTCGATGGGGTATCACTCCATGGAAAGCGGTCGGGTTGTCAAAGAGCAACGGAGCGCTGCCAGCCGTCCGCGCGGCACCAGGTTCAGGAATCGGGCGGGCTGCGGGAACCCAGGCTCAACCAGAGGAAGGTAAACAGGTCCATGGCAGAGCGAATGCCATGGTCGCCGCGGTGCAGATAGCGCAGCCGGTAAAGACGTTCGATGACCAGAGCCAAGAGGATCAACAGCCAAACGATCAGGATGCTGTTGGGCTCGTGGTGGCAGATGTGCTCCATGCCATAACGGTTTTTGCCATCGTTGAAGCCGCGATTCTCGATCTCCCAGCGGCTCTTGGCCATGCGGTAGAAACTCAAGCTGCCCAGTTTGGTGATGGGGAAGTTGGTCAGCCATTCGGCTTGGATCACCGTGCCGTCGCGCTTGTGCTGGCGGTAGCGCAGCACGCGCACGGCAGGCCAGTCCAGGGTTTCCCAAGGGTCGAAGTTATCGGCGTCCCAAACCTCGACTCGGTCGTCCCCTTCCTGGAACACGGCCCGGGGTGGCTGGCCGTCCCAGCGAGCACGCACGGCGGCTGCCAGCAGAGGAAGGTTCTCCTTGAGGCGCGCCACGACTGGCAGAGCGACCTCCTCGGTGGTGTGCAGGAAAGGAGCGGTGGCGTATTCACCGTCTCCCACCACATAGTCGGCAAAGCGAGGTCCCAGATGATGTGCCGCGCGCCGTAGCAACCGCTGTGCGGCGGCATACTCGCTGTCGCCGGGCCCATAGGGCTCCAGATCCACCGGCAGCGTCAAACCAGCACCCACCACACTGATCAGCACAAAGTGATGCAGCGAACCGTGCACCTCGCCCTGGGCGTCCTTGACGGGATCACACAACCGGCAGGGTTCTTTGTAAGTGCGTCCGGCGCCGGTGCCGTCCAGAGCCAGGCCGATGAAGCGACTATTCTGGAAAGCCTTGTTGCGTTTGGCTTGGTGCAGCGCAGCCGCCAGAGCCAACCGCGTCGTCTCCGGGTCCATGCGCTCGGTGCAGTAAGCCAAAGCGTCATCCCCAAAGGGAGCTTGCACACCCAGTCCGGCCCGCGCCGTAGAGTGCACCAACCATTCCAAACGTAAGAAACTGGGTACGCGCAGGATGCGGCCCATCACCACCGTCCAGACCATGTCTGACACGGAAATGTGTGGATGAGCGCGGCCGTCGCCGGGCTGCCGGAAGTAGGATTTCAGACCCAGGCAATGGCACGCATAATTCTGAATCTGGCTGGCCTGTGGCCCTTTCAGCGGGGCGGCTGCTGTTTGCGCCACAGCACCAGCAACTCAGCATTGGCAGTGAGGACCTCGCGCAAAGCGTCCTGAAACTCGCGGCCGGCGTGGACACGCCGCCGGACATCGTCCACCCAGTCGTGCGGAACCCGTTCGACGCGACGCTTCCCCTGCGACATGAAGGTGAGAAACCAGATGGGATGGCCCTCGCCCGAGGCGCAGTGGCATGTCGGCTTGCCGCAGCGGCGGTGCGTGAGGGAGAGCGAGCCTGGCAAGAGATCCTCGGGGAGGGCAAATTGGCGCAGGCGGGTGAACTTACGCTGCCGGAGGCGGGCAGCTTCCGGGCCTTTGGGGCTGACATCCATCTGGAAGTAATTATACATACAGAACAGAGAACAAGTCAAGACTTTTTGCGAACGCGAAAATAGGCGGGATTCAGGAGCCTATCTGGCTGAGAGACTCCGCCTTGCTTTCTCAGCGCCCTGACGTCTTCTGTGGAAATGGCGTTACGAGACTGCTG